>Ga0256839_1000217_pt1 | contig 75180 bp, 54 predicted proteins | sample 354166metaG_FD_185968 | JGI IMG/M metagenome (GOLD analysis project Ga0256839, IMG submission 185968) | Hydrothermal vent microbial communities from Mid Atlantic Ridge, Atlantic Ocean - 354-166 | ecosystem: Environmental > Aquatic > Marine > Hydrothermal vents | place: Atlantic Ocean: Mid... | reverse complement strand
TATCCGTATATTGCATTGGGAGTTGTTTTGGTTCTCATTTAGCTGCAATATACTGAATTTCAGTCATTTGTATCACGAACAACTCCCACTTTTTACCCCTTTTTTAACCCCCGAAACTTGAGTAAATATATAATAGGCATGTTTGATCGGATGATGGCTCGGTCGGAGCAAATTTCCGAGCTAGGCGAGCGGAGCCGACGGGACTTTTTCCAGCGGTTAAAAATCCGAATGAACTTTTTCGAGAAGGATATTCAGTGGCATGTCGAGAGCCAAAAATCTATCAACTCCCGCCTTTCTACCCCCTAGCGAGATTTGGAGGTAAAATTGGGGCCTCATTCCGAAGGTTGCCCCCACCCCGAAGTGGATCTTCTCATCCGGGGACAGGCGGTTGAACAATTCGAGGAAATCCAGGGGGCGGCCGGTCTCGCTCGTCGCGGCCAGAACCCTGCGACCGTGGCGACCATCAGCATGGTTCCGGAGGCGACGAGCCCCAGGTCGGACTTGGAGTCGCAGCTGAAGCCGCTGCATTCCGGTTTGCCGATGAGGCCGATCAGCATGAGCGTGCCCCCAGCCGACATGCCCACCGTCCTCAAGGTGACCGCATGGCGGCTCTTGACGACCATGGATCGGTAGTAAGGAATTAGGGTATTGAAAAGTGTGGGTTATAGGACGCGTACATCCCACATGAGGCCCTCCAGCCCGTCGAAGTCGAAGGGATAATGGCCTTTGCCCAGGTGAAGTAGGTGCGTTCGGAGGCGGAGCAGTCACAATCGGAGGGATGACGGGTTGGGGAAAAGAAATCGGGAAGTCTTACCCGTCGATGGGTTCTACGTACAGGCGGGCCGATTGAATCAGACCATTGCCGATGGTGAGGAGCATGCCCCCTTTGGCTTAGAAAGGCGTGCCTGCGGTGGTGTTGCCAGTCCAGTGCCATTCACAGAAGACGGTCTCGCAATCGACGGCCGAACGAAGTAATTCGGCTTGGAAATCGGGAATGCTCTGGAAGACGTGGGTCCAGTTTTGGCGAAGGCGATCCCGGCCAGCGAAGTTGCGTTTCGAGTACAGGGATTGGACGCTCTTATAATCGGGGGCCACCAGCAGCCTCAGGGTCTCAGCGTTGTGGCTGTTCAGCGCCGCGACCAGCTGCTGAAGAACTTGCCGGCTTATCGCTTCCTGCTCGGCGCAACCTATGGGAATGGGTTTTTTGAAAACGCAACTGAAGAGCAAGACCAGCAAAAAAAAAGATGAATGCAGTACACTTCATGACGTGGGAGTTTGGGTGAGAGAATTTAAATGCTCTTTAAGAGAGGGGGGAGGAATCTTTTTGGAAAAGAACGGCAAGAGAGGCAATCTCAAAATTAGCTTTTTCACGTCTTCTTTTTTCCAGCCATTTGAGCAGGGACCGCGGGCCTTTTTGGCAGCGACAGTATCTTGAGGCCCCTGATGCCTTCTTTCGACGGATGATCCACACCTTTTTTCACACTTCAATCTGCTCATCGTATGTCCCCCTGGGAAAGAAAACCGCCGAGTTGCCTAGCCTCCTTGCCCGGACGGAATCTTTCGTGCAACAGAAGTTATTACCCCTTGAAGAAAAATGGCTGGAAAGCCGTGTGGCCCAAGCTGGAAGAAAAACGGGCGTAGGCTAAAGAGCTGAGCCTGTGGACGCCCTAGATTCCCCGGAGATGGGGTGGTTTGGAGTCATCGGTGTGGGAGTTCGGTTAGCTCAGTGTGGTGCTGGGCACAGCCCCTTGGGCACTACTGCCTGAACTATCAGCCCCCCGATGCGGGCAATATGGAAATTTTCATGGAATTCGGGACGGCGGCGGCAGTAGGAGTACTTCTCGAAGCCCCTGCTGGCAGGGAAGGCACCAGCTATTTCGCCATAATGGAACCGGGGCACGCGGGGTCCGCGATGGCGAGGACTACATGCTCAAAGGACACAAGCTAGTACACTTCCGGCCCCGGTGCCGAAAGCCCCTGCCGCATTGCCCAGACCCGCCTCGACCCCGATAGCCCACCCGCGTGCTCGACTGGGAAACAGCCACCCTCAGCACCCCTTGATGGACCTCGGCACCACCATCGGGTACTGGGTCACCTTCGAGGACCCTGAATGGCTGCGCTGTTTCGCCTCAATCCCTCCACCCTGCCCGGCAACCCTTCGTTCGGGCTGGTGGAATCCTACGCCCGCTGCAGCGGCTGCGATTCCGGCAACGCGGTCTTCTACTACTATGGTGTACGGCATCTACAAGGTGGCCGTCATCGCTCAGCAGATCTATCATCGCTATGGGGAAGGAGAGTTCGCAACCTCCAATTCGCCTAGCTAAACCAGGCCGTCCGAGGCTTCCTTGTATGGCTGCAGCTTAGACCATTCAGATCAGACCTGCCACATCGATGGGTTGTTTTGATGGGCTTGGGAAAGGGACCCGTAGAGGTTGCTAGTTCGGAGGGGGGGTAGAAGCCCCCTCAGCCCTCATCCTACAAGGGGCTGAGAAATAAGGAGTCGAGTTTGAGGGGTCGTCTTCTTAGAAATTATTCAAATCCAGCCTAATTCCGTTTCTATTTTCTTTGAAGCTTCCGATTTTTTCAGCTGTTCAACCTGATAGACGCGTAAAAAGAGATTGAAACTTTTACGGAATGCGTAGGCCATCCTAATTTCGAGGCTCTGAAAGTTGGGGGCTCTCGCCTCCGAAAACCGATATCTCTACAACGATGCCACCACATGGTTTCTCTCTACCTCGCCTTGCGACATCCCGAACGCTACGCCTCCCACGACTACCCCATCTTCACTGCTGCCTGGCAAGCCTTCCAGCCTCGAAACATTCCCACTGTATCCGACATGGAGCGCTTCTTCAAAGGCATGTGTGCCCTTTATGAACTCCTCGCCAAAGATCCCGAAATTATGCGTCTGCACTGCGTCAGCCTCCGAAAAGGCGTCCATTTCCAGGGCGACAGTCTCCTACTGCCGAGGAGTTCTGCCGCTTCTTCGCTCACTCACTCGATGAACCCCTGATAAAGAACGATCGCCCACCATTCGGCTTTATTTCACCTTCATTTAATCTGTCCGATGTTCGTATTTTTAATTTCTTATATTCGAATGCTATGGTCAAATCCGCCAAAACCCAAATGAATTTCCCCTCAGCGGCGGGGCAATTCCTCCGGTGGAAATCCCTCCGCGGAAAAAAGTGTAAGACCTCGCTACCCAAAAGGAAAGGGTCACGAAGTGCTTTCTACTCCTTGTCGATTCCCGCTTCAGGCAAGAACACCGATTGGCCTTTTGTCGTATAATGGCATCCCATGGACTTTGCTGCTAAGACGGCTCACCAGACTCCTTGCCTTATTGTGGATGACTTGGAGATCAAAAAATGCGGAAAATTGATTGAAATGATTAGGTGCAATACATGGAAGACATTTACGGTACGCGAAAGGTGTAATAGTATTCGCCTGGGTACTTTTTGTAAAAGCCTTCCAACATGACTTTTTCGCCTTTTAGGGAAGCCAGCACTTCCAGAAAGGTTGACACGTCTTGTACCGGAATGTCATTCACTTTAGTGATGATATATCCTGGATCCATAGCAGTGGTATAAATAATACTCCCTGGCCTAATCGCTTCGACGTATACGCCTCTGACTCCCCATCGGCGCACTTCTTCCGCAGTGAGCTTGCGCAACTCAAAGCCTATTTTGTGTGCCAATGATTGTATGGTGCGATCGTCTGATACGAGAGATTTAAGGGGTTGGTCCTTGTCCATCAACGTGACGCGAGTGTGTTGCGTAAGGCCATTGCGAATAAAGGTTATTTCGATCTCGTCGCCAGGTCGGTAGCGGCCTACAATTTCTTGCAGTTCGGGTACAGTAGCTGTTTTGATGCCATTGACGGCAATGATTACGTCTTTGGGTTTGAGTCCCGCTTTGTCTGCTGCGCCTTTGGGCGTCACTCCGCTGATGTATACACCTGTGACAGATGGCAAATCCAGCTCTTGTGCCAATTTGTTGGTTACGGGGCCAATACGTACGCCCAGGATGCCGCGTCGCACACGACCAAAGTCACGCAGGTCGCGCACCACTTTTTGCGCCAAGTTGGCGGGGATGGCAAAGCTATATCCTTCGTAGCGCCCCGAACGCGTAATGATGGCCGTGTTGATACCCACCAGCTCGCCATTAGTGTTGACCAAAGCACCACCACTATTTCCAGGATTGACGGCTGCATCGGTCTGTATGAATGATTCTATGCTATAATCGCTTTCCAAGATGTCGATATTGCGCCCCTTAGCACTTACAATGCCCGCTGTGACGGTGCTCTCCAGGTTGAAGGGATTACCCACCGCCAGTACCCATTCGCCCACCTGGAGCGAATCGGAATTGCCAAACACCGCAAAGGGCAGTTGTTCAGCATCGATCTTGATCAGGGCCAAGTCTGTGGTGGGATCGGTGCCCAACACCTTGGCCTTGAATTCGCGGCGGTCGTTGAGGGTTACGTGCAACTCATCGCTGTGCTCAATGACGTGGTTGTTCGTCACAATGAGCCCATTTGGCGAGATGATCACGCCTGAACCCGTCGCTGCCGTGACCTGATCTGTCAGCCAAGATTGCTCGTTGGTGATGGCTTTTATGTTGACTACCACCGGACGCACGCGCTTAGCTGCAGCAATAAAGTCGGTAGGTGCAGAAGACAACCAATGACGCTGTACCACACCAGAGAGCAGATCATAGGATGATGGGCCATTGTAGCTGGCCAGTTGGGCGGGTACCTCTTTTTTGATGATAACCTGTCGCGGTGCCATTTGCTGATAAAGCATGACTGCAAAAAGCGCACTAAAGAAAGCTACGCTGATCATTATTCCGAGTTGCCTCATGACCGAAGGGGTATTGAGAATGAGTGAAGCTCTACCTCTTATTTGTATTAAGGGGTAAAGCGCATATCGCTTGTTTGCGAAGTTAATTTATCAAAAAATACATTTGTTTTTACACAAACGCAGTTTTTGCCACTAAGTTTTACTCTTGTGCAACGGGGAAAAGCTCGAGCAAAGTACTTATCTGTTGTATTTTCTGCCATTGCATATGGCGTTTACTGTGACGGCCTTGTACGTAGTCCTGTGCTTGGTCGGCATAGTGAGGGCTCAAGACATTGCCCGATTGGCCTGTGGGCAAGCAGTTCCACCATTGTGCGGGAGCTCCAAAATCGACTACTACGCGCAAAGCGGGACCTGAAGCTACAGGGTAGTGGCCCGAATCCGTCACTTCGTATTCCATTTTTAGCGGCACATCGTTGCCTCCTGTTACGGGGAAGGGCCCTACATTGAACAGCTTGTCGAAGGGAGGGCGGCGGCCTATGGGATGGACGTGCGTGAGTGTGTGTACGTCGGCCCAGTGCCATTGTTGTGGGTCTGGCCCTAATTGTGTGACTAAGGAATCGACGGCGGCGTGGAAAGCGCGCTGTACGATGTCTTGTTGGGTCTCCGGGGTGGGGGTAGTGCGATCGTCCCACCATGATGCCTCACTATGAGTGAGTAAGCTGTGGAAAGAGGCTTTCATTGGGTAGGTGTTGACGAGTTGATCAAACCATTGGCCCATTTCGTCGGCCAAAGCATGTTTCAAGATTTCGTATTGTACTTTGGTGAACAGCACAGGCGCAGCGCCCCGCAATGGATAGTTGCCTGGCCATTGGGCCAGTGTATCGCGCAATTGGGCGTGTAGCTGGTTGGTGGGCTGCAACATGGCTGCCCACAGATGGGCTCGTGCTGCCTGCAGGGGCGAGGTGGTTTCTAATTGCAGTTGCATGCAGTCTTCTGCAGTCCATAGCATTTTTTGCGTCAGCAGCTCGTAGAGACGTAAGTAACGGTCGGGCGGCGTATAGAGCCCAGCTATGTGCCATTGGGGGCGTACCCAGCGCGGATTCTGATTGGCCGAGGCGATAAAGCCTTCGGGTGGATTGATTAGATGCGGGTTTTCGTCAAAAGGAAGCCAGCCTTTGGGATCGTCTGTTCCGCTGGCACCGTCTAGTATAAAGGCTGGATTAACGTGGGCAGGACGTTGTGGAATTTTGCCAGTACCCCACCACGCGTAGTTACCTCGTGCGTCGGCGTAGATGAGGTTGAGTCCCAACCAGTCGACTTGTGCTGCAGCTGCGGCAATCTGCTCGATGTTTTGTGCTTGGTTGAATGCCCATACTACTTCGAGCATTTTAGTAGGATACAGCACTACAGGCCACCACAGTGCCACGCTCTTACCCTTGAGTGGCGCAATGACTTCATCTACAAGGGGCCCATGAGGTGTAGTGCGCACTTCTATGGTTACGGGCTTTTCCCCTTTGATGCGGATAGTTTCGTGTCGGGTGTGCACCGGCACCCATTTGCCTTTGTACATCACTTGATCGGGTTGTTGTGGGTGTAGCCTTTCGGCAAAAAGGTCCATATTGTCGAAAGGGAATATAGTTAGCCCCCAACCCAGACTATCGTTGTGTCCGATGACACCAAAGGGTACCCCGGCTAAATAGTGGCCCATAAAGCGAAAGCCTGGATATTCCAGATGTGCTTCGTACCATACGGCTGGCTGCCCAAACTTGATGTGCGTGTCGTTGGCTAAGAGTGTATGGCCTGAAGCACTCTTTTGTGGTCCGATTACCCAAGCATTTGAGCCAGTCCATAGTGGGAGGCCTGCTGCTTCTAAGTACTGCTCAATTTGTTGACCGATACTGCCTTCTATTGGTATGGATGGTGCCTGCGTCGCTTGCTGGTGACTGTCGTAGAAGGCCCATCTTTGGAAGAAAGCTTCGCCCAGGCTATCGCGCAAGGCCGACAAGACGGGCTCTTGGGCCCAGTTGGGTGCAAAGCCCAAGCACATGTAGCCAATAGTCGTGTAGATATCGGCAGGTGTAAAGAACTCAGGTGTGTAGCGCAGCATGCCAAACTCGGGGGGCAGGCGTGCTTCGGCAATGAAAGCGTTGATGCCATCCAGGTAGGCCTGTGCAGCTTGTACCATGGGGCAGCTTGTGTCGCCAAACACTTGGCTGGCAGTTTGTTCTGCCATGTGTCGTATGCCGAGCGTGCGAAAGAACTTATCGGACTCGAGTAAGGCGGGGCCCAGCAGTTCGGCCAGGCGCCCCGACGTGAGGCGGCGAATCATTTCCATTTGGAAGAGACGCTCTTGTCCATGTACATAGCCCAACGCCATATAGGCGTCATACATGTTTTTCGCTTGGATGTGTGGGATGCCCAAGGTGTCGAACCATATTTGTACGGGGTGATGGAGGCCTACTAATGTGACTTGCCCTTCGTAATATGGGCAATGCGTGCGCTTGTAATACCAGATGCCTGCGGCGAAGGCAATGGCTACCATCAATAGGAAGATAAGGGTGTACTTGAGGAGTCGCATCACAGTGATTTTAAATGAGAAAGATGGCGAAAGCTATTGGGGGGTGGTACTCATGAGTTGCCATGCTGCATGCACTTCAGTGACGGGCAGCTTGCACACCTTGTTTTGGCAAACATAAATAAAGGTTTGCCCTTCTTGTAGTTTGTCTTGGAGCAGTTCAAGGCTCCCTTCTTCGATGCCGCCCAGTAGCAAAGCATTGGGCAGGTAGTGCCGGGCTAGCGAGTCGCGCAAGTTGCTGGCTTTGGGCCCGACGATGGCCACTTCCCAAGGAGGGGTCAGATGGCGCAAGTATAGGCGGCACCAGTTGGAGTAGAACGCCAACTGCTGGTGTGCCATGACGGTGGGCATAATGGCCAGCACCATGTCGCGGCTGCGCTGCAAGTACGTGGTGTCGTAGAAGAAGTGCCCCAGCTCGAACAGTACGTGCCCCATGACGGAGTTGGACGAGGGAATGACGTTGTCTTCTACTTCTTTGCGGCGGCTGATCAGTGCATCGGCCTGTGTGTGGTCGGTGTAGAAAAGTAGCGGGTGATCGTCGTCGCTAAAATGTGCCAGGGCGTAAGTGGCGAGTTTGCGTGCGCGATGGAGCCACGATTCATCGAATGTGATCTGATACAGGGCAATAAAGGCTTTGGCTACCAGTGCATAGTCGTCGAGAAAGGCATCGATGGTAGCTCGGCCTTCCTTGTAGTTGCGCCACAGATGGCCCGAGTCCTCGTCCATCATCTTGTCGGCTAAGAAAAGGCCGTTGCGCACAGCCATTTGCCGAAAGGCCTCATGACCTAAGGCACGAAAGGCATCGGCAAATCCCATGAGCATGAGGGCATTCCAGGATGCAAGGATCTTGTCGTCAAGTGCAGGCGGCACGCGTTGTTGTCGTGCAGTGAGGAGCTTTTTCTTGGCTTGTGTTAAAAGCTGTTGCACCTGTATGGCTGACAGCTTTAGTTCTTCAGCTACTTGCGTTTCGCTGCGCGCTACGTGGAGCACGTTTTTACCCGCTTCCCAATTGCCCCGTTTAGTAATGCCCCAGTAGCGTTTGGCTACTTGTGCTTCTTGAGGTGTGAGCAGTGAATCAATTTCGGCCTCAGTCCATATGTAGTACTTACCTTCTTCGCCTTCGCTGTCGGCATCGAGCGAGGAGTAAAAGGCACCTTCTTCACTGGTCAGCTTGCGCGCTACGAAGTGGGCCGTGGCCTCTACGATCTGTGCGTACAGCGGCTTTTGCGTAAGCTGATAGGCGTGTGCATAGAGGCTGAGCAGCTGGCCATTGTCGTACAACATCTTTTCGAAATGAGGTACTAGCCAGCGTGCATCGGTACTGTAGCGCGCAAAGCCACCACTTAGCTGGTCGTAGATGCCGCCGCGTGCCATGTGGTCGAGTGTGGTCAGCGCAGCCTGTAGTGCTTCTGGTGCGTGGAGGTAGTGATGCCATTCGAGCAAGAGTTCCCAATTGGTTGGCATGGGGAACTTGGGGGTGCCTTGCCGCCCACCGTGCTTGACATCTATCTGTTGGAGAAAAGACTGGACGAGCAGCTGCAAGCTGTCGGTAGAAAAGTCGTGGCTGCTGGTGCCAATGGGCAGGTCGGCCAAGGCTTGAATACCCTGCGTGAGCTGCTCGGCATACTGTGCTACCTTCTGGCGGTCGTTTTTCCACAACTCGGCAAAGTAGTGCAGTATCTCTAACCATTGTTTTTTGGGAAAATAGGTGCCAGCCCATACAGGACGGCCATCGGGCAGTGCAAAGACGTTGAGGGGCCATCCGCAGCCGCGTTGCGAAGCCAGCTGGCAGGCAGTCATGTACACGTCATCCACATCGGGGCGCTCTTCGCGATCGACTTTGATGCTGACAAAGTGCTCGTTCATGAAATTGGCCACAGTGGTATCTTCGAACGATTCGCGCTCCATGACATGGCACCAGTGGCAAGCCGAGTAGCCAATGCTGATGAGCAACATCTTTTGCTCGGCCTGTGCCTTCTGTAGGGCTGCTTCGCCCCAAGGATACCAATCGACTGGATTGTGCGCATGTTGTAGTAAATAAGGACTCGTCTCGTGGATAAGGGCATTGGTATAGCGGTGCGTGGTAGGCGTGCCCTGGCGTTGGCAACTAGCCTGTAAGCTCAGCGATGCGACGAGGAATAGAAGTATTCGAAATTGCATGATAAAGGTGGAATTGATGGATTTGTAATTGGAAATACCTGAGTGGAGCCACGTCAAAAGAACGAAACTCAGCATTCTTTTCCAATTTGGCGGCAATGTCATTTATTTAGAGGGTACTGTAGCTACAGTAGCTATCGGATTGTGCTTGGAGAAAAGAACTAATGGCGCTTATTGAAGACGTAATTTTAAAAGTTGAAGATGAAGATTGTGCTTGGAGAAAAGAACTAATGGCGCGCATGGCCTTTCGGCAAAAGTCATCCAGCACATAGAGGTGGACACAACGAAAAGGGAATCGGCATTGTCGTTATATGTGCCGATTCCCTTTTAATTGAGAATGGTTGAACCTTGGCCCAAACCCAACTCAGGACTTGAACACTTCAATCTCGTGGGTCTGTACAACCAAATCGGTAAACTTACCCTTGAAGCGAGTGGCTTTTACGATGTGATTGTCGATCCAGTGATAGTTGCCGCCACGGGGTTTGCCCAAAAGCAAACCATGATATTTGAATCCGTGCTTTTTAAGCCATTGCTCGGTCACTTCGCGATGTTCTTCAGTACGAGAGGAAAAAAACGTGATGATGTGCCCTTCGTCGTACCACTTGTTGATGATTTTTAGGGCATCGGGGTAAGGCATAGCGGTAGCCATGCGTTCGGGCTCTTCGTTGGGAATGTCGTCGCAAATGGTGCCATCGATGTCGATGAGAAAGTTTTTGATGTGAGGAGGCAGCATGGGGCTGAGCATCTCGCCTTTTTCGTTGTATAGCGGCTTGAGTTCTTTGTCTCCATCCTTTCTTTCTTGAGCCATAGATCCAGTATGATTTTGTTTGTTGGGCAAAGTTAGTGTAAATACAGCTAAAAGTTGGGAAAGCTGCTTGCCTAAAAGATGATTAGTGCTCCTTAGCAATATCTAGCAAAAAGACATTTTTGGAGAGATAAAATTGCAGGCAGAAACGATGTTTAAAAGGTGATATAATCAGTGGGATTTACGGGTTTCCCCTTGTACCACAGCTCAAAGTGGAGGTGAGGCCCATCGGTGAGTTCACCTGTGTTTCCGATAATAGCTACGGCCTCACCGGCTTTGACGTAGTCGCCTACGCGTTTGAGCAAGCTGGAGTTGTGTTTGTAAAAAGTCACGACATTGTTGGGGTGCTGGATTGCCAGCGTATTGCCCGTTTCGAGCGTCCAGTCGGCAAAGACGACCCAGCCATCCATGGCTGCTTTGATGGGCGTGTTTTGTGGGGCAAGGATGTCGATACCAAGGTGCTTACCAGGGATATATCCTTCACTGATTTCGCCATGTATAGGCGGTACGAAGTAGAGTTGTTCGAGTGGTACATCGCGTGGGGAGACGTTGAGTGGCTTAGATGCATTGGCAGTGAGCTCTTCGAGCTCGACCTCCTGCCGTAGGAGCTCTTCTTCTTGGCTGTGGCCTACGACCAGTAGTTCTAAAGAGTCGTCTTCGCCTGAGAGTGTTTGAGGTTTTTGTGCGCTGGTATCTACTTCAGCAGTAAGCATTCGGCGAAAGTGCTCGGTATAGACGCGGTGGGCTTCGACGAGTTGTTCTAGAGAATCGAGCTGTTGGTAGATCAATATCAGCTCGTGATCGCGGTTCACGTCGCCATATCCCGGCATGATGCGTTTGAGCGGGGTGTAGGCAATGAGTAAGAGGATAATCACCACTACACTCACAATCAAGGTAGAGAGTAGTATGTAGACATTGAGCAAAGAGAGGCGATAAGAGCCGACCTCCTCGAAGGTCTCGTTGTTCATAATCACGAGCCTATAGGTATGTTGCAAGCGCTCGCGCCAGCTTCGTTGCTCCGTATTGTCTTGAGACATGGCCATTATTGTTCTTGCTATTTAAAATATTTTTGCCATTAGCATGTTTAGTGCTTAGCAAGCATCTTGCACACACCTGTTATTTGCCCTAAAGCACATGAGTAATGATCGCGATTATGTGGTGTAAGTCTTGCTAATGAGCTTTCTTTGCGTGACATGTGGATCCGTTTTTGTGTAAGCAGAGGGCAGATGTTGCTGCACGCAAAAAACGAACTCAAAATTCGGAATTAATTCCATTAGGGCCAATTCCCAACACTTAAATGAGACTGATGTTGCTTCGAAGAAGGATAGTCACCTGGATTGTGGTCGTCTTGGCCAGTACTTGGTTGGTGGGCTGCGTGACGGAAAAAAAGAAGGGCTCGCGTTCGGCTTTAGGTAAGTTGTACGAGAACACTACGGCGCGCTATAATGGGTATTACAATGCTACTGTCTTGCTCGACGAGGCACTGTGGGCACTCAATGAGCAACACCAAGACAACTTCAATGCCTTGCTGCCACTGTATCCTTACATGGCAGCAGATAATGTCCGATCGGTAAGTGGCTCTTTGGATGAAGCCATAAAAAAAGTGTCGAGAGTAGTGACTTTGCATCGTTCCAGCCGTTGGACTGACGATTGCTACTTGCTGATGGGTAAAGCGCAGTTTTTGAAAAGGGATTACGAGTCGGCCGAAGCGACTTTGGAATATCTGGTTGAGGAATTTCCACCAGATAACCCCATAAAAGACCAATCAGCTGTAAAAAAAGACAAACCCACCCCATCACAGCGAAAGAAGGCCATAAAAGTGGCCAAAAAAACTCGTGAAAAAACGCGCAAGGAACGCGAAAAGGAGATTAAAAGGAAGCGCAAAGAGCGCGAAAAGGAGCGCAAGCGCTACAAAAAAGAGATCGCGCGTCTGCGCAAAGCGCGTAAAAAAGGCAAAACCCTTCCTGCGCGTACGAAGAAAGCCACTCCCGCTACCGATCAGCCACCCAAAAAGGAAGTGTCGCAACAGAGTCAAGAAACCGACCCGCCAGCTGAGCCCGTGGTACAGTCCAACCCAGTCGATACGGGTGGAATGATTCGCCTAGGAACAGTAGGTGCTCAATCGTTTGTTGGGCAATCCCAGCATGGCCCCCTCGATAAGATCAAACACCGCCCAGCCTATCACGAAGGAATGCTGTGGCTGGCGCGTGCCTATACAGAACGGGGCCGCACGACTGAAGCACATCGAATCCTGACCCAGATGATGGAGTCGGAAGGTACTTATGAGGAGTTGCGCAAAGAGGTGGCACTGGCATTAGCATGGCTGTACCTCAAGGAAAACAAGCCAGTAGAAGCCTTGCCCTGGCTCGATGAAGCCATTACGCGTACACGACGTGGCCCTGAAAAGGCGCGCTATTACTTCATCAAAGGGCAACTCCTACAACAGTTGGGCCGCACGGCTAAAGCGGCACGAGCCTTTGAGTTGGTGGGCAAATCAGGCGCTACTTATGAGCTGGTATTCAATGCCCAGCTCAATCAGGTGTACATGCGCTGGCTTAATAAGCAGGAGACTGCCGAGACTGCCATCCAGCAGCTACAACGCATGCTCAAAGATGAAAAGAACACCGATTATCACGATCGCATCTATTTTATCATGGCCAAAATTGCGCTGGACAATGGCAAAAGGGATCAAGCTATAGCTTGGCTGCAACAATCGGTTCAGACCAATACTCAAGACCAGGCTCAAAAGGCCGAATCGTATCTGATGCTGGCCGATCTGTATTTCGAAGATGGGCGCTATGTAGAAGCCAAAGACGGCTACGAAGCTGCCTTACAGGCCATGAGTAAGCAACATCCGCGCTATGCGGCGGTGAAACGCCTGGCCGATCACCTTACAGATATAGCCAAGTATATCCAAACTATCGAATTGCAGGATAGCCTATTGGCAATTAGCCGCATGTCGGAAGCCGAAAAACTCAAACTGGCCAAGCGCATCAAAAAAGAACAGGAAGAACGCCGCCGCCAAGCACTACTGGCCAACTCGAAAGGAGTCACCCCCGCTTCGACGATCAATAAAAACAATCCACGTGCAGGAAGTATCGCTATGGCTGGCACCAATGGAGCACGAGCCGTACCTTTAGCTACATCAGGTAGCTCGTCTTTTTTTGCCTATGATGATCGCGCATTGCGCAAAGGGCTGCGCGACTTCAAGCGCGTATGGGGCGATCGCCCCTTAGTCGATAACTGGCGGCTGGCAAGTAAGATAAAAGGTGCGCACGATGAGACAGTCGAAGGTGTCGAGGACCAAGTCGCCGTACAAGTCAGTGAGGAAGACCTCTCTTCAATCTTAGCCGATGTGCCCGATACGGAAGAAGAAGTGCAAAAAGCGCATACCACCATCATGGAAGCCATGTTCAAGTTGGGCGGGCTGTACCGCCAAAAACTGCAAGCATACGACAAAGCTGCCGCTACGCTAGAGCAACTCCTGAAGCGCTATCCCGATAATCCTTACAAACTCGATGCGCTCTATCTGCTCTATCTGACTTATTCGGAAATGGGCAATACCCAAAAAGCCAACCAGTACAAAGAGCTGATCGTCGCCCAATATCCCACTTCCGATTATGCGCGTTTGTTGTCCGATCCCAATTATGCACGGGCATTTCAAGACAAACAGCAAGAAGTAGCGAACTATTATCAACAGACCTATGCGCTTTTTGAGCAAGGCCAATACGAACAGGTGATTCAGCGAGTAGATCAAGTAGGGCCCAAGTTTGGCTCCAAACACGAATTAATGCCGCGCTTTGCCTTGCTCAAAGCGATGAGCTTGGGTGCTGTACAGGGAAAAGATGCCTATGTCAATGCGCTGAAAGACCTCATTGGCCGTTGGCCCGACACTCCTGAGGCCGTGCGTGCTCGGGAGATTCTGCGTCTGTTGGGTGTCAAAGTGGGCAAGGCACCTATAGCCAGCCTCACGCAAGGAAAGGATGCGCTTAAAGATTCCCCTTTCAAGTACGAGGAAGGCAAATTGCACTACGTATTGGCCGTGTTTGAACCAGGTGTACAACTCAACCAGGCCAAGGCCAACATTGCCGACTACAACGGCAAATACCACCGCCTGGATAAGCTGCGCATTTCCAACATCTATCTGGGCCCGCCTAACGATCCGACCAAATTGCCACTGATCGTCATTCGCCGTTTCCCCAACAAAGAAAAAGCCATGGCCTATTACGAAGGAGTTATGGCCAATAAAGAGGAATTTGTCAAACAAGACATTCCTTTCGAAGTATATCCCATTACTCAAAACAACTATCGCGAGGTGCTCAAGCAGAAATCACTCGATGGTTATCGCGCCTTCTTTGAGACTTACTATTTGGGGCAGGTCAATGGCCAATGAGGTAGAGAAGTGACGCATGGAAAAGAGGCAAACTGGCAGTAGAACGTGATGTGCTGTGCTGCCAGTTTGCTTTATTTAGAACCCTATTTTTTCCATGTCGGGTGTTTCCCGTGGCCTGTGTGCTCCGCCATTTTGCATGTGGCTGAATCGATAAGTAAACGACATGCTTGCCGCACGCACCATGCGTCGCTGTCACAGCTCTTGTTCGAGCTGACTGTCGGCGGTGTGTAGTTTGAAACGCATGGTATTTAGCGGGTCGCGCACGCGCAAGCTCAACGTGCTTTTGTCCGACAATACAGGTAAGTAGCAAGCTGATGCCGGCCATGAAGATGCCTGCCATAGTTGCCTTGCGGCAAAATGCGTGGCCCGCGGTATCGCGTGTTGCACTGCAGGCTTATGCATGCTGGCAGGCAGAACATCTGGCTAAGGCGACTAGCCCCTACAATGGCCTCATTGTTAAACTCGAGGTCAATGCTCTACAGGTCGAGGCTACCTTGCAGGTATCAACAATCAACTCGGTGCCCCAGGCCCAACGCATACCGGCGTTTTGATGGATGCCTACCGTAGTTTGATTGTCAATGGTTTGGAGGATGCGCTGGATGACATCGCTGGTTTGGTGGTAGCAGTGCATGGCCCACATTGGCTATTTGGAGATATTGCTTCCACATTACCTTAGCAGCGAAAGAGTTGAATTTGCCAACTCAGCGGGTGATCACTCCTCCTAAAACTGCGCAGAGGAACTCGGCGGTGTACGGTTTGCTATTTGGAGCTCGTCGAAGAGTGATTTTTTTACTCTCTAAAAGGAGAAGTGAACCTTATTTATACTTTTTTGTATAAATTGCGGCTCGAATCAAAACTTAGTCTAAATAACCCAACCTTGTTTTTGGTTTTTTTGATTGATATTCAATTAGTTGTCTTTTTTTAAAAGATTCGTCCATGAGCGATAGCATGCAAACTCTCGAAGCCCACACCCGTAGTGAGTACAAATATGGCTTCACGACCGATATTGAGACGGAAGTTTTTCCCAAAGGGCTCAACGAGGACATCATCCGTCGCCTTTCGGCAAAGAAGGAAGAGCCCGAATGGCTGCTCGAGTTTCGACTCAAGGCCTATCGCCATTGGCTGACGCTGAAAGAGCCGCATTGGGCCAATGTACACTACGACCCCATTGACTACCAGGATATTATCTATTATGCTTCTCCTAAGAAAAAGCCCAAGTACAATAGCTTAGACGAGGTGGACCCCGAGTTGCTGCGCACTTTTGAGCGCTTAGGTATCCCATTAGAAGAGCAAAAGCTACTGGCAGGAGTCGCTGTAGATGCTGTGCTCGACAGCGTCTCGGTGGCTACTACTTACAAGGAGAAACTGGCCGAATTGGGTATTATCTTCTGTTCTTTCTCTGAGGCCGTTAAAGAACATCCCGAGCTGGTGCGCAAGTATCTGGGTACAGTAGTGCCTTATACCGACAATTTCTTTGCGGCGCTCAACTCGGCAGTGTTCAGCGATGGTTCCTTTGTGTATATCCCCAAAGGGGTGCGCTGCCCCATGGAGTTGAGCACTTATTTCCGCATCAATGCTGCCAATACAGGCCAGTTTGAACGCACACTCATTGTAGCTGAAGCGGGCAGCTATGTCAGCTATCTGGAAGGTTGCACCGCTCCGATGCGCGACGAAAATCAGCTCCATGCAGCCGTAGTAGAGCTGATCGCTATGGACGATGCCTACATCAAGTACTCTACAGTGCAAAACTGGTATCCAGGTGATAAAGACGGCAAAGGTGGAATCTACAACTTTGTCACCAAACGTGGGTTGTGTGCAGGAAAACGCTCGCGCATCTCGTGGACGCAGGTAGAAACGGGTTCTGCCATTACCTGGAAGTACCCCTCGTGCATTCTCAAAGGTGATGATAGTATCGGCGAGTTTTACAGCGTGGCAGTTACCAACAACCGCCAACAAGCCGATACGGGCACCAAGATGATCCACATTGGCAAAAACACGCGTAGTACTATCGTGTCGAAAGGGATCTCTGCCGGCTATAGCCAAAATTCGTATCGCGGTCTTGTGAAGATTGGCAAGCGTGCCACCAATGCCCACAATTTTTCGCAGTGCGACTCACTGCTGATGGGTGATAAATGTGGCGCACATACCTTCCCCTACCTGGAAGTGGAAAACGATACGGCGCGCGTAGAGCACGAGGCCACTACTTCCAAGATTGGTGAAGATCAACTCTTTTACCTCCAACAGCGGGGATTGAGTGAGGAAGATGCCATCAACATGATCGTGAACGGCTATTGCAAGGAAGTTTTCCAAGAACTACCCATGGAGTTTGCCGCTGAGGCGCAAAAACTGTTAGCCATCAGTTTAGAAGGAAGTGTGGGATGATCGGGCTGTTGCCCCTTTTTAAGTTGTTAAAAAAATTACAAGACCAATGCTCACAATCAAAAATTTGCACGTTTCCGTAGAAGACAAAGAAATCCTGAGAGGAATAAACTTGCAGGTAAACGCAGGCGAAGTACACGCCATTATGGGCCCCAATGGATCGGGCAAGAGCACGCTAGCCAACGTGTTAGCTGGGCGAGAAGATTACGAAGTGACACAAGGAGAGGTTATTTTTAATGGACAAGATCTGCTCGACATGGAAGTGGATGAGCGAGCTCATGCAGGAGTTTTTATGGCATTTCAATATCCTGTAGAAATTCCAGGAGTGAGTATGGCTACTTTTCTCAAGTCGGCAATCAATGCTATGCGCGTAGTGCGAGGACAAGAGGAGCTGGGTCCTGCGCAGATGCTCAAATTTATTCGCGAACGACTCCGCATGCTCGGCATGGATGAGTCGGTGTTGAGGCGCTCGCTCAACGAGGGCTTTAGCGGTGGTGAAAAAAAGCGCAACGAGATGTTACAAATGGCCTTGCTCGAGCCTACTTTAGCCATCCTCGACGAAACTGACTCGGGCCTCGACATCGATGCGCTGCGCATCGTAGCAGATGCCGTCAATAAGTTGCGCAGCCCTGAGCGTGCTTTTATCATTGTGACGCATTACCAGCGCTTACTCAACTATATTGTGCCCGACTATGTACACGTACTCTACGATGGCCGCATTGTGCGTTCGGGTGGAAAAGAGCTAGCGCTTGAGCTGGAAGCACGTGGCTATGACTGGATCAAGGAAGAAGTGGCGGCAGGCTGAGTGTGGTATTTTCAGAAGAGAATTATTGAGTATTTAAAAGCGAACACATCCATGGCCATTACGACATCTGTACATACGCAAAAAGATTTGTTGACTCACTTTCAGCAGCTGGCCCTACAGATGCTGGGCTCAAATGGGCAACAGGCATCGCGTTGGGCCACTTTGCGTCGAGCTGCTATTGAGCGTTTGCCCGCGGTGCGTTTCCCCACACGCCGCGATGAAGATTGGAAATACACCAGTGTCAGTGCGATCACTAATGAGACGTGGGCACTCGGGCGTGCTGTGCCTATAGCTGCTGAAGACCTCTCACGCGCTTTCTTTGACGGGCTGGATGCTTTGCGCATCGTGTTCGTCAACGGCATATGGCAGCCCGAGCTGTCCACACCGCTGAGTGAATGGCCCAAAGGCCTGACGCTTCAGCCACTTGTTGAAGCAGTAGATCGGCATGGCAACGAGTGGGTAGTACAAGTGCTCAAACAGCGCCTCTCACACGTCAATCCCTTCGTCACACTCAATACTGCCTTGAGCCAGGATGGGATGCTGCTGCAAACTGCAGCAAGCGCATGCATCGACCTACCTGTCCATTGCGTGTTTATTGCCACAGAGCAAGATGAGCCCTTCGTGCAGGCACCTCAGCTTTTTGTAGATGCACATCCCAATAGCAAGCTGACTTTCATTGAGCACTATTTGCCGCAAGGCACTGCAGCGCCTCGGTATTTTACTTGTGCCACCACGCAAGTGCGCGTAGCAGCAAATGCAGAAGTGCATCACTATCGGCTACAACGAGAGGGTGCTTGGGGGCGTCAAATCAACTATTGTGCTGTAACGCAAGCACGTGACAGTCGGTACTACAGCTATGCTACTGATCTGGGTGGTATGCTGGTGCGCAACAACCAGGATGTCATTTTGGAAGCATCTAATACAGAGACCTTTCTCAATGGCGTGTATTTGTTGGGTGGCGAACAACACGTCGACAACCAGACTTTTATGGATCATGCCGTGCCTCATTGCCAGAGCAATGAGCTATACAAGGGGATCGTCATGGGCAAGGCGCGTGGCGTCTTTAACGGCAAAGTATTGGTGCGTCCCGATGCACAAAAGACCAATGCTTTCCAGCAAAACAGTACGTTGCTGCTGTCGCCTACGGCGGTAATGGATGCCAAACCCCAACTCGAGATATTTGCCGATGATGTGCGCTGTAGCCATGGTGCGACCATCGGTCAACTCGACGAAAACGCCATATTCTATTTGCGCACGCGTGGCCTTTCGGAAAAAGAAGCGCGCAAGTTGTTGCAATTTGCCTTTGTAGCAGAAGTGCTCGACCGCATGCCCGATGAGCCGGTGCGCCAAGCGGTGTGCCAACTGGTACAAGACAAACTCGATGAGTTGAGCTAAGTGTTTTTCAAATTTGGCGCAAAGCGAAGTATCGCTTCGCCTTGTGCCTTTGCCGGCTGTACGCATAAGGCGTTTTGCGCAAGCCGGCATGAGCCAAAAGCTATTCATCCATGACTGCTCCTGCTATTCGCCCATCTCCTTTTGATGTGGCGCGCGTACGCGCTGATTTCCCCATATTGCAACGACAGATGAACGGCCAGCCGCTGGTCTTTCTCGACTCAGCAGCCTCGAGCCAAAAGCCCGTACAAGTGTTGGAAGCAATGGATCGCTACTATCGGCAGCATCACGCCAACGTGCATCGAGGTGTATATCAGCTGAGCCAAGAAGCGACCGATATGTTCGAGGAGGCACGCCGTGCTGTGGCGCGCTTCATCCATGCCCCTTCCGAAGAGGAAGTCATCTTTGTGCGCGGTACTACCGAAGCCATCAACCTGGTAGCCAGCAGTTTTGGCAGATCCTTTTTGAAAGAAGGCGATGAGGTGCTCATCACGTGGATGGAGCACCACTCCAACATCGTGCCGTGGCAGCTCATCTGCGAACAGACTGGCGCGCGGCTGCGCGTAGTGCCCATCAGCGACGAAGGCGTGTTGGACATGGAGGCTTTTGCCAAAATGATCGAAGGTCCCGTGAAAATTGTAGCTGTAACACATGTATCCAATACCTTAGGTACGGTCAATCCCATTCGGCAGATCGTGGACATGGCACACGAGCGAGGCATACCTGTTTTGGCCGATGGCGCTCAAGCTGTACCTCACATGCCGATCGATGTACAAGCGTTGGACGTCGACTTTTACGCTTTCAGTGGGCATAAAATGTATGGGCCTACAGGTATTGGCGTGCTCTATGGCAAGCGTCAATGGCTGGAAAAGATGCCACCTTATCACGGTGGTGGCGAGATGATTGCGCGCGTCACCTTTGAAAAGACCACCTGGAATGAGCTGCCCTTCAAATTTGAAGCGGGCACGCCCGATATCGCAGGTACTGTAGGCCTGCATGCCGCCATCGACTACATCGAATCGGTAGGGCGTGAGGCCATTGCAGCACATGAGGGCGAGTTGTTGCGCTATGGCATGGAACTGTTGGCACCAATACCGGGCATGCGCCTTATCGGTACTGCACCGAAAAAAGCTGGCGTGATCTCCTTTGTCGTGGATGGTGCGCATCCTTACGACTTGGGCACGCTGCTCGACAAAATGGGTATAGCGGTGCGCACCGGCCATCATTGTACCGAGCCATTGATGGATCGCTTTGGCGTGCCAGGTACTGTACGCGCTTCGTTGGGCATATACAATACGCCTGAAGAGCTCGAATATTTGGCGAAAGCCGTAGAGAAAGCCGCCCACATGTTGCGCTAAACTCGTAATGTAGGGTGTCCGAAAACGAGTTGCGTGAATCTGAAAAAATACAGGTATGACGATCAATGAAATACAAGACGAAATCATCGATGAGTTTTCCCTGTTTGGCGACTGGATGGAAAGGTACGAATACATCATCGACCTGGGGAAAAACTTGCCGCTCATCGATGAGCAATACAAAACCGACGATTACCTGGTGCGTGGCTGTCAAAGCCGCGTGTGGCTACATGCCCGGCTCGACGAGCAGGGCAAGGTGCAGTACACTGCCGATAGCGATGCGGTGATTACCAAGGGCATCATCGCGTTGCTCATCCGCGTGCTGTCGGGGCATGCACCGCGCGAAATCCTCGATGCTGAGCTGTATTTTATCGATCGCATTGGACTAAAGGAACACCTGTCGCCTACGCGTAGCAATGGCTTGGTCAGCATGCTCAAGCAGATGAAGATGTATGCCTTGGCTTTTCAGAAACAACTGGAAAAAATCTGAGTGCCTTATGGACAGCGAACGCCTTAAAAATGAAGTAATTAAGGCCCTTAAAACAGTGCACGACCCCGAAATACCCGTCGATATTTACGAACTGGGGCTCATCTACGAGCTCAAAGTCCAGGATGAGGGTAAAGTGTATATCCGCATGACGCTTACTTCGCCCATGTGTCCTGTAGCTGAGTCGCTTCCCATGGAAGTACAGCAAAAAGTACTCGAAGTGCCTGGTGTGCGCGATGTAGATCTCGAGGTTGTTTTCGATCCGCCATGGAGCAAGGAACGCATGAGCGAAGAGGCCCGCCTCGTACTCGACATGTTTTGATGATGGTCTTTGGGCCGCACTGCTCAATTTGATATTATGAAAATTACTGCCCAAGACGAATACGGACTGCGCCTGCTGTTGCAAATAGCGCGGGCTAACCAAAATGAAGGGCTCAGCATTAGCCAGTTGAGTGAACTGGAGGGCCTATCACCTTCTTATGTAGGCAAACTCACGCGGCAGTTACGCCTGGCAGGTTTTATCGAGAGTACACGTGGCCAAAAGGGAGGCTATGTGCTGAGCCGCCCCGCTGATCAAATACTGGTCAAAGATGTGTTGCGCACCTTAGGAGGGCCATTGTTCGACGAGTCGTTTTGCAACAGCCATTCGGGGGGCTTTCGATTTTGCACCAATTCTGTAGACTGCTCGTTGCGCTCGCTGTGGACGATGATTCAACAGGCTGTAGATCATGTCTTGGCCGACCTGACGTTGCAAGATCTCATCCAACCCAAACGCACGCTGGAACCCTTGTTCGAATCATTGAGCCAAAAGGGTAATTCATCCGACTAAAGTGCCTGGAATCTTTGAGGGGCAGTTGTATGTTCTCCGCTATTTTGCACCAGTACTTGGGGTAAACCCTATCTTTCCCTATCCTGTACACGCTTTAATGCTGCCTCATGATTGCCAGAATATCCCCCCTACAGCAGGCATGTGCGCTCATAGTGACGAGCTGCATGTGTGGCCTTTCGGCAAATGCACAAGTAGCTTTTGAAGATGTCAGCGATCTACTTGGTTATGCTTTTCACTCGGGCATTGCAGTGGGTGTGTCCGATATCGACAACGACGGCTATGACGATCTGTTGATCATGGATCAAGGCACTACGCTGTACATTGCCTGGCACTCCCCAGACAGTACGGGCTTTACGGTAGAGGAAGTTGGTCCGTTAGCAGATGAATCCGTGTGGAGCATGTGCGCTGCTGACTTGAATAACGACGGCTGGCTCGAGATCGTGACTGGAGGCTTTTACGACAACCTCAAACTGACAATCCACTCACTGGCCGATTCGACCTGGTATACAGAAGAGGTGCCTCAGAGCAATATCTTTGTTCAGGGATCTAACATGGCTGATGCCAACAACGATGGCTGGCTCGACCTGTTCGCCTGCCACGACGATGGCGCCCCGCGCCTCTGGCTCAACGATGGGGTGGGACTCCTCTTCCCCGCTTTCGATTTTATCGATTTCAGCACCGTGCCGCCTTCTGACAACTCGGGCAACTACGGCAGCGTGTGGACTGACTTCGATACCGATGGCGATATCGATTTGTACATCGCCAAATGCCGACAAGGAGTGAATAACCCAGAAGATGCGCGCCGCATCAATGTCTTGTACGAAAACAACGGGCAGTCTCAATACTCGGAACAAGCCCAACAATATGGCTTGCGCATTGCACGACAGTCTTGGACGGCTGAATTTCAGGATATCGACAACGATGGCGACTTCGATGCCCTCATTACCAATCACGATGCACCTTCTCAGTTGCTCGAAAACAGAGATGGTGTATTTGTCGATATATCCACTGAAGCGGGGTTTGATGCGTCCGAATCCTTTTTGCAAGGCATCATGCGCGATGTCGACAACGATGGCTTTGTCGATATTTTATTGGCTTCACCGCCGCGCCTTTGGCTCAACAACGGCGATAAGACTTTCACGCTGCTCAATATTCCGCCCTTTACAGATAAAATGCTGAGCTTGGCTACTGGCGACCTCAATCACGATGGCTTTCTGGATGTGTATGTATCTAAAGGCAATGCATATACAAATCCTTCTTTTGTGCCCGATGCTTTGTGGTTTAATGCTGGCAATGATCATCACTGGTTGGCTTTTTCTTTGGAGGGTATAGCGTCGAATAAGCGCGGCGTAGGGGCGCTTATCGAGCTACATGGCCCCTGGGGCATTCAGCTACGCGAAATACGTGCAGGTGAAAGCTACGGCATACAGAATAGCTTGCAAGCTCACTTCGGACTGGGCTCGTGGACGCAAGCGGACTACGTGGTTGTGCGCTGGCCTTCGGGCATAGTGGATGTGTGGGCGGATGTAGCAGCTGATCAGTACTTGCACCTAGTAGAAGGCACTACCTGCCAGAGCGATACACTTGCCCTATCGGCTGAGGGCATCCAATATCTCTGCTCGGGCGATACGCTGAGTGTAAGCGTGGATGCGCCAGCTGGCAGCACCGTATTGTGGAATGATGGCACACAGGGCGCAATGCGCTTACTTACCCAATACGGCACCTACCGAGCTGTGGTCGTGCACGCTGATGGTTGTGTGTCTCCTACTGGAGTGGTGAAGGTGCGCATGCCCGAACAGATCGAACCACCCTACATCTTGGTGAATAACTACAATGAGCCCCAGTGTGCTGGCGATACCGTGCTACTGACGGCTTCTAATGCGGAGCTTTCGGTGATGTGGCATACAGGCGATACGTTACCTACATTGGCCGCCACGCAGAGTGGGACCTACTACTTGTACTATTACCAGGGGGCGTGTGGTGTGGCACTTGCCGATTCTGTCGTACTCGATTTTTTGCCTGCTCCCGAACCCATGGTATTTCCCGATACGGTAGCACAAGGTGAGCCAGCAGTGCTCACCGCCTTGAGTGATGGCATGGTACAATGGTACGTTCATCCCGACAGCGTGCTGCCTGTGGCTTGGGGCGATACACTGTGGTTGCCTCAGACCGATACCACACGTACTTTCTGGGTGGCTAGTGTGTATGCCTATGGTGCCGATACCACGCATGTGGGTATGGCTTCGCCACAAGGATCACTCTACAGCGACAATACCTTCAATGGAGGAGTCATCTTTGACTGCTATACCCCTTTTGTGTTGCACAGCGTGCGTGTCTTTACCGACACCTATGGACCAAGGCGTATCGAACTGCACAATGACTTAGGCGAGGTGGTCCAAGCACTCGAAGTGGATATTCAGAGCGCGGATACGGTATTGATACTCGACTTTGAGATCGATTCTGGATCAGATTATTTGCTCACTACCAATGCCAATTTTAATGTGGAACACTTGGGCTATGTCAGCCCGCGCTTGCAGCGCTCTGATGAAGGGGTGCAATATCCGTATGAGGTGGAGGGCTTGTTATCCATTCACGATTCGCCTTTTGGCCAGAATTACTACTACTATTTTTACGACTGGGAAGTGTACGTACTCCCACGTATTTGCCAAAGCCAGCAGGTGCCTGTGCAGCTCGTAGTGCTTTCACCTACAGCTACAACTGAAGCTATTGACCAAGTGGCGTATCAACTTTGGCCAAATCCCACTTCTGATTACTTGCGCCTGCGTTTGGTACAACCTGAGTGGGGTGGATACAACTGGCAGTTGCGCATGTGGGATAGTAGGGGCGTGCTCATGGAGCAGCAGCATTTGCCGAAAGGCACTGATTGGCAAATAGATGTGTCTCATTTGCCCAAAGGTATCTACTTTTTAAAGCTACAAAGCGCTATGGGCCAAGTGATCGCCAAGGTAGCATTACATTAAGATGCCTAAATCAGGGCCAAATTTTTACTTTTGCACATCCTACTAAGCGCGGTGTGTGTAGTGCATGCACTTATTCGTAGTGTGCAGCTATGCGCTTTTCCGCAAAGCATAAATCATCTATTCAATGGACTCATTCAATCGCGTTTCCAATATCACGGGCTGGCTTGTATTTGCAATAGCTACTGTGGTGTATGCTTTTTCGATCCAACCCACCACGAGCCTATGGGATTGCGGTGAGTTTATCAGCGGTGCGTACAAGCTGCAGGTAGTACACCCACCCGGTGCGCCGCTATTTTTGTTGGTAGGCCGTGTATTTATCACCATCGCGGATGTGTTTTTCGATCTGGAAGCTCATCCTGAATACATTGCGCGGGCAGTTAATATGATGTCGGGCATTTTTACAGCCTTAGCTGCCATGTTTGTCGCATGGGTGGCTATGATCATGGGGAAGCTGGCTTTGGTAGGGCGTGAGGGCACTACCGGCAAGATGCAGCATATTGCATTGGCGGGCACGGGCTTGGTGGCAGGTTTGGCTACGGCCTTTGCTTCATCTATTTGGTTTTCGGCTGTAGAGGGGGAGGTATATGCCATGTCCACTTTTTTCACGGCCATGACGCTGTGGGCTATGGTGCGCTGGTACAATCTGCCGGACACACCTCAGGCCGATCGCTGGGTGTTGTTTGCGATATTTTCAGCGGGTCTGTCTATTGGCGTACACCTGCTGAGCTTGCTGACGTTTCCGGCCTTGGCCTTGTTATACTACTTCAAAAAGTATCGCGAGCATAGCTGGAAGGGCATGGCGATAGCGGCCGTGATCGGTTTAGTGATGGTAGGCTTTATTCAGAAATTTATCATTGCAGGCATTCCGCAGCTGTGGGCATGGATGGAGCTACTTACAGTCAATGGGTTGGGCATGCCCGTCCATTCGGGTTTGGTGCCCATTTTAGCCATTATTGTCGTAGTGCTTTATCTGGGTTTTCATCAGGCGCGCAAGCGAAACAGCTATGCCTTGCATTTGATTACGGCAGGTGCAGCTTTGATTGTGATTGGTTTTTCGACGATTGGTGTAGTAGTCATTCGGGCTAATGCCAGCCCGCCCATCAATATGAATGATCCGAGCGACCCGATGCGGCTGATCCCTTATCTGAACCGTGAGCAATATGGCGAACGGCCGTTGTTGTATGGTCCGTACTTCGATGCCCAGCCCGTGAGCAATGAGATCGAAGAGCGCTATGGGCGTGTAGGCGATCGATATGAGATCGTAGATGAAAAAGTGACCTATGTATATCGCAGCGCCGACAAGATGTTTTTTCCGCGTATGAGCGATCCGTCGCAAAACAGGCCTGCCATTTATCGTCAATGGATCAACAAGCCTTCGGGCAAACCCACCTTTTTTGACAACCTCGAGTTTTTATTTAGCTACCAGATTGGCTGGATGTACTGGCGCTACTTCATGTGGAATTTTGCCGGAAGGCAAAATGGCGAACAAGGGTTCTATAGCTGGAATAAAAAAAGTGGCCATTGGGCTTCGGGTATCAAGTGGCTCGATGAGCTGCGGCTGTACCATATGGACAAGATGCCTGAAACGATGATGAAACATCGGGCGTGGAACAAATACTTTCTCTTGCCTTTTCTCTTTGGCCTAATGGGGCTGTTTTATCATGCACGGCGTCGGCCCGAAGATTTTCTCGCCTTGCTTACCTTATTTATCATTACTGGCATCGGGATTATCATTTACTCGAATCAGCCGCCTAATGAGCCCCGGGAGCGCGATTACGTGTTAGTGGGATCGTTCTTCACCTTTGCCATTTGGATAGGTATGGGGGTGCTGGCCGTGTTCGAACTGCTTTCGGAGCAGCTGAATATGCGACCTACTACCGCAGCTAGTTTGGCGTCCGTGCTGGTGTTGAGCGCACCGACGGTGATGGGACTCGAGAATTTCGACGATCACAGCCGCCGGCATATCACAGCCCCTCGCGACTACGCAGCTAACTTCCTCGAATCGTGTGCACCCAATGCTATTCTCTTTACCTATGGCGATAACGATACTTATCCGCTTTGGTATGCACAAGAAGTAGAAGGCATACGTACGGACGTGCGCGTAGTCAATCTTAGCCTCATTGCTGTAGACTGGTATATCAACCAGCTGCGCCGCAAAGTGAATGATTCGCCACCTATTAAGTTGTCTATTCCCGCAGAGGCATACCGAGGCCGCAAGCGCAACTCTGTTTTGTACTATAATCCTTCGGGCGTCGATCGCGAAATGAGCTTGCAAGCGGTGCTCGATTTTATTGGCGAGGATCATCCGTTGGTGGGAGCTGGCGGCCGCAAGCTGGATAGCTATCTGCCCACCAAAAAAATCTATTTGCCTATAGACAAAAATAAAGCGCGCCTCCTGGGCATGGTCTCTGATGCAGATAGCACGCGCGTAGTCGATCGCATTCCCATTCGCATTTCGCGCAATTACTTGATCAAAGATGATCTGGCCATACTCGACGTGATTGCCTCAAACATCTGGGAACGACCCATCTACTTTGCTGTGACGTGCAGGCCTGAAAAGATGTTTGGTATGCAGGACTACACGCAGCTCGAAGGGTTGGCCTTGCGCCTAGTACCTGTAAAATCGCCTAGCGATAAGTCTTTGGGTATTTATGGCAGTGGGCGTGTAGCAGTCAATCGCACATATGATGTGGTGATGAACAAGTGGCGCTGGGGCAACTTTGACAAAATGCCACTCTATGTGGATTACTCCTTTGGTCCCAGTGTGCAAAGCATGCGCGTAGTGATGTTGCGCACGGCTCGCGTACTCAATCAGCGCGGCGAAAAGGAGCGAGCAGTGGCGATGTGTGAACAGTACTTCAAAGCTTTTCCGCACTTCAACTTCCCTTATGACTACAATAGCATGTACTTTATCCGCGTCATGGTAGATGCTGGTGCCTACGATAAGGCAAAGCCCCATATCGACATCTTAGCCAAAGAAATGGCTGATTGGCTCGAGTTTTACTTCTCGCTCGATCCGGCTTTGTTGGAGCCGCAAGCTTCCTTTGGGCAGGACTTCGCACTGGCTTTGCGCACCAAAGACGATATACTCAATGTCGTAAAGGCTGCAGGCGACGATGCCTATTACCAAGAGTTGGAAGAATTGTTTGCACCCTACAATTTGGATCGCCTGGTGCAGTGAACCTTGGGCGTTGAGTGGCGTAAAATCGGGGCGAGGCGAGTGATTAGCTGCACCCCGATTTTCTTTTTTTTGTGAAAAAGAAACAAATTATGGCCCAAAAGACAGTTGCTATTGGTTGTGATCATGCTGGCTTTCCGCTCAAGCGCGTGGCGCTGGCTATTGTCGAAAAGCGAGGATACGAAGTACTCGACTTTGGCACGGACTCGGAATCCTCTGTAGATTATCCCGACTTTGTACATCCCGTAGGCGAGGCAATCGATTCGGGTAAAGCGCAATGTGGCATTGTTATTTGCGGCAGTGGCAATGGCGTGGCCATGACTGTAAACAAGCATCAGAGGGTGCGTGCAGCCTTGTGCTGGAACGAAGAGCTGGCCTCATTGGCTCGCCGCCACAACGATGCCAATGTCTTGGCGCTGCCGGCGCGCTTTATCAGTCCGGAAAATGCCGCTGACATAATTGAAATCTTCCTCGATACAGCCTTTGAACGAGGGCGCCATGAACGTCGAGTGGGGAAAATCACTTGTGGCAGTTGCTAAGTGACGTAAAACGAACGCTTTGACGCAAAAGCTTCGACTGTTCCCCAATTTGGTACAAGCAGTAGTAGCCGTTCTGCTGGAAATTTTTGGCCCAAGGCACCAGCAGGCCGACAAAGCCATTCAACGCTGCTTGCGCAGCAATCCCAAGTGGGGTGCACGTGATCGGGCTTTTATCGCCCAAACGGCCTATGATGTAGTGCGTTGGTATCGCTTGTTATGTGAGCTGGCACAAGTGGTGCCACGCCGTCCTCACGAGTGGTGGCAGCTGATCGGTGTGTATTGGTTGTGGCAGGGAAATGAGCTGCCCCCTTGGAAAGAGTTCGAGGGATTGACATCCGAGAAGGTTACGCAGCGCTGGCATCAAATCCAGGATCAAAGAGCCATCGTACAGTCGATACCTGACTGGCTTGATGCACGAGGCGAAGCCGAGTGGGGCGCATCCTGGCCTACTATTTTACAGGCACTTAACCGACCCGCACCTGTAGTGCTGCGCGTCAATCGTTTGAAGGTTACACCCGAGCAGCTAGCTTGTGCTTTGGCTCAAGAAGGCATACGCACTCGAGAGTTGCCCGCATGTCCCGATGCACTGGAGGTGACTCAGCGAAAGAATTTGTTTGCCACGCGTGCCTTCCGCCAAGGATGGTTCGAGCTGCAAGATGCTGCCTCTCAGCAAGTAGCTCCCTTTCTCGAAGTGGCAAGCGGCATGCGCGTGATAGATGCTTGCGCGGGCGCAGGGGGAAAAACCTTGCACCTGGCATCGCTCATGCAGCAAAAAGGACACATCATCGCCTTGGATGTACACGAGTGGAAGCTGACTGAGCTGCGCCGGCGCGTCCGCCGAGCTGGTGCCAGTAATGTACACACGCGACTCATTGCGCACAGCAAAGTGGTTAAGCGTTTGCGCGAAAGCGCTGACAGGCTGCTGCTCGATGTGCCTTGCAGTGGCTTGGGCGTGTTGCGTCGAAACCCAGATGCCAAATGGAAACGCGGACCAGCGTTTGTCGAATCGGTGCGACAGCTACAGCGCGGCATTCTCATGCGCTACTGTCGGATGGTACGACCTGGCGGCAAAATGGTATATGCTACCTGTAGCATTTTGCCTTCGGAAAACGAACAGCAAGTAGCTTGGTTTTTAGAACACAGCCCCGTAGCTTTTGTCCTTGAAGCACAACAGATGCTTCGGCCCGACGAGTTTGGCTATGATGGCTTTTATATGGCGAGATTGCGCCGGTGCGATTAGCCCACAGCAGCTTGCTCCTTTTGCCACAGCGGCTGCAGTAATGTGCTGAATAGCATAGTCAGCACACAGCCAATCATGTTGAGCCACAAGTAGCCCAGGCGAATGTAGCCGTGATGGTCCAGCAAAAAAACTGTCACAACACACACTTCGGCCAATAACGCACCAATGAAGGCCGGAGTGGCCGTAATGCGCTTGAGGAAAAACGCAGTGAGAAACACGCCCAAAATAACGCCGTAAAACAGCGAGCCCACAATGTTGACTGCTTCGATCAGGTTCTCAAACAACGAAGCAAAAGCAGCAAAGCTCACTGCAACTAACCCCCATACTACTGTAAAGAGCTTAGAGGCATTGAAATAGTGGCGATCACTTTCGTGCTTGCGCAAAAGCCGCCTATAAAAGTCGATCACTGTGGTGGTAGCCAGTGCGTTGAGCTCGGAAGAGATCGAAGACATGGCTGCCGAAAAGATGACTGCCAGCAATAAGCCCACTAAGCCAATGGGCAAATACTGAGTGACAAAAGTGATGAATATGTAGTCGTTGTCTTCCACATCAGCATGAGGATCCACTCGCTGTACCAGCTCGTCTACTTGGCTGCGAATGGCTTTTTCACGAGCCACCAAGGCTTGCACGCGGGCCTTGTGCGTGTTGATAAGTGTTTCGTCTTCTTGATCGATGGCTGCAATGAGCTGGCGAATGGCAGCTTTCTTTTGTATGAATACTTGCTCGAACTCTTTTTGAAGCACTTCAAGCTGAGGTCGCTGCTCAGAGCGCACTACTTTCAAAAGATTGGCCTCGTTGTAGTGCACAGGAGGTTGGGTGAATTGGAAAAACACAAACACGAGAATTCCCGTGAAGAGTACCAAAAACTGCATGGGCACCTTGATGATGCCATTGAACAGCAACCCCAACCGGCTTTGTGCCAGCGACTTGCCCGACAAGTAGCGCTGCACCTGTGATTGGTCGGTGCCAAAATACGACAGAAATAAAAACACACCCCCCAACAGGCCCGACCAGATGTTGTAACGATTTTGTAAGTCAAACTCTAGATCGACTACATTGAGTTTGCCCATCTTTCCGGCTACAGCTACTGCTTTGCCGAAAGACACATCGGCCGGCAGCTTGAGCACAATGATCACGGCTGCAATGAACATGCCGCTAAGAATCACAATCATCTGTTGCTTCTGCGTGACACTCACCGCCTTAGTGCCGCCCATCATGGTGTAAAAAATGACGATCACCCCAATGGCCAAAATGGTATAGTTGAGATCCCAAGCCATGATGTCGCTTAAAATAATTGCAGGCGCATAAATGGTTATTCCCGCCGATAAACCCCGAGAAATGAGAAAAAAGAACGCAGTAAGTGCGCGCGTCTTGATGTCAAATCGCCGCTCCAAGTACTCATACGCCGTGTATACTTTCAATCGGTAGTATATGGGCAAAATGAAGATGCACAAAATCACCATGGCGATGGGTAGGCCAAAGTAAAACTGTACAAAGCGCATTCCATCGTCGTAGGCTTGCCCTGGGGTGGAGAGGAAGGTGATGGCGCTGGCCTGCGTCGCCATTACGGATAAGCCTATGGTATACCACGGCAGGTCTCGATCGCCAAGCAGATAACTGCGCACGCTGCTGACGTTACGCGTCTTCCACACGCCATAAGCCACGATAAACAGCAGCGTGCCCATCATGACGATCCAATCCACTAAATGCATGGGCAAAAGCGATTTTCAGTCGGGTGAATAAAGGAACAAACTCATGAATAAAGCCGGGTGAATATATAAAAGAGCAGTATGATGAGCGCGTGCAAAATAAGTACAAAAGCATATAGTCTGTTCCACGAACCCATGATGGGCGGCTTGTCATCGTTGGTGGGCATAGTCATGTAGTATGTGGTTGGGAAGATGTGTAACAACTGCTGCCAGCGGGCAAGTTAATTGGAATAGTGCGTATGTGTATCACTATCGGAAAAAACTGTAAGGGCATCTACTTTACCAGCTCGATGTTTACTTTTCGAGCTATGTGTGAAGGCAGCCGTTGGGTTTGGCCATTATAGCGAATCAACACCTCGCCATCATCGGTTTCTAAGCATTCTATTTGTGTGCCTGGTGGCAAGCCCAATCTCCATAGCTCGGCTACCACTTGCTCGTCGGGTTGTGTAGGTGCAATGCGCGCCTGCTGCCCTACGGGCAAGGTACTCAGAGGGTGATCGGGCAAGCCCTCTTTGGGCGGGATAGGTGAGCCATGTGGGTCGATACTTGGAAAACCTAGCGACTCATCGATGGTATCGAGCATCTCTTCTGGCAGTAGGTGTTCGAGACGTTCTGCATCTGCATGTATGTGTTCGGGTTTGAGGCCTGTGCGTTGGGCCAGGTAGGTTTCCCATAGTCGATGTGCGCGTATCAGTGCAGCTGCCCGCGCACGTCCTTTCTGTGTGAGTTGCCATTTGTCATCAATCAGTGATTTGGCCTTTAGCCGGCTCAGCACCCTGCGCACTTTTCTCGGTGATTGGCCCAATGATTGAGCCAATGCTTCTATAGTAATAGGTGTACTACTGCGGCATAGGTGAAAAAGGCATTTGAGCATATCCTCTTCCTCTATACGCCGTTGTAGCTGGATGCGGTGCCAGGTGCGCATCGCGAGCCCTTTTTCTGGGGCTATGAAAGCAGCAATGAGGTACAGGATGGTGGCCACCACAGCAATGGCAGGGCCAGGTGTAGTCTCAAAAACAATGGCCGCCAATAGGCCCCCTACTGCTGATACCACGCCTATTAATCCTGCCCATACGAGCACCCATTTGAGGCGCTTGCTCAGTAGCAGGGCCGTGGATGCTGGGGTGATCAACATGGCTACTACCAGAATCACGCCTACCGTTTGCAAACTGGCTACTACGGCAAAAGACAACATCAGCATTAGGAAATAGTGTAGCGTCTCTACCTTGATACCTATCGTACGTGCGACAACCTCTTGGAAAGTCGACACAAACAACGGCCGATAGAGTATGATGATCGATGCCAGTACCATGACCAGTGTCATTGCTGCCAGATAGAGATCCTGGTCTGCTACCCCTAGTACGTTGCCAAAGAGAAAGTCTTTCAAATCGAGGTGGACCCCTTCTTCATGGCTGATCCACGAAATGCCCATCACGCCAATGGAGAACATGGCCGTAAACACAATGCCTATAGCCGCATCGTTTTTCGTGCGCATGTGCTGCTGAATCCAGGTGATGCCTAAGGCTGTGAGCATGCCGGCTGCTACTGCCCCGATGAAGAACCCCAAGGTGTTGTAACCCACTAAGATAAAGGCTACTACTACGCCAGGAAGAATGGCATGGCCTAAGGCATCACCTACCAACGACATATGCCGCAATACTAAAAACACCCCCAATACGCCACACATCAGCCCCACCATGGTCGAGGCAATAAGTGCCCGAGTGGCCCACTCTTGCTGTATTACTGCCCAAAAATCCATCTGCTCACCTTTTTGGGGTGTAAAGATACAATAATTCGTTTTATAAAATTTATTTTTTAGACTGATCTAAAGTGTTTTTGGTGAGTTGCTGATCATTTGCAGGTAGCAATCGATGTAGTTTGTGTAGTGGAAAAAGAATCGGACACATATGGCCCAGTTGTAAGTTGCTGGTGGTAGGGCATCACTTTGTGTCGTATTATGCAAGTTTGCGGCATTCGATGTATTCGTCATTAGGTGCATGATATGAACATAACTACGCAAACAAAAGCACCATCTTGCTCATTGCATCTGTCTGTGTTTTAAGCATTTGATTTTTTTGAAGTGGTCACACTCCAAGTTTGTGGCCCTATACTAACAGGGTGTTTTTATAATCATTTGTAGTTCATGGTGTTGTATGGTGCTTGTAGGGGCTGTCTTTTTGCTACTTCTTGCTGCAAGCGATAAGCTTACAGCTTTTCTACCGGTCCAGCACTCATATACGAGATGTACGTGCATGCAATCCAGCAAGTTAGCGTAAAGGAATGCTTAGGACGAACGGGCATTTCTACAGTTGTGATGCTTGTATGTGGCTCTTGCATGTGTTATATGACAGTGGTATAAGCGCATAAACTTATATGTGAGTTCGTGATGATCGATCCGTGCGTGTGCACTTAGTGCATTTGATTAGGCCAGGGTTTGTTGGGGCACTATAGGCTTCCCCTATTGCAAGTGGGCAGGTGCGATTAGGTCAAGCGTGCTTCTGTCATCTGTACGATTTCTTCACACAGCTTGTTGGCTTGAGCGACCAACTGCTGCCCTTGCTCCAAGTAGGGTTGGGCCCAACTTGAGTCGCGCAATCCGCTTACGTTGACTTGTACGTTGAGCCACGCACCATGTACGGCTGCACGCGCACATAGGGCACCTACAGCGGCATCAGTTACCGAATTGGGGTTGCCGTGCTCGACCATGGCACGGGCAAGCTCGAAGGTATCGAAGGCCCGTTGCAGCACGCGGAAGGGTACTGCTATGGCTTGTCGAGTGGCTTCTTCGATGGCCTGTTGTCGAGTGGCTTGTTCCTCTTCGGTGCCTTTCGGCAAGCGGAAGGCGGCCATAATGGCGTTGAAGGCATGGGTGTCGTCGTCTACCAAGCGCAGCAACTCGTCTTTGATAGCTTGCCCTTTTTCAGCCCATTGGCTAAACTCTTCCCAGCGCTCGTCCCAGCCGCGCTTGTGAGACGAGAGGTTGGCCACCATAGTAGCGAGTGAGGCGCCCAGTGCACCTACGTAGGCAGATACGGATCCTCCGCCAGGGGCAGGGCTTTCAGAGGCGATTTCGTTTGCGAAAGCGCGCAAATCTTTTTGTACGAGTGGGCGCGATTCGTCGGCTTCGAGTAAGTATTCGATAACCTTTTTCTTGGGATCGAAGGGCGCCAGCTCGTCAAGGCCTAGTGAGCGCACGGCTATTTTGATGATTTCTTCTTCCGACACGCCTAGCGAGCGGCGTTGTTTGCGCAAAAAATGCTTGCCCGCGTCGAGCAGCACTTGTTTGGGCACCAGCCCTACCAACTCTGAGCCGGTGACGCGTAGGCCGCGGCGCGTGGCGCTTTGACAACATGCTTCGAAAGCTACGTGCAGGGGTGTGACTTTTATGTTGGTCAGGTTCATGGATATTTGTGCGATGCCGTATTCTTCGATGTACCAGCCTATGGCTTTGACGGCTTTGCACATGCCGGGCTCGCGCACGGGGTTGCCGTGTTCGTCGCGCACGATCTCACCTATGATGGGATGGCCTTTGCGCTTGACGCGCCCTTTTTCGCGCACGTCGAAGGCTACGGAGTTGGCACGCCGTACGGAAGTAGTATTGAGATTGACGTTGTAGGCTATGAGGAAATCTCTGGCACCGATGGCTGTGGCTCCAGCACGTGCATTAAAACGGGCAGGACCGTAGTCGGGTTTCCATTCTGGGCGCGTGAGCTTTTCAGGTAGTGCTTCGTATTCACCTGCACGGATGTCGGCCAGATTGCGGCGTTGGGGGCTAGTGGCTGCATACTCGTACATATATACGGGGATTTCCAGCTCGCGCCCTACCATTTCGCCCAGTTTGTGGGCCCATTGGGCCACCTCTTCCATGCTAATGTGGGCGATGGGCACGAGCGGGCACACATCAGTGGCACCCATGCGTGGGTGTTCGCCTTGATGTTTGCTCATGTCGATAAGCTGAGCAGCTTTTTTGATGGCTTTAAAAGCTGCTTGCACAACGGGCTCTGGCTCGCCGACGAAGGTCACCACAGTGCGGTTGGTGGCTTTTCCAGCATCGACATCGAGTAATTTGACACCTTCGACGCTTTCAATCTCGTCGGTGATCTGCCTGATGATGTCCATATTGCGGCCTTCACTGAAATTGGGCACGCATTCAATTAATTGGCGTTGGCTCATGGTAAAAGGGCTTTTACTCAATGAGAAGTAAGGTATTGGCACATTTAGGTTGCGAATTTCGAAAAAAGAATGAATGGTGAGACTATACTTTACTTTGCGCAAGCCTCAGTATCGAGACAATCTGCTCAGGAGTTTGACTAAATCTTACATTTGCTTGTGCAAAATGTCTTCACGTTCAATTTGAATTGCTGTGCTTGCATTATTTCGTACGAATCAGCTTTTAGCCAGTGTGTTGTTGGTACTATATGTGTTGATCTTGTGGTGGCCTTTGTGGGTGTGGCCAGATGCCTATCCCATTGCTTTTTCAGTGGAAGGCTGGGGTCTGCTGGGCGATTGTATAAGTACATGGAGCCAATCGTGGCCGTGGTGGGTGCATCGGTTTGTGGCGGCTCTATGGGCTGTAGTGATAGGGGGGACAGTGGCGGTTTTGAGTTTGGCGCACCGTTTGGACACGCCTGGCAATTTGTATGCAGGGGTCGTTTTTTTGTTATTGATCAGTGCAATACCCGCCATACTTTATGTGCATCCCCTGACTTTTGCCACCTTGTTGGTGGGGGTTGTCTTGGCTTTAGTTTGGCAATCTTACCAAGTTTGGTGGGCCGATGAGCTCATATTTTTTACCGGCTTTTGGATTGCCATAGGGGCATTGCTGTTTGCACCTTTTTTTTGGTTGGTATTGTGGGTAGGTTGGGCTTTTGCGTTGTTGCGCAAGTTCACTTTGCGTGAAGTGGGCGTATTGCTCAGTGGATTTTTTGTGCCTTGTTGGCTGATTGGGGTGTGGTTTTATTGGCACGATCGTTTGCCGGAGTTTTGGGTGCGTTGGCCGTTGGCAGAATTGTGGAAATGGACATCGCCACGGGCAATGTGGCAACAGTATTGGCCTTGGTTGTTAGTGTGGGGCATAGCTGTACTGTGGATATTGTTGACGTATCGCGTTTTGCGTCAGCGTCGTATACTACCAGTACAGAAAAAATTGCAATCATTGTACTTACTTTTGATCTGGCTCAGCGCACTTAGCTTAGCTTATATGGGGAAGTGGGGAGTGTTGGTATTGAGCTTGTCTTTTGTGCCTTTGTCTATTTTTTGGGGGTTATGGCTTACAAGGCTATCTGCCAAATGGGCTTTGGGCATACATTGGCTTGCCATTGCACTCATTTTAAGCAGCTTGTTGTATCCGTTGCTTTGAGAGAAAGGTGCAGGCATTTCGCACATGCCACACTACGGCATGTGCGAAATGCCTACGGTGCAAAGGGGACTCGAAGGAGTATTATGCTTCCAGCGCAGCGATGCCTGGCAAGGTTTTACCTTCCAAAAATTCGAGCATAGCACCACCGCCGGTACTTACGAAGCTCACTTTGTCGGCCAGACCCATTTGCTTGACTGCAGCGACCGAGTCGCCACCGCCTACCAACGAGAAGGCACCTTGCTCGGTGGCACGTGCTACTGCTTCTGCAATGGCTTTGGTGCCACTTGCGAAAGGTTCCATTTCAAATACGCCCATGGGGCCATTCCAAAGAATAGTTTTAGAGCTCATGATGAGTTGGGCAAATGCTTCAATGGCTTTAGGACCAATGTCTAGGCCCATCCAGCCTTCAGGGATTTGGTGGCTAGGGGCGATACGGGTGTGCGCGTCGGCCGAGAATTTGTCGGCGATGACTGAGTCGGCAGGCAATAGCATTTGTACGCCCTTTTCTTTGGCCTTGGCCAAGAGATTTTTGGCCAGCTCGAGCCGATCTTCTTCTACCAGCGAATTGCCTACTTGCCCACCTTGGCTTTTGATAAAAGTATAGGCCATGCCTCCGCCAATGAGCAAGTTGTCGACAAAGTCGAGCAGGCGTTCCAGCAGCAAAATTTTATCTGAGACTTTAGCGCCGCCTACAATAGCAGTAAGTGGGCGTTCGGGGTGATGCAATACTTTGTTGGCATTAGCTACTTCTGCTTGCATGAGAAAGCCCATGCTTTTGGCGCCTTTCGGGAAAAATTGGGCCACAGTACTAGTGGAGGCATGGGCCCGATGTGCAGTGCCAAATGCGTCATTGATGTACACGTCGGCCAACTCGCTCCAGCTTTTGGCAAGTGTTTCGTCTCCTTGGGTTTCGCCTGGCTCGAAGCGCGTGTTTTCGAGCAATAGAACTTGGCCAGGTTGGAGCGAAGCAGTCATTTTTTGGGCCATTTCCCCTACAGGCTCGGGGCAAAATAGCACTTCGCGGCCTAGCAACTGAGATAGATGTGGCACGATATGGCGTAGGCTGAAGCGCTCCGTGTCGATGCTTCCATCGGCCTTGCGCTTTTTTTGTGGCCGGCCTAAATGTGACAGCAATATAACGGCGCCTCCATGATCGAGTATGTAGTTGATGGTAGGCAGGGCAGCTCGTATGCGCGTGTCATCACTAATGCGGTAGTCTTTGTCGAGCGGTACGTTAAAGTCTACGCGTACGAGGGCTTTTTTGCCCCTAAAATCAATGTCTTGCATCATGGCTTTTCGGTTTGGCAATGAGCGGCAGCCATAGCTACCGCCCGCTGTATGGTGGAATATTATTTTGTCAGGATGAGGTGTGCGGCATCAGCCAGGCGTGCTGAGTAGCCAGCTTCATTGTCGTACCACGAAACGACTTTGACGAACTGGCCTTTTACTTGAGTCATCAGAGCGTCAAAGATGGAGGAGTGAGGATTGCGAATAATGTCGGCCGACACGATGGGATCTTCGCAATACTGGAGAATGCCTTTGAGTGGCCCTTCGGCTGCTTCTTGAAATTTGGCATTGATGTCGGCTGCGCTGACTTTTTTCTCTACCAGAACATTCAGTTCGATCATCGAGCCGGTAATGACGGGTACGCGCACGGCCATGGCAATGAGCTTGTTGCCAATAGGCGGGTATACTTTGGCTACGGCTTTGGCTGCACCTGTGCTGGTGGGTACAATGTTGTAGGCGGCAGCACGTGCACGGCGCAAGTCTTTATGCGGGGCGTCTTGGATGCGTTGATCGGCAGTGTAAGCATGCACGGTGGTCATAGAACCCGTGACGATGCCCCAGTTTTCATCCAAGATTTTCACTATAGGTGCTAAGCAGTTGGTTGTACACGAAGCGTTGGAGAAGACGTTGTGACGGCGGTCCAACTCTTGATCATTTACTCCCAGTACGATAGTTTGCACGCCTTCGCCTGAAGCCGGTGCAGAGATCAGTACATCTTTGGCACCTGCTTTGAGGTGGAGTGAGGCTTGTTCTTTAGAGCGAAAGCGGCCCGTGCATTCCACTACCAAGTCTACGCCCAATTCTTTCCAAGGAAGTTGTTCAGGGTTGGGTTCCGACAATGCGCGGATAGCTTTGCCATCGACGTAGAGATTATTGTCATCGGCCTTGACAGTGCCCGCATAGGGGCCCTGTGCCGAATCGTACTTCAACAAGTGCGCCAATGTGGCATTGTCCGTAAGGTCATTGATGGCTACTACTTCCACCCCTTCTTTTTTCAGCAGGTTGCGGAAGGTCAGTCGGCCAATACGGCCAAAACCATTAATAGCGATTTTTTTTGCCATGTTTTAGTTGGTTTAAGAAGTGAAATATCAAAAAGAACAGCACAGCTGTAGGCATAAAGTAATTAGAAGTGACAGGACAATTTGGAATTTTCACAGGCAGGGCAGCGCAAATTTAGTTTTAGTTTTGAAACTTTTTGCTATTTAAGCGTGTGATTTACGTCAGGCTGCTTTGTATGAGTGGGGTATTTTGGGATAAACAAAATTTGGAAGATTCGCAGCAGGGCATGTATATTTGCAGCGCTTTTCAAAAAAGCAGTCATTCAAAAGGAATGGCCTGGGCAATGAGCTATTGTATGCCTGCATCTGCACGTGCTTTTATGGCCCGTTCGTCTAGGGGTTAGGACGCCACTCTTTCAAGGTGGAGACACGGGTTCGATTCCCGTACGGGCTACTACTACGTTTTATGTGCAGGCTCGTTTTGGCCGGTTCGTCTAGGGGTTAGGACGCCACTCTTTCAAGGTGGAGACACGGGTTCGATTCCCGTACCGGCTACTAATTTATGGCCCTGCAGTGAAAGCACGCTGCAGGGCATTTTTGTGTTTGAATCTCTTGCTATGGAATAGATATCGCAAGTGCCAACTCGTCTGCGCGTGTAGGTGTTCACATAAATAAATGAGTATCATTGAAGGTAAAAACACCTACTCATGCAAATTTGGACGTGGTTGCGCCAACTTTTTCAGCAAGTGACACACAGTACGCCGGCTCATCCAGTACTACACGAGCTCATTCAGCGTTCGGAAGAGGAAAAGCAGGACTACCAGCATTGGAAACAGACTTTAGTGCGCCGCCGCTTGATGGACTGGCTGTGGCACCAATATGCCACTTTTTGCGTAGACCCCGATGGGATAGATGAAGCAATCGATTTTTTGGATTTGCCGGCAGCCAAGGGTTTTGTCATTCATTTACACCATACGCGTTACTCCGATCGCGATGCAAGGCATTTGATGGACTATCTCAGAGAGCGCGTGCGTGCCATAGGCTATCGGGGGCAGTTGTCCGACCGACGGGTGTTTCAGCGCGATGGCGAGATTGAGCAGGTAGAACGGCACTACCTCAAGCCTCGCCCTGGCCGTGGTGCGCAAGGCAAGCTCGATCAAGGATTTGGCAATATACTCATCCAACTCACCTGGCGCGATGATCAACTATATCACCTCACGTTTCAGGCCAACACGTACAATGATTATCTCTTTGAGGCACCTCGAGCTTTTGAAGGACTAATGCGCGCTTTGGCAGCAGAATCAGAAGAATAGATTTAGTCAAGGCGTAGCAGACTTTGCCCTTTCTCTACAGCTCCACCTTTTTGTACGTGTATTTCTCGTACGGTGCCACTACCTGGAGCCTTGATGAGGTTTTCCATTTTCATGGCTTCGAGTATGAGTAGGGGCTGGCCTTTCTCTACTTGCTCTCCAAGGGATACTAACACATCAACGACTAGACCGGGCATTGGAGCTTTGATGTCGGCTATGTGGGGCGCTGTATTAGCCGAAAGGCCCATTTGCTGGATGAGTATGTCGAGCTCGTCAATGATGCGCACGTGGTAGTGCTCACCATTGACGCGTAGATGCACAACTTTTCGGTTCCAGTCGGTATGGAGTATCTCTACCTGCCAGGATTTGTGTGCGTGTAGCACATGGAGTTCCTCCTTGTCGGGGACGACATCCAGACTGTGCACTTGTTCATCACTTAGTTCGTATTCCAGCTGATCGTTGACAACTACTTTGTATTTCATGGAGGATGATCTTATGCGCTGTTATCGCCCCATGTGCATAAGGGAGCGCGTTTCAAATATTCCAAAGGCCAAATAGGTAATGCCCAATGTGGCTGCATACCACTTGTCCAGGGGGTGAAAGAGCTTGTCAAAACCCACTAATAGGACGATGGCGAGCAGCATTTTGAAGCCCGTTACGGCAATGACAAAGCGAATAAAGGCTTGCCCATCCCCTTTCTCGATGAAGCGATAAGCCAAAGAACCACTTACCCATGCCAGCACGTAAAAGATCAAAAAGAGGCTGAGGGCATAGTAGCTATAGGGTTGGAGGGATGACAAAAAGTAGTGGAGGCAGAAGCTCAGTATGCCAAATATGAGCCCAAAAAGTGAAAGATGACGATGGTACAGGGCTACAGTGCTCATGCAAAGTCTATAGTTTTGGATAAGAGCCAGTGCATTGTGGCTTGCAACAAACATCATTTGCGAGATGGGGGGAAGAACATGTCGCGTAGAGAAAGGTAGAAACCTATGGTCAGTCCCAGTATTACACCCAAAATGGTGAACCAGGGGCGTGCACTATTACTTTTGGCATCGAGCCGTTGGCCTATGTACGCCCCTAGTCCAATCGAGATAGCCAGCTGAAAAGCCATTCCTGAATAGCGCAGTGCGGCGTCAATTGACTGTCTCTTTTTCTTTTCCTTTTCTGGCGATGTCACTCGCTTTGGTCTTTGATTGTGCAATTTGTGTGGCAGTGCCATTAGTAGCTGTGCCGTTGGCGGGTTTGCCCATGGAGAAGGTTCCCGTTACCGTAGCACCTGACTGGATAAGGAGTTTGCCGTAGTACACTTTGCCATTAATGGAAGCTGTGTCTTTTATTTGTAATAGCTCTTTGACTACGATCATTCCCTCGAATTTGCCTTCAATGACGGCGTTGGCACAGCGGATTTCTCCTTCTACAGCGCCTTCTGGACCGATAATGACTTTGGCATCACATACCAATGTGCCTTTAATGGTACCATCTACACGCATATCGCTACTGGCATGGATGTTGCCTTCTACTTTGGTGCCTGCTACCAGACTGTTGAGGCCAGAAATAGCTGTTGCAGACTTGGTGACCTGCTTAGCTTTGCCGTTTTCTTTGTTTTTTTTGTTACCACCAAACATAGTGTCGTATTTTTAAAGTCCCTGAATGTGTTTTCTCAATAGTATGTATGATGCCACTATAGGGCATATGGTTCGCAATTGGGTTGGTTTTAGGCGGCAATTGGTTGCAGGAACGCGGCAGCTGATTAGAGAATACTGCTTTTGGTCTCTGAAGGGGGAAAGGGAAGATGAGTCAGATGCGCCCCAATTTAAGCAATTTGGCGTATTACCAACCATAGATACTACCCTTAAACGTCAAAAAAATATCCTGCGCGAGGTCGGATATGTCCCTGTGCAGGATATTTTTTGGATTGGATCGTGCCGTTTCCTTCCCTCACTTACGAGGGCAAAGGTAGCATTTTTGCTTAAAACTTGGGGCAGTATACGCCGCGCTTCTCTGGTCCACAGAAGCGGTATTGCATGGCAAACTCAAAGCTGCCATTGCCGTTAGAGGCATTGCGCAGGTCAGAAATATTGATGTCGTAGCTAAATCCAAGAGTAAACTGGTTATAGTCAAACCGAGTGGAGAGAATAGCTGCATCGCCTAAGATGCCTTGATCGAGTTTGTTGGCAATGCGAGCCCATGTACCCACCTGAAAGGCTTGATAGTCGTGGCGTGAACGACTGAGCACAAAACGAAAGCTAGTACCTGCGTTAACTTGCATCGAAGGGCCTTGCATCATGACAATAGCACCGGGCACCATGCCAAAGTTGGAGGAAAGCTCAAATTCGCCACCGATATGAAAGGTAAAGCGGCTATATAGGTCTTCCACTTGTCCCCTGTAGAACGATTGATTGGCGCGGTTGAGGTGGTGAAAGGCTACACCCATGTAAAAAGCGTTTTTATCCCACACGCTGAACCACAAGATGCCTGCAGCCATGTCGGCAAAAATGAAGTTGGGTTCAAAGTCATTTTCGAAAGTGGGAAGTGTCGGATCATAGCCGCCATCGCCATCGTACTGGGAAGGCCATTTCAGTTTGATGAAATCGACACTGCGCTGGGCAATTCCCCCTTCTGCACCTACTACCAGATAGTGTGCTTCACGCCGACCGCCCCCCATTCGCTTGGAATATGAAAAGCTCAGCTTACCCGTAGTGGTGCCAAACTGGGCTTCACCAGCTTTGTCGCCCCAGAAAGTGCCTCCAATACCCAAATAGTCGTAGCGCCCTACCGGAATGCGCTGATCGTATGAGACGCTATAGGTGGAGAAGGCATAGCTTTTCAACACAGCAGCCCACTGATTGCGATAGTTGGCAGTAAGTCGGATGTTGCAGTCCATCACCCCAGTAAGAGCTGGATTGAGGTTGATTGGGGAAAGGTAGAACTGAGAGAAGTGTATGTCCTGAGCACGTAGCATCAAAACACTGCACCACATAAACAAAAAGGAGAATAGCAGCTTGCAAAACTTCATCGTGTCGAATTTTTCACTACGATAGGTACTCAACGGGGCAAAGCAATTAGATATTGGGCTACAATGATAAGGTTTGTGTGAAAATAGCCTGACATCGATGGGACAAAAAAGATTTTTTTGCCGCACAAACGGCAATTTTTGCATGGCTCAGGTGTAGGGTGTTAGGGCACACGCGATGGCAAAAGGCAAGTGCAGCTGTTGTGCGTGCACGATCACTTGGGAGTCAGCTGCACTTGCACTGTGCTGTTGGCAAGTGTTTACCGTGCTTCACCCAATGTTGGCTTTTGTTGTGAGGTGTTTTTGAGCTGTGCAAAAGCTTCCAGCCCACAACGCAGGAAGTTGGCATAGGCTTTTGCATCGGGCGTATAGCCTACAGGTGGTGTCAGTAGGTGGCCTTCGGGCGATAGTAGCACGTAATAGGGCTGCGAGTTGGTGTTGAAAAACTCAGTTTGGAAATGCGACCACTTGTCACCTACGCGGCGCAGTTTGCGCGTGCCACCAGTTGTTTGGTTGACTATTACTTGCTCCTCTTCGGGTAGTTCGATTTTTTCGTCGACGTACAAGGAAATGAGCACGTATTCGTTGCGTATGAGCTGATCTACTTCGGGCTCAGGCCATACATGTTCTTCCATTTTGCGACAATTGACACAGGCATGACCTGTGAAGTCGATCATTATGGGTTTGTTGGTCTTTTGGGCATAAGCCAACCCACTTTCCAGGTCGTGAAAACATTCCAGATTGTTGGGGCATGCTTTAGGGTAGCGCCAACTATAGCCAGCTGGTGGTGCCAGTCCACTCAGAAGCTTGAGCGAACGATAAGTACCTTTTTCCGGATCGTAGATAAAACCAGTAGCCAGATAAATAGCAAAGGCCAAAGATAGTAGACCCAAGGTGGCACGTACAGGCGAAACTTTTTGGTTGGGCGTGTCGTGCGGAAAGCGGATAAACCCAAATAAATAGGCTGCTAAACCCAATGCGATAAGTATCCAAATGCCTAAAAACAACTCAATTTTGAGCAGCCCCCATTTCATCACTAAGTCGGCATTAGACAAAAACTTGAATGCCAATGCTAGTTCGATAAAGCCCAATACGACCTTTACGGTATTGAGCCAGCCGCCCGATTTGGGAAGTGATTGCAACATGCTGGGGAAAGCGGCAAACAGCGTAAAGGGCAGTGCCAGGGCCAAGCCAAAACCACCCATGCCTGCAGTGAGCTGCATGGCTCCCCCATTGGAAGTGAGTGCACCCGCCAATAGGCTGCCCAGTATAGGGCCCGTGCACGAGAAAGATACCAGCGCCAGCGTCAGTGCCATGAAAAATATGCCCACTGTGCCGCCAACGCCTTCAGCACGGCTGGCTTTGTTAGTCCAGCTTTCGGGCAAGGTAAGCTCATAATAGCCAAAGAAGGAAAAGGCGAAAATGACGAAAATGACAAAAAAGGCCAGATTGAGCCATACATTAGTCGAAATGTCGTTGAGAATATCTGGATTGATGCTGTCCATCAAATGAAAGGGCACGCTAAGCAGCAGGTATACCAAGAAGATGAAAAAACCGTAAAGCGAAGCATGCGCTATGCCTTTGCGCCGAGAGCCCGACTTTTTGGTGAAAAAACTCACCGTAAGCGGAATCATGGGAAATACACAGGGCGTAAGCAATGCCAGAAGCCCACCAATGAAACCCAGAAAAAAGATGGACCACAGGCTCTTTCGCTGTACACTACTTGTAGTGGAGCCTTCTAGACTACAGCGGGCAATAGGGCTATTCAAGTCGGGCTTAGGTAAAGTAAAAAGCGTTGGGTTTTGCGGGGCATACCCATAGGCTGTCGTGTCATGAGTGGCTGGTGCGCGTGCTTCTGCAGCCGCTCCGATAAGTACTTGACCAGCACCTGGCACTAAGTAAAAACTCACCGTAGTAGGGGGCAGGCAACGCGTCTCGTCGCAGGTCATGTATTCGAGCCAGCCTGTAATGGGTTGCTGAGGTTGTTGGGTGCGAATGCGCTGTACGAATTGGGCATCGTGCTTGTACTTCGTCACGTTGAGCTCGAAGATGGGATCAAAACCACTAATGCGTTGGCTGCCCGATTCTTTGACTTCACCAATAGTTGAGAAATAGTCTTTTTCGTCAAAAAAAAAGCTGGTAGGGATAGGGCCATCGCCTTCGATGTGTTGTGAATAGATTGCCCACCCCTTGTCTATGCGTGCTTCAAAGGTCAAATCATAAGTCTGTGAGTCTATTTGCTCAATACGGGCAGACCACTTTACAGGATCGAGCAATCCTCCTTGATATGGTTGAGTTGTACGCGCATTCAGAGAGTTGGCTTGGGCAGTAGGTGCTTCTGCAAATGGCGCGTTTTGGGTGGCAGAAGTCTCTGCGTTTGCTGCTTCAGAGGTAGTTGGCGTTATATTGGCACTTTCAAAGCCCTCTAACTCCTCCTCTTGTGGGGAAGACGTCTTTTTCTTGACGCTTTTGAGGTCAAACTGAAAGTCCACTTCTTCTGGGGGTAGGCAACGCGTATCGTCGCAAGTCATAAACTCGAGCCAACCTGTGATGGGCTTGTCGTAGTTTTTTACCCGCACGCGTTGGGTGAAAGTGACTTCTTTGGCATATTTTACTACTTCCATTTCGAAGATGGGGTCAAAGCCCGACTTACGATGGGCGCCCGATTCTTGGGTAGTGCCTATTAACACGTAATGGGTGCCTTCATCGAAATGGAAAGAAGTAGGGATGGGGCCCTCACCCTCTAAGAATTGGGAATAGACATACCACCCCTTGTCGATGTGTGCTCGAAATACGAGATCAAATTCATCATTGGCTATGTGCTGGAGGTCGAAGCTCCAACGCACAGGCTGTAAGATCTGAGCTTTAGGTTTGTGTGCAATGGACAGAAATAACAAAGGAAGTATGTACAACGCGTGCTTCATGACCTTGATGGTTGTTTAGCAAAAAGTGATCTTGGGAAGGCGGCTACAAAAATAGTATGCCATCTGGCCTGTAAAGGAATAGCTTCGGTACAATAATAGATTTTTAACGTGTGTAGCTCTATAAATGAGTCATACGGTGAGGCGTGTAGTAGCTAGGAGCGACTTAAATAGCTTGCGCCCATCGGTATTTCCCAGTATTTCCTCGGCACACCGCTCAGGGTGTGGCATCATCCCCACTACGTTTCGATTGGCGTTGCAGATGCCGGCAATGTGGTGTAGCGATCCGTTAGGATTGCTCTGAGGCGTAATGTGACCATTGGCATCGCAATAGCGAAACAGGATTTGCCCGTTAACTTCGAGCTGGTCTATGGTAGCTTTGTCGGCATAGTAGCGCCCTTCGGCGTGCGCAATGGGTATTTTAAGTGCTTCACCAGCACTAAGGGTAGCTGTTAGAGGTGATTGTAGCGATTCGATACGTATCCATACATTTTTGCAAATAAACTTCTGCTGTTCATTGGGTAGGAGTATACCGGGCAGTAGTCCTGCTTCGCACAGGATTTGAAAACCATTGCAGATGCCCCATACGTATCCACCTGCTTTCGCAAAATTGATGACGGATTGCATGATAGGAGAGAAACGAGCAATGGCACCTGCACGCAGGTAGTCACCATAGGAAAAGCCGCCTGGCAACACAATGCAATCTTGGGTGCTCAGGTTGCCTAAGTCGGTATCTTTATGCCAGAGTTTTTTGACTTCACAGCCCATCACAGTGCCCAACACGTGTACCATGTCGTCATCGCAGTTGGATCCAGGAAAAACGACTACACCAAATTTCATAAAAGTCTGTTTTGAAAGAGCTTTGGATATGGCTATGAGACAATTCGGGGCAAAGGTACACTGTCAGGTGTTTTCACCTGGCTTTTTTCTGGTGTCGGTGGCGTATTTTGCCACAATTTTGCTCTCGATAGCACCATCGGAGAGATGGGTGAAAATCTGTTGCTTAGTAAGCAGTTTCTGTATGGTGCGCACTATCTGGCCGGTGGCATCAGTGGTCAAGCTATAGCCTCGCGCCATAATGTGTTGGGGGTGGAGGAGTATTATTTGTCGCTCCAAGGCATGCAACATGTGCGTCTGGTGCTTGTAATACCAATTTGCTGCTGTGCTTATCGCTCGGCCGAGCTGGTCGAGGTGTTGCGCTTGGCGTTCGAGTTGGTGCAAAGCTGCATGACGTAGCCGCTGTGCAAGTTGAGCGAGTTGCTGTTCCTGCTGTTGCAGTTGAAGGTGTGCCCATTCGCGCAATTGCGTAGCCACTACAGAGACTTCCATTTCAAAGTGCATGTTATGGCGGATAAGCCAGGTAGCAGCAGCTGTGGGAGTTTTGTGGTGCGTATGTGCGACCATGTCGAGCAGTGTTTGGTCTACTTCATGGCCAATAGCTGTGTGTACAGGTAGTGGAAAAGTAGCTACAACACGACACAGCTTTTCACTATCAAACGCAGTGAGATCGATGCGTGCACCACCACCGCGCAAGATGATAACGCAGTCGAAATCGGCCTTTCGAGTAGCTATCTGCTGGAGGCATTGTGATACTTCAGCTTCGGTGTGAGCCCCCTGCATGGCAGCGGGAAAGAGCTCGTAGTGAAACACATAGCCCCATTCATTTTCACTTAGCTCAGTGAGAAAATCTTGAAGCCCGGCAGCTGTGGGTGCAGAGATAAGTGCCAAACGCTGTACGACGGCGGGCATGGGCAATGCCTTGTTTTGCTCGAGCAGTCCCTCTCTTTTGAAGCGCTCGGCCAAGACTCGTCGGTTATGTTCGAGCTGGCCTAAAGTGAAGTTGGGGTTAATATCGACAACTTGGAGCTTAAGGCCATACCGTTCGTGAAAGTCGACTTGTACGCGCAGTTGCACTGCCATGCCCTGTTGTAGCAAGCCCTCTAAGGTGTTACCCAGTTTGTCGTACAGCTTGGCCAGTTGTTGGTGCCAAATAATGGCTTCACTTTGTGCGATGAGCTCATCGGTGTATTTGTCTTTTTCCACCAGACTGAGCCAACAATGCCCACGGGCCAATTGTACCTGTGCAATCTCGGCGCGTATCCAGATGGCATTTGGGAAGTTGAGCACGAACATGCGCCGAATGAACTCGTTGAGCGAATAAAGTGAGTGTGCTTCCATGGTGCTGTAGCTCATTGTGTGCTCAGCTCAAGTCCTTGTTGGGCTGACTCATCATAAGGCCGATTGAGCAATGCTTGTCGGAATAGCTGGGCAGCTTCTTCGCGTTTGCCCAATTGGTATTTTGTCCAGCCCAACATGAGTAGGCTGTCGTAGTCAAATGGATACATGTTGACCACTTTTTCGAGGTGCTGCTCGGCAAGCCGGTAGTCTTCCCGATAATAGTATAGGGTGCCAATGCGGTAGTTGGTCAATGAGTGGTTGGGGTCAATGTTCAGTATTTTTTGATAGATAGCCAATACTTCATCCCAATTGCCCAATGCAGATACGGGAAACACCAACCCTAAGTATGCCTCTATACTCATGGGGCGAAGCTCTGTGGCACGCTGATAGTATTGTTTCGATATGGCAAATTTACCATCCATGTAAAATAACCACCCCAAGCGCAGGTTGATACCGTAGTGATTGGATAAGTATACCTTTGAGAGTACTTCAGCAGCTTGTTTGTAATTGCCTTGAGCTTCTAGCTCATAGCTTTTCGTGAATGCGTCCTTCAGTTGATCGAAGCTGTGCTGAGCTGTAAGTACTTGGCTTACGAGTACCAAAGACGTGATAAGGACCTTTACTTTCATAGTTGAATGGTTGTGCCTATAATGAACGAATAATAAGCGAAGGTTTGCGTGTTTCTTTGCTTCCACTCGGATTGTGTGAGTGTGTATATAGCTAATCGAGGGTGTATCCGGTATTGTACTTGAACTTTTGCATTGGCAATGGCTGGCAAAGGATTGTTGTTGAATATATAGCCAAGCTGTTCGGAAAAGTTGGTCACCTCGTTCAGATAGTGTGCTTCGGCCAAAATGCTCCATCGCCCCATTAAGGGCTGTGCCTGTATGCTAAAGCGCACGGGAAATTTGTCATTGGGCCCCATTCGATACCATTGGGGCTCTATGGTAAAGTGTAGCCTATAGTGGCGCCAGGTTAAGCCACTTTGTAGCCGTAAGCCTACTTGCCATACGAGAGTGTCCCATTGTTGCGTTCTTAATTGGTGCTGAACTAAGGCTCGAGTAGCCCACAAATGGGCCGTACTACTACCGATGCTGTATCGCAACGCTCCTGTAAGGACGTAGGCTTGTTGACGTAGCGTGTCGGGTGAGTCGGTGGCAGGTTGGCCTCTAAATGCGAGCAAGTGGGGGGCCAAGCTGACTGACCATCCCGTGCGGGGCGTCCAATCAGCACGGATGTAATAGTCCCATTGCCTAAAGGCTAACGCAGCAGTTGGTTGCCCCAGCCAACTAAGCGATTGAGTGATGCGCCAGCGCCAGCCCACCTGTTGAATGACATCTATAGTAGTAAGTGCTTGGTGGGGTATGGTATCTGGTAAAGTGCTTTGACGCCAAAGTGCTTCTGCAAAAGCGACGTTTATAGGGCGTGGGAGAAAACCGCTCTGGCGGCGCGCTACAGGGGCATAGTGGCGGAAGGCTGTCGGCAAATCATTGTAGCGTTGTGCTAACAAATAGCTATATGCCAAGTATTGGGCGGCAGGCCAGTCTCCGCGGTTGAGTTGTAAAGCGCGTTCCAAGTGGCGCATGGCAGTGGCTAGGCGTCCTGATTGAGCAGCAGCGATGCCTATTCGTCGGTGCCAATTGGCCCACTCAAAATCTGGGTGATATTGCTGTGCTAGGCCCAAAAGCTCCTCCCATCGGCCTTGGGTATACCATCGGGCCGAAAGACTGTCGGCTACCGCAGCATTAAGCTGTATTTGTGCATTGACGCGTACTGTGCTGGTGGAGGTCCACACGGTGGCCCACCATAGCACGAGTAAGAGTGGTGATCGCTTCATGTGGGTTGGGTTTTGGACATGCGCACGGGAGGTGGGATGCGCGTGGCTTCCCACTTTTTGCCATAAACATCGGTATATTGAAGGGCGTGTAGTCCCTGTTTGTCGAGTACGAGCGTGGTGTCGGCACATTGCTTTTTGCTGCGCCACTTTTTAACTATTACCTTGCTGTGTAGCCTTATCTGATCTCTCTGTTGTTTGTCGGGGTAATGCATGAAAAAATGTACGCGAGATAACTGAATGAAAGGTGCAACCAGGTCGTGTAGCCATCGGGATGGGCCTTCTTCAATTTGGTGCAGCGGGATGGTGTCGTGTATCTCTAATTGGGCGTATAGCCCTAAGACGACCTTATAAGCGCCTAAATAGAAGGCATACAGCAAAGTGTCTTTGTCGCCTTCAAAGGCTGTGCAATAAAACAACACTTCATCTTGGTAAAACCAGATGCGACTTTGGGTATGTAAGCATTCGATATAAGTTTTGCCTGCAGTTGAAGTGCGTACTTCCCATTCGACAATTTGTGGGGTTTCTTTGTCATGGCCTTGTAGGCCAAATCGCAAGATCTGTCCAGGCTGTAGCCCAAATGCTTTGCGTAGCAATAGGTGTGGCTCAATGTTGCCCACCACTTGGCCTTCCTTGGGGTAGTCGTACATGTGTAGATGGGGCTGTCCGTTGGGCTGGAGCGAGATGTAGGCAGCTAATGGAAACAACAGCGTGCGCGAACCTACCCATGGCGTTGCTTGCAGTTGAAAGTGCAGGTGGGGTTCGGGTGAGCGGCCAGAGTTGCCCAAGCGTGCGATAGTTTGTCCTTTATGTACAAAGTCCCCTACCTTCACCAATATGGTTCCCTCACGCAGATGGGCCAGATTGGAGTATAGGCCTTCTGCATGGCGAATGACCACAGCATTGCCCCAGCTCTGTTGTAGATTGACCTGCCCGGGTTCGTTGTCGGGTACGTGATCTACGACTTCTACTACATAGCCATCAGCAGGTGCAGTGATGGGCAAGTTGTAGCAATAATAGTCTTCCAGTCGGGTGCCTTGATTGCGAAACGTGCGGCCCTGTTCGTCGCGCACGACAAAGTCCCACGCGTGTCGCCAGTGGCCGCGGTGTGTATAAGGACCATCATGTGCCTGACTGACTTGCCATTCGCCCATGAATGGTAGATAGATATGTGTCCACACGGCATTGCCGAATCGGGCCAAATAGTTGCGCCAATTGTACAGGTTATGTTCGGGTACATAAGACTGTACGGCGGGCCGTGGCAACACTTGTGTATGTGTGATAAACCAAGTAGCGTAAAGTACCGTGAGTACCAATATGACAAAAGGCACCGAATAGACGGGCAGATACAAAATGGCACACACGGCACTGGTAGCGGCAATGGCCATGCTAATGACGGGAGCGATGACAATGACGAGCAAAAAGGTGCGCCAAGAGGGGATGAAAAAAAATGCCCCCAGCGCTATGGCGGTAAGTATGAAATTGAACCCAATATAACTGTATTGCAGCTGGGCCATATCACCCCCCACTAAAGTATAGAACAGATAGCCAGCCAAAAAACCTGAAAGGCTCATGAGCAAGCTGATGCGCGAGGCAATCCATATGGCACATGTGAGCAGTATGCCTGCTACCAAGTTCTCCTGAAAGACAATGGCTGCCAGAGAGCGCAACCACAAGTCGAGCCACTCAGGCAAAGCCCATTGCTCGAGCGCTTGATACCACCCCACCAAATGACTGCCCCCAATGCGATACAACTCATTGAGCGTAAAAATGCCGTATTCCGAGTTGCTCAAAGCAGCAAACTGCCGCGAAGCAAGCAATACTGCCCAAGTACTCAGGATGAAAGGTGCACTAAGTGCAGGCAATCCCACGCGACCAAGACTGTGTGTCAGTACAATACTCCACAGAAGGGTAAACACTACCGATACCGAGAGCACAATAATCAGAGTGAGGTCTAACTCATATACCGATGCCAAGGCTAAAGTCACCAGAAGGCCATTCATGCCCCATAGCCCGTCCAAAACTTGTTCGCGTGCATAACCCAAAGCCAGTGCAATGCCATGCGTCAGCACCACAGATAGCAAACCTGCCAGACCTGCAGGCCAATACAAAAAAGTGACCGCAATTATTAGCCATGAAGCTATCCGGTGGCGCGTGAAAAAGATCTGCCCATATGCATTGAGTGTGCTGTCGAGCCAAAAGTGCATGGAAGAGGAGCTTTTACCACTTTACTTTTTTGAGATGTTCGGGTACTTGCTCTACCGACTGGATGTAGTCCAGCGTTTCTGCCTGGCGGATGACGTGTGCTTTGCCTTCCAGGTCGATCATTACCACGCGGGGTCGAAGCGTAATGAACTGCATCCACTGAGTCATATTATAGGCGCCTACGCGGTGTACAACTACGTGCTCGCCTTTTTGCATAGGCGGAAATGTGATGGATTCGCGAATGACATCTATATTCATGCATAGTGGGCCATAAAGCACAGCTTCTTCACTGTGCTGACTGACTTCTTGTGCAGGAGAGATGGTGTGTGCATACCAAAAAGAGGTAAACAGCAGATTGACACCAAAGTCCAGAATGGTAGCTCGTCGGCCGTCGCTTAGCCGCTTGTTGGCAATTACGGTGCCTAGTAGCCAGCCGGCATCGTCAACTAATGCGCGCCCCGTCTCTAATACCAACAGGGGAAGTGCCTCTTTGGAAAAGCCGGCCTGGAGCAGTGTGGTGCAAATGGCTTCGGCGTAGTCGTCGAAGGAAGGCACGATGTCCGAGCCAGCATAGTAAGAGCCTTTGAGTGTGTTGCGCGAAGCAAAACCACCTCCTAGATCGATATAAGTGATGACATGATCGTACTCCTTTCTAATATTTTTGGCCAGATTGGCCAACTTGCTTGCTGCTACACCGTAGGCCTGAGCACTGAGCATGTAGGTGCCGATGTGGCAATGCAGCCCTACTAAGTCCAGCCGGCTGTGTACCATGATTTTGGTAATGGCTTCCCAAGCTTGCCCATTTTCGTAGTTGAAGCCGAAGCGATCCCACATAGGATAGATGCCCGTGTCCATATTGACGCGAATGGCCACGCGGGGCCTAGCGTCCAGCTGCTCAGCTAAGGATAGTAAAGTGTACAACTCGTCGAAATGGTCGATATGGATGACGGCGTCGTGCTCGATTGCTTTGCGTAAATCAGCTTCCGTTTTGTCAGGGCCGTTGAACAGAATGCGGTCACCGGGTACACCATTACCCAGTGCTTTGTCGAATTCAAAGCCAGAAACGACTTCAGCCCAAGCGCCTTCTTGGTGAAATACCTGACACACGGCATTGAGGTAGTTGGTCTTGTATGACCAAGCAAATTGCACCTTGGGATAACGCGTGCGAAAAGCCGTACGAGCTTGCCGGTACGTGCTGCGTAGCGTGCGTTCTGATATGACAAATAGGGGCGATCCGTGTTGTTCGATAAGTGCTTTGACGCTGACCCCATCAATGTGAGTGATGGGCTTGAACGTTTGAATAGGACCGAATTTACTGGTCACACCTTGCGTGACGGGCTTGAGAATGGGCCGCTCGTAGCGCTTTTTCTGTTTTACGCTCATGGTATTTTTTTACGTTTTTGACACAACAAAATTCAACTAAGGTGCGCGATGCAAATGCACGGCACGTTGGTGCAGCAGCCTTCACTCAGCTAAGGCCGTTACCTACCTGCCCAAAGCAAGTGGTTGGCAAAGTACATCTGCACACCTTCCTCCCGTCCGTCTGCTTTTGAGCAGTTGCTTGTTTAAAATGAGCTTTTAATAAAGGTTCGCAGAATGTGTGCGCATTTTTACAATTCGCCACGTGTACTTATGCGTTCAAATTCGTCTAACGGGCAGATCATATCCCATGAGTGGCGTATAAACATTTTCCCGCGATCGTAGTGAGTGAAAGGGGGTACTTCTTCACCTAAAGCCATGCGCACTAAGGCTTCGGGATGGTTTTGACCACAGCTTACTGCCAGGTAGACCCAAGCGGGAAAACGTGGGTTGATTTCGATGAGATAAAGCCTATCGTGACGTACGTCGCGCAACATTTCGATCTCCAAGCCTCCAGGCCATTGGGTGCCTTCGACGATCCGCCGAGTAGCTTCCATCAATTCCTCATCGTCAATGACTACACCAGCCCACCCCTTGCCCATAGGAGTGATGTAAGTTTTCCTACTGGGTACGGCCCCGATCAATTGCCCTTTACCATCACCTAATGCGGTGACATTCACTTCAGTGCCCTGAATGTATTGTTGTACGATGACAGGAATCCCCCATTTGGCTGACAATTTGTAAAAGTGATTGAGCGCTTCTTCATAGCTTCGGGCAATGTAGGCTTCGTAGAACTTACCTTTGATCATGGCGGGGTATCCTGTCAATGACAATGCATGGCGCAACTCTGCCAGCGTACTGACTACTTCACTTTGGGGCGTGTGTAGCCCCAAGTCTTTACACAACTTGGGCAAGTTGTGCTTTGAGCGCTGTTCGAATTGCTCTATTGAGGGCATCAACGAGGCAATACCTAACGCTTCAAGCCTGGATTTGAGGTGAATGAAGCTGGGTAGTTCTGCATCGTAATTGGGGACCACTACGTTGAGGTGCTCGTGCTGGTGGATATACTGGAGGCGAGCTACTAATGATTCTTGGCCCAAAGAAGGGTAAGGAATGGTATAAGTCTTGTCGACCAAGTCGTGCATATAGATGCCGGGCTCGAGATGTTCGTAGGCCAACCCGATAATGCGTGCATTTCGAAAGCGCTCGCTTTCCCGCAATGCTCTGATGACGGGTACGCCTGATCCAGGATTGTCAGTGGCATTGAGTCCGGTCACTGCAATAGTGAGTGGTTCTTGAGTCATGGTTTTCGTTTAATGCGGTTGTAAGGGTGTGGGATGCAAGTTGAAATTGACGCCTTATGGCGTACTGTCGCCTTCCGTGTCTACCAAATGCCACTGTTTGAGAAGAGAAATAAACTCCAAAATGTCTTTTTCGCAGTTGGGCGGAGATGTATTGTAGTTCGCCACAATGTATTCGACGATTTCGTCTATCTCCTTGCCTTCCTTGATGAGCTGTAGAATGTCAATGCCCGTTTCGTTGGTGGTGAAGCTGTCTCCTGTCGCAGCGTTGAACAAAAAGCCACTGTCACTTACTGCAATGCTTTTTTTGAGCTTTAACGTCATCAGTTTTTTGTTGGATAGTGATGAGATAATATGATCAATTGCCATTGACGCGCACATGGATGTGCATGCTTTGATTTTCGCGGTTAAGGTATTCAAATAATGCGCCGATAAATGTGATCGATATAACAAATATTTGTTTTTTACTTTTTTGGTCTTGTATAGCTATTTTGAACGAGTGATGCGGTTGGTGCGCTGGGCTGCCTCAATAGCTTGACGCACATTGCCGTATTGCAACAGCCATGTACGTGCTTGTTCGTATGGAAGTTTGAGTGCATGCATCACAATGCGTGTACCGCGATCAATGAGCTTGTCATTGCTCAACTGCATATCGACCATTTTATTGTCTTTGACGCGCCCCAAACCGATCATGGTCGTGGTGCTGATCATGTTGAGCACCAGTTTTTGAGCCGTGCCAGACTTCATGCGCGTGCTGCCTGTGACCACTTCGGGGCCTACCACTACGACAATGGGATAGTCCGCATACTGGATGATAGGTGCTCCGGGGTTACAGGTAATGCAACCAGTAGTGATGCCATGAGCTTGGCAATCTTTCAGCCCATGTACTACGTAAGGGGTAGTACCTGAAGCGGCAATGCCTATTACGACATCCATTTCGTTGATGCCCCAAGCCTGTAGGTCTTCCCATGCTTGAGTGGTACTGTCTTCGGCATGTTCTACGGCCTTTCGGATAGCTTGGTCGCCACCAGCGATCAGGCCAATGACCCAGTCATGTGGTACGCCATAGGTGGGAGGGCACTCTGAGGCATCGAGGATGCCGAGGCGCCCACTAGTACCTGCACCAATGTAAAAGAGGCGACCACCCTCACGCATTTTTTCGATGATGATTTGTACCAGCGGTTCGATTTGGGGTATGGCTTTCTCAACAGCAAAAGGGACTTTTTTGTCTTCTTCGTTGATAATGCGCAACAGCTCACCCACTGATTTTTTTTCCAAATGGCGGTAAGGCGAGGGCAGCTCGGTGATTTTTTTCATTTTGACCTAAGTGAGATGAACAGTAAGTAAGAGTATAGCAAATACTCCTCCTGATTTGCAAAGAAAGGCCATTTGCGTATAGGGAAAAAATTTCAAGTGCCTTAGGCTGTTGGCTCAGGGGCTTATGCTCATTGCAAATCGGCTTGGACTCAATACCCAGAGGTATTACCGCCCCTTCTGCAGTTCAATTTCCGCAGTTTGCGTGTCGCTTCCGGGAACTCAAGTTGCTCCTCCTCATCGCTTTGCAGGTCATGGCCTGAATTCATACACCCTGCCACCCTTCACTTGTGTAATACCCGGGTAATCGTTTTTTAATCCCAACCCAATCAATTTCATGGGAAAAAATGACGAGTTTGTGATTTGGTGAGATGATCTAACTTAGAGGGGAGCAATACAAATCCGCCTGACCTATTTGAATTTTTTCCCAACAATTTTGCAAGATTGTGATGAGGAAACAGCAATTTTTTGCGAAGAGGAGTAAGACCTTTTGATTTAAAAAGAAATTCAACGGATGTTTTTCAATGCTCTATGGTGAAAGTGTGCTTTTACAGATTTGATAGTTGTTAACTGTTGTGGTTTTTCCAATTGGACAGAATGGTTTTGTATAAAGATTAGTTGTGTGTTTAAAGCGAGTAATTTAGCAAATGCAGACCGAATAGAAAGTCTGCGAGGACTGCTTGCAGTAGCAATTAATTTTACGCGGCGTTAGTGCAATGAATTATTTGCAGGACTATTTTACGGCTTTGGCGACTTCTCAAAAAAGAGGTCATAAACTCGATGTATTACGACACTTATTCTAAATTTCGAAGCAGCATCGTTTATTTTCTGAGAACACTCAAACTCACCTGCGCTATGGAGTACTAGCGAAGGTGGGTCGACTGCAGCAATTTGTCATGTGAGCTATTTATTTACTCAAGTTTCGGGGGTTAAAAAAGGGGTAAAAAAGTGGGAGTTGATTGTATTGCAAATTACTGAAATTCAGTGTATTGTAGCTAAACAAGAACCAAAACAACTCCCGATACAATATGCGAATAATCTACAGATCACCTCTGGTTACTTTGCTTCTTTTGATAAACTGAACAACTTTTTGAGAAGTTTTTTGAGTTTATGCCGGCTCAGAGGTATGGTTGGCCAAATATCCGAGATTTTCGACTTATACTCATGGCGAAGTGATTTGGGAGGCGTCAGCCTCCCAAACTTCTTATCTTTCGCTGGTTTGTGAGTTGTAAATCTCCCAAATCATTTCAGTTGGGGTATAGATATAAATGTAAAAAAGAAGATAGTCTCAGTAGTTCTAAAGGACAACGAAATACTGAAAATCTTTAATTTGAATCAATTGCTTTTGACTACCGAAACTTGAGTAAGTTATTGAAATCTTCCATATTGTTCAAAGGGCTTGTGGCTTTTTCTTATCAACTGTTGAAGTCTTAGCATAAAGCTCCGTTGTTTTAGGGGCATTATGCTTCAGCCTAAGCTGTGCGTGTCGCATATTGGCGTTGACTAGTATGCTATGTATAGCAAACGAAGTCGGAGAATGTCCGTTGGGTCTTGGCGGCGCATTAGTAAAACTGTTGCTTTGACAAGACAATGTAATTTGAATCGCCCCTATTTTCGGATGTAACAAACTCCTCCCATTATTTTTTATTGTCGATTGAGTGTTTACTTCTCAAGTCTAAATTGCTTTGGGTATAAAAAAGGCACTCCTGCCCAGGAGTGCCCCATTGACACCATTGAAAATCGAACAATCGTCTGAGGTTAGAGTTCGGTGTTTTGCTCGACATAGTCGGTCATGGGCAGATCGAATTCTTTGAGGGCATTAAATCCACCTCGAATGTTGACCACCTCTTTGATGCCTTCCGACTTCATGATCGAGCAAGCGATCACAGAGCGATAGCCGCCTGCACAGTGTACGTAATACTTCTTGTTGGGATCGAGCTGGTGCAAGTTCTTGTAGATAAAGTCGAGTGGAAAGTTTACTGCACCTTCGATGTGTTGGGCATTGTATTCGCTGATGCGACGCACGTCGAGCAGATTAATCTGGCTGGGTTGGTACATTTGAGCAAAAGCCTCTGGCTCAATTTCGTCCAGGGTTTCGACAGCTTCTCCAGCTGCTTTCCATGCTTCGAAGCCACCATCCAGGTATCCAATGATGTTGTCATGGCCTACACGTGCCAGGCGTGTGACAGCTTCTTCCTCTTTGCCTTCAGGGGTGATGAGCAAGATGGGTTTATTCAGATCGGGAATAAGTGTGCCAGCCCAAGGAGCGAAGTTGTCGTGCAATCCGATGAAGATGCTGCCTGGTACGTAGCCCTTAGCAAACTCGTCTTGGTGGCGGGCATCGATGACGACGGCTTTTTCTTCAGCCCAGGCTGTTTTGAACGCGCGCACGCTTAGTGGGGTCATGCCGCGCTGACGCACCTCGTCGATGCTGTCATAGCCCATTTTGTTGAGCATGGCATTTTTTGGGAAATAGGCGGGCGGCTCTACCAACCCTTCCAGTACTTCTTCGATAAATTGTTCGCGCGTCAGTTCGGGGCGCAAGGCATAGTTGGTCTTTTTCTGGTCGCCCAGATAGCCCCAAGTGTCTTTGCTCATCTTTTTGCCGCAGGCCGATCCGGCGCCGTGGCCAGGATAGACGATGACATCGTCGGGTAGTGGCATGATCTTGTTGCGCAAGCTGTCGTAGAGCATGCCAGCCAGGTCGCGTTGGGTAATGTTGGAGGTAACGGCCAGGTCGGGACGGCCTACGTCGCCCAAGAAGAGTGTGTCGCCAGTGAAGATGGCGTAGGGCTTACCCGATTCGTCTTTAAGCAGGTAGGTAGTGCTTTCTAAAGTGTGTCCAGGAGTGTGCAGTGCTACGATGGTCACTTTGCCAATCTTGAACTCTTCGCCGTCTTTGGCCACGTAGGCATCAAAGTTGGGCTTAGCATTGGGGCCGTATACGATTTTAGCACCTGTTTTTTTGGCTAGATCAAGATGCCCTGAGACAAAGTCGGCATGGAAGTGGGTCTCAAATACGTACTTGATCTTGGCATTGTCGCGCTTAGCCAACTCGAGGTAGGGCTCGGTTTCACGCAAGGGGTCGATCACGGCTGCTTCTCCTTCACTTTCAATGTAATAGGCGGCTTCCGCCAAACAACCGGTGTACAGCTGTTCTACTTTCATGGCTACAGCAGTTTTTAGTTTTTGAAAAATGAATGTTTGTCGTGCCAACTTGTATATGGCTTAGTGCACATGTGCACTAGTGCATCATTGCCGCATCCGATGTGGGTAAAAGACAATTCTTTTGCCCGACGGCATTTTCCATAGAGTAGCAGTGAGAAGTGTGAAGCACGTGCTAAGAGAGGTGTGGCCTTAAGCGCAAGGCCGATAAGTTGTCGTGGAGAGGTGTTTGGCGATTTTGGTTGTACAAATATAGGATGGAGTTTTCATTTATGATGTGACTTGTGTCACCGGTTAGCGTCGATGCGAACAGCAGCAATACAAATGAAAGAGGTTGGCCCTCAAGGGCCAACCTCGCTGTTTTTTTAAGGGGAGCAAAGCCTTATCACTTCTGGCTTATTTTCGCCCAGCTGTCTTTGAGGGTTGCAGTGCGGTTGAAGACCAGCTTGTCGGTGGTGCTGTCTGGGTCGACACAGAAGTAGCCCATGCGCAAAAACTGATAGGCTTGGCCAGGTTGTGCGCCTTGCACGGAGGGTTCGACCCAGATGGGGTCGAGCACTTCGAGGCTCTGTGGGTTGATAAACTCGATAAAGTCGTGCCCTTCGTGCTGGTCGGGTGCGGGATCGAGGAAGAGGCGATCATAGAGGCGAGCTTGGGCAGGCAAGGCATGTGAGGCCGACACCCAGTGGATGGTGCCTTTGACCTTGAGCCCTGAGTAGTCTTGGCCGCTTCGGCTTTCGGGGAAATAAGTGCAGCGCAGCTCGACGATTTGGCCAGCTTCATCCTTGACCACTTCGTCGCAGCGGATGATGTAGGCAGCTTTGAGGCGTACCATACCGCTGGGCTTGAGGCGGAAGAATTTTTTGGGCGCTTCTTCCATGAAGTCCGTTTGCTCGATGTACAGCTCGCGCGAGAAGGGAATGGTACGGCCGCCCATGGCGGGGTCTTCGGGGTTGTTGACGATCTCCATTTGTTCGACTTGTCCTTCAGGATAGTTGGTGATGACCACCTTGAGCGGGCGCAGCACGGCCATGATGCGCGGCGTGGTCTTGTTGAGCTCTTCGCGCACGCAAAACTCCAGTAAGCTCAAGTCAATGACGTTGTCGCGTTTGGCAATGCCTACGCGCTCCGCGAATTCGCGAATAGCTGTTGGCGGGTAACCGCGTCTCCGCATACCCGAGAGCGTCGGCATGCGGGGGTCATCCCAACCAGCTACGTAGCCTTCTTCCACTAAGCGCTTGAGCCGCCGCTTGCTCATGATGGTGTAGCTGAGGTTGAGGCGCGCAAACTCGATCTGACGGCTGGGAAATAACTCCAGCTCGCGGATAAACCACTCGTACAGTGGTCGGTGGTGGCGAAACTCGAGCGAACACAGCGAGTGGGTGATGTGCTCGATGGCATCGGATTGGCCATGGGCAAAGTCGTACATGGGGTAGATACACCACTTGGTACCCGTTCGGTGATGAGCCACCTTTTTGATGCGATACATGATTGGGTCGCGCAGGTGCATGTTGGGCGAGGCCATATCGATCTTGGCGCGCAACACGCGCGAACCTTCCTCGAATTCACCTTGGCGCATGCGCTCGAACAGGTCGAGGTTTTCTTCTACACTTCGGTTGCGATAGGGGCTTTCTACGCCAGGTTGGGTGGGTGTGCCTCTCATGGCAGCGATCTCTTCGGGTGTAGAGTCGTCTACGTAGGCCTTGCCTTTTTTGATCAGCCTAACGGCAAATTCGTACAGTTGCTCGAAGTAATCGGAGGCGAAGTACTCGCGGTCTTCCCAGTCGAAGCCCAGCCAGCGAATGTCGCGCTTGATGGCTTCGACGTATTCCACATCTTCAGCTTCGGGATTAGTGTCGTCGAAGCGTAGATTGCACTTGCCATGGTACTTTTTGGCAATGCCAAAGTTGAGGCATATGGCTTTGGCGTGGCCAATGTGCAAATAGCCATTGGGCTCTGGTGGGAAGCGCGTGTGCACTTCTTGAAAACGACCGGTGCGCAGGTCTTCTTCTATGATCTCTTCGATAAAATTTCGCGGCTTGTTGTCACTCATGTCGTTTGTGAATTGAGGTGTGTGATGGTTGAGTCATTGGCTCGTGTCGAAATATCAGTTACGTAGATGTATGTAGGGTTTTTGCCCAACGAGATGCATACTTGCTACATTCTTTCTGGCATTTCGATGCCCAGCAAATGCATAGCTTGTTCCAAGACGCGTGCCACCATGCGGCTCAGTTCGAGGCGGAAAGCGCGTGCCGCCTCGCTTTCTGCTTTCAAAATTGGATAATCGTGGTAGAACTTGTGGAAGGCGCGCGCTAAGTTATAGGCGTAATTAGCTACGTGCGAGGGGTCGTATTCGCGTGCGGCGGTGGCCACCACTTCCGGATATTGGTACAACAGCTTGACTAGCTCGCGTTCGCCGGGTTGCAGAGTTTCATAGTCAGCTGCATGCTTGGCCTCGTAATCTGCTGCTTTGCGCAGCACGGAGCGAATGCGCACGTAGGCATTTTGCACGTAGGGGCCAGTCTGGCCCTGCATGTCTACCGATTCGGCGGGGTCGAAGGTCATGCGCTTGCGCGGATTGACCTTGATGATGAAAAACTTGAGTGCTGCCATGCCTATCTTGCGCACGATGTCTTCCTGTTGTTCGGCAGGCAGCTCGGCAATTTCGCCGCGCTCGGCAGCATGCTGGCGCGCCTCTTCGACGACTTCCTCTATGAGGTCGTCGGCATCCACCACTGTGCCTTCTCGTGACTTCATGCGCCCGCTGGGTAGATCGACCATGCCGTAGGCTAGATGGTAGAGCCCGTTGGCATAGGGTTCATCCAAGCGTCGTAAGATCTCGAACAGCCCTTGAAAGTGGCTGATCTGCTCATCGCCTACCACATAGATGAGTCGATGAAAGCCAAACTCTTCGTAACGCATACGGGCAGTACCGAGGTCTTGCGAAGTGTAGGTCGAAGTGCCATCACTTTTGATGATGGTCTTTTCTCCCAGCCCGATATTGCTCAGGTCGATCCAGATGCGCTTGCCGTCCTTGTGGAAGATACCTTTGGCCAGGCCCTCCTCGATAATTTCCTTGCCCAGCAGGTAGGTGTCCGACTCTAAGTAAGTTTTGTCGAAAGACACACCGAGTTTTCGGTAAGTTTCTTCAAAACCCTCGAGTACCCAGTTATTCATCATGCGCCACAGGCGCAATGTTTCTTCATCGCCAGCTTCCCATTTGCGGAGCATCTCGCGCGCTTCGGCGCCTAGGGGGCTAAACTCGTTGAAGTATTGATTTTTGAATGCTTTAAAAAAGGCTGCCTTAGACTGGCCCTCCTGATGCCTTTCGGCAAACACGCGCTCGGCCACTTCAGTCTGTTGCCAGGCGGCGTATTCCTCTTCGAATTTTTTGGAGAACAGCACGTAAAAATCGCCGACGAAGTGGTCGCCTTTTTTACCCATTTGTTCGGGCGTAGTGCCATTGCCCCATCGCTTCCATGCTACCATGGAGCGGCAAATGGCAATGCCTCGATCGTTGACAATCTGCGTTTTGATCACTTCATGGCCAGCTGCTTCGAGTATCTGCGAGATTGACCAACCCAGTAAGATGTTGCGGATGTGGCCCAGGTGCAGCGGCTTGTTGGTATTGGGCGAAGCATACTCTACCATGATTTTTTGGCCAGAGGCTGGAAAGCGGCCAAAGTCTGTCGCATCCACTTGGGTGCGCACAAATTGATTCCAGTAGCTGTCGGCAATGACGAGATTGAGAAAGCCTTTGACTACGTTGTAGCGCTCCACCTCTTCGAGATGGGTACAGAGCCACTGGCCGATCTCTTCGCCTATTGCTTCAGGTTGCTTTCGCGCCAGTCGCATCAGTGGGAACACTACCGCTGTGTAATCACCTTCGAAGTCTTTGCGCGTAGGCTGAATGACGGCTTGTTGGGGGAGCAGCTCGGCCCCGTAGAGTGCACGGGCTGCTTCAATTACTCCTTGTTGAATCTTGTGTGTGAGCTCAGACATGGGCATCGATCGTTGATTCGAGTAAATGTGCCATTGTTTTGCTACTGAACACACTCGTCAAAGCGCGCGCACAGGAGGCAAAATGGCGCTCAGTGGTGCAAACCACCGAAATGAGCCGCAAAGTTATACTGATTATAGAATGCTGGGGAAGAAATCAGTTTTTTGTCCTGTGGTACTGTAGCGCTTTAAAGCCAGAAGAGGCAGTTATTTTTGCAGGCATGCGTCGAATAGCCATTTCCGATATTCATGGTTGCAGTGCTACTTTTCGCAAACTCCTACAGCGCATTGCACTAAAGCCTGAAGATCATTTGTATCTGTTGGGTGACTATATCGATAGAGGGCCTGACAGCAAAGGCGTGCTCGATATCATCTTTTCGCTTATTGAGGCGGGCCACCAAGTCACTTGCTTAAAGGGCAATCACGAACAGGGCCTGGAGTGGGCTCTACACGACATAGAGCGCTTTGAGCATTGGCTCTATTGGGGTGGAGATGCCACTCTGGGCAGCTTTGGCGCCAGCCATCCAAGCCAAATTCCTGAGCAGTATCTGAACTTTTTGTTCGATTTGCCTTTGTATGCGCAAGTGGAACAATGGATTTTGGTACATGCTGGCCTGAACTTTCAGCTGGCCGACCCATTGAGTGATCCGCATGCGCTGTTGTGGATTCGCAATTGGTACGAGCAAATTGACTACCAGTGGTTGGGCCAGCGTTACATCGTGCATGGACACCAGCGCATTACCGTGGCAAGTGTGTTGGCCATGTTCACACAACTCGATCAGCTGCGCGTCATAGATATCGATAGTGGCTGCTTTGACGTAGCTACTCCAGGTGCTGGTCATTTATGCGCCTTTGACTTGACGCATCAACAATTGTATTTCGAGCCCAATATCGATATGGTGCATCCGTGGATGCGTCATTGAGGTGGCACTTGCCAAAAACGGGGCTTGGTTTTGTAAGTGCGCCCTAAGGTCTGCAGTATTTGCTGGAGCTCGGTGGAGTCGCGCCAGGTGAAACGCACCCCTACGCGTAAGAGCCGTCCGTCTTGGACGGAAGCGGCGTTAAAACCGTCCTGGACGAGCTTTTCGGCAAAACGTTCGGCGTTGCGCACATGGCTAAAACTGTGTAAGACGACAAAGGCTTCGTATGTGTCAGGTGGCAATACATCTGTTTCAGAAGGTGGTGCATCGCTAGTTTGCGTTGCCTCTGCTTCCAAGTCGACTTGGTCTTCTGGTTCATCTTGCAAGGGGATAGGTGTGGTTAGGACAGGTGATGTAGCAGTTGCCTCAGAAGGATTCGACTGGAAAAAGACGACCCAAATGCTGAACAACACCACACAAAGCGCAATGACAATAAGGATGGGAATGAGTTTGTAGAGCCATGACATCGGTGCTTCTTCTACTTCTGTAGCGGACTGCGTCACTTTAGCTGTAGAGAATGCCACGGGCGTTGTGTTGTACTCTTTTATCTGTGGCTGAGGTGGAGATGACACTTCGGAAGTAGCAGTCGAAACCTTGTAGTGTGTTGAGGCTGTATGTTCATTATTTTTCGTGATTACAGGGGCTGCGTCCAGTTCGGGTAGGCCAAAAGTGTCTACTGTAAAGTTCCTGGTAGCTTGATCAAAACCATAGGTGCCTTCAAAGTCTCGAAATAGTTCACCCAGGTGGGGTAGTTTCCAACGCTTTCCTTCTTTGAGCCTGCTTTTTACTTTCTGGACGTAGTCAGCAATCACTTGTTGAGCCTCAGTGGCAGAGAGCCCGTAGTGCTCAATCATCCAAGCCACCAGCCGTCCATCATCAATTGTAAGCTCGGGGTTAAAGATGATCTGCCGTGAAGGAGGCATCATATGCCCTTGCACGTGATCAATAGTAGCAGGTTGATAGCGAGTGACAAATGCCCCCAGCCCAGGGATAACGACCTCATCGTGCTCAAACAAAAGATCTCTAATCGCTCTAGCCACATCAATTTTCATACTGCAGGTAGATGGCGTAATTAAGTGTAGTGCAATTGTCTATACCCTGTTTTAATGACTCCCACGAGCACAAAAGGGTACACTGTACAATTAGGGGGACCGCCTTTCGAAGTGCTATATTTTTGTGTGCTATGTGACAAAGATATGAAAAAATAATGGTGGCATTGCCAATTTATATTAGGGATTGTTTTGTTGCGTATAGGGTTCGTGTATGATTGTATGGGTAAAAGAGTGGGAAAGGTTTATGGTGTAGGCAATTGACTGCTTAGGGCAACTTAAGTACTCAATAACTACAGGCATGACACATGAATATGTCACCTGATCGTGCCCCCAAATGTACTAGGATCAAAGCACTGTGTAAAGGTGATTGAATAGTGAGACTATGTGTATGTCTCGATTGTGGGAGAGGAACTTCACTTTTGGGTGCGACGCACCAAAGGAACTTGGCGTTCGAAGTCGTAGAGCGTGAGGCGCCGAAGCTCATACCATGCCAACCAGAAGTTGCGCAAAGCATCCATCCATGCGCGTCGTGCAGCCTCGCGTTCGCTGATGGCGATGCCCAATTCGGTAATGCCTACTTTACCAATGTAATATCGGCTTCGCGTGAGCGACTCGCGCTTACGTGCTACGTTAAAGGCTTGTTCGGCGAGGCGTACGCGTTGGCGTACCAGTTTAAACTGCTGTACGCGGGTGCGCAGCTCTTCTTCGAAGTTGATGCGATCTTGGGCTACTTGCATTTGCTCGAGCTCTTGGGTGGCCACAGCTGATTCGTAATAGGCACGGCGGCGCCCCCAGTCCAGAATGGGTATTTCGAGGGTCGTGCGCACGAACATGTTGAGGTTGGGTTGGTCGAGTGCTTCGGCAGGTGTGGCGCCAAATTTGCTTAGGCTGATACCACCTGCGATATTGGCTTGTACGCCTGTGTTGGCATGGGCCACTTCGGTACTGCGTTCTGCCTCCAGTAGTCGGCGTTGGAAACTAATTGGTTCACTGCGTTGAGTGCGGGCCAGCTCTAAGGCTTTGTCTAAGGGAATATCTGCTTGTGGCAAGTTGAGAGGTGGGACGAGTAGAAAGAAAGTAGTAGTTTCCAACCCTAGAAAGTTGCGCAGGCGCTCCATGGCTGTCTGTAGATTGACGCGGGCGTTAGCTACCGCAGTCTGGGCGTTCATGGCGCTCAACTCGATTTGTAGCAATTCAGTTTCGGCAATGCGGCCCACTTCAAAGCGGCCTCGCGATATATTCAACAATGTGTCGGCATTAGCTTTGTCGCGAAGGGCTGCTTCCAGATCGAGCTGGGCGAGAAACACGTCAAAAAAACGCAGGGCTGCTGTATAGGCTAAGTCTTCCATTTCTTCGGCAAAAGAGCGGCTAGCTTCCTCATAGCGCAGAGGGGCGAGTTTTTTCGTCCAACGCAGTTGGTTAGGCTGAAATAGCGGTTGAGCAAAACTCAGACTGATGGGGCTAATGGAATAGCTCACTGCAGGGTCTTGTGTAGCAGTGCGGAACAGATCGATACGTGAAAGATCAGTACCTAAAAATATTTGTCCACCTGAAAAAGGCAGCGGTTGAAGTATGCCAAAAGAAGCGGAATTATACATCTGAGCGCGTTGTACAAAGACATCGGCACCTGTGGGTAAGGTGATGGCTTCAATGTTGCGGCTCAAGTTAGGTAGTGTGAGGTTGAGACCGATGGTGGGGCGCAATTGCGACAGGGCTACCTGGTAGTCCCAATAGCTCTGCTCGAGGCGTGTCTGGGCCAGCAGTGCACTAGGTGAGCGGCTTTGTGCCAAAGCGATTACTTCGGGCAGGGTGAGGCGAAGTGTATCTGGAGGTTGGCTGTAGGCGGTATGTGTAGGTAATACACTGCATATCATTATCGTGATGAATAGTGATAGTATACGCATGATGACCGGTTTTTTTACCATGTTCATTCGGTACGTAAAGCCTTAATGGGGTCTTGTCGGGCGGCCTTGCGGGCAGGTATTAGGCCAAAGATCAATCCGGTAACTGCTGCTACACCAAAGCTGAGTAATACAGACCATAGCGTTACTATAGTAGGTATATGGGCAGCAGCAGCTATGAGATGAGCAGCTCCTGTGCCCAAGAGTATGCCGAGCAATCCACCTGAAAGACTGATAAGTATAGCTTCGAGCAAAAATTGCTGCACAATGTCGCGTTCGGTGGCGCCTAAAGAGCGGCGTAAGCCAATTTCTTTGATGCGTTCCCACACTGAAGCCAACATGATGTTCATAATGCCGATGCCACCTACCAGTAGCGAGATGGCAGCAATGGCGGCAAGTACCAGGTTAAAGGTGTCTTGTGTTTGTCGTTGTTGCCTGAGCAACAACTCGGGCACGATGATTTCGTAATCCTCCACACCTTGATGACGACGTTTAAGGATAGTGCCTACCAGCGTGGCAGTACTGTGCAAATAGGTGGCATCGGACACGTGCAAGACCAAGCGATCGAGTTGGTGATAATTCTCCTCAGGGAGTGATTCGCCTTCTTCCAGTTCACCTATTTCGTCTTTAGTAATACGGCTTCGGTCTTGCAGATAGAGCAGGGCGGCACGTATAGGTACATATACTTCGTCGTTGTGGTTTCGGATACCGAGCTTGTGGCGCGTTTCGGCTTGTGTGTCGTAGCCTTCCAGTACTCCTATTACTCGAAACCAGGCCTTGCCACATTTGATCTGCTGACCGATAGGGTGTATATCGGGGAAAAGCTGACGTGCCACGTGTTTTCCAATGATACATACAGGCCTGGCGCGTTCCTCTTCTATGAAATGGAATGCACGTCCTTGTGTGATGCGCAAGTTGTTGAGTTGAAAGAAGGCATTAGTGATGCCAATAGTATGGCTTTTCATCCAGCGTCCTTGTCGGGTCAGAGTAGTGGGTATATCGAGCTCGGGACTTACAGCTGCTATGGTCGGTAAGACGCGGGCCAATGCTTCGGCTTCGTTGAGTTGAAGACCTGGCGACCAGGGGCGTTTATCATTGACTTGCTGAGCAAGCATGTGCTGTGTTGGGGGAGCTTCCTGTTTTTGAGGGATGATGGCTTGCACTACGATGTTGTTGGTCCCGACTAGCTTCATTTGCTCGAGTATGGCTTGGCGGGCGCCTGTGCCAATGGCCAACATCGCAATGACGGCTGCTACGCCGAACAATATACCCAAACCAGTAAGTAGTGCGCGCACGCTGTTGTGAGATACAGCTTCGAGTGCTACTTTTAAGTTAAACCATACTCGATGCATTGACAACATGTCGCAAGGGGTTGTGGCGTGCGAAGGATCGAAAAGGTGCTGTTACTAAGCTTTAGTACATTATGATAAAACTACTGGAGCCTTGATCTTGATCAGGTTGGTAAGTGGGTGTTTGCTTGCGCCTGGCTTCTATAATGGCTTGTCGCTTGCGTTTGGCTTCTTCTTGCTTGCGCAAAATTTCGGCCCGTACTGTAGCAGGTAATGGACGAAACGGTAGCGTCTGGGCCTGGGGTGGTTCGGTGAGCAACACTTCTTGTCCTGTCTGTAGCCCATAGTCGATAATGATAGCTTCGTCATTGGCTTCTCCCGTCACCACTTCTTGCTTCACCACACCTGTCGGAGTGCGTATGTAAGCAAAGGTGACGCTGTCTCGAAATATGGCTTCAAGTGGTACATAGTGCACCGAGTCGTATTGCCATGCCAATATTTCATTGCTAGTCGTCATGGCGGGGCGCAGTAAGCTATCAGTGACTAGTAACTCGATGTTGACTTCAAAGACTTTGGCGTCATAGCCCTTGAGCTCTTCGCCTATATTAGCTACCGACACGACGCGGCCAGGATATGTATTGCCGGGAAAAGCATCGACCTGTATTGTAGCCTCTTGACCTACCTGCACTTTACTGATGTCTACTTCATTGACCCATGTGCGCGACAACATTTCCGACAGATCGGGTAGCTCAGCTACTACAGGGTTCCAGGCACTAATCTGGGAACCAGGACCTATTTTCCCACTCCACGATTGTGCATAGATCACCATACCATCGGCAGGAGCGTATACGGTGAATTCTTTGGCCAGCTCGAGTAGTTGCTGAAGTCGGCGCTTTGTTTGGGTAAGCGAGGCGAGAATCTCATTGATCTTTGCCCGCGATTTTTCCTGCGTCAATTGATATCGCTCCAGTAATTGTGTGTAATCGCGTTGAGCTTTTTCCAATTCCATTTCGGCTTGCCGAATGACCATAGCTGGCTCGTAGCGGCTTTGGGCCACTTGTAGCTTTTTCTCTTCCATAGCAAAACGCATATTGATGAGCTCATCGCGTAAGCTGCGCAGTTCAATGGCTGTGTCGATTACGGCTTGTTGTAGCTGCGTTTCGATTTTTTCCAGTTCACTCTGGTGGTCTTTGATGCGTTGATCCAGCTCGGAGCGGTCAAGTGTAGCTATGTAGTCACCTTTTTTCACGATGGTACCTTCGGGTACCATGTCGGTGATGGTCGTTTGATATATGTGTGCAGCTCGCATGCCTTTAGGGCCTGTGATTTTGACTGAGTGCTTGGCTTTGAGCTCGCCAGTACCGCGTACGTAAATGTGAAAAGGACCCCTTTCGACTTTGGTGACAACTGGAGCATCATAGGAAGCTTGGCGTTTTCCGCCAAAAAGATACCAGCCCCCTGCTACCAGCACCAGTATAAGTGCCAATCCCAAGAGCGTGCGTAGTTGCATAGAATAAACTGTATGATAGATAATAGCTGACTACAATAACCTCTCGTACATAACGGATATATGAGAAATGTTAAGCGGTTGAGTGATACTTGCTGAAAATAAAGTAAAGAACCACCTTGCACCTCCTGCAAAGAACGGACAAGGCAGGGCTTTAGCCAAATACAATTGGGATGGTGTGTTGGCTATCTGACGCAAACGCAAGTATCAGGCTTCAGCCTTAGGTGTCAGGTCGAGATTGGGAAAGGGAGGTTGTGCCATTGTTTTGATCTGTCCGAATTGTGTTTCGTACTTGGATACGTTTTCCTGTAGTGCTTTCAAAAAGCGTTTAGCATGTTCGGGAGTGAGGATAATGCGGGCCTTTACCTTTGCTTTGGGCACATTGGGCATGGTGCGAATAAAATCGATGACGAACTCTTGGGGCGAATGTGAAATAATGGCGAGATTGCTATAGGTGCCTTCGGCCACTTCATCGGGCAATTCGATTTGGATTTGGTTTTCTTTACGTGGTTCAGACATGGTCAGCTTTTTTATTGAAAATAAAAAATGACTTTTGCAAAAAAACGCAAGCTGCGGAGAAATGAATGGTCGATGGACGTCCGCTTAGCAAGCATCTATCGCACCAGTTTTAGTGTAACTGGTCGCAAGGGATAAAGTTTTGCCATGTGTGTTTTATTCCATGACTGTACCAAACAACATGGTGTAGGCCGCGAATTTAATGTAGACTATAGCTTTAACACACTTGGTAAAGTTTGTATGCGTGTAAATCTGGTTTTTGTCAGTAACCAGCTCGCATCGCGCATAATCCTAGCTATTTTCGATTTTTAGCTGTACGGGATAAGTAAATTTCCATTTTTGTGATGGAAATGTAAGCTATCTGCAATATGGGCCAAAAGATATTGCGCGAATTCTGTCATTTCTATGCAATTTACCAACTTGCGCATGGCAATAAGCGGGGAAAATGAAAAATCAGCTGGCTATTGGGCCAAAACGCAAACAGCAAAGGAAAGGAGGCCGTTGGGTTTTGATATGGGCCTTTCTGAGCTTGACCTACATGGTGTCTTGGGCTCAGCCCTGTGAATGTACCAATTGTCCTGTGCCCATTGAAGACAATGGCACTTTTCAAGGGTATTTGGATGTACAGATCGATGGCCCTAACGACTTGGGATTGTGCCCACTGACGCAAGTGTGTTTTGCCATTCAACACACGTGGGTGGGCGATTTGAACGTATCACTCACCTCACCTGCAGGAGTGACTTATCTCATCATGGCCGATGTAGATAACAACTTTGGGGGGTGTGGCACCAATGCCGATAATATTGAAGTATGTATTACTACTGGTACGGGCAATCCGCTGACGAATAATACGGAATATGTTTGCAATACGGGCCCTTGCTCGTTGGGTACCTGTTGCCTGATGGGCAATTGGACGGTGCCTTGCGGAGGAGTCACAGACCCGGTGACCAATGCGCCACAGGCACCCAATTGCGACTTGAACGATTTTAATGTGCCGGGCCACCCAGTAGAAGGTACTTGGACGCTGACTATCAACGATATATGTGATGAGGATGTGGGGTTTCTGGTCGATTGGTCTTTAGAATTTGGCTGCGGACAAGCCTTCTGCTGTGATGCCGATGGAGGTACACTCAATGCGCCTGATGTGGCAGGATGTACCGGCAATCCCAACTTAAATATCTCAGCACCGCCTAATTATGGAGGTGCATCTGGGCCGGATCCGGCATATTATGGCTATACTTATCTGGTGGTCTCTGGTGGTGTGATCATGTATGTAGTCTCTGGTCCTAATCTTTCTACTTTACCCCCAGGAGACTATCAAGTGTATGGGTTGTCGTACAGTACAGTACAAGGATTTAATCCCGCCACGTTGGTTGGTACGCCGTTGGCGCTACTACAGGCACAGCTAACAGGGCCAATGCCGCCTTTCTGTGGCGACCTAAGCACAGATTTTTTCAATGCTACGATTGGTATTCCCCCGCCGCCTGGAATGATTGACACGATGTTGTGTTTGGGAGAGTGCTTGACGATTGCCGGCAATCAACTGTGTACGTCGGGCACTGTCAATTTGCCGGGAGGCTCGTATCTGGGGTGTGATAGCCAGATTATAGTGGTTATTGTTCCTATACCACCTACTACAGCTGATTATCCAGTTACAGTGTGTGCAGGTGATTGTATCGAATACAATGGACAGACATATTGTCCACCTGGCCCATACGTGGCTACGCTCACCAATTGGCAAGGCTGTGATAGCTTGGTGAATATCACATTTACGGAAGTGAATCCTCAGGCGGTGCCTAATGTCGATACAGTAGTAATAGCCTGTGATGGTGGTGGAGAGTCGCTTGATGGTAGTGCTTCTATTGGTTATACGAGTTTGTCATGGCAAGGCCCTAATGGTTTTTATACTACTGATGTGGTGTTTGCACCCGTTGATCCGGGAATTTATGCGCTGATAGTGCAAAATGATTCAGTGACGCCGCCTTGCACTGACACGGCATTTGTGATCGTACAGGATGGCGATGTGGTACCTGATCCCATGGTGACTTGGCTCCCTGAGTTGTGTGTAGGCGATGTGATAGACCTCGACACGCTTACCATCGTGGATGCCAACAATTCGGGTGCGATTTACTCTTGGCATAGTGCTATCCCCACTGACTCCACTAATTTGCTCAGTAGTACTGTAGTAGCACCTGTTGCAGATACCACCTTTTACCTTTTAGCTACGGCAGGCCAGTGTCAAGTAGAGCTACCTGTTTCTATAACGGTATATCCTGTGCCTACTGCTTCGTTTTTCGCAACCTCACCCATTTGCCAAACCGATAGTGCACTGGTACAGTACGTGGGCGGTGCACCAGCCAATGCCACTTATAGCTGGTCGTTTGATGGGGGAGTAGCCGTACCGGGTACGGGACCTGGCCCCCATCAGGTGTGGTGGGCCGATACGGGTACGCATGTGCTCACACTGACGGTAGAAGCAATGGGTTGTGTGTCTGCTACTGAGACGCAGGTGGTTGATGTGATGCCCCTGTTACCACCACTGCAGATAAGTTGTGCTGCGGCTACGTCTTCTTCTGTAACTTTTAGTTGGCTACCCGTAGCGGGATCCAGTGGCTATCAGGTCGATGTGTTGAGTGGGCAAATAGGCACTTTGGTCGACACTACGTTTACCGTTATGGGATTATCACCTGCCGAAACCGTGACGATTGCAGTGACGGCGTTCAGTGTCAATGCTTGCCCCGATACCAGTGCTACCTTTACCTGTGCTGCCTTAGATTGTCCGTCATTGCCTATTGCTATCGACTCAGTACCGCCTATGTGCTTGGCCGTAGCCGATACTTTTCAACTGACGGCTACGGGCTATGGCAGCGGCATTGCCTGGTGGTCAGGACTGGGGATTGTAGACAGTGTCCAGGGATGGTTCGACCCGGCAAGTGCGAGTGTGGGTAGTCATTTAGTTGTATTCCACTATCAAGAAGCGAATTGCACTTATACTGATTCCACCATAGTGGAAATCCTTGCTTCACCTGTAGCGGCCTTCTCGATTGATAGTGCAGTATGTGTCGATTCGGCAGCTGTAGTCAGCTTCAGTGGTACGGCTTCCGCAAATGCTACCTATCTGTGGAACTTCAATGGAGGTAGTGCAGTGCCTGGCGACAGCACGGAAGGTCCCCACCTAGTGGCCTGGCCTACAGCGGGAATGCATATAGTGGAGTTGCAGGTGGTACAAGGCGGTTGCAGCTCGAATGTGTATGTCGATTCGATACGGGTAGATGCGCCTTTGCCCGATGTGACAGTCAGTTGCCAAGCTACCACGTCAGAAATTTTGTTTGAATGGAATGCAGTGGCGGGTGCTTCGACTTATCAAACGGATGTATTGATAGGCAGCACGGGGATTTCTCTGAGCGATACCAGTATGCGCTTCGATGGCCTCAATCCAGGCGATACAGTACAGATAGTGGTGACTGCTGTGGGCGATAGCTTGTGTGCTTGGCCTATGGATACACTGTTGTGTGTGGCAGCCGACTGCCAACCACTGGTCATTGGCATTGATATGGTGGCACCGCTGTGTTTGTACGATACCCTTGCACCCTTTGCGTTGCAAGCAAATGGCATAGGCGCAGGCCAGCTCACGTGGTCGGGTCCAGGCATTGTCGATAGCTTTTCGGGACTGTTCGATCCACTCAGTGCAGGATCAGGTACGCATCAGGTGGTCTTGACCTATACGGAAAACAACTGCACCTACTGGGATTCGACGACGATTGAACTCTTGGCAGTACCTGTTGCCGACTTGGCTATAGACTCGACTGTATGCCTGACAGACTCGCTCATGGCTGTATTTGCCGGCATGGCCAGTACCAATGCCGTATTGTCGATTAGTGGACCAGCCTTGCAAGTAGGCGGACAAAACCCATGGGTGCTGCAGTGGGATGCACCTGGTGTGTGGCCCGTAGTACTCCAAGTCCAGGATAACGGTTGCATCTCGGATCCTGATACGTCGTGGGTCGTCGTATCAGCGCCGTTGGACACGGCGGCGGTGTGGTGTGCGTCGGCGACGACGCAAGTGGATGTGTACTGGACGTGGCCTGCGGGTGCGGATTCGGTATCGTGGGTAGTGCTTACGGGCCAGCCGGTAT
>Ga0256839_1000216_pt1 | contig 75283 bp, 64 predicted proteins | sample 354166metaG_FD_185968 | JGI IMG/M metagenome (GOLD analysis project Ga0256839, IMG submission 185968) | Hydrothermal vent microbial communities from Mid Atlantic Ridge, Atlantic Ocean - 354-166 | ecosystem: Environmental > Aquatic > Marine > Hydrothermal vents | place: Atlantic Ocean: Mid... | reverse complement strand
CGCCACCCTGATGCGGGAGCGGAAGTGACCGGGCTCTTTCACATGGTGGAGTTGGGTTTTCAGGTGCCGTGGATTTTTGCGAAGGTGCCTTGCAGGTACCTGAAAAGCCGCGCGTTTTCGAGGGGGGTGGGGTTCAGCGACTTGACCTGTTCGAGAAGGGATTAAGACGCCGCGCAAGACCGTCTGGACCGCCTCTGTCGTTCAGCGACTTGACCTGTTCGAGAAGGGATTAAGACATATTCGAGGGTCGCAATGCGCGATCGCTCTGTGTTCAGCGACTTGACCTGTTCGAGAAGGGATTAAGACGGAGTGTTTCGAAGGTAAGGAGCCCTCGAAGGTTGGTTCAGCGACTTGACCTGTTCGAGAAGGGATTAAGACTGATTGTGGTATAGCGTGGGTAGGGTGGGTGGGGTTCAGCGACTTGACCTGTTCGAGAAGGGATTAAGACAAAGCTCCCAAAATAAAATTCCCCACTTTTGGGGTTCAGCGACTTGACCTGTTCGAGAAGGGATTAAGACAGGTTGTGCGCCGCCAAAGCGACGGCGCACGGGCGGTTCAGCGACTTGACCTGTTCGAGAAGGGATTAAGACGGTGGCCTCCTTTTTGAGTGGAAAAAGCCCGGTCGGGTTCAGCGACTTGACCTGTTCGAGAAGGGATTAAGACCGCAGTCGTCCGCATATTCGAGGGTCGCAATGCGGTTCAGCGACTTGACCTGTTCGAGAAGGGATTAAGACGGAGAAGGATTTGAATTTTGCGGAGCTTCGGCAGGTTCAGCGACTTGACCTGTTCGAGAAGGGATTAAGACGCCCCGCTCGCCGGGCTCGAAGGTGCAGCCCGTGTTCAGCGACTTGACCTGTTCGAGAAGGGATTAAGACGCCGTCCCGGCGCCACACATACCAACCGCTGGGGTTCAGCGACTTGACCTGTTCGAGAAGGGATTAAGACGCGGTCAGGACGGCGGACAGTACGGCCGCGTAGGGGTTCAGCGACTTGACCTGTTCGAGAAGGGATTAAGACCCCGAGGTGGCGGAATACCGCCACCTTTCGGTGTTCAGCGACTTGACCTGTTCGAGAAGGGATTAAGACACCCCCTGAAGCTTAGTCATCCGGACCGTCCAGAGGTTCAGCGACTTGACCTGTTCGAGAAGGGATTAAGACCCCCGAGACGGCGGACCTGGTCGGCGTCGCCGGGTTCAGCGACTTGACCTGTTCGAGAAGGGATTAAGACGGCAGGCCGGGCAGTTGGGTGACGCGAAGCTCGGTGTTCAGCGACTTGACCTGTTCGAGAAGGGATTAAGACTTCCCGGCGCCCGAGTGTGAGACCAACTATAGGGGTTCAGCGACTTGACCTGTTCGAGAAGGGATTAAGACCCCGAGGTGGCGGAATACCGCCACCTTTCGGTGTTCAGCGACTTGACCTGTTCGAGAAGGGATTAAGACGCCGCACGGTTGTCTCGTGGACGCCGAGGAGCGGGTTCAGCGACTTGACCTGTTCGAGAAGGGATTAAGACCGCCGAAGCGATCGATGATGCTCTGTGCAGGTGGTTCAGCGACTTGACCTGTTCGAGAAGGGATTAAGACCTGAAGGATTTTTCGAAAATATGATTTTTTCATTGTTCAGCGACTTGACCTGTTCGAGAAGGGATTAAGACCGTAGGTCCATGGCCAGCGCCGGTTGCCGCGGGGTTCAGCGACTTGACCTGTTCGAGAAGGGATCGAGGCAGCAGCTCCGCAAATGGGGCCCGAGGGAAGGTACGCGATGCCTCGAGGACGCGGGGCGGGTTCAGGCCAGCCAGCGGGCGCGGTTGGCGGCGACGAAACCGTCGTCGAGGAGCTCCGGCCAGAGGCGGCGGACGCGGTCGATGGCTTCGACCTGGCCGGGCGACAGGCGTTCGTTCGGGTCGAGGCAGAGGGGGCTCGCCAGCAGCCCCTGGCGCCAGAGCACCTGCTGGATGCCGGCGATGCAGCCGGCGAACCCGTTGGCGACATCGAACAATGCCGCGTTCATCCCCGTCACCGCGGCGTCGAGCCCGAGGAGATCGGCGGGCACCGCGCCCCGCGCCGCCGCTTCCCGACAGCGCCGGTGGAGATCCACCGCCCGTTCGGTCCATACCGCCCAGTGCCCCAGGAGCCCGCCGATGAAACGGAGCTCCACCTCCTCCCCGTCCCCGCGCCGGAGACGGAAGGGCAGCAGGAGATCCGGAAGGATGTGATCGTCGTTGCCGGTATAGAGAGCGATCCGCCGCTCCGCCCCGGCCTCGACCAGCCCCTCAAGCACCTCGAGGGTGGCGTAGCGATCGAAGGGCGCCACCTTGACCGCCAGCACCCGTTCGAGGGTGAAGAAGCGGCGCCAGAAGGAGACGGGAAGGCGGATGCCGCCCACCGCCGGCTGCAGATAGAAGCCCACGAGCGGCAGCACCTCCGCCACTTCCCGGCAATGCGCGAGGAGCGCCTCCTCGCCGGCATCGCGGAGTGCCGCCAGGGACAGGAGCCCCGCGTGATAGCCGAGATCGCGGGCGATGCGCGCTTCGTGCACCGCCTGGCGGGTCGGTCCGCAGATGCCGGCGATCATCACCCGCGGCTCGGTGCTCCAGTCCCGCACGGTGGCCATCACCTGCTCCAGCACCGGGCGGTAGAGGCCGGCCTCGCGGATGGCGAACTGGGTGGTGTGCACGCCGACCGCGAGACCGCCCGCCCCGGCATCCAGATAGTAGCGGGTGAGCGCCCGCATGTGCCGTTCGTCGAAGCGGCGCTCGGCGTCGAGGGCCAGCGGATGGGCCGGAATTACCGTGCCCGCGGAGAGGATCCGGGCGACCGGTGCGGGCAGCTCAGACGGAAGGAACGGCACGACGGTGTCCCTCGAGATAGGAGAGAACCACTTCGGTGACATGCTCGAGACGGGCCGCGAGCGCCTCCTCGGCCATGAAGTCGCGGCGGAAGATGACCGCGAGGGTCCGGTGGTTGGAAAAATAGAAGAAGCAGAGACCGGCGATCGAGAGGTAGAGCTGGAGCGGGTCGGCGTCCCGCCGGAACAGGCCGGCCGCGGCGCCGCGCGCCAGCAGGCGCTCGAGGAGGGCGATCAGCGGCGGCTGCAGCCGGGGGATCACCGCCGAGCGGACGATGTAGCGGGCCCGATTGAGATTCTCGTTGGCGAGCATGGAGACGAACTCGGGATGGGCGAGGAAATGCGTCCAGATGGTCCGCACCAGCGCGCGCACCGCCTCGCGCGGCTCCAGCCGCTCGACGTCGAGGGCGAGCTCCCGGGCGCGGATGGTCTCGTAGGTGCGCTCGAGGGCCGCGAGATAGAGCGCCTCCTTGTTGCCGAAATAGTGATAGAGCATCCGCTTGTTGACCCCGGCCGCTTCCGCGATGCGGGAAACGCGGGCGCCGCCGAACCCGTAGCGTGCGAATTCGGCCAGCGCCGCCTCGAGGATCGCCCGGCGGCTGCGCTCGCCCGCCGGCGCCACCACCGGAGCTTCAGAAGTGGCCATCGCGGACCTCGAACCGGGTCGGCTTGCCGAGGCTCGGCAGGCCACGGGCGAGCCAGTCCGCCTGCCAGCGCAGGAGATGCTGCAGGGGCACCCGCGGATAGCCGAACATCGCGAAGGCCCGGGAGGCGTCGCACAGCCAGGCCGACCCCGCCTCCTCGCTCCGGAAGCGCGCCTCGCAACCGAACAGGGTGGCGAATTCCAGGGCCAGACGGCGGACCGCCAGGGTCTCGGGACCGGTGACGTTGAGAGGCGAAGTGGGGGTGGTGACGTGGCGCAGGCTGCGGAGCGCCATGGCGTTGGCATCGCCCTGCCAGATCACGTTGACATGGCCCATGGCGAGGTCCACGGGCTCCCCCGCCCGCACCTTGCTGGCGATGTCGTGCAAGACCCCGTAGCGCATGTCGATGGCGTAGCAGAGCCGGATCAGCCGGCCGGGAGTACCCCAGCGCTCGGAGCCGTAACGGAAGGCCCGCTCGCGCCCCACGCAGGACCAGGCATAATCGCCGACCGGCGGCTCGGCGGGGGTCTCCTCGACCGCGCCACCGGCGGTGACCGGCATGTAGGGATAGACGCAGGCGGTGGAGAAGGCGACGATGCGGCTTTCCCGGAACACCGAGGCCACCCGGCCCGGCACCAGCACGTTCATTGCCCAGGTCAGGGCCTCGGCGCCCACCGAACCGAACTTGCGGCCGGCCATGTAGACGACGTTCTCGAGCCGCGGCAGACGGGCCACCGCCTCCTCGTCGAGCAGATCGCAGGTGATGGTCTCGACGCCCCGGCCCTCGAGCCGGTCCCGCAGCCCCGGCTCGGAGAAGCGGGCCACCGCGACGATCCGCTTTGCGGGGGCGGCCCGTTTCGCCATGCGGCAGAGGGTGGGCCCCATCTTGCCACCGGCACCCAGCACCAGAATGTCACCGGGGACGGCGGCGAGATCGGCGACCAGTTCGGGCGTGGGGCGGGTCATGAATTCCTCCAGCGCCTCCACGTCGGCGAATCTTTCGGGCAATTCGGCGGCGAGCGGGTGGTCTTCGGCGGCGGTCACGGGACGTCCTCTCTCAACAATGGCGCGCGTGTCGTTCGATGCAGATGCGAAGCACTTCCTCGGGCGGGCGGCGCCACCAGTCGCGGGCGGAGAAGATCTCGACTTCCTGCCAGCCCCGATAGTCCTGCGCTTCGACGAGGCCGCGGATCCGCGGAATATCGATCACCCCGTCGCCCATCATGCCGCGATCGAGCAGGAGATCGCGGGTCGGCACCAGCCAGTCGCAGAGGTGGAAGCCGAGGATGCGGCTGCCCGCCCGTTCGATCTGGCGGGGGAGATCGGGATCCCACCAGAGGTGATAGACGTCGAGGACCACGCCGACCGGCGCCCTGCTGCCGAGCCCGTCGCAGATGTCGAGGGCCTGGGCGAGGGTGACGATCACCGAGCGGTCGGCGGTGTACATGGGATGAAGCGGCTCGATGCCGAGCCGGACGCCGGCCGAGGCGGCGTCCTCCAGGATTTCGGCGATGCCGTCCTCGACCATGTGGCGGGCGCCCTCGAGATCCTTCGATCCCGGTGGCAGGCCGCCGCAGACCAGCACCAGACAGGGCGCCCCGAGGGTCGCCGCCTCCTCGATCGCCCGCCGGTTGTCGTCGATGCGCTGCCGCCTCTCGGTTCGCTCCGCTGCCGGGAACATGCCGCCGCGGCACACACTGCTGACCTCCAGCCCCCAGTCGCGCAGCAGCCGCCGGGTCTCGCGCAGACCGGTAGCGGCGATCTGGTCGCGCCAAGGAGCCACGGCGCGGATCCCCATCCGGGCACAGAGGGGAATCGCCTCGGCCAGCCCGCATTGCTCGCGGATGGTGGCGAGATTGATGGCGAGGCGGGCGGTGTCAGCCATGTGCTCCCCCTCCCCTCGCCAAGGGTTGCATGGCGCCGAAATCGGGCAGGAGGGCGGCCCCGTAGCCCGGGCAGGCCAGCGAGCCGATCCGCAGACGACCGGTCTCGACGACCAGGCGCAGCGCATCCCCCTCGAGCCGGTAGAGATCGCCATGGGCCTCGGCGAAGGCGCGTTTTTCGGCAGCCGTTGCGCCCTGCATGTCGCCGGCGAAGTGATGGCCGTTCTTTTCGCTGTGCACGCAGCCACAGAGCGCGGCCAAGGCCAGATCCTGCTGCAGCGCCACCCCGGGCTGGGTGGTGAGATCTTCCGAGCTCGGGAAGGCCACGGTGCGCCCCGCCTCCGCGTTGGCGAGCTCGCAGCGCAGCCGGTTCGCGAGAGCCGTGAAGAACCCCTTGCAGGCCTTGACCGAGACGCCCCGGTACCCGTGTTCACGGGCGCGGGGAAAGGAGTCCGGCCGGTCGTCGGCCTCGTCGATCAGGAACGGCACCCGTTCCGCCAGCGGCCCGAGATCCACCTCGAAGGTCCGTGCCCGCGGCAGCGGCTGTTCGATGTAGAGGATCGAGCTTCGCATCCGCTCGAGGCGGCGATCGGCCTCGACACGGTCGAGCAGCCGTTCGAGGCTCGCCGGATCGGCGTACTGTTCGTTGCCGTCGAGGGTCGCATGGTAGGGTTCAGCGAGGCGGTCGAGGAGGCGGGCGATCTCCCGCAGGCGGGCATGATCGGCCTCGACGTCGCCAGCGAGCTTGAGCTTGAAGAAGCGGACCGCGTGACGGCGGATCACCGCCTCGAGGCTGACGGGCAGACCGTCGCCCGGATCCTCCTCGACCTCTTCCTCGCGCAACGGATCCAGCATCCCCACCGTGTGCCGTAGCCAGAGGAAACGGGGCGGCGCCACGGTCGCGAGAAGAGGGCCGAACCGGGCCTCCGGCCGTTCCGGCAGGAGCCCGCCGTCGATGCCGAGAAGGCCCGAGGACACCGCCTCGAACACGCTCCTCCCCGTATGGCGGCACAGCGCATCGACCATCGCCCGTTCGAGCTGGGCGATGGCGAAGGCGGCGACCAGCCCGGGCATGCCGGCACCTTCCACCCGTGCGCGGACCGCCGGGCCGAGAGCCCGGGCATGATCGAAGACGGTGGCGAACCCCCGATCCGCGAGCGCTTCTTCGCGCGCCGAAAGCAGGGCTTCCGCCAGTTCCTCCACGGTCTCCCCGGGGGAAAGCCCGGGCCGCTTGTCGAACCATTTGGGGGCCAGGAGATCGGCGGAGACGCCCACCGCCGTCGCACCCTCGCGGGTCTCGATCTCGAGGCGCAGGAAGGCCTGGCGGGCTTCCGTCAGGGTCACCGCGCCGAAGCGGAAAGGCAGGCGGAAACGCACCGGCCGCTCGAACAGGCCGATCCCACGGATGCGGATTTCCGGCGCGGTCATCGAATCGCCTCCAGAATGCCCTGCAGATAGCCGATCGCCCGGGCGGCACAGGTGGGACCGTCGGGCCGGTAGAGGAAGGGCTCGATGCCGAGCGTCCCGGCATAGGCATGGCGCGAGAGCGTCGCCAGCACCGGCGCGAAACGGTCTTCGCCCTGGCCCGGTGCGCCCTTGTTGCGGTCGTTGAGATGGACGTGGGCGATCATCCCGCCGGGCAGCCAGCGCTCGAGCAGCTCGGCCGGCGTCTCCCGCTCGGCCAGGCAGGCGGCCCGATGGTCGAGCATCGTCCGGAGCGCGGGCGAGCCGATCTCGCGGACGATCGCCACCGCTTCCTCGACGCTGTTGACGAAATTCGTCTCCTCCGGCGACAGCGGCTCCAGGCAGTAGGTCACTCCGGCCTGCTCGGCGGCACGGGCGGCACGCGCCAGGCATTCGCGGGCGTGCGCCCGCCCCTCCGCTTCCCGGCCCGGCTCCAGCATCCGCTGGGCGGGCGAGCCGTGGACCAGATAGCCGCCGCCGAGCTCGGCACAGAGCGTGATCAACCGCTCCATCACCGCCACGGTCCGCGCCCGGACTTCGGCATCCGCCGAGGTGATGGAAAGGCCGGACGGCGTCACCAGCAGCCAGTGCAGCCCGGAGACGGCGATGCCCGCGGATTCGGCGGTGCGGCGCAAGCGGGCCACGGTCGCCGCATCGAGACGGTGCGGTTCCCCGCTCAGGGTGAAGGGGGCGATTTCCAGCGCCGCGTAGCCGAGCCCGGCGGCGAGCGCGCATTGCCGCTCGAAGGGAAACTCGCGAATCACCTCGTTGCACAGCGCCATGCGCATGTCGTCAGCTCCCCGGCCCGGACCCGCCGCCGGCCACCGCCCTGCCGCCCCCGAAACGCGCGGCGAGGCGGAGGGTGGCGGTCCGGAGCCGGGGAATGGCGGCGAGGATGGAAATCAGGGTCAGAAGGGCGAGGACGGCGCTGATGGGGCGGGTGAAGAAGGGTTCGAGGGAGCCGTCGGAAAGCACCATCGCACGGCGGAAATTCTTGTCGAGGATCGGGCCCAGTACGACGCCCAGCACGAGCGGAGCCATCGGATACTTCATCTCCCGCAGCAGGAAGCCCAGAACACCGAAACCGACCATCACCCAGACGTCGAACAGACGGCTGGCGATGGCGAAGGCCCCCACCGTGCAGAGCACGAAGATGACCGGCATCAGCCGCTCCCGGGGGATGGCGAGGACGTACAGGAGCGGCCGGGTGAGGGCGAGGCCGAGGACCAGGATGGCGAGGCTCGCGAGCAGCACCATGGCCACCACCTCGTAGACGAAGGAGGGGAACTCGATCATGATCAGAGGGCCGGGACGGATGCCGTGGATGAACATGGCCGCCAGCAGCACCGCCGCCGGTGCCGAGCCCGGAATGGCGAGGGTGAGCACCGGAATGATCGCACCCGGCACCGCTGCGTTGTTGCCGGTCTCGGCCGCCAGCAATCCCTCCACCGAGCCCTTGCCGAATTTCTCGCGCTCGCGGCTCGCCCGCCGCGCCGCGGCGTAACTGCCCCAGGCGCCGATGTCTTCACCGACCCCGGGGAGGAGGCCCATGAGGGTGCCGATGAAACCCGAGCGGACGATGGTCCGCCGGTAACGGAAGATCTCGGCAAGGCGGGGCAGGATCCGCCCGCCGGCATTGCGCACCACCTCGTAGGCCGGCTGCTTCATGACCTGGAGGATCTCGGCGAAACCGAAGGCGCCCACCAGCACCGGCAGCAGACCGAAGCCACCCGAAAGCTCGGTGATGCCGTAGGAAAAACGCTGGTAGGCGTGGATCCCCTCCTGGCCGACCATCGCCACCAGCAGCCCCAGAAAGCCGGCGATCCAGCCCTTGAGCGGATCGTCGATGGCCGTGAGCTGGCCGGAGATGACGATCCCGAACATGGCCAGCCAGAAGAATTCGTAGGAGCCGAAGGCGAGCGCGAAATCGGCCAGCACCGGGGCGACCAGGACCAGCATCAGCATCCCGATCAGGGATCCGCAGAAGGAGCCGGCGGTGGCGATGCCCATCGCCCGTCCGGCCTGTCCGGCCCGGGCCAGGGGAAAGCCGTCCAGCGTCGTCGCGGCGTTGGCCGGCGTGCCCGGAATGTTGAGGAGGATGGCGCTGCGGCTGCCGCCGTAGATGGCCCCGACATACATGCAGATCAGGATCAGGATGGCATCGCCGGCCGGCATCTTGAAGGTGAGGGTGGTCAGAAGGGCCACACCGAGAGTGGCGGTGAGCCCCGGCATCATGCCGACGAGGATGCCGAGGAGCGTGGCCCAGAGCACGCTCGCGAGGGTCGCCGGCTCGGCGAAACCCGACAGCGCCTCGAGAAAGAGCTGGAGACCGCCCGGCATGACGATTCAGGGCAGGCGGACGTAGAACAGCCGCTCGAACACGAAGCCGACGGCGAGGGCCACCAGCAGTGCCTCGAGGGCGGCGAAGGCGAGTTCGCGCAGCAGCAGCCCGCGAGCCATGTCCCGTTCGATCCGGAACAGCGCGACGAAGGCGAAAACGAAGAGAAAGGTGGCGGTCCGGAAGGGCAGACGACCGACGAGACCGACCGCGTAGCCGAGGGTGAGCAGCAGGGCGAGCAGCGTGCGTCGGCGCCGTTCGGCATCGAAACCGAGTTCGCCGGCCAGACCGGCACCGGGCCGCAGCGCGCCCTCGCGCACCGCCCGCAGCATCAGCACCGCCCCGAGAAGCAGCAGGACGACGCCGATCAGCCCGGGCACCAGTCCCGGCACGCTCCAGGGATTGACCTCGAGCTGCGCGAAACGGGGCATCCGCCAGGATTCCGCGGCGGTCGCTGCGCCGAGGGCGAGAAAGCCCGTTCCGGCCCACAGATCGGCGCGCGGCATGGGCGATCTCGCCACCGGGCGGCTCCTTCTCCTCGCCGATCCTCGATGCCCGCTTCCCCGGCCCGCTCAGGGACGGGGAATGCCCACCTTCTCTGGATCGACCTTGGCCTTGCCGGCCTCCCACAGCAGCCAGGCATTGAGCCGGATCGCCGGCTGCACCGCCTCCTGGGCCGCCTCGCCCCAGAGATGGGCGGCGAACTGGGCGCCCCGCCGGGCCGCGTATTTCTTCAGTGCCTCGGATTTGGACATGGTCTTCTCCCAGACCGCATCCAGCGTCCGGACCACTTCCTCGGGAACCCCCTCGGGCACGAAGATGCCGAAATAGTTGGGCGCCACCGGCACCCCCTGCACGAAATCGGTGATCGGCGGAATGCTGCCGTAGCCCTCGAGCTCGAGCGGCTTGTCGGACACCACGGCGAGCGGCCGCAGCTTGCCGGCGCGGATCATCTCCGCCTGCTCGGTGGCGAGCTGGGTGGTCACCTGGGTCTCGCCGGCCACCGTGGCGATCACCGCCGGATTGCCACCGTCGTAGGTCACATGCTTGTACTCGACCCCGGTGGCCTTGCGGATCGCCTCCATGGTGTTGTGGCCGCCGGAATTGAGGCCCGCGGTGGCCACCGCGATCCCTCCCGGATCGGCCTTCATCGCCTCCAGCAGTTCGGGCAGGGTCCGGTAGGGCGTGTCCGGGTTGACGCTGACCACCGAGACATTGGCCACGGTCAGATACAGATGCCAGTCCTCGATGCTGGTATCGAGCATGCCCAGCACCGCATAGGTGCCGAGATCCTGGGCCGCGCCGGCGGTCCAGGTGTAGCCGTCGCGCGGCGCGTCCAGCGCTCCCTTGGTGCCGATCGAGCCGGAAGCCCCCGGCTGGTTGACCACCACCACCTTCTGCCCGAGCAGCGGCTCCAGCTCGCCCGCGACCACCCGGGTCACCTGGTCGGTGGACCCGCCCGCCGCCCAGGGCACGATCACGGTGATCGGCTTTTCCGGCTTCCAGGGATGCTCGGCCGCGGCGAGGGTTCCGCCGACGAGACCGAACGCCGCGAACGCGGCGAGCACGACTGAACGCATGATCGACCTCCCTGTTCCCCGATTTCCCGTGGAGCTTTTCGCCTTTTCCGGTCACGGTACCGCGTACCGTTCCTCCGCGGGTATCATCACATAGGGTAACCAGACGGTTACCCCTTGTCCATACGGGAAACGCGACGGCGGGCGGAAAACGACGCCACTTCCGCTTGCCACCCCCTGCGGTTCCGGGTTATCGGAGTGCGAGTAACCGGACGGTTACCGCAAAGGCGCCGCGGTCCGGGGAGGCACGACGGATGAGCATGCGACGGCTCGGCATCGTCATGTACGGGGTGACCGGGCGCATGGGCACGAACCAGCATCTCGTCCGTTCGATCCTCGCCATCCGCGAACAGGGTGGGGTCCGGCTCGCGGACGGACGGCGGGTGATCCCCGATCCGCTGCTGGTCGGCCGCGATCCCCGCAAGCTCAAGGAGCTGTGCGAACGCCACGGGCTCGAACGCTGGACCACCGATCTCGAGGCGGCGCTGGCCAGCCCGGAAGAGGAGATCTTCTTCGACGCCGCCGTCACCCTCGGCCGGGCCGAGCGCCTGGCCACGGCGATCCGTGCCGGCAAGCACGTCTACTGCGAGAAACCGGTCGCCACCCGGCTCGAGGAGGCGCTGCGGCTGGCACGGCTCGCCGAAGAGAAAGGAATCGCCGCCGGGGTCGTCCAGGACAAGCTCCATCTTCCCGGTCTGCGCAAGCTCGCCAAGCTCGTACGCGCCGGCTTCTTCGGCCGGATCCTGGCGATCCAGGGCAGCTTCGGCTACTGGATCTTCGACGGCCGCATCGATCCCCCTCAGCGCCCGTCCTGGAACTACCGCAAGGCCGAGGGCGGCGGCATCCTGCTCGACATGCTGCCCCACTGGCGTTACCTGCTCGACCATCTGTTCGCCCCGGTGCGGGCGGTCTTCTGTCTCACCGCCAACCACATCCCCGAACGGTTCGACGAGGCCGGCAACCCCTACCGGGCCGACGCCGAGGACACGGTGTTCGCGCTGTTCGAGCTCGAAGGGGGAATCCTCGCCCGCATCGACAGTTCCTGGTGCGTGCGGGTGCGACGTGACGATCTCGCCGTCTTCGAGGTCCACGGCACCGGAGGATCGGCGGTGGCCGGACTCACGCGCTGCTGGATCCAGCCCGAAGTCGCCACCCCGCGGCCGGTCTGGAATCCGGATTCGCCACAGCGGCACGACTTCCACGCCGACTGGCAGGAGGTTCCGGATACCCTTCCTCACGACAACGCCTTCAAGATCGAATGGGAGATGTTCATCCGCCATGTCTGCGAAGGTGCCGCGTTCCCTCACGACCTCCTCGACGGGGCGCGCGGGGTGCAGCTCGCCGAGCTCGGCTACCGGAGCGCGGAAGAGCGGCGGATGATCGAGGTGCCGCCCCTGGAGCTCGCGTGACATGGCGACGATCCGCCTGCCGCGACCGGACCGCAGCCTCGAGGAATGGCGGCTCGGAGAGCCCGCGGATCTGCCGCTGCGGGCCGCGGGCCCTTTCGATCGGATCGCCTTCGCCGCCGCCCATGTGGTCCACGATCCTTTGGCCGATCACGATCCCTGGGAGGAGGCGGCGATCGATTTCGAGGCCACCTCGGCCTGGCGTCACCGGCTGTGGGATCTCGGATTGGCGGTGGCCGAGGCGATGGACACCGCCCAGCGCGGTGCCGGCCTCGACTGGCCGGCGGCCCGGGCCCTGATCGCCCGCAGCATCGCCGAGGCGAAAACGCGAAAGGATGCGGTGCTGTTCAGCGGCGTCGGCACCGACCATCTGCTGCCGCGGCCCGATCTTTCCCTGGCGGAGGTGTTGCGTGCCTACGAGGAGCAGATCGCCTTCGTCGAGGGTCTCGGCGGCCGGGTGATCCTGATGGCCAGCCGGGCACTGGCGGCGGTGGCCCGCGGCCCCGAGGACTATCTCTCGGTCTATACGCGCCTGCTCGAACAGCTGCGCGAGCCGGTGATCCTCCATTGGCTCGGGGAGATGTTCGATCCGGCGCTGGCCGGCTACTGGGGCGATCGCGATCACTGGCGGGCGATGGAGACGGTGCTGATGCTGATCGAGGCGCAGGCTCCCAGGATCGACGGCATCAAGATCTCCCTGCTTTCGAAGGAAAAGGAGATCGCCATGCGGCGCCGGCTCCCGGCCGGGGTGCGCATGTACACCGGCGACGATTTCCACTACGCGGAACTGATCCTCGGCGACGAGCAGGGCCATTCGGACGCGCTTCTCGGCATCTTCGACGCCATCGCCCCGGTGGCCTCGGCGGCGCTGTCGGCCCTGGCCCGCGGCGATCGCGAGCGCTGTCTCACCCTCTTCGCGCCGACCGTGCCGCTGTCGCGCCACATCTTCAGGAACCCCACCCGCTACTACAAGACGGGCATCGTCTTTCTCGCCTGGCTCAACGGCCATCAATCCCATTTCACGATGCTGGGCGGCCAGGAGAGCGCCCGCTCGCTGCTGCACCTGGCCGAGCTGTTCCGTCTCGCCGACCGTGCCGGGCTGCTGCGCGATCCCGAACTCGCCGCTTCCCGCATGCGCCACTTCCTGGCCGTCCAGGGGATCGTCTAGGGGCGGGCGACCGGGATCCTCCTGCCCTCGCGCGCGGATGCCAGCAGGGCATCGATCAGGGCGTGGACGGACAGGGCCTCCCGTCCCGGGATCGCGGGCTCGCGCCCGGCTTCGAGAGCGTCCAGGAAATCCGCCAGAAGGGCGCGGTGCCAGCGATGGGGAAAATCCATCGCCCGCTCGCCGCTGCCGGTGGGCACCGGCTCGCCGAAGCGCTGCTCGCGCCCGTCCCGCCAGAGGAGCCGGAGGATCGCCCCTTCGAGGATCGCCGTCACCCGCTCGAACACGAAGTGGATCTGCTCGGAAAAGCCGGGATATTCGGCCACGGTGGCCAGAACCCCGCCCAGCGCCCCATTCTCGAAATGCAGGCCGGCGGCGACGAAATCTTCGGTCTCCATGCGATGGAGGCGGGTGGTGCCGGCCATGGCCGTGACCTCGGCCACGGGGCCGGCGATCCAGCCCAGGAGATCGAGGGCGTGGATCGCCTGGCTGGCCAGCACGCCGCTGCCGTCGCGGGCGACCGTGCCCCGTCCACCCTCGTCGAAATACGATTGTGGCCGCCACCAGGGAAGCCAGAGCCAGGCGGCGGCGAGGGCTCCCGTCTCGCCGCCGGCGAGCAGCGCCCTCAGGTGGCGAACCGATTCGCGGAAGCGCTGCTGGAGGACGATCCCGAGGGTCACGCCCGCCTTCTCGCTGATCGCGACCAGCGCCCGGGCCTCGGCGAGATCGCGGGCGACCGGCTTTTCCACGAGCAGATGCTTGCCGGCGGCGGCCGCCGCCTCGACATAGTCCCGCCGCGCCCCGGGCGGGGTCAGCAGGAGAAGGAAGTCGATCGAGGGATCCTCGAAGATCGCCGCGACCTCGGCGACGGCAGGAAAGCCCCATTCACGGGCCGCCCGTTCCCGCTCACGGGCAACCGGGCTCCAGACCGCCCGCACCCGCACCCGTTCGCGGAGCTCGGAAAGCGCCCGCGCATGCGGCGCCAGCGCCATCCCGAGACCGATGATCCCCGCCTCGAACCTCCGACCCGCCATCTCGCCTCCCCCGCTCGGTCACGCCGGAGGATACCATCGAAGCCCGGAAGCGACATGCCCGAACAAGGGGGCGGACGCCCGGACCGCACGGCCCGCGGCGCCGGATCCTCGGCCTCGGCCGGATGCCGCGAAAGACGGGAGATCCTCGATGGCTCCGGCGGCAGGACTCGAACCTGCGACCCGGCGGTTAACAGCCGCCTGCTCTACCAACTGAGCTACGCCGGACCAGGAACGCGCAGCGCTCTATAGCAGCGCCGGCCCCGACGCGCCAAGTCCCATTTTTGGAGGCCCGGGCCGGAATCGAACCGACGTCCGGGGATTTGCAGTCCCCTGCATGACCACTCTGCCACCGGGCCGGTGCCGCCCGGATATAGGAGTGGCGAAGATGCCGGTCAACCGGCGACGAGATGGCCGATTGTCCGCCCCGGAGCGCCCCTGTATAAGCGCGGACGCCGGCCGCTCCGGCCCTGTCCAGCGCTGCGGAGATCGCTCCCATGGATTTCGCCCGTGCCCGCGCCAACATGGTCGCCAACCAGCTCCGCCCGAACCGGATCCAGGATCCGCGGCTGCTGGAGGCGATGGGCGAGGTGCCGCGGGAGCTCTTCCTGCCCAAGCATCTCCGCGGGGTGGCCTACCACGACGAGGACATCGATCTCGGCAACGGCCGCCGCCTGATCGAACCCCTGGCCCTGGCCAAGATGCTGGAGGCGGCCCGGGTCCGGTCCGAGGACGCCGTGCTCGTGATCGGCTGCGACACCGGCTACAGCGCCGCGGTACTGTCGCGTCTCGCCGGCACCGTCTTCCTCCTGATCGAGGAGGAGGGGGCCGCCGAATCGATCGAGAAGCTGATGCTCGAGCTGGGCTGCGAGAACGTCCTCCTGCAGCCGGGCGATCCGCGCCGGGGTCTGCCCCAGCTCGCCCCCTTCGATCTCGTCCTGATCGCCGGCGGCGTACGGGAAGTGCCCCGCGCCCTGATCGATCAGCTCGCCGACGGCGGCCGTCTGGTGACCGTGCTGATCGACGGGGCCGCCGGCAAGGTCGCGGTGTTCGAGCGCTTCGGTGATGCCGTCGGCAAGCTCACCCCGTTCGATGCCTGGGTGCCGCCGCTGCCCGCCCTCCTGCCGGAGCCGGGCTTCACCTTCTGATCCACTCGCCTATCCCATCGGTAGATCGGCTCCGGATCTGCTAGCGCCTGACGCGAGAACCTGCTAGCTTCGCGGCATGCGTCGCTGGCTGTACCGGTTCTTCCTCCTCGCCGCCCTTGCCCCCGTCCCGCTGCGGGCCGAAGTGACGCTCGAACAGGCCCTGGCCAAGACCTATCTCGAGAACCCGCGGCTGCTCGCGGCCCGGGCGCGACTGCGCGGTGTCGACGAGGGGGTGCCGATCGCCCGCGCCGGCGGCCGCCCCCGCCTCGAGGCCCGGAGTACGGCCGCCCTCCGCCGGCTCGACCGCAGCGAAGGCGGTGTGACCCTGCAGACCCTCCGCCAGTCCCTCACCTTGGAGCAGCGGCTCTACGACGGCGGCGAGACGGCGGCCCGGATCGCCGGTGCCGAATACGAGATGCGGGCCGAACGCGCCCGGCTCGAAGCGCTGGAGCAGGAGATTCTGCTGGCGGCGATCGCCGCCTACACCGCCGTGGTCCGCGACCAGGCGGTGCTGGATCTGGCCCTCGCCAACGAGCGCCGTCTCCATCGCTACCTGCTGGCGGTGAAGGACCGCTACCGCTTCGGCCAGGTGACCCGGACCGACGTCGCCCAGGCGGAAACCCGCTACGCCGCGGCGATCGCCGAACGCCAGCGCGCCGCCGGCCGTCTCCGGGCTTCGGGAGCGAGCTACCGCCGGGTCATCGGCGATCCGCCCGGCACCCTGGTGATGCCTCCTCTGCCGGCGGATCTGCCCGCCGATCTCGACACCGCGTTCGAGAGCCTCGACCGCCATCCGGCGGTGTTCGCGGCGCGGATGGCGCTCGAAAAGGCCGAACGCGGCATCGCCGAGGCGCGCGCCCGGCTGCGCCCGAGGCTCGCCGTCAGCGCCGAACTCGCCTTCGCCGACGATCCCGATCCCGACAGCGGTCGTCAGAGCGAGGCGGCGATCGCTGCCCGCCTCACCATCCCCCTCTACGAAGGCGGGGGGGTGCGCGCCCGCATCCGTCAGAGCCGGCAACGGGCCACCGCCGCCCGCTTCGCCCTCGACGATGCCCGCCGGCGGATTCGCGAGGAGATCACCGCCGCCTTCGAGGCCCTGGAAACGGTGCGCGCCCGGATCGATTCCCTGGCCACCCGCCTCACCGCGGCGAGGCTCGCCCTCGAAGGGGTCCGCGAAGAGGCCCGCACCGGGGCGCGGACCGTGCTCGACGTGCTGGATGCCGAGCAGGAACTGTTCGAGGCGCAGACCGCCCGCACCGACGCCGAGCGCGAACTGGTCCTCGCCGGCTTCCGCCTGCTGGCGGCGACCGGCCGGCTCACCGCCCGCGATCTCGGGCTCGATGTCACGATCTACGACGAGGAAGCCTACTACCGCGAGGTCCGCGGCGCCTGGTTCGGGACCGAGCCGCCCGTGCCCGGCGGCGCCGCGATCGTGGACGATCGTGCCGAGGAGTGACGCATTGTCGTCGTGGTTGACTGCAATGCGGTTTTGCCGCAGCCATGCGCCGAACCGGCGGGGCGGCGAGAACGACCCGGATACGGAGCGAGACGGATGAGCGACAGCAAGCCGGCGGCCAAGGAGCAGCAGGAACCCTCGATGGAGGAAATCCTCTCTTCGATCCGCCAGATCATCGCCAGCGACGAGGAAGAAAGCGGCAAGGACAAGGCTGCCGAGGAAAAAGGCGAGGGCGAGGGCGAGACCGAGACCGAGGAAGTCCTGGAGCTGACCGAAGTGGTGCCCAGCGAGGAAGCCGGAGGGGAAAAGGAGCAGCCGGCGGCGAAGCCCGAACCCGCGGCGAAGGAGGTGCCGGCGGAAGCGGTGGAGAAGCCCGAGGAGAAGCCTCCGGCGAAGCCGGAACCGGATCTCGCCACCCTCGAGAAGCAGGTGGAGGCGGAACTCGCCGAGAAGGAGGCGGATCTCGAACTGATCGACGAACCTTCCCCGGAGACCATGGAAGACAGCGGAGGTGCGGTGACCGAGACCGAGGAGGAAGAGCTCGTTTCCGGCGCGGCGGCGCAGGCGGCGACCGGGGCCTTCGCCAGGCTGGCGAAGACCGTGGCCCGGCCCGAGCCCGAGCCGCCGCTCGCGGGCGACGGCAAAACGGTCGAGCAGCTCGTCGCCGAGCTGATGCGACCGATGCTCAAGGAGTGGCTCGACCAGCATCTGCCGGAGATCGTCGAACGGGTGGTGGAGCGCGAGGTCCGCAAACTCGCGAAACGTGCCGAGCTGATGTGAACCCGGGCGCCGCGTCTTAACCCTTCGTCAATCCCGGATGACTATCCTGTCGCGGACGCGTGTCCGAGGCAGGAAGAGCATGCACGTCTTTCCCGACATCCGCCCCGATTCCGGACCCGCGACGGAGCCGGTATCGGATTTCGTGGGTTCCGTTCTCGCGATCGACGGCGCGCGGCTGGTCTGCAGCCTCACGGGCTCCGCCGAGAGCCGCCGGGGGATCGCCATCGGCGGCCTCGTCGCGGTGCCCACCGATGCTGGCGCCGCCGTCGCGGTCGTCCATGCGATGCGGCACGGGCGCCGGAGCGAGGACCTCGGGATCCTCGAACTGCAGCTCCTCGGAGAGCTCTCCGGTGAGCCGGCGGCACCGGTGTTCCGCCGCGGGATCTCCCGCTATCCCGGCCTCGGCGCCCCGATCCGGCAGGCGGCCGAGATCGAGGAACGCGCGGTCTACGCCGTCGGCGAGCGGGCCGCCGTCGAGATCGGCCGGCTGCGGCACGATCCGCGGGTGCCCGTCTCGGTGCTGGTGGACGAGCTGCTGGGCAAGCATTTCGCGGTCCTCGGCAGCACCGGCTGCGGCAAATCCTCGGCCGTGGCCCTGCTGATCGGCCGCTTCGTCGAACGCTATCCCGACGCCCATGTCCTGGTGATCGACCCGCACGACGAATACGCCGCGGCCTTCGGCGAACAGGCGCTGGTGCTCGATCCGCATTCCCTCGAACTCCCCTACTGGCTTCTGACCTTCGAGGAGCTCGCGGCGCTGCTGGCGCCGGGCGACGACGAGCGCACCTATGCCGAACGGGCGATCCTCAAGGATACCGTCCTCAAGGCCCGCCAGCGCGCCTGCAAGGATCCGGACAAGGCGGAACTGGTCTCGGTCGATGTCCCGATCCCCTATCGCCTGTCCGATCTCGAGGATCTCATCAACGAGCGGCTGGGGACGCTGGACAAGCCCGAAGGGGCCGCACCCTACCGCCATCTGCTGGCCCGGCTGGCCAGTGCGCGCACCGATCCCCGCTACGAGTTCCTGTTCCCCAAACTGGCGGTGCGCGACAATCTGGCCGCCATCCTCGGCCGTCTGTTCCGCATCCCCGCCGACGGCCGGCCGGTGACGGTCCTGAACACCGCGGGCATGGCCTCGGAGATCGTCGATGTGGTGGTCTCCGTGCTCTGCCGGCTCGCGTTCGAATACGGCCTGTGGTCGGATCGCGCACGGGTGCGGCCGCTGCTGCTGGTCTGCGAGGAGGCCCATCGCTACGTGCCCGACGATCCGTCCCTGGGCTTCGCGCCCAGCCGCCGGGCCATCGACCGCCTCGCCAAGGAGGGCCGGAAATACGGCGTCTCCCTCTGCCTGGTGAGCCAGCGCCCGGCCGAACTTTCGGCCTCCGCCCTCTCCCAGTGCGGTACGGTGTTCGCGCTCCGGATGAGCAACGAACGGGATCAGGCCTTCGTCGAACGGGTGCTGCCCGACGGCTCCGCCTGGATGCTGCGGATGCTGCCGGCGCTGGCCGCCGGCGAGGCGCTGATCGTCGGCGAGGGTGTCCCGGTGCCGGTCACCGTCCGTCTCGATCGCCTGCCGCCGGAGCGCCGTCCGGCCAGCGCCACGCCCTCCTTCTCCGACATCTGGAGCCATCCGCCCGCCGACCACACGGCGTTCCTCGAGACCGCGATCCGCCGTTGGCGTCGCTTCCAGAGCTGAGGCCGCCGGCCCGGGGAGCCGGGTCCGCGCTGCGGCCGACCCGAACGACCGCGGCCGTCAGACGCCGGTGCCCTCGTAGGCTTCCTGCAGGATGCCCTCGGCACTCTCGGCGGTGAGCGGGACCGGGTTGGTGATCGCGGTCGGATCGCGGACCGCCATTTCGGCGAGGGTCGGGAAACGTTCCGGCGCCACACCGAGCTCCTTCAGGGTGTGGGGAACGCCGAGTTCCCGCCGGAGCGCCAGCACCCAGTCGAGAAACGCACCGAAATCCGCGCGCGGCAGCCCCAGCCAGCCCGACAAGCGGGCGATCCGATCCTCCACGGCCCGGTAGTTGAAGGCCAGCACGTACGGCATCAGCACGGCGTTGGTGAGGCCGTGATGGGTATCGCACAGAGCACCGATGGGATGGCTCAGGGCGTGAATCGCGCCGAGTCCCTTCTGGAAGGCGACCGCCCCCATCATCGAGGCGGTCAGCATCATCCCCCGGGCGGCGAGATCGGAACCGTCGGCGAAGGCCCGCGGCAGCGCCTCCCCGACGAGACGCATTCCCTCGACGGCGATCCCCTCGCTCATCGGGTGGAAGGTCGGCGCACAGTAGGCCTCGAGACAGTGAGCCAACGCATCCATTCCGGTGGCGGCGGTGAGATGCGGCGGCAGACCGGTGGTCACCCGCGGATCGAGGATCGCCGTCTTCGGCAGCATCCGGGGATGGAAGATGATCTTCTTGGCATGGCTCGCGGGATCGGTGATCACCGCCGCGCGCCCCACCTCGGAGCCGGTTCCGGCGGTGGTCGGCACCGCCACCACCGGCAGGATTCCGTCTTCCCGTGCCCGCTTCCAATGGTCGCCGACATCCTCGAAATCCCAGATCGGCCGCGTCTGACCGGCCATGAAGGCGATCGCCTTGCCGCAGTCGAGAGCGCTGCCGCCGCCCATCGCCACCACCCCGTCGAAACCGCCTTCCCGCAGCACGGCGAGACCGGCATCGACGTTGTCGCCCGTGGGATTGGGACGGAGATCGGTGAACAGACCCGGTTCCGATCCCGCTTCCCGCAGCAGGGCCAGAGCCTCGACCACCGGCGGCAACTCGGCGAGGGTCGGATCGGTGACCAGCAGCGGCCGCGAAATCCCGGCACCGGTGCAGGCGCGGGGCAGCTTCTCGAGGCTGCCGGCCCCGAACAGGATGGTGGTCGGATAGGACCAGGTGGCCTTCAGCGTCGCCGGATCGGGCTGTTCCATGAGCTTTTCTCCCGCCCTCTGTCGCCGCTCCGCATAGCCCAGCCGCCCCGGCGGCGGAAGTCGCAAACCGCAGCGCTCCGCCCGCCCCACCGCTCAGCCGGCGGTTCGGCCGCCCGCATAGCCGAGACTCCGGAGGACCTCGGCGATCTCGTCGAGAATGACGGGATCGTCGATGGTCGCCGGCATCTTCCATTCGCTGCCGTCGGCGATCCGCTTCATCGTGCCGCGCAGGATCTTGCCGGAGCGGGTCTTGGGCAGGCGCTTGACCACGGCGACCAGCTTGAAGGCCGCCACCGGACCGATCTCCTCGCGCACCTTCTGCACCAGCTCGCGGCAGATCTCGGCATGGGCACGATCGACCCCGGCCTTGAGCACCACGAGCCCCAGCGGCAGCTCCCCCTTGAGGCTGTCGGCGACGCCGATCACCGCACATTCGGCGACGTCCGGATGGGCCGCCAGCACTTCCTCGATCGCCCCCGTCGACAAGCGGTGGCCGGCGACGTTGATGACATCGTCGATCCGGCTCATGATGAACAGATAGCCCTCGGCATCGCGATGGCCGGCGTCGCCCGTCAGATAGTAGCCGGGAAACCGCGCCATGTAGGCGTCGAGGAACCGCGCGTCGGCATTCCACAGGGTCGGCAGGCAGCCCGGCGGCAGCGGGGTGCGGATGACGATCGCCCCCATCCGGTCGGGACCGAGCTCCCGCCCCTCCTCGTCCAGGATGTGGAGGTCGTAGCCCGGCATCGGCACCGAGGGGGAACCCGGCTTGACCGGCAGCATCTCGATGCCGAGGGGATTGGCGCAGATCGCCCAGCCGGTCTCGGTCTGCCACCAGTGATCGATCACCGGCACGCCGAGCCGGTCCCGCGCCCAGACCAGGGTGTCGGGGTCGCAGCGTTCACCGGCGAGAAAGAGCGCACGGAAGCCCGACAGGTCGTAACGGGCGAGAAGCCTGCCTTCGGGATCCTCTTTCTTGATCGCCCGGAAGGCGGTGGGGGCGGTGAACAGCACCTTGACGTCGTGCCGGGCGATCACCCGCCAGAAGGCACCGGCGTCCGGCGTGCCCACCGGCTTGCCCTCGTAGACCACGGTGGTGTTGCCGTGCAGCAGCGGCCCGTAGCAGATGTAACTGTGGCCGACCACCCAGCCGACATCGGAGGCGGCCCAGTACACCTCGCCGGGTTCGACATTGTAGATGTTCTTCATCGTCCAGTGGAGCGCCACCGCATGGCCGCCGTTGTCACGGACGATGCCTTTGGGCTGGCCGGTGGTACCGCTGGTGTAGAGGATGTAGAGGGGATCGGTGGCCGCCACCGGCACCCAGTCGGCGGGCTCGGCCGCCGCCATCGCCTCGTGCCAGTCGAGATCGCGGCCGGCGGTCAGCTCGGCCCGGGCCTGGGGACGCTGCAGGATGATGCAATGCTCGGGCTCGTGGCGGGCGAGGGCGAGGGCGCCGTCGAGGAGCGGCTTGTAGGGCACGATCCGGCCGGGTTCGATGCCGCAGCTCGCGCTCACCACCAGCTTCGGCCCGGCGTCGTCGATGCGGGCCGCGAGCTCGTTCGAGGCGAAGCCGCCGAAGACCACCGAATGGATGGCACCGATGCGGGCACAGCCGAGCATCGCCACCAGCGCCTCGGGCACCATCGGCATGTAGACGATCACCCGATCGCCCCTGCCGACGCCGCAGCGCCGCAGCACGCCCGCGAAGCGGGCCACCTCGTCCAGGAGCTCGGCGTAGCTCGTGACCCGCAGCGAACCGGTGATCGGACTGTCGTGGATGATCGCCGGCTGGTCGCCCCGGCCCCGTTCCACATGACGGTCGACGGCGTTGTAGCAGGTGTTGAGCTCGGCACCCGCGAACCATCGGTAGAAGGGCGCGCCCTCGGCGTCGAGCACCCGGTCCCAGCGGCGGACCCAGTCGATCCCTTCCGCGGCCTCCGCCCAGAAGCCTTCCGGATCGCGCAGGGAACGCTCGTAGATCTCGCGGTAGCGCTGCATGGCTCCTCCCTCCCGCACTGCCCGCCCCACGATAAGCCGAAGCGGCGATCGGGCAAGGTGGCGCGACCCGCACGGACAGTCGGCGGACGGTGCCCGGTCGCCGGCTTTGCCCCCGACGGTTGGGTGGCGTAAGCTTCCGGGCAACGGACGAGCGGCCGGCACGGCGGGGCATGGAACCGACCATATTTCGTTTCATCTGGAAGTACAGTCTGCGTCAGCAGCTCGTCATCCTGGCGCTCACCGTGGGCAGCTTTCCGGTTCTCTACGCCACCCTCGAACTACCCAAGATCATCATCAACCAGGCCCTGGCGGTCGATGAAGCGACCTTCGAGCTGTTCGGTCGCGAGCTCGGCCAGCTCCAGTATCTGCTCGTCCTGTGCGGCGCCTTTCTCGGCCTCGTGCTGATCGCCGGGCTCCTCAAATACCTCCTCAACGTCTACGCCGGCATCGTCGCCGAACGCATGCTGCGGCGCCTGCGCTACCAGCTCTACGATCATCTGCTGCGCTTTCCCCTGCCCTATTTCCGGCGCACGAGCCAGGGCGAGCTCGTCCAGATGATCAACGCCGAAGTCGAGCCCCTCGGCGGCTATGTGGGCTCCGCCCTGTCGGTGCCGGCGTTCCAGGGCGGCACGCTGATCACCATCCTGATCTTCATGTTCATGCAGGACTGGATCCTCGGTCTCGCCGCCGTCGCCCTCTATCCGGTCCAGGCCTACGTCATTCCGAGACTGCAGCGGCAGGTCAACGAGCTCGGCAAGCGACGGGTGCGCCAGGTCCGCCGGAACGCCGAGAAAATCAGCGAGACGGCGAGCGGTGTGGTCGATATCCACGCCAACGACACGAGCCTCTACGAGCGGGCCCGGTTCAGCGAGCATCTGAGCCGGATCTTCTTCATCCGCTTCGACATCTACAAGAAGAAGTTCCTGATCAAGTTCCTGAACAACTTCCTGGCCCAGCTCGGTCCGTTCTTCTTCTTTTCCATCGGCGGCTATCTGGTCCTCGAGGGCCAGATCACGCTCGGCGCCCTCGTCGCCGTGCTCAACGCCCACAAGGACCTGTCGGCCCCCTGGAAGGAGCTCCTCACCTACTACCAGATGATGTACGACGTGAAGATCAAGTACGAGCAGATCGTCACCCAGTTCATGCCGGCGGGGCTGAAGCCGGCCGAACGCCAGCTCGCCGATCCGCCGGCCGACGCTCCCGAGTTCGGGCAGGAGATCGTCGCCCAGCAGGTGGTCCTCGAGGAGGACGGCGAACTGGTCCTCGACGGGGTGTCCTTCGTTCTCCGATTGCCGTGCCATGTGGCGATGCTCGGCAACGCCGGCAGCGGGCGCGGGGCGCTCGCCCAGCTCCTCGCCGGGCTGCTCGATCCGACGGGCGGCCGCGTCCTCGTGGATGGCAAGGACCTGCACACCCTGCCGGAAAGCGTCCTCGGCCGCAGGATCGGCTATGTCGCGCCGGTCGCCCATGTGTTCAAGGGCAGCATCGCCGACAACCTCCTCTACGGCCTCAAGCACCGCCCGATCCGCCCGCGCCCCGCCGACCCCGAGCTCGAACGCTATCTCCACGAGGCGCTGGCCTCGGGCAACATCGCCCTCGATCCCTTCGCCGACTGGATCGACGACGCCGCGATCGGCGTCACCGGCCCCGACGAGCGGCTGCCGGCGATGATGCGGGTGCTGCGTCTCGTCCAGCTCGACCACGACGTCTATCTGCTGGGCCTGCGCGGCACCATCCGGGCGGCGGAGAAGCCCGATCTGGCGAACGGGCTCCTGCGCGCCCGCCAGCTCATGCTGCAACGCCTCTCGGCCGATCCCGACCTCGCCCGGCTGGTGGAACCCTTCGATCCCGACCGCTACAACACCAATGCCTCCCTCGCCGAGAACCTGCTGTTCGGCACCCCGGTGGGGGACACCTTCGGCCCCGACCGGGTGGCCGAACATCCCTATGTGCTGAAGACCATCCGCGCCACCGGCCTGTTCGAGGATCTCGTGCGGATCGGCTATCGGGTCGCCGCCACCATGCTCGAGCTGTTCGCCGATCTGCCGCCGGAACACGAATATTTCCGCCAGTTCGCCTTCATCGATCCGGAGGAGCTGCCGCGGTACCGGGCGCTCATCCAGCGGGTCGATCCCGAGCATCCGGAGACGATCGAGGAAGAGGACCAGCGGCGGCTGCTCGCCCTCGCCTTCCGGCTGATCCCGGCCCGCCACCGCCTCGGCCTGCTGACGCCGGAAATCCAGGAACGGGTGCTGGCGGCGCGCCGGCGCTTCCGGGCCGACCTGCCCGCCGAACTGCGCGGGACCATCACCTTCTTCGACCGGGATTCCTACAACGACGCGCTGAGCATCCAGGAGAACGTGATCTTCGGCAAGGTCGCCTACGGGCAGGCCAACGCCGCGGTCCGGGTGGCGGAGCTGATCGGCGAGATCCTCGACGAACTCGATCTCACGCTGCGGGTCAGCGCCGTCGGCCTCGATTTCGAATGCGGGGTGGGCGGCAGCCGGCTCAACCTGTCGCAGCGGCAGAAGCTGGCGATCGCCCGGGAGTTGCTCAAGCATCCGCGCCTGCTGATCCTGCACAACGCCACCGACGCCCTCGACGCCGCCGAGCAGGCGGCGCTGCGCGACGCGATCCTGGAAGAGTTCCGGGGACGCACTGTCTTCTGGGTGCTCAACCAGCACGAATGGGCGAGCCGGTTCGACAAGGTCCTGGTGATGGACGGCGGGCATGTCGCCGCCTTCGGACGGTTCGATCAGCTTCGGAACGGCGGCACGCCGTTCGGCAAGCTCCTGGCAGCAACCTGACCGGAGGGGCGGACCATGACCCTGCAACGCGACGTCGACACGCTCCGCAACATCCCCCTCTTTTCCAAGATCGACCCCTCCAAGCTCAAGCTCCTGGCCTTCACCAGCGAGCGGCTCGAATTCCAGCCGGGCGAGCAGGTCTGCCGGCAGGGGGAGCGCGGGGATGCCGCCTTCATCATCCTCGACGGCGAGGCCGAGGTGTTCGTGGAAGCCGCGCAGGGTCCGGTGCGGGTGGCGCGTCTCGGCAGGAACGACATCATCGGCGAGATCGCCATTCTCTGCGACGTGCCGCGGACCGCGACGGTGATCGCCGCCACCCCTCTCGTCACCTTGCGCATTTCCAAGGACGCCTTCTTCAATCTCGTGACCCAGTTCCCGGAGGTCGCCATCGGCGTGATGCACGAGCTCGCGAGCCGCCTCCATCAGACGACGCAGCGACTCACCGAAGCCTCGGCCGGCCCGCACCGGCCCGAGGGTGATCCGGCGTGAGCGCCGTCCCGGAGACCGGCCGATGGCCGGGCCGCCGTACCCGCACCCTCGACTGGCTGGCCCGCGACAGCGTGCTCGAGCCCTACATCGACAATCTGTTCGGAGGCGTCTGCAACCGTCTGCGCGAGGACGGGCTACCGCTGGAGCGCGCGACCCTGCATCTGCGGACCCTCCATCCCCAGCTTCTGGGGGCCACCATCACCTGGCGTCCGGGCATGCGCGATGCCGAGATCGTCTTCCACGAACGCCGCGTGCTGCAGCAGCCGCGCTATCTCAACAGCCCGGTGCGGGCGCTGTTCGAAGGCGCCGAGGGAATCCGCCAAAGGCTCGACCTCGATCACACCGTGCAGGGACCGGCCTTCGAGATCTTCGCCGACCTCCGGGACCAGGGCTTCACCGATTATCTGGCCCTGCCGATGCGCTTCACCGACGGCCGGCGACATGCCTCGAGCTGGGCCACGCGGCGGCCGGGAGGGTTCCGTCCCACCGATCTCCTGACCATCGAGGAGATGCTGCCGGTCCTCGCCATGGCGATCGAGATCCGCCTCAACCGGCGGATCGCGAGGAACCTTCTCAACACCTACGTCGGCCCGCGGGCCGGCGAGCGCATTCTGCGGGGGGAAATCACCCGCGGCAGCGGCGAAACCCTGCACGCCGCCATATGGAACTCGGATCTGCGCGGCTTCACGCGGCTGTCGCAGAGCTGGCCGCGGGACGCCCTCCTCGATCTCCTCAACGGCTATTTCGACGTCATGGCCGACGCCGTGCTCGGCGAGGGGGGGGAAATCCTCAAGTTCATGGGCGACGGGCTGCTGGCGATCTTCCCGCTGGACACTCCCCGGGCCTGCGCGCGCGCCTTCCGCGCCGCCCGTGCCGCCGTGCACGGCATGCACCACTTCAACGAAACGCGCCGGAGCCGGGGCGAGGAAAGCGTCGGTTTCGGCATCGCCCTCCATCGCGGCGACGTCATGTGGGGCAACATCGGGGCCGCCTCGCGTCTCGACTTCACGGTCATCGGCCCGGCGGTCAACGTCACCGAACGTCTGCAGGAATTGACCAAGGAGCTGCGGGTGGAGGTCCTGCTCTCCGGTGAGTTCGTGCACAGCTGCGAACATCACGAGGCGGCGCTCCATCCCCTCGGGCGCCGGCGTCTGCGCGACATCGACGAGGCGATCGAGATCTACACCATCCTCGAGGAGGAGGCCGCCGCTTCCGGATGATCCCCGGCCACCACCAGGGCGATGCCCGCCTCCGCGAGTCTGCCGGCGAAGGGCTCCGGCGGCGCCGCGTCGGTCACCAGGGTGTCGATCTCCTCGAGCTGCGCCACGTGCACCGCCGCCCGCTGGCCGAACTTGACGCGATCGGCGACCAGCATCACCCGCTCGGCTCCGGCCATCATCGCCCGGGCGAGGCGGGCCTCGTCGAGGGCGTAGTTCATGAGCCCCTCCTCGGTGTCGATGGCGGCGATGGAGAGAATCGCCAGATCGGCGCGGAACTGGCCGATGAAGGCCAGCGCCTCGGGCCCCACCGCCGCCGCCAGCTCGGCCTTGAGCTCGCCACCCGCGAGATAGACCCTGTGCCCGTTGCGGCCGACCAGGGAACGGGCGATCTCGATGCCGTTGGTGACGAGGGTGAGCCGCTCGCGCACCACCAGCGCCTCGGCGACGAAGGCGGTGGTCGAGCCGGTGTCGATCATCACCGTCTGACCATCGGCCACGAGATCCGCCGCGGCCCGGGCGATCGCCCGCTTGGCGGCGGCCCGGATCCGCAGGCGGCGATCGAAGGGCGCTTCGCCGCTCGGCCCGTTCCAGCGCACCGCCCCGTGCTCGCGGCCGACCAGCCCCTGCGCCACCAGCGGTCGCACGTGGCGGCGGATCGTCTCTTCGGACACCGCGAGGCTGCGGGCGAGCTCGGAAATCCGCGCCCGCCCCTGCCGCTGCAGAAGCTCCATGATCGCCGCCTGCCAGCGCGTCGGAATCATCGGTCGCCGTTCCTTGTTGAGGTCTTGTTGGATTTAGCACGGAACCGGGCAATCTTGCGAGTTTCGTGTTGACTTGGCCGCCCGGCACGGTCGAATATGCCGCCGCAAGCGGACCAGAACCGTCATGGGAAGTCAGGGAGGACGGTCACCATGGAAACCGGAAGGCGAGTCGGGCGAAGCCTGTGCGGCACCGCCCTGGCACTGGGGCTGCTCTACGGCGGCGCCGCCACGGCGCAGGTCGAATCGCAGGATCCGATCAGGCTCACGCTGCACGACTGGACCGGCCAGCTCATCACCACCAGGATCATGGGCGAGGTGCTCGAGAAGGCGGGTTACAACGTCGAATACGTCCAGGCCGACTATCTCGCCCAGTTCGCCGGCCTCAAGACCGGCGATCTCCATGTGGCGATGGAGATCTGGGAGACCACCGGCCGCCAGGCGATGGACGAGGCCACCGCCACCGGGATGGTCGAGAATCTCGGCGAGACGGGGATGCTGGCCATCGAGGAATGGTGGTATCCCCTGTACATGAAGGAGAAATGCCCCGGTCTGCCGGACTGGAAAGCGCTCAACGACTGCGCCGAAGCCTTTTCCACTCCCGAGACCTACCCGCGGGGCCGCTACCTCGGTGGGCCGGTGACCTGGGGCGGCTTCGACGACGAGCGCGCCGAGGCCCTCGGCCTCGACTACGAAGTGGTGCACGCCGGCACCGATGCGGCGCTGTTCGCCGAACTCGAAAGCGCCTATCAGCGCGAGGCGCCGATCCTGCTCTGGGTCTACGCCCCGCACTGGGCACCGATCAAATACGAGGGCGAATGGGTCGAATTCCCGCCCTACGAGCCGGCCTGCTACGAGGATCCCGCCTGGGGCGTCAATCCCGACATGAAGTACGACTGCGGCAAGCCGCGGGGACCGATCTGGAAGGTGGCATGGGCCGGCCTCAAGGACAAATGGCCGGGTGCCTACGCGGCGATCAAGGCGTTCCGCGTGAGCAACGAGGAAATGGGTGACATGATCGCCAAGGTCGATCTCGAGGGAGGCACGGTGGAAGCGGTGGTCGCCGACTGGATGGCCAAGAACGAGGATCGCTGGAAGGCGTGGATCGGCCGGTAAGCCCTTCACCCACCGAAGCGAAGCCTGCAGGCGAGATCAAGCTCGCCTGCAGGCACGTCTGGAAGCTCTTCGGTCCGCGTGCCGAACGGTTCCTCCGCGAGAATCCGCGGCCGAGTGCCGAGGAGCTTCGGGCCGCGGGTCTGATCCCCGCGGTGGTGGACGCCGATCTCGAGGTCCGGACCGGCGAGATCTTCATCATCATGGGACTTTCCGGTTCCGGCAAGTCGACCCTGGTGCGCTGCCTTTCGCGGCTGATCGAGCCCACCGCCGGACAGATCTTCTTCGAGGGGCGCGATCTCCTGCGCATGCGCGAACGGGAGATGATCGAGATCCGCCGCCACAAGATGGGCATGGTTTTCCAGCATTTCGCGCTGCTCCCTCATCTCACCGTGCTCGGCAACGTCGCCTTCCCCCTCGAGGTCCAGGGGGTCGATCGGGCCACCCGCGAGCGCCGGGCGATGGAAATGATCGAGCTCGTCGGGTTGCAGGGCCGGGAGAACTACTTTCCCCGCGAGCTTTCGGGCGGCCAGCAGCAGCGGGTGGGCATCGCCCGCTCGCTCGCCGTCGGCCCGGAACTCTGGTTCCTCGACGAGCCCTTCTCCGCCCTCGACCCCTTGATCCGCCGCGAGATGCAGAACGAGTTTCTCCGCCTCCAGGGGATGCTCGAGAAGACCATCGTCTTCATCACCCACGATTTCGACGAGGCGGTACGCCTCGCCGATCGCATCGCCATCATGCAGGACGGGCGGATCGTGCAGATCGGCACGCCCGAGGAGCTGATCCTCGCCCCGGCGACGCCCTATGTCGCCGAATTCACCGCCGACGCGCCGCGGGTGAAGATCCTCACCGCCCGCGCGATCATGATTCCGGCCGACGGCATCGGCGAATTCGCCGGCGAGGTGCTGCCGCAGGCCAGGATCGCCGAAATCGCCCCCGCCGTCCTCGCCGATGCGCGTCCCTTCGCCGTCGTCGAGGGTGACCGGCTGCTGGGAGCCGTCGATCGCGAGGCGGTGCTGCGGGTACTGGTGGGAGGGCGCCGGCAATGAACACCGCCGCCCCGGCGGTGCCGACCGGGCTGCGGCTCCGCGCCGGGCTGCCCTTCTGGCTGGCGGCGATCGGTCTCTCCCTCTTCTTCGCCCTGGCACCCCGCGGCCTCGTGCCGCGCTGGGCGCTCCGGCTGCCCCGCGATCTCGAGATCCCGCTCGATCGCTATCTGTCGCAGTGGATGGACTGGCTGGTCACCCGGGCCAGTTTCGGCCCCTTCACCTTCAAGGAGGTCACCCGCGGCTTCGCCTGGCTGATGGACTGGCCGTTGTCGCTGGCCAAGAGCCTGCTCGTGAGCGGTTTCGTCCTGGGTCAGGGTTCGGCCGCCGAGCCGCTGAGCGCTCCCGTTTCCTGGGCGGCGGTGATTCTCTTCGCCGGGCTTCTCGCCGCCCGCCTCGGCGGCGCCCGTCTCGCGCTGCTGGTGGTCGGATGCTTCGCCTATCTGGCGCTGTTCGGCCAGTGGTCCAGCGCCATGGTCACCCTGTCCTCGATCCTGATCGCCGTGCCCTTCGGGGTGGTCGGCGGCCTGCTGCTGGGCATCGGCGGCTTCCGCTCGCCGCGCTTCGAGCGGCTGCTGATCCCGATCCTCGATGTCATGCAGACGGTGCCGGTCTTCGCCTATCTGGTGCCGATCCTGTTCCTGTTCGGCTTCGGCCCGGTGGCGGCGATGATCGCCACCATCATCTACGCCATGCCGCCGATGGTGCGGGTGACGCTGCTGGCCCTCCGGCGGGTACCCGCCGAGATCGCCGAGTTCGGACGGATGGCCGGCTGCACGCGGCGTCAACTGCTGTGGAAGGTGCTGGTTCCCGCCTCCCGGCCGGCCCTGATGGTCGGCGTCAACCAGGTCATCATGCTGTCCCTCAACATGGTGATCATCGCCTCGATGATCGGCGCCGGCGGTCTCGGCTACGACGTGCTCGCCTCCCTCCGCCGGCTCGACATCGGCGAGGGGCTGGAAGCCGGGGTCGCGATCACGGTGCTGGCGATCGCCCTCGACCGGCTGAGCCAGGCCGCGGCCACCCGCGGCGAACGGTTGCGCCACGACATGGGGCGAGGGATCGTGGACCGTGGCCGGCTGCTGACCGGGGCCGGGCTCCTGGCCCTCGCCAGCATGGCCATCGGCCGGGAAATCCCGGCGCTCGCCGCCTATCCCGAGGCCTTCGAGGTCTCCACCGCCCCCTACTGGGCGGCCCTCGTCAAATGGATCAACGTCAACTTCTTCGATCAGCTCGAGGCCTTCAAGACCTTCCTCGTGCTCAATCTGCTGGTCCCGGTGAAACGTTTCCTCCTCGCCCAGCCCTGGCCCTGGGTGGTGGCGCTGCTGGCCGCCCTCGGCCTCCGTCTGGGCGGCGTCCGGCTCGCCCTGACGGTGACCGGCTTCGCCATGTTCGTCGTCCTGACCGGTTTCTGGACCAAGGCGATGATCACCGTCTATCTCTGCGGTCTCGCGGTGGTCATCGCGGCGCTGATCGGGATTCCGCTGGGCATCGCCTGCGGTCTTTCGGAACGCCTCTGGCGGTTCGTGCAGGGCGTGATCGACACCCTCCAGACCCTGCCCTCCTTCGTCTATCTGATTCCGGTGGTGATGCTGTTCCGGGTCGGCGATTTCGCGGCCATGATCGCGGTCGTCCTCTACGCCGTGGCACCGGTCATCCGCTACACCGCCCACGGTGTCCGCAGCATTCCCCCGCAGCTCGTCGAGGCCGGCACCACCAGCGGCTGCACCTCCCGCCAGCTCCTGTTCAAGGTCCGCCTGCCGCTGGCCCTCCCCGAGATCCTGCTGGGCATCAACCAGACCATCATGCTGGCGCTCTCCATGCTGGTGATCACCGCCCTCGTCGGAACCCGCGATCTCGGCCAGGAGGTCTACATCGCCCTGACCAAGGCCGATGTCGGCCAGGGGCTGGTGGCCGGCCTTTCCGTCGCCGCCATCGCGATGATCGCCGACCGGCTGATCGGCGCCGGCACCACCCACATGAAGCAGCGATTGGGTCTCGCCACATGACTGCGCCGCAGGATCCCCGCAGCCGTGCCGCCGCCCTGTCCATCTGGCAGGGACCGGTGGAGCCCGAGCCCCTGGGCGGTGGCATCACCAACACGAACTTCCTCGTGCGCGACGGCGATCGCCGCCGCGTCGTCCGGGTGGGCGCGGACATCCCGGTACACGGGGTGATGCGTTTCAACGAGCTGGCCGCGAGCCGCGCCGCCCATGCCGCCGGCATTTCCCCGGCCGTGATCCATGCCGAACCCGGTATCCTGGTGCTGGAGCACATCGAAGGGCGCACCCTGGAGCCCGCCGACGTCAGCGCCCGGCTGGAGGAGGTGGTGGCGCTCCTGCATCGTGCCCATCACGAGATCCCGAAGCATCTGCGTGGCCCGGCCCTGGTCTTCTGGGTGTTCCACGTGGTGCGCGACTACGCCCACACCCTCGAGGAGGGCGGCTCGCGGCTGCGCCACCGGCTGTCCGAATTCCTGGCCATGGCCGAGCGCCTCGAAAAGGCGGTGGGCGCCATCGAACTCGTCTACGGCCACAACGATCTCCTGGCCGCCAACCTGATCGACGACGGCGACCGGCTGTGGCTGATCGACTGGGATTATGCCGGCTTCAACTCGCCGCTGTTCGACCTCGGGGGGCTGGTGTCCAACAACGAGCTCTCCGCCGCCGAACGGGATCGGGTGCTGGAGCTCTACTTCGACCGGCCGCCCACCGACGAGCTTCGCTACCGCGCCCAGGCGATGCTGACCGCCTCCCTGCTGCGGGAATCCATGTGGAGCATGGTCTCCGAGATCCATTCGACGATCGATTTCGATTTCCGCGCCTACACCGAAGAGAACCTGGCGCGTCTCGCGCGCGCCTACCGGGAATTCCAGGAGATGGAGCGCCGATGAGCGATCTCCCCTCTTCCGCCAAGGTAGTCGTGGTCGGCGGCGGCATCGTCGGCTGCTCGGTGGCCTACCATCTCGGCAAGGCGGGCTGGAGCGACGTGCTCCTGCTCGAGCGCCACGAGCTGAGCGCCGGTTCCACCTGGCACGCCGCCGGTCTGGTCGGCCAGCTCCGGAGCAACGCCAACATCACCCGGCTCCTGGGATATTCGGTGGCCCTCTACGAGCGGCTCGAAAGGGAAACCGGCCAAGCCACCGGCTGGAAGAGGAACGGCGGCCTCCGGCTGGCCTGCAACGCCGATCGCTGGATCGAGGTCCGCCGCCAGGCCACCACCGCCCGCTCCTTCGGCCTCGAGATGCATCTGCTCACCCCCAGGGAGGCGCAGGAGCTGTGGCCGCTGATGACCGTCGAAGACGTGATCGGGGCGGCCTTCCTGCCGACCGACGGCCAGGCCAATCCTTCCGACATCACCCGCGCCCTCGCCAAGGGCGCGCGGAGGAGCGGGGTGACCGTTCTCGAAGGTGTCGGCGTCGAGGGCTTCGAGATCGAGGGCGGCCGGGTGCGGGCGGTGCTCTCCGATCGGGGACGGGTCGCGTGCGCCATGGTCTGCCTCTGTGCCGGGCAGTGGACCCGCCAGCTCGCGGCCCGGGCCGGGGTCACCGTGCCCCTGGTTTCGGTCCAGCATCAGTACATGATCACCGAGCCGATCGCGGGGGTGCATCCGGGTCTTCCCACCCTGCGGGATCCCGATCGTCTCACCTACTACAAGGAGGAGGTGGGCGGCCTCGTGATGGGCGGCTACGAGCCGAATCCCCTGCCCTGGGCCGAGGAGGAGGTGCCCGAGGATTTCGCCTATCGCCTGCTGCCCGAGGATTTCGACCATTTCGAGCCGCTCGTCGAGCGGGCGCTCGGGCGGGTGCCCGCCCTGCAGAACGCGGGCATCAAGCGGCTCGTCAACGGACCCGAGAGCTTCACCCCGGACGGCAATTTCATCATCGGCGAGGCCCCGGAAGTCCGCGGCCTGTTCGTCGGCGCCGGGTTCAACGCCTTCGGCATCGCCGCCGGTGGCGGGGCCGGTATGGCGTTGGCGGAGTGGATCCGCACCGGCGCACCTCCCTACGACCTCTGGCCGGTGGACATCCGTCGCTTCGGTCCCGGCCACCGGGACGTCGATTGGGTCCGGACCCGGACCCTCGAGGCCTACGCCAAGCATTACACCATCGCCTGGCCGGCGGAGGAAATGGAAAGCGGCCGGCCCCTGCGCCGCTCGCCCCTCTACGACCTGCTCGCGGCGGCCGGCGCCGTGTTCGGCGAAAAGCTCGGCTTCGAGCGCCCCAACTGGTTCGCCGCCCCGGAGGAGGAGCCGGTGGATCGCTACGGCTTCGGGCGCCCCAACTGGTTCGCGGCGGTGGGCCGCGAGCATCGCGCCTGCCGCGAACGGGTGGCGCTGTTCGACCAGAGTTCCTTCGCCAAGTTCCTGCTCGTCGGCCGTGACGCCGAGGAGGTGCTGTCCCGGATCTGCGCCAACGACGTCCGCAAGCCGCCGGGCCGCCTCACCTATACCCAGATGCTCAACCCGCAGGGCGGGATCGAATGTGATCTGACGGTGGCCAGGCTGGCCGCGGATCGTTTCTACATCGTCACCGGCACGGGTTTCGCCACCCACGACGGCGACTGGATTCGCCGTCACATCCCGGAGGAGGCCGACGCGCATCTGGTGGAAGTCACGGGTGGCTTCGCCGTCCTCTCGCTCATGGGGCCGAAGAGCCGCGAGCTCCTGGGCGGTCTCGTCCGCGAGAATCTTTCCAACGCCGCCTTTCCCTTCGGCCACTGGCGACCGCTCCACATCGCCGGCGCTCCGGTGATGGCGCTGCGCGTCACCTACGTCGGCGAACTCGGCTACGAACTCCACCTGCCGAGCGAGTTCGCGCTTTCCGTCTACGACCGGCTGGTCGATGCCGGCGAGCCGTTCGGCCTGACCTTGGCCGGCTATCGGGCGATCGAATCGCTGCGCCTCGAGAAGGGCTATCGCGCCTGGGGCACCGACATCGGCCCCGACCACAGCCCGCTGATGGCCGGCCTGGGCTGGGCGGTGAAGCTGCGCAGCGACGAACCCTTCATCGGCCGCGAGGCCCTCGAAGCCCAGCGCGCCGCCCCCCTGCCCCGTCTGCTGGCGGGATTCCTGGTCGCCGATCCGGAGGTGGTGCTGCTCGGCCGGGAGACGATCTATCGCAACGGCGAACGGATCGGCTGGCTGACCTCCGCCGGCTGGGGCTACACCATCGGCAAGTCGATCGGCTACGGCTACGTCCGGAACGAGGCCGGAGTCGACGCCGACTACGTGCTGAGCGGGCGCTACGAGCTGGAGGTGGCCGGCGAGCGGGTACCCGCCGAACCCTTCCTGCGACCGCCCTACGACCCGGAGAACCGGAGGGTCCGGGGATGAGTGACCGGGCCCGCTTCGTCGTCATCGGCGGCGGGGCGATCGGCTGCGGGGTGGCCTTCCAGCTCGCCGAGGCGGGGATCACCGATGTGCTCATGCTGGAGAAGGAGTCGACCCTCTGTGCCGTCACCAGCGCCCAGGCGGCCGGGCTCGTGGGACAGGTACGAAGCTCGGTCGAGCGGACCCGCCTCGCCATGTGGTCGGTGGCGACCTTTTCCCGGCTGGAGCGCGAATCGGAGGTCAAGCCGGGCTGGCGCCAGACCGGCAGCCTGCGGATCGCCCAGACGCCCGAGCGGGTGCGCGAATTCCACCATCTCGCGGACATCGCCCGCCGTTCCGGACTGGAGGTGACGCTGCTCGATCGCGAAGCCGCCGCGGGCATGTGGCCGGAACTCGATTTCCGCCCCGCCCGGGCGATCCTCTGGTGCCCGAGCGACGGCTATCTGCAGCCGGCCGATCTGGTGGCCGCCTACCGTCACGAGGCGTCCCGGCGCGGGGTGCGCTTCCGCACCGGGGTAGGGGTCACCGGCTTTCGCGAGGAAAAGGGGCGGATCACGGGGGTGGAGACCGAAGGCGGGACGATCGCCTGCGAATATGCGGTGAATGCCGCGGGCGCCCACGGTTACCACATTGCCCGGCTGGCCGGCCTCGAGCTGCCCGTGGTTCCCGTCCGCCACCATTATCTGGTGACCACGCCGACCGACTGGCTGCGCCCGGACATGCCGGTGCTGCGGCTGCCCGATGCCACCCTCTACGCCCGCGCGGAGATGCGGGCCCTGCTGCTCGGCGGCTGGGAGCCACGGGCGCTGTCCCTCGATCCCCGCGGTTTCGGGCTCGCGGATCCGCTGCCGCCGATCGAGGAGGACTGGCCGGTACTGGCGAATTTCATGGAGCAGTTCCGACCCTTCGCCGGTTCCCTCGCCGACCGGCCGGTTCGCCGCGTGTTCACCGGCTGGCCGACCTTCACCCCGGACGGCCGCTTCGTCATCGGCGAAAGCAGCCGGGTCCCGGGCTTCGTCTGCGCCGTGGGATGCAACGCCCACGGGGTCTCCGGCTCGGCGGGAATCGGCCGCCATCTCGTCGAAAGCCTGTTCGAGAAGGAACCCTCGCCCTACGTGAAGAGCCTGTCTCCGGACCGTTTCGCCCGCGGCTTCGACTGGCCCGAGGCCGAGCGCGCCGCGCGCCGAGTGCTCGAAACCTATTACGCCATCGGCCATTGAGGAGGAGAGGATGGAGGAGGTCCGTGCCGCTCTCGCCCGCATCCCGCGGTTCGCCGGTCGCGATCTCGCGGGCGCGCGGATCGAACGGCTGGGCGGGCTCACCAATCGCGTCTACCGGGTGACCCTGGACGGCGAAAGCTTCTGCCTGCGCATTCCCGGCAAGGGGACCGAGGACTACATCGACCGCCGGGTCGAAGCGACCAACGCCCGGGCCGCGGCGGCGGCCGGGATCTCGCCCGAGGTACTGTTCTTCGACCCCGAGGACGGGCTCATGCTCACCCGCTTCCTCGAGGGTGTGGTGACCATGACACCGGAGCTGTTCGCCCGCCGCGAAGGGGCGGTGGAACGGGCCGCGGCGACCCTGCGGCGGCTGCACCGGAAGGGTGGGAACTTCGCCTTCCATTTCGACCTGTTCTCGATGATCGACGACTATCTCGGCGTGATCGCGAAGCGGAAGGCGACGCTACCCGAAGGCTACCATGAGCTGGTGAACGAGGCGGAGGCGGTACGCGAAGCGCTGGCCGCCCATCCCGTGGCCCTCGCCCCCTGCCACTGTGATCCGCTGTGCGAGAACTTCCTCGATACCGGGGCACGGATGTGGATCGTCGACTGGGAATACTCCGGCATGAACGATCCCATGTGGGATCTCGGCGATCTCTCCGTGGAAGCGAACTTCACGCCCGAACAGGACGAGGCGCTGCTCGCGGCCTATTTCGGCGGCCCGCCGGATCCCTTCGACCGCGGCCGGATGGTCGTCTACAAGGCGATGTGCGATCTGCTCTGGACCCTCTGGGGCCTCATCCAGCACGCCGACGGCAATCCGGCGGAGGATTTCTGGGCCTATGCGCTGGGCCGTTTCGAACGCTGCAAGGCCCTGATGGCCTCGTCCGAGTTCCCACGCCATCTCGAGGCCGTGCGGCATGGCCCCGGGGGCTGAAACCTCGGGCGGAAACCTCAGGCGAGGGCCGCCACCGCCCTTTCCACCGCCTCCTCCAGGGCATCGCCGGTGGCCGCGTCCAGGGCACCGGTGACCGGCAGCCCCCACCGCTCCTGGAAGGCCCGCAGGGCGGCGGCGGTGCGCGGTCCGAGAAAGCCGTCGATCCCACGGGGATCGTGATCGAGATAGAAAAGCCGGAGCTGGGCGGCGCGGACTTCGAGGCTGGGCAACGGCCCTTCGGCATAGCGGGCGAAGGCCGCCCGCAGCTTCTCATCGTAACGGTTGTGGAGAAAGCCGGGACCGTTGTAGCGACGGGCGAAGCCGGCCCAGTCCCGACGGGCGAGGAAGGAAGCCAGCCCCTGCCCGGCGATGAAGCCGGCCATGCCCTCGAGATGGGCGTCCTCGCCCTCCACCATCGCCGCCACCATGCGCTCGACATCGGCGAAACCCGCGGGGACGGCGTTGAAGCCCATCACCTGGCCGAGCCCCCAGGAGGTGCTTTCGAGCGCCGCGCCCCGGTCGAGCGCCAGCGCCCGCTGCAGCCGTTCGTACTGGTGCGCGCCCCGGGCCCCGTATCCGCCCGGCCGCCGGTCGCTGATCTCGGGCGCCACCTCGTCGAACCGACGATCGGTCAGACGACTGAACCAGTGGCGCTCGAACAGGATCACCGGACGGCGATCGGCGAGAAAACCGGCTCCCGAGGTCTCGACCCGGATCACCGCCCAGAGCTCGGGGGCGCCGATGCCGAGCCGCCGCAACGCGTCGCCGAAGGCACCGGCGCCGAGCGGCCGTCCCCTGCCGACGAATTCGGACATCCTCCCGCTCTCCGGGGCTGCGTCTTCGGCGAAGGAGCATAGGAGAACAACCGGAAGATGAACAGCCGAGTAGAAACTAATCGCTTCGCTCGATGTGTTCCTCGTCTTCGGCTTCCACCGTCGGCAGCCGGTAGCGGCCCTCCAGCCAGTGCAGCAGATCGCGGTCGCGGCAGCGGGCGGAGCAGAAGGGGCGGAACCGGTGGACCCGCGGCCGACCGCAGATGGGGCAGCGGGCGGCCCGTCGCCTCCCGGCGGGGCGTCGTGCCTCATCCATCGCCGTCCTCGCTCCGGAATCCGCCCGGCGGCAGCGAACGGTCGCAGTCGAGATCGATCCCCGAAAGCCAGGCGGGCGGCCCCTGCCGGGCGAGAAAAGCATGCAGATCCGGCGCCAGCCGCAGCCGCCGCGGCGGCGAAGGCCGCCCCCGGAGATCGCGGTGAAGGGCTTCGGCCCGGGCGTGGAGGCTTTCTTCGCGGCCGCTGCCGCCGCAGCGACGGCAGGCCCGCCACCAGCGCGCCGCGAGCCCACGCCCGCGACGGGCGCGGGAGATCTGGACGAGGCCGAGCGGCGACATCGGCTGGATCTGGACGGTCAGGGGATCGTCGCGGAACGCCCGTCGAAGTGCCTCTTCGAGGCGTTTCCGCTCCTGCGGTCGGGCGAGGTCGACGAAATCGACGACGATCGTACCGCCGATGTTGCGGAGCCGGATCTGGCGCGCGATCTCGGCCGCCGCCTCGAGGTCGAGGGCCAGCGCCTCGCGCCCTTCGCCGTCGACGTCGATCGCCGTGCAGGCGAGGGTCGGCTCGATGACGATGCGCCCGCCACCGGCGAGCGGCACGACGGCTGCCAGCGCCCGCGTGATTTCGGCGGCGACGCCGGTTTCCTCGAAGGCGCTGACGGCTTCGATCCGCTGAAGACGCGGGCGCACCGCTTCGGGAAGAGCCGCCAGCAACGCGCGCAGCCGCGCATGCAATGCGGCATCGGCGACCCGAACCCGGGCCGGCTCGTATTCGAGGAGATGCCGCCACAGGGTTTCCAGCGGATCCTCGTCGGCCGCCAGCCGCCCGGGACGTCGCCGCGTCTTCGCTTCCCCGGCGATCCGCTGCCAGCGTTCCTCGAGCCGGCGCAGTTCCTCGCGGACCACCTCGTCCCCCACCTTGGCGGCGAAGCGGCGGAGGGTGACACCGCCCTTCGGGAACAGCGTCCGGGCCCGCTCCACCAGCAGCCGACGATCGCGTCCCCGGCTGCGAGCCGAGGCCGCCGCCTCGCCACCATGGGGCCGATAGATGACGAACAGGCCGAACAGGCGGAGATCGGTGGTGAAGCGTGGTCCCTTGTCCGCGTCCCCCTCGCGAATGCCCTGCACGATCAGAAACCGGCCTTCGCGTACCAGCCGGGAAATCGGCAGCCTTTCGCTGGTGCCGGCGGCGAAGCGGGCGTCCTTGGCGGTCAGATAGCCGTCCCGGCCTTCGCCGAAATCGAGGAAGGCGGCGTTGAGCCTGGGCTCGACCCGGGTGACCCGGGCGAGGAACAGCCGGTCGGTCAGCGGGCGGTCCGCCCCGGCTTCGTGCAACTCGATCAGCCGGCCGTTTTCCAGCAGCGCCGCCCGGACCCCGAACGCGCCGGGCTCGAACACGAGCTCCCGCGTCATCGGCGCCGGTATCCGAGACCCCTGAGCATGGCCACCGTCTCCGCCAGAGGCAGGCCGACGATGTTGGTGTAGGAGCCGTGGATCTCGGGGACGAAGGCCGCCGCCAATCCCTGGATGGCGTAGCCTCCCGCCTTGCCGCGCCATTCGCCGCTTTCGATGTATTCCTCGAACTCCTCCCGCGAGAGGCGCTTGAACTTGACCCGGGTCACCACCACCCGCGCGGCCCGGCGTCCGTCCCAGCGGTACAGATGCACACCGCCGTAGACCCGGTGCCGACGTCCCGAAAGGAGGGTGAGGCAGCGCCGCGCCTCCTCCTCGGTTTCGGCCTTCGGCAGGATCCGCCGGCCGCAGGCGACCACGGTGTCGGCCGCGAGGAGATACCAGCCCTCACCTTCGAGCCCGGCCGCCACGGTGTCGGCCTTGAGCCGGGCGAGGCGGGCCGCGTACTGGCGCGGCAGCTCCCGGGGCAGCGGCGTTTCGTCGACGGCGGGGGCCACGACCCGATCGGGCGGATGGGCGATCTGCCGGAGAAGGGCGAGACGGCGCGGCGAGGAGGAGGCGAGAACGAAGCGGGCGCTTCCGGTCGTCACTTGAACCGGTAGGTGATGCGGCCGCGTTTGAGATCGTAAGGGGTCATTTCCACCAGAACCCGATCCCCGGTGAGCACGCGGATCCGGTTCTTGCGCATCCGTCCCGAGGTGTGCGCCAGAATTTCGTGGTCGTTGTCGAGTTTGACGCGGAACATCGCGTTGGGCAGCACTTCCGTGACGGTCCCCTGAAACTCGATGAGATCCTCTTTCGCCATTCCTCCATCCTTGCTGTCGCTCCGAGGCGTTTCCGCCCCTTCAATGGTCTTCCCCCGCCCTCCGGTCAAGGTGCCAGGGCACGCGACCGGCGGCGGGGAACCGCTCGTGACCGGGCCGCCACTTATCCACCGCCCGGAAGAGAACATCCACAGAACATGCAGGCACTTATGCGGAACGTTTTACGTCTTCGTGACGAAAAGCTGGGTCGTGGGACGGCCGAGCAGCCGTCTTTCCCCCTGCAGGCGCAGCGCCGCGGCGCCGATCAGCCCGGCTTCCAGCATCGCCCCGGCGCAGGCGGCCCCGGCCTCCAGCGCCGCCTCCACCGCTTCCGGTTCGAGCGGTCCCACCTCGACGGTGACCGGCCGATCGCCGAGATCGCTGTCGGGATCGAGCGCGCGGGCCGGCCGGCGGCGGATCGCCGGATGCGCGACATCGACCGCACCGGCGATCAGGGTCGCCGCCGCATCCGCCGCCGCCGCATCCGCCGCCAGAACCGTCACCGCGTCGGCGATGCCGAGCGTGAAGGAACGGCCGCCGCGGCCGGAGGTGGCCACGCCGCGGACCGGATCCCCGGCTCGGATCTCGACCAGAAGATCGGCCTCGGCGGTCTCGAAACGGCCGACGGCGAGACAGCGGAGGATGGTGCCGGGGGTCAGCATCAGAGCGATGTCACCACCGTTGTTCACATAGGCCCGGTCGAGGCCGGTCCCCTCGCTCATCGCCGCCAGCAGGTGATCGGCGACGGCACCGGCGACCGCCGCCATCGGGGTGACGAACAGCCCGCGGTGCGGCCAGACCGCCTCCACCATCCGCCGGGCGACCGGCGAGCGGGCCACGGGCTTGGCGGAGAGGCCGGTCACCGGGCGACGGAGCAGCGGCAGCTCCGCCACCAGCCCCTCGAGGAGCCCGCGGAACGCCGCCGCGAGGGCCCGATAGGCCGCCTCGCACCGCTCCCGGTCCCCGAACGCCTCGGCCACGATGTCGATCGGCCCGTGCCTCAGGTGCAGGCGGCGACCGTCCGGCAGGCGGCGGATCGACGGGCCGCTCATCGCCCCCCCGTCGTGGACAGCGGGGGTTGCGGAGGACCGCCCGCGCGTCTAGCAGCAGCGGCAGAGCTTCGGGAGACCGCCGTGATCCGCCGCATCCTCCTTCCGTCTCTCCTCGTGATCCTCCTCGTCCCGCCGCTTCGTGCCGAGGATCCGGCCGGGATCCGGCTGCTGGAGCGCTTCGGCCTGCGCGGCGAGGCGGCGAGCTGGCTGCTCGTCGATCTCGAAACCGGTACCCCCGACGCCGCCCACCGCGCCGACCGGCCACGCATCCCGGCCTCCACCGCCAAGCTGGTGACCGCGGTGGTGGCGCTCGATCTTCTCGGCGGAGAGCGACGGCTCGTCACCGAGCTGCGCGCCGACGGGCGGATCGAAGGGGGCGTGCTGCGCGGCGATCTGGTCCTGCGCGGCGGCGGCGACCCGCTGCTCGACACCGCCGATCTGCTGGATCTCGCCCTGGCCCTGCGCGATCTCGGAGTGACCCGCCTCGCCGGGCGTCTGCTGCTCGACGACGGGCTGCTGCCGCGCTTTCCCCGGGTCGTCGCGAGCGAGCCCGCGAGCGCCCCCTACAACGCCGGGATCGGTGCCCTCACCGTCGATTTCGCGCGCATCCGGGTGATCGCCACCGATCCGCCGACCAGCGTGCCGCCGCTGTTCGAAGCCGGGCTGGCCTGGACCGACGAGCCGCTGGCGCCGCCGGAAACCGCGCGCCGCGCACGCGACGCGGAGGGCGGCGACCGCTGGGAGATCCCGCGCGACGGCCGGGCCCGCACCCTGCCGGTGGCGGACGCCGGGATGCACACGGCCGAACTCTTCCGCCGGCTCGCCCGCAGCGTCGGCACCGTCCTGCCCGCCCCCGAACGCGGCACCGTGCCCGCCGCGGAGCCGCTGGCCCGCGTCGAAAGCGCACCGCTGCGCCGGATCGTGCGGGGCATGCTGCTCTACTCCAACAATCAGGTGGCGGAGACGATCGGCCTCCTCGCCGGCCGCACCCTCGGCGAGCGGCCGCCGGCCAGCCTCGAGGCTTCGGCGGCGCGCCTCCTCGACCGAGTCCGGAGCGAGCTGCCGTCGGTGGACTGGGCGAGCGCCCGCCTCGTCAACCATTCGGGTCTCGGCGCCGGTTCGCGGCTCACCGCGGTCCAGCTCGTGGCCCTCCTGCGCCGGGGGGAAGCGCGCCACCGTCTCGCGGCCCTGCTGCCGGCCTCCGGCTGGGCCGGGACCCTGCGGCGACGGCTGCAGGAGCCGGCCACCGCCCTCCGCGTCTGGGCGAAGACCGGTACCATCGACTATGCCAGCGCCATCGCCGGCTACCTGCTGCCCGAAAGCGGTCGGATGCGGGCCTTCGCCATCCTTCTCGACGATCCCGGGGCCCGCGCCATCTACGACCGGCGTCCCGAAAAGACGGTCGCCGAACTGGCCGATGCCGACGCCTGGAACGCACGCGCCCGCGCCTTCCAGGACGCTCTGCTCGCCCGCTGGCTGGAACGGTGAGGAACGATCAATCCTCGAGCGGAGCATAGGGCCAGGGATTGGCCGGCAGCCAGTCGACCAGCCGCAGCTCGTCCGGCGCCGGGTGGATGTCGGTGAGCCGCCGCACATCGCCCATGTGGCCGCCGATCGCGCGGTAGTCCTCGAGCCGCATGGTGAACTCGATGGGGGCGACGATCGCCGGCGTCGGCACGTGGCCGAAGGCATTGTCGGGCATCCGGGTGACATCGACCATGTAGGTGATGCCGCCTCCCGGCCAGATGTACACCGGCGCCCCGCCCGAGGTGACCCGTACCAGCATCTCCTTGACCGAGCGGGTGAGCCGGACCGGATTCTCGGTCACCCCGGCCCGCAGGCTGCCGCCGGCCCCGGCCATGAACAGGACCGTGCAGAGTGCCGGCTCGCAGTTCTCGGCGATGCGTTCGGTGATCCTGCGGATTTCCGGCGGCTCCTCGGCCGGTACCGGGACGAGGTTCTCGTCGAGTACGAACCAGGCACTGTCCTCGCCGGTGGTGCTGACGAACAGCAGGCGCAGCCCCGGCCAGGCCAGCTTCGGGTCGATCCGCTCGACGATCGCGAGCGGATCGGTGATGTCGGTGCCGCCCCAGCCCGAGCCCGGTTCGGCGACCTGGAAATAGCGCCCCGGGGTCGAGCGGCGACCGCGGACGCGGATCCCCGATGGCCTCATGCCCAGGAAACGGCCGGCCTGATGTTCGGTGAGGACACCGGTGATGTGATCGTCGACCACGATCACCTCGTCCACATGGCCGAACCATTGACGGGCGAAGATGCCGATGGTGGCCGAGCCGCAGCCGACCCGCATCCGTTCCTCGCGCCGCCCGTCCACGACCGGCGGCTCCCCGGCCTGCACGGTGAGCGTGGCCCCACCCTCGACGGTGAGCTCCACCGGCTGGCGGTTGAGCATCCGGACCATCATGTCGCAGGTGACCCGGCCTTCCCGCTTGCTGCCGCCGGTGAGATGGCGGACCCCGCCCAGGGACAGCATCTGCGAGCCGTATTCGGCGGTCGTCACATGGCCCACCGGCTCGCCCTCGCAACGCACGGTGGCGGTCTCGGGACCGACGTAGCGATCGGTGTCGATCTTGAGCTTGATGCCGCAGTAGCTGAAGATGCCTTCGGTGACCACGGTCACCGTATCGACCCCCTCGATCTCGGCGGCGATGATGAAGGGGGCGGGCTTGTAGTCGGGATAGGTCGTGCCGGCGCCGATGCCGGTGACGAAGGAGGAGCCCTCACGAAGGATGGCACCGTCCCACTCCGGCCCTTCGAGAAAGGGCACCACCGGACGCTCGTCCGCGATCGCCCGCTGCGTCACCACCAGCGGATCGAGCCGCACGAGTCGCCCGTCGCGGTTGGCGTAGCGGTCGCAGGCGCCGCTGCGACCGGGTCGGATGCGGCAGAGCACCGGGCAGGCGTCGCAGGTGACGATCGCCGCCTCGCCCGCTGTTTTCGGTTCCGACTGGTCTTTCTCGCGCATTCCCCCCCGTGCCTCCCGACAGGTTCGCGGGCCATTCCTAGCACCGCCACCCGCACGGGAGGAAGGGGTGGAAAGCCGTCAGGCGACGGCGACGAGCTCGATCTCGAAGGTCAGATCCTTGCCGGCGAGGGGATGGTTGGCGTCAAGCACCGCCTCCTCATCGGTGACTTCGAGAACGGTGAGAACGACCCGGCGCCCACCCTGATCGCGCGCCTCGAGCCGCGCTCCCGGGGCCAGCGTCACTTCGGCCGGGACCTGGGAACGGGGAATCCGATGGACGAGCTCCGGTCGATGCGGACCGTAGGCCTCGTCCGCGGGAATGGTGAAGGTCTTGCTTTCGCCGGGCTCCATCCCGGTGACCGCGTTCTCGAAACCGGGAATCACCTGCCCGGCGCCGAGGACGAACTCGATCGGCTCGCGGTCCCGCGAACTGTCGAATTCGGTGCCGTCTTCGAGGGTGCCCCGGTAGTGCACCCGTACCGTGTTACCAGCGACTGCTGCCATGTCTTGCTCCTTTGGCGAACCGTGTCCGGGGTTGATCCGATCCGGAGGAGAGCGCAGCGATCGCCTCTGACCGGCACATCCGCGTCTGCGGTCCCTCCGCTCCGCATCGTCTCGGTGACGCGTAGCTGCGGAAGGCGACTTCGAACGGACCGGGAACAATGCGAAGAAACGAGCCGACCATACCGACCGGCGGCGCGCGGGGTCAACCGCTTTCTCGGTATCACGGCAGAAGCCGGATCGCCGCCGAACGGCCGTGATGTTCTTCACGCCCAGCTCAGGAAGAAGCCGACATCGCCGGGCAGGCCGTCGCGATAGTCGAGAAGCCTCGCGGAGAGATCGTATCCCCGAGGCGCCAGCTCCTTCCGCCAGAACTCGTAGACCTTGCGCGGCTGGCCGCGCAGCGTCTCCGGCCATTCGGGGTCCTGGTCGATGATCGCCCGGCCCCGATCCTCCAGCATTTCGCTCGGAAAGCGATAGACGAGGGCGCGCGCCTCACCGCGCCGGGCGGCCTCGAGGCAGGTATGGCGGATATGCTCGATCAGTCCCGGGGTGAGATCGGCGTGCAGGAGCTCGTGGATCCAGCGACGGCGGCGCTCCTGTTCCTCGTCGCGTCTGCTGCGACGCGCTCCGGATTCGCGCAACGCCGCCTCGGCGGCGAGCGCCCGCAGTTCCTTCGCCCCGGGAATCTCGCCTTCCGCCAGTACCAGCTCGAGCTTCCGCACCACCTCGTCCGGAAGATCCGTTTCGAGGACATGCCCCCCCTCGCCCTCGAAGGCTTCGATCAGCGGATCGAGTCGGGCCGGTTCGACGACGACGAAGATCGCCGAACTGCCGGGCCCGAGCTTCTCGCCCACCTCCCGGACGAACCCGCGGGACAGCGCGATCTCCGCCGGACGGGGCTCCCGGAAACCGTTCCCGGGGAAGATGTGGGCCATCAGCCGCCGCCAGAACCCCTTGGAGAGAAAGCCGTCCGGCGGCCGTCCCACCACCTGCTTGAGATGGAGAACCCCCTGCTCGTCCCGCTGGACCACGCAGGCGTCATCGAGATCGACGAGATGCTCCTTCTGAAGACTGCGGAGACGACACAGCACCTCGTCGGCGGCACCGAGACTGTCGAAGGCGACGACCAGCAGATGGGCCATGGTTCGCTCCGGAAACGCCGACTCCGGCACCGAGGTCGGCGCCGACGACCGTCTCGGAGATCGCGACGGTCGTCCGCTCTTTCAACCCTGCACTTTCGCCGCAGCCAGGGCCGCGAGCAGCCGGTCGGGCGTCACCGGCACCCTCCCCGGCCGCACCCCGGTGGCATCGGCGATGGCGTTGAGAATGGCGGGGGCGGTGGGGATCAGGGCCGGTTCGCCGACTCCCTTGGCGCCGAACGGTCCGAGAGGATCCCCTTCCTCGATCAGATGGATCTCGATCTCGGGCACGTCGCCCACGGTCGGGATCAGATAGTCGTGCAGGTTCTCGTTCCGGCCCGGAACGAATTCCTCCATGAGGGCGAGACCGATGCCCTGGGCGATCCCCCCCTCGATCTGCCCCTCGACGAGGGTCGGATTGACCGCCCGGCCGACGTCGTGCGCCGCCCAGATGCGGAGCGGCCGGGTGGTGCCGAGTTCGAGATCCACCTCCACGAGCGCCATCTGGGCGGCGAAACCGTAGGAGGCGTAGGGCACCCCCTGACCGTCGGCATCCAGAGGTTCGGTCGGCGGGTCCCAGCTTCCGATGCCCCGCAGCACCTCGCCCCCCTCACCGGGCACCAGACGTCGGAGGTCGATCTCGCGAAGGCGACCGCCTTCCCGCACCTCCAGGAGACTTCCTTCGAGCCGCAGCTCGGCGTCCGGCCCGGCATTGGCGAGCCGCAGGATCTGGCGTCTGAGATCGAGGCCGGCGAGGCGGGCGGCGTTGCCGGAGACCAGGGTCTGGCGCGAGGCGGAGGTCTTGCCGGCATCCCGGGTGCGGGCGGTGTCGCCCAGCACCTGGTCGAACAGCTCCATCGGCAGACCCAACGCCTCGGCGCAGAGCTGGACCATGATGGTGGCGCTGCCCTGGCCGATATCGACCGCCCCGTTGTAGAGGGTCAGCCGCCCTTCCTGCGACAGCCCGACCTCCATGGTGGAAGGGTTGGACATCGAGGTGTTGCCCAGCCCGTACCACATGCAGGCGATGCCGAGGCCGCGGCGCAGCGGCCCCTCCCGGCCTCGGCCGGCGGCGAGACGATCGCGCTCCTCCCGCCAGATCGGCCGCAGCCGTTCGAGACAGGCCGCCAGCGCCACGCCGTCGCCGAGCCGCTGGCCGCAGTGGGTGACATCGCCGGGCCGCAGGGCGTTGGCCAGCCGGAATTCGAGCCGGTCCATCCCGAGCCGGTCGGCGAGCATGTCCATCAGCGCCTCGTGGGCGATCGCCGCCTGGGGCACGCCGAAGCCGCGGAAGGCGCCGGCGGGCGGCCCGTTGGTGTAGATGCCGCGGGTGGTGCAGAGGGCCGCCCGCAGCCGGTAGGGACCGGTGGCGTGGACCGGCACCCGCTGCGCCACGGTCGGCCCCCAGCTCGCATAGGCCCCGGTGTCGAAATCGCCGTGGAAGCGGAAGCCGGTCAACCGCCCCTCGGTATCCGCGCCCGCCTCGGCCCGGATCCGAGCCGGATGGCGCTTGGTGGAGGCGGCCATGCTTTCGGGCCGGCTCCAGACGGTACGCACCGGCCGGTCGAGGAGCCAGGCGGCGACGGCGAGGATCGGCTGGACGGAGACGTCGAGCTTGCCGCCGAATCCGCCGCCGCAGGCCGAGGGAACGATACGCACCCGCTCGGCCGGAATGCCCAGCACCGCCGCCACCTCCTCGCGGTCCATGTAGGGAGCCTGGGTGGTCGCGAAGATCTCGATCGAATCGCCCCGCCGCACCGCGAAGCCCGCTTCCGGCTCGATGTAGGCGTGCTCGACGAAACTCGTCTCGACCGCGATCTCGGCCCGCACCGCCGAACCCCGCAGCGCCGTCTCGACCTCGCCCCGGCGGACCCGGCCCTCGATCAGGACGTTGTCCGGCCGTCCGGCATGGACCACCGGCGCATCCGGGGCCAGTGCGGCCTCGATGCCGAACACCGGCGGCAGCGGCTCCCAAGCGATCGGCAGCTCTTCGGGATCCACCTTCCGCACCGCTTCCGGGGTTCCGACGAGCGCCAGCACGGGCTCGCCGCGATGGCGCACCTCACCCGCCGCCAGGACCGGCTGGTCCTTGAGGTCCGGATAGATGCCGAAGCCGTTGCGGCCGGGAATGTCGGCGGCGGTCAGGATGCGGAGAATCCCCGGATGCCGGGCGCGGAACCCTTCCAGATCGCCGATCCCGAAGCGGGCCCGGTGATGGGGCGAACGGACGAGACGCAGCTCGAGCGCCTCTCGGGGCCGGCGGTCGGCGCCGAAGGCGGCCCGCCCCGCCACCTTGTCGGGACCGTCGAGCCGGATCCGCCGGGCGCCCATCCGACCGTCCGGCTCGGTCGGAAGCGGCCGGTCGGAAGCGGCGAGAAGGACCGCCTCGACGATCTTGCGATAGCCGGTGCAGCGGCAGAGCACGCCACCGATCGCGTCCCGGACCTCGGTTTCGTCCGGGCTCGGGCGGCGGGCGAGGAGATCGGCCGCCGCCATCAGCATGCCGGGGGTACAGATCCCGCACTGGGCGGCACCGGTGATCAGAAACGCGCGTTGGAGCCGGTCGAGACCGTTCTTCTCGGCGAGTCCCTCCACCGTGACCACCCGCCCTCCCTCGATCTGGCCGACCGGCACCAGGCAGGCGCAGACCTGGGCACCATCGAGGAGTACCGTGCAAGCGCCGCAATCGCCCGCGTCACAGCCGATCTTGGTCCCGGTGAGGCCGAATTCCTCACGCAACACCTGGGCGAGCCGCGCCCCGGCCGGCGCGCGGCTCCGCACCGGCCGACCGTTGAGGACGAAACGCAGCCCCCCGGGACCGGCGACCATCACGCCGCCCCCCGGAGCGGTGTCGCGAGCTCCGCGAGACCGCGGCGCAGCAGCACCAGGGTGGCCCGGCGCCGATAGGCGGCGGTTCCCCGGATGTCGTCGATCGGCGCCAGCGGCGCGAGGACCGCCGTATCCACCGCCGTCGCCAGGGGCTCCGCCAGATCGCGCCCGAGCAGGCGGGATTCGAGAAGGGGCAGACGGCGGGCGGTGGGCGCACAGGCCCCGACCGCCACCCCGGCGCGGAGAATCCGTCCCGCAGGGTCGCAGTCGAGGGCGAGGGCGATCATGGTGATGGAGATGACGAGATGAGCCCGCGAGCCGAGCTTGAGGAAGGTCGTCCGGCTGCGCCCCCTCGGTCTCGGCAGAAGAACTGCGGTCAGCAGCTCGTCCGGAGCCAGCGCGGTGCACCGGTTGCCGCGCACGAAATCGACGAGGGGAATCCGCCGCACGCCCCGGAGACTCCGCAGTTCGACGACCGCCTCGAGAGCCATCAGGACGGGAATCCCGTCGGCGGCGGGCGAGGCGTTGCAGAGATTACCGCCCAGGGTCGCCCGGTTCTGGATCTGGCGGCCGCCGATCGTCGCCGCCGCCTTTCTCAGCCCGTCGAATATCGGCGGCAGCGGGCGATCCCGCAGCTCGCTCCAGCGCAGGCAAGCTCCGAGACGATAGCCTTCACCGGTCTCCTCGATCCCGTGCAGCGCCTCGATGGCGGTGATGTCGAGCAGCGGCCGCTCGAGGGGGCGGTCGACCCGGGCCGGATAGATGTCGGTGCCGCCGGCCATCACCTGCCAATCCCCTTCGGCGAGGAGCGCCAGCGCCGTTTCCAGATCCCGTGGTCTTTCGTAGATGTGCATTTCCTTCCCCGTCCCGGCGGGATTTGGCGGAGCGGAACGCGCCGAGTCAAGCGGCGGGAGCTCGACCGGTCGGGCACCCGGCGCTAGGTTCCCGACACGCGCCCCGGGGCGCGCCACAGCGGAATGCAGAGCGAACGCGGGAGGCACGAACATGACGGTGAAACGCCACGGTTGGATGGCGGCGACGGCGGCCCTGCTGCTGGGAGCCGCGGCGGCCCAAGCCGAACCCCTGAAGCTCGCCCATTCCACCTGGGTCGGCTACGGCCCGCTCTTCATCGCCCAGGAGAAGGGCTATTTCGCCGAGGAAGGGGTCGAGGTCGAACTGATCAACATGGAGGACGTCAAGATCCGCTTTCCGGCGCTGGCCGCCGGCAAGATCGACGCGCTGGTGACCACCGTCGATACCATGCTCAACTTCCTCTCCGAAGAGCAGAGCTACCGCTATCTGTTCGCCCTCGACGACAGCCGCGGCGGTGACGGCATCGTCGCCCGTAAGGAAATCGCGACCATCGCCGATCTCGAGGGGAAGACCGTCGGCTACACCGAGGGCTCGGTCTCGCAGTTCTTCCTCGGCGTGCTCCTCGGGCAGGCCGGTCTCAAGCTCTCCGACGTCAAATCGCAGAACATGACCGCGGGGGATGCCGGTGCCGCCTTCGTCGCCGGCCGGCTCGATGCGGCAGTCACCTGGGAGCCCTGGCTGACCCGCGGCAAGCAAGCCCCGCACGGCCGTCTGCTGGTCGATTCCTCGAAGACGCCCGGGCTGATCGTCGATGTCGCGGTGACCACGCCGGAGAAGCTCGAAGCCCGCAAGGCCGATCTCCAGGCGCTCTACCGGGCCTGGGTCCGGGCGGTGGAGTTCCAGAAGGCCAACGAGGCGGAGGCCGACGAGATCATGGCCCGCGGGGTCGGCGGCTGGCTCGAGGATCCGGCGGTGTTCGCGGAAACCCGCGCCGGCATCGGCTATTACGATCGGGCCATGAACGAGGCCTACATCGGCAAGCCCGACGCCCCCGGCCGGATCCTCGGGACGATCGGCAACGCCATCGAGCTGGGACGCGAGATCGGCCAGTTCAAGGTGGAGGTCGATCCCGTGTCGCTGATCGCCTTCGACATCGTCAACCAGTAGCCCGGCGCTCCGTCGTGGAGCTGCGTCGGATCCTGGCACCCAAGGAGGAGATCCCGGCGGGGCTGCGGCTGGCGCTGGGGCTGCTGACCGGGATCTCCTTCCTCGCCCTCTGGTCCTGGCTGACCTACGGCGGCCTCGTGCGGGCGGACTTCCTGGCCCCGCCCCACGAGGTGCTGATGGCCGGCATCCGGGGGCTCGAACGGGGGACCCTGTTGCGCCACGTCCAGGCCAGCCTGATCGTCATTCTCTCGGGCTTCGCGCTGGCCTCGATCCTGGCCGTGCCGCTGGGGATCCTGATGGGCAGTTTCCAGGTGGTGGCGGCGGTGCTGGAGCCGATCACCGGCTTCATGCGCTACCTGCCGGTGAGTGCCCTCATCCCCCTGCTCATCCTGTGGGTCGGGATCGGCATCGAGGAAAAGATCGCGGTCATCTTCCTCGGCACCTTCTTCCAGCAGCTCATCCTCGTCTCCGACGTCTCGGCGCGGGTTTCCAAGGATCTCATCGACTGCTCCTACACCCTCGGGGCGAACCGACGGCAGGTGGTGACGAGGGTGCTGTTCCCGGCCTGCCTGCCGGGGGTGATGGACAATCTGCGGGTGACGATGGGCTGGGCCTGGACCTATCTCGTGGTGGCCGAGCTGGTGGCCGCCAACTCGGGCCTCGGCTACATGATCCTCAACGCCATGCGCGGGCTGTTCACCGACGTCATTCTCCTCGGGATCTTCGTCATCGGCTTCCTCGGCCTGCTGACCGACCAGATCTTCAAATGGATCCGGCGGTGGCTGATTCCCTGGTCGCCGGCCTTCTGACATGACCACCGCCAAGCTCGTCGTCGATCGTGTGCGAATGGCCTTTCCCCGACGCGGGAAAGAGCCGGTGGTGGCGCTGGAGGAGATCTCGCTGACCGTCGCCGAGGAGGAGTTCGTGGTGATCGTCGGCCCCTCGGGCTGCGGAAAATCGACCCTGCTGCGTCTCGTGGCCGGCCTCGTGGAGCCCAGCGCCGGGCGGATCCTGCTCGACGGGCGGGAGATCGACGGCCCCTCCGCCGACCGCGGCATGGTCTTCCAGAGCTACACCCTGTTTCCCTGGCTGACCGTCCGCCGCAACGTCGAGTTCGGCCTCTCCCTGCGCGGCGTGGCGGCGGCCGAGCGGCAGCGCGTCGCCCGCCGCTTCATCACCGAAGTGGGGCTCGAAGGATTCGAGGACGCCTATCCCGAACAGCTCTCCGGCGGGATGCGCCAGCGCACGGCGCTGGCCCGGGCGCTGGCCAACGATCCCGAGATCCTGCTCATGGACGAACCCTTCGGCGCCCTGGACAGCCAGACCCGTCAGCTCATGCAGGAGCTGCTGCTCCGGATCTGGGAACACGCCCACAAGACGGTGCTGTTCATCACCCACGACATCGACGAGGCGATCCTGCTGGCCGACCGGGTGCTGGTGATGACCGCCCGGCCCGGCCGCATCAAGAAGGAACTGGCGATCGGCCTGCCGCGCCCGCGCGACATTTCCCTGCTCACCGTGCCGGCCTTCATGGCCTACAAGCGCGAGGTGTTGGGGCTCCTGCACGAGGAGGCGGTCCGGGCCGAACGATCGCGAAACGAGGTCGGAGGAGCATGACGGAAAGCCCGCTCGTCGTTTTCGAGACCAGGGTGAAGCCCGATTGGATCGACTACAACGGGCACATGAACGTCGCCTACTACGTGCTGGCCTTCGATCACGCCATCGACGATTTCTACGGCCGGCTCGGGGTCGGCGAGGCCTACGCCCGGGAAGGCCGGGGGTCGATGTTCGCCCTCACCCTCAAGGTCGACTATCTGCGCGAGGTGCGCGTCGGCGACCGTCTGCGCATCACCACCCGGATGCTCGACTGCGACGCGAAGCGCATCCACTACTGCCAGGAGATGGACCAGCTCGAGGCGGGCTATACCGCCGCCCGCAAGGAGGGGCTCAGCATCCACGTCGATCTCGGGACGCGGCGCAGCGCCCCCTTCCCGGAGGACAGGATGGCCGCCATCCGCGCCTGCCTCGAAGCCCATGCGCCCCTCCCCCGCCCCGACTGGGTGGGTCAGCGGATCGGGATCCGCCGCCGCTGATCAGGCGGCCAGGCGCCGGAGATCACGCCGGATGCGGCGGCTTTCCGGCTTGCGCTGGAGGCGTCTTTCGAGAAGATCGCGGGCCAGAGAGCGGTCGCCGGCCCGGATCGCCGCCTCGATCAACGTCAGCTCCAGGATGTCGCGCTGGGCGCGGCTGCCGGTCATCAGCAGCCCGTCCGCGCCGAGGCCGGAAAGCAGATCGACGGCGGAACGCCAGTCGCTCCGGCCGAAGGCGGCGATCGCCCGGCAGACCGGCAATCCCGCCCGGCGCACCTGCAACGCACGGTCGTCCACACCCTCGGCGATGGCGGCGAGATCGGCCATCAGCCGGGTCGCCTTCGCGGTCTCGCCGGCGCCGACGAAAGCGAACATGGCGTGGACGTCGTCGAAGACGTGACAGCCGGGTCGGTATTTCGCGGCGAAGGCCTCGGCCAGCGATTCCCAGCGATCGCCGACGGCGAGGCCGGCGAGGTGCAGGCGCCAGAGGAGGGCGGCGCCGTCGCAGAGATTGAGGAGGATCGAACGCCGCCCCGGGGTCAGGAAACGATCATAGACGGCGAGTACCGCGCCGGTTTCCTCCCGGTCGAGATGGTAGAGCGCCAGATGCCAGGCATTGTGGACGGCGAAATAGCTGTTCTCCGCCCAGTCCCGTTCCCGCTCGCCGTACCAACGAATGCCCTCCGCGCTGCGGCCCGTTTCCTCCAGCACATGGCCGACCGCGTGGATCGCCCAGACGTCGTGGGGGGCCGCTGCCACCGCCTCGCGACCCGCTTCTTCGGCCTCGGCGAAACGGCCGTTCTCCTCGAGGCCGAAGGCCCACATGCCGAGGACGAAGCTGCGCCCCGGCCGGTCGGCGGTCAGCGCTTCGAGGGTCCGCCGCGGCCGCGCCTCCAGAGCCCCGGTACGGCCGGCGAAGAAATCCGCCTGATGGGCGAAGAACAGGGCCGTCAGATGACGCGGCTGTGCCGCCAGCAGGGCGTCGAACTCGCGGCCGGCATCGGCGTAGCGGCCGTCGAGCCAGGCCTCGACGGCGGCTGCCTGGCGGCGTTCGTGGTCGAGGAGCGGACCGGCCTTCCGGGCCAGGTCGAGCGCCTCGCGGGCCCGGCCGACGAAACTCGGATGCAGCGCCCAGGCATGGATCGCGGCCTTGGCGAGATGCGCCTGGACGCAGGCGGGATCGCGTTCGGTCAGCCGGTCCAGGGCCCCCACCGGATCGCCGGCGAAGGCGAGGATCCGGTCCAGCGCTTCCTCGTAGGCGCGCACGCTTTCGGCGCTCGCCGCCGTCAGCGGCACCCCGCGCGGATCCTCGAAGGCCATCGCCTCCTCTCCCTTCCGTGATTTCCGATCCAGTCTGTGGAAGCCGGCGGGACCGCGCAAGGCGGAAAGCGGATCGCTCGCCGGGGTTTGATCGTCCCCGCGCCCCTTGCGGGCGGTCTCGCGGCTGCTAGAACCGGACCCATGAACAGCCGCTCGCGCGCCGCCGCCAACATCGCCGAATACTCGGTCTCCGAGCTGGCCTTCGCCCTCAAGCGGACGGTCGAGGATTCCTTCGGCTGGGTACGCGTGCGGGGTGAGCTTTCCGGCCTCAAGCGCGCCGCCTCGGGCCACATGTACTTCTCCCTCAAGGACGAGAAGGCGGTGCTCGACGCCGTCTGCTGGCGCGGGACCCTGCCGAAACTCGCCTTCGAGCTCGAGGACGGGCTCGAGGTGATCTGTCTCGGGCGCCTGACCACCTATCCGCAACGCTCGCGCTACCAGCTCGTGGTCGAGGCGATCGAGCCGGCCGGCGTGGGGGCCCTGATGGCCCTTCTGGAAGAGCGCAGGAAGCGGCTCGAAGCGGAAGGGCTGTTCGCGCCCGAGCGCAAGAAGCCCCTGCCTTTCCTGCCGGAGGTCGTCGGCGTCGTCACCTCGGCCAGCGGGGCGGTGATCCGGGACATTCTCCACCGCCTCGAGGAGCGGTTCCCGCGGCGGGTGATCCTCTGGCCGGTGCTGGTCCAGGGCGAGGGAGCGGCCGAACAGATCGCCGCCGCGATCCGCGGCTTCGCCTGCCTGCCGCCCGGCGGTCCCGTGCCGCGGCCGGATCTCCTGATCGTCGCCCGGGGCGGCGGCTCGCTCGAGGATCTCTGGGCCTTCAACGAGGAGGCGGTGGCCCGGGCGGTGGCGGAATGCCCGATCCCGGTGATTTCGGCGGTCGGCCACGAGACCGACACCACGCTGATCGACTTCGTCGCCGATCGCCGGGCACCGACCCCGACCGCCGCCGCCGAAATGGCGGTACCGGTGCGCAGCGAGCTCAAACTGCGGCTCGATGGCCTGGCCGAGCGGCTGCAGCATGCGATCCTGCAGATGATCACGCGTCATCTGCGCCATCTCGAGGCGCTCGCGCGGGGGTTGCGCGATCCGCGGCTGATCCTGGCGATGGCCGCCCAGCGCCTCGACGATCTCGGCGAGCGGCTGCGCCTGCGCAGCCCGCTGTTGCTGCTGGAAGCCCGTGCCGAGCTGGTGCGAACCCGGCACCGACGGCTCGCCGAACTGGCCCGGGACCGGCTGCGGGAGGCGGAGACGGCCTGGCGGCACGCGGCCGGACGCCTGCAACCGGGACCGATCACCCGCCGGCTGGTCGAAGGCGAGAACCGTCTCGAAGCGGCTGCCATGCGCCTCGACCAGGGGGCACAGAGGCTGCTGCGCGAGGCCCGACGGAGCCTCGTAACATTGGGCCAGCGGCTCGAAAGCCTGAGCCACAGGCGGGTGCTGAAGCGAGGCTATGCGCTGGTGCGGCGCCGCAGCGACGGCCGCATCGTGTCCTCGCTGGCGGCCGCCGGCAGCGAGCGGGCATTCGAGATCGAATTCGTCGACGGGCGCATGGCGGTCCTGCGGGCGGGCGTCGGCGGCGGTCGGCGCGGCAGCGGAAGGCGGGGCGAGGATGACGGACAGCCGCAGCTCCTCTGAAAACGGACAGAGCACGGACGGAACGAGCGAGCGCCCGATCGACCGGCTGATCGCCGTCATGCGCCGGCTGCGCGATCCCGAACGGGGCTGCCCCTGGGATGTCGAGCAGGATTTCACGACCATCGCCCCCTACACCATAGAGGAGGCCTACGAGGTGGCCGATGCCATCGCCCGGGGCGATTTCGAGGAGCTCAGGAACGAGCTCGGCGATCTCCTGTTCCAGGTGGTCTACCATGCCCGGATGGCCGCCGAGCGCGGCCTGTTCGACTTCGAGGAGGTGGCCGAAGCGGCGGTCGAGAAGATGATCCGCCGTCATCCCCATGTCTTCGGCGAGGCGCGGATCGACAGTGCCGAGGCACAGCGTCGTTCCTGGGAAGAGCTCAAGGCGGCGGAGCGGGCGCGCCGGGCTGCTCGGACAGGAGCGGAAGCGGGCGCGCTCGACGGTCTGCCGCGCAACCTGCCGGCCCTGCTGCGCGCCCTCAAGCTCCAGGAACGGGCGGCACGGGTCGGCTTCGACTGGCCGGAGCCGTCGCAGATCCTGGACAAGATCGAGGAGGAGATCGCCGAGCTGCGCCGGGAACTGGCCCGCGACGGCACCCGCGAGGCGCGGCGGATGGAAGTGGGCGATCTGCTGTTCACCCTCGTCAACCTGGCCCGGCGTCTGGAGATCGACCCCGAGACCGCGCTGCGCCTCGCCAACGCCAGGTTCGAGCGACGTTTCCGGGCGATGGAAACCGCCGCCGCGGGCCGCGGCCGGCGGCTCGACGACCTGTCTCTCGAGGAACTGGAAACCCTGTGGCAGGAGGCCAAGGCGGCCGAAGCGGAAATTCAGTGACGCGCTTCCAGCCGCCGCGCGAGGCGCGCCCGGTTCTTGGGATCGATCGCCACCCTGAGGCGGATGCTCCCCTCGTCCTCCTCGCGGGCGAGAACATGGGCGTGAGCGTGCAACCAGGCGAGCAGCGCTCCCTCGTCCGGTTGCAGATCGAGGTCGAGAATTTCCTGCCGGGCGGCGATCGTCGCGTCCACGCGGGCCAGGAGCGCGGCCAGCCCTTCTCCTTCGAGAGCCGAAACGGGCACCGGACAGGGCATCCGCCGGGCGGCATTGAAACAGATCTCGCGCTCTTCCGGCGACAGCCGGTCGATCTTGTTCCAGACTTCGAGCAGGCGCCGCTCGCGGGCGGCCTCGTCGATCCCGAGTTCCTCCAGAACCTGCAGCACCTGAGCGGCCTGAGCTTCGGCGTCGGGATCCGAGATGTCGCGCACGTGGAGCAGGAGATCCGCCTCCATCACCTCCTCGAGGGTGGCGCGAAAGGCGGCGATCAGGGTGGTCGGCAGATCGGTGATGAAGCCCACCGTGTCGGAAAGGATGACCCGCCGGCCCGAGGGCAGACGGATCGCCCGCATGGTCGGATCGAGGGTCGCGAAGAGCTTGTCGGCGACCTCCACCGTGGCGCCGGTGAGGCGGTTGAAGAGAGTCGATTTGCCGGCGTTGGTGTAGCCCACGAGAGCGACCACCGGATAGGGAACCCGCCGGCGCGCCCGGCGATGCAGACCGCGGGTCCGCTTGACCTGTTCGAGCTCGCGGCGGATGCGGACGATGCGCTCGTCGATGCGCCGGCGGTCGAGCTCGATCTGACTCTCGCCGGGACCGCCGACGAAGCCGAGGCCACCGCGCTGCCGCTCGAGATGGGTCCAGGAACGTACCAGCCGGCTCCGCTGATAGGTGAGCGCGGCGAGTTCGACCTGCAGTTCGCCCTCCCGGGTACGGGCCCGTCGGCCGAAGATTTCGAGGATCAGCCCGGTGCGGTCGATGACCTTGCTGCGCCAGGCCCGTTCCAGATTGCGCTGCTGGACCGGCGACAGGGGATGATCGACGATCACGAGATCGACCGGCTCCGCCGCCAGCTCGTCGGCGATCTCCGCCACCTTGCCACGCCCCAGGAGCGTCGCCGGAGTCTTCGCCCGCAAGGCGACCGCTTCGGCCCCGACCACCTCGAGATCGATCGCTTCGGCGAGGCGTACGGCTTCTTCCAGCCGCGCCCGGACCTGGCGGGGATCCCCGCCGCCTGCCGAGCCGGCGTAGGGATGGACGATACGGGCGCGGCCGGTGGAGGCGGCCGAATTCGCTGCCCGGATCACATCCACCGATCAGCCATTGCCCGTCCCCTGCTGGGCCGCCTGCTGCTCGGCGGGAGGCTCGTAGAGCCGCACCGCGGCCGATGGCATGACCGTCGAAACCGCGTGCTTGTACACGAGCTGCACGTGACCGTCACGGCGCAGCAGGAGGCAGAAATTGTCGAAGGAACTGATGACCCCCTGGAGCTTGACGCCGTTGATCAGGAAGACGGTGACGGGCACCTTCCCCTTGCGGATATGGTTGAGAAACACGTCCTGCAGGTTCTGTTGTTTTTCGCTCGCCATGGGAGTGTGTCCTTGTTATCGCGGCTTGAAGCGGGCTCCGGCCGACCGGCATTCACGAAGAATGTTGACGCCTGCAACCGCAGGTCAAGGGTTTTCGGACCTTGTGCACGCGGTTACTGTGGATAGCGGCGTCGATCATCCTCGACAAGACGCAATCGAACGTCTCTCCCGGAGACCGGTCGCCGCTTCCGGGATTCCGCTCCGTTCGGCGTAGAGACGGGCGAGGCGGCGGGTCGTACCACCCGGCATCCCGTTCGCCACCACCCGATCGTCGATCCGGGTGACCGGCAGCACGAGGGAGGTGGTACTGGTCAGGAAGGCCTCCCGCGCCTCTTTCGCTTCCGTCAGGGTGAAGGGGCGCTCGACCACCTCGATTCCCGCTTCCCGCGCCAGCTCCAGGATCACCGAACGGGTGACGCCCCCGAGGATCCGGGGACCGAGCGGATGGGTGACCAGCCGGCCCTCGGAATCGACGATGTAGGCGTTGGAGGCGCTCCCTTCGGTGACCCGTCCCGCCTCGTCCACCAGCCAGGCCTCGCGACAGCCCGCTTCGGCGGCCTCCTGCTTGGCCAGCAGGTTGGCGAGGAGGCTGATCGACTTGATGTCGCAGCGTCCCCAGCGGCGGTCCGGCAGGGACAGCACCGCCACCCCCTCGGCCCGCTCGCGATCGGAAGGGAACGGCGCACGCCGGACGGTGATCACCAGGCTCGGTCGTGCATCACGCGGGAACAGGTGATTGCGGGGCGCCACCCCGCGGGTGACCTGCAGATAGACGATGGCCTTGCGGATCGGATTGCGCGCCAGCGCCTCGCGGACGACCAGCGCCAGCGCCGGCATCGACATCGGGACGGGTATCCGCAGGGCGGCGAGGGAACGCTCGAGACGCGCCAGATGGCGGTCGAGATCGCACGGTTCGCCGGCCACCGCCTTGATCACCTCGTAGACGCCGTCGGCGAACTGATAGCCGCGATCCTCGACCGCCACCCGGGCCTTAGCGATCGGCAGGAAGCGGCCGTCCACATAGGCCTGCCGTGTCATCCTCCGTGCCCTCCCCGACCTGGAACGCTCCTCAGAAGTAGTCCACCCGCACCGCGAACAGATGTTCCACCTTCTTCACCGCCTCGCTGCGCGCCACCAGGACGACCCTATCCCTGGCCCGGATCTCGGTGTCGGCACGGGGGGTGATCACCTTGCCGTCGCGGACGATGGCCCCGATCAGGATGGCGCGGCCGAGGCGCAGATCCTGCAGCGGACGGCCGACCAGCGGCGAGGTCTCGAGCGCCTCGGCCTCGTAGATCTCGGCCTCGCCGTCGCGGATCGTTTGCACCGCCTTGATGCGGCCGCGCCGGACGTGGCGGAGGATGCTGGATACCGTGGTCTCCCGCGGATTGACGGCGATGTCGATGCCGACCCGATAGAGGATGCGGTTGTAACCGGCGTTGTTGAGTAGCGCCATCGCCCGTCCGCAGCCCAGATATTTGGCCAGCAGCCCGGACATGATGTTCACCTCGTCGCTGTTGGTCACCGCGACGAAGGCCTCGGCGGCGGCGACGTTGGCCTCCTCCAGCAGATCGAGATCGCGGGCGTCGCCGTTGAGCACCACCGCCTTCTTGAGACGATCGGCCACCACCGCCGCCCGTTCCTCCTCGGCCTCGATGATCTTGAGATTGATCCCCGGCCGCCCGGCCTCGAGTTCCCGGGCCAGGAACAGGCCGATGTTGCCGCCGCCGGCGATCACCACCCGATCGCTGGCCGTCGCCTCGTAGCCGAAAGCGGCGAGCGCCCGCTGCAGATGGGCGGTTTCGACGACGAAATGGACCTCGTCCCCGATCAGGAGCTGATCGTCGGCGGCGGGAATGAAGAAGCGATCACCCCGGACCACCCCGACGCAGACCAGATGGAGATTGGGAAAGAGATAGGTGAGCTGGCGGAGCGGTGTCTCGATCACCGGGGTTTCGGCGGTGATGCGGATCGCCACGAGACGCACCAGATCCTCGGCGAAGGAGACGACGTTGAGCGCGCCCGGCACCTCCAGCCGGAGGGCGATGGCGTGCGCCACCTCGACCTCCGGCGAGATCACCACGTCGATCGGCAGATGGTCGCGGCGGAAGAGATCCTGCCAGCGGCTCTGCAGATAGTCCTGCTGCCGCACCCGGGCGATCCGCATCGGCACGTTGAACAGGGAATGGGCCACCTGGCAGGCGATCATGTTGACTTCGTCGGCGTAGGTCACGGCGACGATCATGTCGGCGTCGGCGGCGCCCGCCCGCTCCAGCACGCTGGGCAGGGACGCGTGCCCGACCACCCCCTGGAGGTCGAGATTCTCCTCGATCTTGTGAACCAGCTCGGCGCGGCGGTCGATCACCGTCACATCGTTGTTGGCGGCGGCCAGATACTGGGCGATCGCGTAGCCGACCTGACCGGCCCCACAGACGATGACCTTCATTCCTCAGGTCCGTTCCCGATGTCCGCCGGCCAGGGGTCACTCCTCCCCGTAGAGACCGAGGGTCTTGAGCTTGCGGTGCAGAGCCGAGCGCTCCATGCCGATGAAGTTGGCGGTGCGCGAGACATTGCCGCCGAAGCGCTGGAGCTGGGCCTGCAGATAGGCCCGCTCGAAATGTTCCCGCGCCTCGCGCAGCGGCAGACTGATGAGCTGGCCGTTGGCCCGCGGATCCATGGCCGAAGCGGAGCTGTTGGCGAGATCCGGCGGCAGACCGTCGATGCCGATGGGCGATCCCGGGTCTCCCGGCGCCATGATCAGCATCCATTCGACGGCGTTCTTGAGCTGGCGCACATCCCCCGGCCAGTCGGCGGCCTGCAGCACCGCCATCGCTTCGGGGGTCAGCGATCGCGGCGGCACGCCGGAGGCTTCGGCCGCCATCTTCATGAAATGTTCGACCAGCTCGGCGATGTCGGTGCGCCGTTCGCTCAGCGGCGGCAGCGTCAGCGGGACGACGTTGATGCGGTAGTAGAGCTCCTCGCGGAAGCGGCCGGCCGCCATCTCCGCCTTGAGATCGCGGCTGGTGGTGGCGAGGACCCGGACGTCCACCTCCACCCGATGGCTGCCCCCGGGCCGGACGAAGCTCTGCTCCTGGAGGACCCGGAGGATCTTGCCCTGGGTCTCCAGAGGCATGTCGGCGATCTCGTCGATCAGGAGTGTGCCGCCGTCGGCCTTCTCGAAGGTGCCGATCACCCGCGGGCGATCGGGGCCGAGGTATCCGGCCTCGGCCCCGAACAGCTCGATATCGACCCGGCTGGGTTCCAGAAGCGCGGCGTTGACGACGACGAACGGTCCGGCGGCGCGGCGCGAGCGGGCGTGGATCATGCGCGCCGCCACCTCCTTGCCGGAGCCGGGCGGACCGCTGATCAGCACCCGGCTGTTGGCCGGGGCCACCCGATCGACGATCTGACGGACCCGCGTCATCGCCGGCGAACTGCCGATCAGCTCGATCTCGAGGTTGCGGCGGCGCAGTTCGGCGAGCTCGCGGCGCAGGCGGCTCGCCTCGAGGGCGTGCTCGACGGCCAGCAGGAGGCGATCGGACTTGAAGGGCTTCTCGATGAAATCGTAGGCGCCCATCTTGATCGCCGCCACCGCGGTCTCGATGGTGCCGTGGCCGCTGAACATGATGACCGGCAGTTCGGGACGGTTGGCCCGAACCCATTCGAGGATCTGGATGCCGTCCAGCTCGCTGCCCTCGAGCCAGATGTCGAGGAGCACGAGAGCCGGCGCCCGGCGCTCGATCTCCCGCAGGGCCTCGGTCGAGTTGGCGGCCTCGCGCGCGGCGTAGCCCTCGTCCTCGAGGATCGCGGCGACGATCTCCCGGATCGCCACTTCGTCGTCGACGATCAGGATATCCTTGGTCGTCGTTCTCATCGCCCTCTCGCCGCCGCCCGACTCTCTTCCCCTAATCCTTCGCCGGAGGACCCACGTCAAGCCGCCGTCCGGCGGGGAAAGACGAGCCGTGCCGTGACCCCGCCGCCGGGGCGGTCCGTCAGCTCCACGAGGCCTCCGTGTTCCTCCATGATCTTCCGGACGATGGCAAGCCCCAAACCCGAGCCCCGCGGTTTGCTGGTCACATAGGGCTCGAACAGGCGATGGGCGGTTCCGGCGGGCAGACCGGGGCCGTTGTCGGTCACCTCCACCACCACCCTCTCCGCGTCCGCTGCCACCGCGATGTGGATCCGCGGCGGCTCCCCGCCGTCCTCCGTCGGTGCCTTCTCCGCCAGGGCCTCGGCCGCGTTCTTGAGAAGATTGGTGAGGGCCTGGGTCACCTTCTCGCCGTCGCACATGAGGCGCACCGGCCGCGACGGCACCTCGACCGCGAAGGCGATACCCGGCCAGGCGCTCTGCTGCAGGAGCACCGCATGTCGCACGAGCTCGTCGAGGGCCTCCTCGCGCATCACCGCCGCCGGCATCCGGGCGAAGGCGGAGAATTCCGAGATCAGCCGGCCGATGGTGTCCACCTGGCGGGTGATGGTGGCGATCGAGTTCTCGAACACCTCGGCGTCCTCGCGGATCTGTCCCAGATACTTGCGCCGCAGCCGCTCGGCGGAGAGCCGGATGGGGGTGAGAGGGTTCTTGATCTCGTGGGCGATGCGCCGCGCGACCTCCGCCCAGGCCGCCTGGCGCTGGGCGCTCAGCAGCTCGGTGATATCGTCGAAGGTCATGACATAGCCGATGGTCTCGCCACCCTCGCGCTGGGCGGCCAGCCGAACGAGCAGGGTGCGCTGCTGGCCCGCCCGTTCGAGGGCGATCTCCGCCGTCACCGAGGTCTCCCGACCGTCGAGACGGGCGAACAGGGGCAAAGCCTCGGGCATCACCTCCTCGATCCGCCGGCCGGTGAGATCGCCGTTCTCCACGACCAGGAAGTCGAGAGCCTGCCGGTTGGGCAGGAGGATGGTGCGATCGGAATCGAGACCGAGCACGCCGGCAGAGACCCCGGTCAGAACCGCTTCGGTGAAGCGGCGGCGGCGATCGAGCTGCTGGTTGGCCTCGATCAGCGCCCGCTGCTGGCTCGAAAGCTGGCTGGTCATCCGGTTGAAGGCGCGGCTGAGAACCGCGATCTCGTCGTCGGCGTCGGTTTCCGGTACCCGCGCCATGAGATCGCCGGCCCGCACCCGTTCGGCGGCGGCGATCAGCCGGGCGAGCGGGGTCGCCAGCCGGTCGGCGAAATTGAGCCCGGTCCAGACCGCCGCCAGGAGCAGCAGCAGGGCGATGATCCCGAAGATCAGGGCGGAGGCGATCTGCACGTCGGAACGCTCGCGCTGCATCGCCTCGTATTCGCTCACCACCTCCTGGGTGCGCTGGACGAAGCCCAGCACCTCGGGATCGACGAAGCGGCCGACCACCAGATAGATCTGGCCGAGCCCTTCGAGCCGCAGGACCGCGCGGACCCGGTCCTCGGTGTCGCTGGTGAGCACCACGACCTCGCCCAGATCGGCCTGGTCCAGGACCCCGATGGGCAGCCGGTCGGGCTCGAAGGTGAAACTCAGACCGCTGCGCGCCAGCACGTTGCCGCCGGCATCGAACAATACCGCTTCGCTCAGGGCTCTGAGGGCCGCCTGCGCCTCGACCAGTTTCTCGAGCCGCGTGGGGCTGTCGAAATAGAAGGGGACCTCGCGGCTGAGATCGGCGGCCATGGCCAGGGCGTCGGCGCGGATATTGGCCTTGTGTTCCTCGAGATAGGCCCGGGCGACGCGCAGGGAATTGGTGAGCGCGGTGTGGATGCGTTCGCTGAACCAGGCCTCGAGCCCGGAGCTCAGGAAGGTGATGGAAAAGATGGAGACGATGATGCTGGGGGCGATGGCGACGAGCCCGAACAGCGCCACCAACCGCCCGTGCAGACGCGAACCGTGGAGTCCCCGCCGGCGCTGGAGGACGAGATGGACGAGGCGGCGGGCGATCAGCACGCTCAAGAGGAGGAGGAGAATGAGATCCAGATTGAGGAGCAGCACCACCCAGCGGATGCCGCCGCCGAACGGAGGCGCCGCCGAGATCTGCAGATAGGTGGCGAAGCCGGCGAGGACGGCGATCACCGCCAGCGCCAGCGCCACCCGTCGCTCGACATCGAACTCGCGCAGTCGGGAACGCAGGCCCGGAGGCCGGATGCGGAGACCGCGCAACGTCCCCTTCCTGCCGACTTCGCTCACCGAGCCCCGGTCGATGGTCAAGACGTTCGCCCCGGTTTGATCTCCAGATCGCGCAGCTTCTTGCGCAGGGTGTTACGGTTGACGCCGAGTATATCGGCGGCCCGGAGCTGATTGCCACCGGTCGCCCGCAGAACTCGGGCGAGCAGCGGCCGTTCCACTTCGCGGAGGACGCGATGATAGAGCCCCGGAGGCGGCAGGGCCTCGCCGAAACTCCGGAAATGGCGCTCGAGCCAGCGTTCCACCGCCTCCTCGAGAGTCGCATCGGCGTTCTCCTCGCGGAGAAGAGTGGGGACCGACTGTCGCAGCTCGGCCTCGATCACATCCGCGCCGACGACATCCTCGCGACAGAGCACCGCCAGCCGGCGCACCAGATTTTCGAGCTCCCGCACGTTGCCGGGCCAGGAATGCGCCTTGAGCCGGGCCATCGCCTCCGGGGTCAGGGTCTTGAGAGGCAGCCCCTCGTTCACCCCCTTGGAGAAGAAGTGATGGACGAGCGCCGGAATGTCCTCGATCCGCTCGCGCAAGGGCGGCAGGCGCAGCGGAACGACGTTGAGGCGGTAGAACAGATCCTCGCGGAACAGCCCCTGGCTCGCCATCGCCCGCAGATCGCGGTGGCTGGCGGCGACGATGCGCACGTTGGTGCGGATCGGTCGCTGCCCGCCCACCGGCAGGAACTCGCCCTGCTGGAGCACGCGCAGCAGGCGGGTCTGGGCTTCCAGCGGCATGTCCCCGATCTCGTCGAGGAAGAGTGTGCCCCCGTCGGCCTGCTCGAAGCGACCGGTGCGGCGGGCGGTGGCCCCGGTGAAGGCCCCCTTTTCGTGGCCGAACAGCTCGCTCTCGATCAGCTCGCGCGGGATCGCCGCCATGTTGACGGCGACGAAGGGACCTTTGCGGCGGCGGCCGAAATCGTGCAGGGCGCGTGCCACCAGCTCCTTTCCGGTCCCCGATTCGCCGGAGATGAGAACGGTGAGGTCGGTGCTCACGAGCCGGGCGATGGTCCGGTAGATCTCCTGCATCGCCGCCGAGCGGCCGATGATCGGAAGCTGCTGCTCCTCGAGCTCCGCTACCTCCGGCCGTGGCATCGTGCGTTCCCGGCGGGTCAGCGACCGCTCCACCACCGCGACCAGGGTGCCGATGTCGAAGGGCTTCGGCAGATATTCGAACGCTCCCTGTTCCGCCGCCCGAACCGCGGTGAGCAGGGTCGACTGGGCGCTCATCACGATCACCGGAAGTTCCGGTCTGAGTTTGCGGATCCGCGGCAGCAGATCGAGCGCATCCTCGTCCGGCAGGCGCACATCGGTGATCACCACCTCGCCCAGCCCGTCCTCGATCCATCGCCAGAGGCCGCTCGCCGTGCCGGTGGTCCGGACCTCGAAACCCTGACGCGCCAGCGCCCGGGCCAGTACCGTGCGCACGCCGCTGTCGTCCTCGGCGATGAGAACCAGCCCCTTGCTCACGTTCCGCGCTCCCCCCGGGCCTCCCGCACGGCCGGCAACCGAACCCGGAAGACGGCACCGGGCTCGCCCGGCAGATAGGAGACGATGCCACCGTGATCGGTGGCGATCTTGGCCACCAGCGCGAGCCCCAGCCCCTTGCCCCGGGGCCGTCCGGAGACGAAGGGGTCGAACAGGCAATCGACGAGTTCGGGAGGCACCCCCGGGCCGTTGTCGCGGATCTCCACGGTGATCGGCAGTTCGCGACGCGGCCTTCCGGTGGCCTCGGCGATCCTCAGCCCGTGCTGATAATGGGTCGAGATGCGGATCCGCCCGCCACGGGCGGGGGCTGCCTCGGCCGCGTTCTTGACGAGATTCAAAAAGAGCTGGACCAGCCGATCGCGGTCGCCGTCGACCGCCGGCAGGGAAGGATCGTAGGCCTCCTCGATCGCGAGATGGCGGGCGAAGCCCGATTCCGCCACCCGCCGGACGTGTTCGAGCACCAGATGGATGTTGACGGGATCGCGCCGCAGCGGCCCCATGTCGACGAAGTCCTCCATCCGGTCGAGGAGCCGGCAGATGCGATCGGTCTCCTCGACGATGAGACCGAGCAGGGGGCGGTCCTCTTCCCCCACCGAGCCTTCGAGGAGCTGGGCGGCACCGCGAATGCCGGAAAGCGGGTTGCGCACCTCGTGGGCCAGGGTCGAGGCGAGTGCCGCCGCCGAGCGGCCGGCGGTGCGCTGCGTCAGCTCGAGATCGATGCGCTCGGCGTGAGTGCGCCGGTTGAGAAGCGCCACCACCGCCCCGGGCGTCTCGATCACCGGGGCCAGATGGGCGTCCACCGCCACCGTCGCGCCGCGGCGGAGGGCGAGCCGCATGCCGTGGTCGGAAACCGAGATCCCACGTCGGCGGACCTGAGCCACGAGATCGAGGAATACGCCATCGGCGCCGAACTCCTCGGCCAGCGGCCGGCCGGCGAGCTGATTGCGGCTGGAGCCCAGAAGCTGCTCGGCGGCGACGTTCAGATAGGCGAAGCGGTCGGCCTCGTCGACGAGCAGCAGGGCGCTCGGCAGATTGTCGAGGAGGAGACCGAGATCGCCGGGTGGCGCTCGCATCGCTGGTACGGTCCTTCCGGCCATGGATGGTTGCCCAAGGCACGGGCATCCGTCGTCGTCTGCCTAGAAGATGTGCAAACGCCGGAAAATGGCAATCCGAAAACGGCGCGCCCGGGCTTGGCACCGCCGGTGCCGGTTCCTATACCCGCAGACATTCGCAGCCTCGCCGAAGCGGCCCGACGATGTCCACCCTCGCCCTCGTGGTCGCCGCCGGTGCCGGCAGGAGAGCACCGGGCGCGCGTCCCAAGCAGTACCGCCTGCTGGCCGGCGAGCCGGTGCTGCGGCGCACCGTACGCCGGCTCCGGCTGTGCACCGCGATCGCCGCCGTCCGCGTGGTGATCGATCCCCGGCACCGCGATCTCTACGAGGAGGCGGTGGGCGATCTGGGCCTCGGACCGCCGATCGCCGGCGGTGCCAGCCGCCGGGAGAGCGTGCGCCGCGGGCTCGAAGCGCTGGCAGGGGAACCGCCCGCGCGGGTCCTCGTCCACGATGCCGCCCGCCCGTTCGTCTCGCCGTCCCTCTGCGAGCGGGTGCTCCGTCGCCTCGAGGCGGGCGCCGAGGCCGTCGTCCCGGTACTGCCGGTGACCGACAGCCTGCGGCGGCTGGTCGAGGATCGCATCCGCGAAGAAGTGCCCCGTGAGGGCGTGTATCGCGTACAGACGCCACAGGGCTTCGCCTTCGCCACCATCCTCGAGGCCCATCGGCGGACGGCAGCGGCCTCGGCCACCGACGATTCGGCGATCGCCCTGGCGGCCGACGTCGAGGTGCATACGGTGCCGGGAGAGGAGGACAACATCAAGCTGACCCTGCCCGAGGATTTCGCCCGCGCGGAGCGCATTCTTGCCGGCGAACGGCCGCGCTTCCGTACCGGCTTCGGCTACGACGTCCACGCCCTCGATCCCGGTCGGCCGCTGGTGCTGTGCGGGGTGACGATCCCCGGAGCACCGGGCCTCGCGGGACACAGCGACGCCGACGTCGGCCTGCACGCCCTCACCGATGCGTTGCTGGCGACCATCGGTGCCGGCGATATCGGCAGCCATTTTCCGCCCGGGGAGGCCCGCTGGCGGAACGCGCCTTCGCACATCTTCCTCGAACATGCGCGCGATCTGGTAACCACGGCCGGCGGCCGCATCGAACATGTGGACGTCACCATCCTCTGCGAGCAGCCCCGCCTCGCTCCCCATCGCGAGGCCATGCGCGGACGGATCGGCGCGCTGCTCGGCCTGCCGCCGGAGGCGGTGAGCGTCAAGGCCACCACCAGCGAGGGGCTCGGCTTCGTCGGTCGCCGCGAGGGCATCGCCGCCTGTGCGGTGGCCACCGTCGGCCTGCCCCCGGGAGGGACCGATGTTCGATGACGAGCTGCTGGTGCTGGCCCGACGGGTTCTCGAAGGCTGCCGCGGCTCGGGGCTGCGTCTGACCACCGCCGAATCCTGCACGGGCGGGCTGGTGATCGGCTGCCTGACCGAGATCCCCGGCTCTTCCGATGTGGTGGACCGCGGTTATGTGACCTATTCCGATACCGCCAAGCAGGAGCTGCTGGGGGTGCGGGGCGAAAGCCTCGCCCGTTTCGGGGCGGTGAGCGAGCTCGTCGCCCGCGAGATGGCGCAAGGAGCGCTGGCCCGAAGCGGTGCCGATCTGGCGGTGGCGGTGACCGGCATCGCCGGCCCCGGCGGCGGCACGCCGGACAAGCCCGTGGGGCTCGTCCATTTCGCGGCCTCGCGCCGGGACGGGCCGGTCTGTCATCGGCGACATCTGTTCCCCGGTGACCGGCGGGCGGTGCGGCTCGCCGCGGTGCGCACCGCACTCTCCATGCTCCTGGAGGCGGTCGAGAACTCGCCGGTGATCGTCTGACGGGCCGCGCCGGTAAGGTCGCGGCTTCAGCCGCCGGTCACACTCATGTGACGGCCGAGGGCCGGGCGATTGTGGCGGCGGTCGATGACGAAATCATGGCCCTTGGGCTTGCGGGCGACGCCCTCGCGGATCGCCCGGATCAGCGGCGTATCGCTTTCGGAGGCCCGCAGCACCTCGCGCAGCTCGATCCGGTCCTCCTGCCCGAGACACATGAACATGGTGCCCGTACAGGTGATCCGCACCCGATTGCAGGATTCGCAGAAATTGTGGGTGAGCGGCGTGATGAAGCCGAGCCGCCCCCCGGTCTCCTCGATCCGCACGTAGCGCGCTGGACCGCCAGTGCGGTAGGGAATCTCGGTCAGGGTCCAGCGCTGCTCGAGGCGGGCGCGGACCTCGGAAAGCGGCAGATACTGGTCGACCCGATCGCCTTCCACCTCCCCCAGCGGCATCGTCTCGATCAGCGTCAGATCGAACCCTTCGGCGCCGCACCAGGCGATCATCCGGTCGAACTCGTCCTCGTTGACCCCCTTGAGGGCCACCATGTTGATCTTGATGGCGAGACCGGCCGCCTTGGCCGCCTCGATGCCCGCCATCACCTTGTCGAATTTGCCCCAGCGGGTGATGGCCTCGAACCGCTCGCGCACCAGCGTATCCAGCGAGACGTTGATGCGCCGCACGCCGGCGGCGGCCAGATCGACGGCGAACCGGGTGAGCTGGCTGCCGTTGGTGGTGATCGTCAGCTCCTCGAGCTTCCCCTGCCCGAGCCGCCGGCCGAGCTCGCCGACGAGCCACATGACGTTGCGGCGTACCAGCGGCTCGCCGCCGGTGAGGCGGATCTTGCGGACGCCGAGGGTGATGAAGGCATCGGCGAGACGCAGGAGCTCCTCGAGGGTGAGAAGATCGCGCTTGGGCAGGAAGGTCATGTTTTCCGCCATGCAGTACACACAGCGGAAATCGCAGCGATCCGTCACCGAGATGCGGATGTAGCTGACCTCACGTCCGAACGGATCGACCAGCATGGCGCCGAACTCCCTCCGGCGGGCGGGAACTTCCGCCCCGCCTTCTCGCCCGGGCTCCATCCTAGAAAGATCTGGCGGGTTTGTGAATGGCGTGTATGGCTTGGCCCGGATCGCGGGAAAGCCTTTCGAGCGGAGACATCGTCGTGCGGATGAGTTTTCGTGCCGCGCGTTCCGAGGAGGCGCAACGGGCGTTCAAGGAGCTGACGGCGCGCTACGGGGACGTGCCGGTCGAGGAGGCCGATCTGATCGTCGCCCTCGGCGGCGACGGTTTCATGCTGGAGACCCTGCACGGGTTCATCGACCGGCGACTGCCGATCTACGGCATGAACCTCGGCACCGTCGGCTTCCTCCTCAACAGCTACCGGGTCGAGGGCCTGCTGGAGCGGATCGCCGTCGCCACCCCGGTCGATCTCCACCCCCTGCGCATGCGGGCCGAACTGGCCGACGGGCGGGAAATGACCAGTCTCGGGATCAACGAGGTATCGGTGTTCCGCGAGACCCGGCAGGCGGCGCGTCTGGCGATCGACATCGACGGTGTCTGCCGGATGCCGGAGCTGGTCTGCGACGGCATCCTGATCGCCACCCCGGCCGGCAGCACCGCCTACAATCTCTCGGCCCACGGGCCGATCATCCCCCTCGGCGCCGATCTCCTCGCCCTGACGCCGATCAGCGCCTTCCGGCCGCGGCGCTGGCGCGGGGCCCTGCTGCCGAGCCGCACCCGCTTCTGCGTGCGGGTGCTCGATCCCGAGAAGCGGCCGGTGAGCGCGGTGGCCGACTACACCGAGGTGCGCGACGTCCACGCCGTCCACGTCTGGGAGGACCGCTCCATCTCCTTCCGGCTGCTGTTCGATCCCGAGCACAATCTTGAGGAACGAATCCTCAAGGAGCAGTTCATCCCCTGACCGCGGGAAGCCGCGGTTCAGGCGGGAAACCGCAACAGGGCGCGGCTCGGGACCCCCAGCCGGTCGCGGCCGCCGAGGCCCTCGAGCTCGATCAGGAACAGCGCTCCCGCCACCTCGGCCCCCACCTTGCCGAGCAGCTCGACGGTGGCCCGCGCGGTCCCCCCGGTGGCGATCAGATCGTCGACCACCAGCACGCGACGGCCCGGCTCCAGCAGCCCGTCGGCGAGCTGCAGGGTGTCGCTGCCGTATTCCAGATCGTAGGAATGGCTCACCACGGTTCCCGGCAGCTTGCCGAGCTTGCGGACCATGACGAAGCCGATCCCGAGGCGCAGCGCCAGGGGCGCCGCCAGCAGGAAGCCGCGGGATTCGATGGCCGCGAGATACTCCGGGCGCCAGCCCGCCGCCGCCTCGGCCAGACGGTCGATGGTCTCCCGCCACAGGGCGGGGTCGATCAAGAGGGTCGAGATGTCGTAGAAGAGGATCCCCGGCTTCGGAAAATCAGGGATTCTACGAATGCGCTCAGCCAAATCCATCGTCCCGTCCTCTCGGCGGATCACCCCGTCGCGCCTGATGCCACGCCTCGCGGCCGTCGCCAAGTCCGCGCCCGTCCTGCTGCTCCTGCTGGCGGCGATGCTGCCGCCCTGGTCCGGCCGCTTCGGCGCCTCCCCGGCCCTGGCCCGGGCCGAAAACGACGTCACCTTTCCGCTGACCCGCGGCACCCTGGTGACATCCAAGGGCCGCTTTCGCCTCTTCCTCGAATTCGCCGGCACGCCGGCGCAGCGGGCCCACGGTCTGATGTTCCGCCGCTCGCTGCCAGAGAACTTCGGCATGCTGTTCGATTTCGGCGGCACCGGCGAGGTCGCGATGTGGATGAAGAACACCCTCATTCCGCTGGACATGCTGTTTTTCGACGCGCGCGGCCGGGTGGTGGGGCTGATCGCCGATGCCGAGCCCCTGTCGGAAAAGGTGTTGTCGCCCGGCGTGCCGGCCCGCGCCGTGCTCGAGCTGCCGGCGGGCTCGATCGAACGCTACAGCGTGCAGATCGGCGATGTGCTCGAACACCGGATGTTCGGCAGCGGTTGAGGGAGCTTCCTCTCCCTCAGCCCTCCAGCCGTTCGCAGGCACGGAGGATCCGCCGGCAGGCCTCCTCAAGGAGCTCCGTCGAGGTGGCGTAGGAGATGCGGAAATGGGGGTCGAGGCCGAAGGCGGCACCATGGACCACCGCCACCCCGGCGTCCTCCAGGAGATAGCGGGCGAACTGTTCGCTCGAGGCGATCGGCTGGCCGCCCGGCGGTCGCCTGCCGATCACCCCGGCACAGCTCGGATAGACGTAGAAGGCCCCTTCCGGTTTCGGACAGGAAAGGCCGGGCGCTTCGTTCAGCAGCCGCACCACCAGATCGCGCCGTTCGCGGAACACCCGGTTGCGCTCGGCGAGAAAGCCCTGATCGCCGTCGAGGGCGGCGAGGGCCGCGGCCTGACTGATGGAACAGGGATTGGAGGTGCTCTGGCTCTGGATGGTGGCCATCGCCTTGATCAGCTCGCGCGGGCCGCCGGCGTAGCCGATCCGCCAGCCGGTCATGGCGTAGGCCTTGGAGACGCCGTTGACGGTGAGGGTGCGATCCTTCAGATCCGGCGCCACCTGGGCGATGGTGGTGAAGACGAACCCGTCGTAGACGAGATGCTCGTACATGTCGTCGGTCATCACCCGGACCTGCGGATGACGCCGCAGCACCTCGGCGAGAGCCTCGAGCTCCTCGCGGCGATAGGCCGCTCCGGTGGGATTGCTCGGGGAATTGAGGACCAGCCATTTGGTCCGCGGGGTGATCGCCCGTTCGAGATCCTCGGGACGCAGGCGGAAGCCGGTTTCGGCCGAGCAGGCGACGAACACCGGCTCGCCGCCGGCGAGCCGCACCATGTCCGGATAGGAGACCCAGTAGGGGGCGGGAACCACCACCTCGTCACCGGGATCGAGGGTGGCCATGAAGGCGTTGTAGAGCACCTGCTTGCCGCCGGTGCCGACGGTGATCTCCGCGGGTTCGTAGTCGAGCTCGTTCTCGCGCCGGAACTTGCGGACGATCGCCGCCTTGAGCTCCGGGGTGCCGTCGACATTGGTGTATTTGGTCTCGCCGCGGCGGATGGCGGCGATCGCCGCCTCCTTGATGTGATCGGGGGTGTCGAAATCGGGCTCCCCGGCGCCGAGGCCGATGATGTCCCGTCCCGCCGCCCTGAGCTCGCGGGCGAGATTGGTGACGGCCATGGTCGGGGACGGCTTGATCCGCGACAGGCTGGCAGCGAGAAAGCCCATGACGACCCCTCCGAGGATGGTTGTCGGCGGGCACTCTATGCGCCTTGCCCGGGCTCCACAATGCCGGGCTGCGACGGCCCGTCGAGGCTCCGGTCGAGACGCCGGATGCGCGCATAGAGCCGCTCCGCCTGCGCCGCCAGCCGTCCCAGCCGGTCCTCCTCTCCCGCCTCCGGGGCCTCCCAGAAATCCCCTTCGAGACGCAGCAGCCGCCACGCCTCGTCGCGCGCCCGATCGGCGGAAAGCTCGCCCGCGCCGACGGCGCGGCGGGCCAGCAGCCAGGCCATGCAGGCACTCAGGCGGGTGGCGATGCGCCCGGTCCGTACGGCCCGTTCGAGCTCGGCCAGGACCGGCTGCGGCCCGGTGCGGTGCGGTTGACGCGCCGCCTGCTGCTCCATGAGATCCCGCGTCCGACGGGCGATCTCGAGGGTCTCCTCGAACAGGGCGTCGAGCAGATCGCGCTCGCCCCGCCGTTCCCCGAGCGCCATGGCGGTTTCCTTCCCTCGCAGGTTTCCTCTCCCGACGAAGGTCGGGGAGGTGGTTCCGACGGTCAAGGTCGGGCGGCGCCATCCGGGTATGGCGCGGTCGTCTTCGAACCGTGGAAGGGCGATGTCAGGCGACCGGACCGAGGAGACGGCCGGGGACGGCGGTTTCCCGCGCGAGCTCGGCGAGGGTGACGACCAGGCGGGTGAAGACCGGGGCCAACGCCGCCGTCCCCTCGTGCGGATCGTGGCACGCCTCGTCCATGAAGAGATCACGTCGCACTTCGAGCTGCAGGGCGTGGATATCCTCCTGCGGCCGCCCGTAATGTTCGGTGATGTAGCCGCCCGCGAAGGGGCGGTTGCGGACCGCGACGAGACCGGCGCCGCGCAGGACCTCCATCGCCGTCGCCGCCAGCTCGCCGCCGGCGGCCCGGCCGTGGCAGTCGCCGATGGCCACGTCCACCAGCCGCCGTTCGACCCGCGCCGCACTCGCCGGCATCGAATGGACGTCGAGCAGCACCGCCACGCCGAAGGCCCGTCGCAGCTCCTCGAGGCGCCGCTCGAGCTCGCGGTGGTAGGGCCGGTGGACGCGTTCCAGGCGGTCGGCGATCTCCGCCATGCCGAGGGGCCGGCGATGGAGGTGGCGGCTGCCGAGCCGCGAGGGCACGACGCCGAGCCCGGCCCGGACCCGCAGGCTGAGCCGCAACCCGCTGCGATCGGACCGTTCGAGAAGGAGGGCCGGATCGATTTCCCGCGGATCCCGATTGAGATCGACATAGGCGCGGCGGTGGGTGGCGGCGAGCATGGCGGCGCCGCGCTCCGGCGCTCCGGCGAACAGGAGATGTACGGGACCGTCGTCGAGCTGCCTCAGAGCCTCCTCGTCGCAGGCCAGGCGCGCCCGGGCTTCGGCCGGCAGGAACGTCCCGCTGTGGGGTGAGGAGATCAGCACCGGCAGCCGTGGCGGCCGCGCCGGATAGAGCCGGAAGGGATGCTGACGATGGGCGGTCAAGCGGCCACCTCGCTGCTGCGACGAGGGCAGATCACCACAGCTCGCGGTGCCGTGCAACCGCGCGCTCCGCGACCCGCGCCGCGCCCTCTTGTCAGCGCCGCCCATGCGCCCTATGAACCGCCTTCGAGGGCGCGTAGCTCAGCGGGAGAGCACTACGTTGACATCGTAGGGGTCGCTGGTTCGATCCCAGCCGCGCCCACCACGCAACG
>Ga0256839_1000215_pt1 | contig 75761 bp, 74 predicted proteins | sample 354166metaG_FD_185968 | JGI IMG/M metagenome (GOLD analysis project Ga0256839, IMG submission 185968) | Hydrothermal vent microbial communities from Mid Atlantic Ridge, Atlantic Ocean - 354-166 | ecosystem: Environmental > Aquatic > Marine > Hydrothermal vents | place: Atlantic Ocean: Mid... | reverse complement strand
GAGGAACAGGAGGGTCAGCAGCAGGGCGGCCGTCCGGGCCGGGCGGGGGATGGGAGACGGTTTCATGTCGGTGGTTCCTTCGAGCGAGAGTTGCATCGGTCTTCCGCGGCGATTCGACGCAGGTGAGGCGGGATTGTACCCCAAGCCTGGTAACATGGAGGTAACATGGCGGGAAAAATGCCGTCCCGGGGCGGCGGTTTCCCGGATTGCGGCCCTGGCGGGCCTTCATCCCCGGATTGCGGCCCTGCGGGCCTTCATCCGGGCTACGGGGGGTCGTAGCCCGGATGGAGCGGAGCGGAATCCGGGGTGGGGGTGTGGGCAGGATCCGGGGCCTTCATCCCCGGATTGCGGCCCTGGCGGGGCTTCATCCCCGGATTGCGGCCCTGCGGGCCTTCATCCCCGGATTGCGGCCCTGCGGGCCTTCATCCGGGCTACGGGGATTCGTAGCCCGGATGGAGCGGAGCGGAATCCGGGGAGGGGGCGGCGGTTCAGGGGTTCGGGCTGAGGGATTCGAAGAGGGCCCGGGTGGCGGGGGAGGGGGGCAGGTTCAGGGCGTCGTGGAGGCGGCGCCGGCAGCGGTGGTAGAGGCGCACCGCTTCGGCCTGCTGGCCCAGGTGGCCGTGGGCGCGCATCAGTTCGCGGTAGAAGGGTTCGTGCAGGTCGTCGATCTTGAGGCCGCGGCGGTAGAGGTCGATGAGTTCGCGCCAGGCGCCCCGTTCCTCCAGGGTCCGGCCCAGGCGTTCGTAGCCTTGCAGGACGTCGTCGTGCAGGCGGACGCGGGCGGCCAGCAGCCAGGAGGGGTCGCCTTCTTCGGGGAGGAATGCGCCTTGATACAGGTGCAGGGTCTGGTCGATGCGGTCGGGATGGTGGGCGGCCAGCCCGGTTTCCAGGGCCCAGATGTCGAGCCACACCTGTCCGGCGTCGAGGCTCAGGCGGCCGCCGTCGAGGCGCAGCAGGTCCCGGCTGCCGAGCAGCTTGCGCAGCCGCTGCAGGGTGGTGATGAGGGCGCGGCGCGCGTCGCCGCCTTCGGCCTCGGGCCAGAGGATGTCCTCGATCTGCGTGGCGGGCACCTGGCGGCCGCCCAGGGCGATGAGCACCTTGAGCAGCTTGAGGGGCTTGCGGTGGGTACGGTTCGCCGGGTCGATGGGTTGCCCGTCCCGCTCGACGGCGAAACGGCCCAGGGTGCGGATGCGCACGGCGACGGGCCAGCTCGACAGCAGTTCCGTGCCGGTGGGCCGGGGCAGGGCGTTGCGGCGGATGAAGCGCCGGACGTAATCGGTTTCGATGTCGTGTTCCAGGGCGACGGCGCAGAGCCGGGCCAGCACCGGCGGCAGGTGCCAGAGGGTCACCTGCAGATCCATCTCGCGCCCGCAGGCCAGGGCCGGGCGCAGCCGTGCCAGGAGGGTTTCGGTCTCGCCTCTGCGCCAGGCGGACCAGGCCTCCAGCAGGCCCAGGTGGAAGACCTCGACGCTGCGGCTGTGGCAGGCGGCGGCCAGGCGCCGGGTGTCGGCGATGAGCGCCTGCGCCTCGGCGTGGCACGCCGTCTCGATGAGCATGAAGGCGTGGGCGCAGCCGCTGAGCAGCTCGAAATGGGGAGTGTGCAGGGCGCGGATGTCGGTCCAGGCGCGGCGGGTGTGTTCCCGGGCCCGTTCCGGGTCCTGGTCCAGCCAGGCGAGCCAGCCGGCCAGGTAGTCGTAGTGGACCTGCTCGTGGCGGTTGCCGGGCTGGATGTGCCGCCGGTATCGCGCCAGGAGGTCGGCCGCCCGGCCGGTGTCCTGGCGGGTGAGGTGATAGATGATGGCGGCCGAGAGCAGCCAGAGCCGGCCGATGGTGATGCCGTGGTTTTCCACTACCGCCAGGGCGTCGTCGATGAGTTCGATGGTGCCCGCCGTCTCGCCCGAGTTCCAGCGCCGGGTGATTTCCACCAGGTAGGCGATCACCCGGGCCAGTGGTGCGATACGTTCGCCCGTGGCGTAGGGCAACAGCATGTCGGCCAGCAGTTTCAACCGGGCGGGCTGGGGGTGCCAGGTGAAGTACATGGCCAGATGGGAGGCGGCGAGGCAGCGGGCGGTGTCGTCGGCGATGGCGGGCAGCAGGCGCCGCAGGCGCTCGGCGGTATCGGCCCACTCGACGGGATCGCGGCTGCCGGGGCAGGCGGTGAAGCCCATGTTGAAGGCGGTGAAGGCCACCCGGCCTTCGAGCGCAGGGTCGGGACGGGTGCCGAAGCGGCGCCGCAGGTGTTCCAGCTCGGCCAGCCAGTGAGGGATTTCGGCCAGGCTGTCGTTGGTGAACATGATGCTGTCCATGACGCCCAGCCAGGCCAGGCAGGCACCGTCGCCGTCGCCGTCCGAGACGAAACGCTGGTAGGCCGCGCGGAAGTGTGTGCCGGCCGTGCCCGGATCGAAGGCCAGTGCCGCGCTGCCCAGCCAGTAGCTCAGCCAGGGGTCGCCTTCGATATGCGGGCGGGGCAGCGCCGCCAGCCACTCGTGAAGGCGATGGTGCCGGCCTTGGGCCAGCAGCTCGGCAGCCCGGTTGCGGATCATCTGTGCCAGGGAGTCCCAGCAGGCCGTTTCCCTGTACAGGCGGGCGGCCTCGTCTGCCTCGCCTGCCTCCTCGAGGTGTCGCGCCGCCCGTTGTTTGAGTGCCCGTCGTTCGGCGGCGGGGAGTTCGGCCTCGGCCCGGTCGAGGAGAAACGCCCGTAACAGCGGATGGTAGACGTAGGCAGGCCGGCCGACGGCCAGGCGGGTGACGAACAGTTGCTGCTGGACCAGCCACTCCAGCCGGGCGCCGGCATCGCGAATGCCGGTGAGGCGCGCTGCCGCTCCGGGGTGCACGGGCGTGAACCACGCGGTCTTGAGCAGCAGGGTCCGGGTCTTCTCAGGCAGGTGACGGAAGATCTCGGTGGCGAAGTAGGCAGCGAAACGCCGCCGTGACAGCTCGACGCCGGGTTCGGCCGTGCCGCGCCGTGCCGGCGCCCGCGGCTCGTCAGATGGCATTGCCTGAAATTGCAGCACCAGGCCGGTGATCCAGCCACAGGCCGTCGCCTGCAGACGGGTGATTGCCTCGTCCGGGAGCGGGCGGTCGCCGGCGAGGAAGCGAACGAGGCCCCGTCCTTCGTCGTGGGTCAACTGCAGTTCGGGCCAGTCCAGCCGTGCCAGGCGGCCCCCGGCCATGGCCCGGGCATGGAGCGCCGGCGGCGGGTTGCGGCTGGTGACGATGACCTGCCGGTTCGGCGGGATCTCTTCCATGCCGTGCCGCAGGATCTCGTCGAATGCCGCATCGTCCGCGACGGCTTCCATGTTGTCCAGCACCAGCACGCCCGGCGCCTTCATGGCGGCGAAGAGTTCACGGAAGAAGCGGCGCGCGAAGGCCGCCGGCCCGGCCCGGTATTCGGGGGCCAGCACCGGCAGGCGGCGCCTGCGGGAACGGTTCAGGCGCTTGAGGCCCTCGCCCAGGTAGTAGAAGAAGGAACCGATGTCACTGTCCCCGGGGTCGAGGCGGTACCACAGGGGCCGGATGTCGCGGTCCTGCAGGTAGGCGGCGACCAGGGTGGTCTTGCCTGCCCCCGCGGGTGCCGTGATCCAGACGACGGGACGGTCGCGCAGTTCGTCGAGGCGCTGGTACAGCCGGGGCCGGGCGTAGACCCGTGGCAGGACGGGCGCCGTGAGCTTGGTGGGTTTCTGTTGCCTGGCCGCCATGGCAAGTCACCCGGGGCCGGTCCGGGTCGTCGAATGCACGGCTGCGAGGTCGAAGGTCGAGGCTGGCATGTCCCTGTCCGCGTGTGGTTCTTCTTTTCCGACCGAAATATATGCCGGAAAGCCGCCCGAAGGCAAAGGGCAGTTCTGCGGGTGTGGGTGGCGCGGCGTCGTTTCACAGCCGTATGGGGAGAAATCCACCATGAACGGTGCTTTTTCTTGATTCTGGCCTTTGTGCCTGCTGCCAGTCTGCAGGATGGGCTGCAGGTGGGAATGCGAGGCGGCAGTCGATGTCCGCCGGCCGTTATCTGCTAGAATACCTGCCATGAGATTTCATCCTGCAGGGGCGGCGGGTTCGTGAGTGTCTACTCCGTGGACAAGCTCATCGCCGAGGCGCGGCGTCTCGCGGCGGACTACCGGCGCGCCACGGGCAAGCCGCTTGCCGGCGTGAGCAGTGAAATCTGCCAGTACGATGCCGCCCGCCTGTTGAACCTGGAAGTCTGCAATCCGCCGGTGGGGGGCTACGATGCCGTCGGCCGCGGCGAACGCGAGGGCAAGCGTATCCAGATCAAGGGGCGCGCCATTTTCGACGAGCGCAAGTCGGGGCAACGCATCGGCCAGCTCAAGCTGGACCAGGAATGGGACAGCGTGATGCTGGTGCTCATGGACGAGAACCTGGAGCCTTTCGAGATCTACGAGGCGGAGCGTGAGGACATCATGGAATGCCTCGCCCGGTCCCCCAGCCGGCGCGCGTCCCGCGGCGCCATGTCGGTGGCCCGTTTCAAGAACATCGCCCGCCTGGTCTGGACCCGGGAAAACGGCATTGAAACCGACGAACTCTGGGACAACCGGTCGGGTCCCTGAAGCGCCATCCCGGAACCGCCGCCACGTGAAAACATGTTGAGCGTTGCCGAGCTGCTGGGGGATGCGGGGCCGCTGGCCCGCCACCTGCCCGGTTTTGCGCCCCGTGCGCAACAGCAGGCCCTGGCGGGGCGCATCGCCGCAGTGCTGGAAACGGGCGGTGTCCTGGTGAGCGAGGCCGGCACCGGCACGGGCAAGACGCTGGCCTATCTCGTGCCGGTATTGCGCTCGGGACGCCGCGTCATCATTTCCACCGCCACCAAGACCCTGCAGGACCAGCTCTATCGGCGCGACATCCCCCTGGTGCGCAAGGCCCTGGGGGCCACCGCCCGTTTCGCCCTGCTCAAGGGACGGGCCAACTATCTCTGCCGTTACCGCCTGGCGCTTGCGGCGCAGGCAGGATACGACCGCGTCCCCCAATATGGCCGGGACTACCGGCGCGTCCGGACCTGGGCCGCCCGTACCGAGAGCGGGGACATCGAGGAGGTGCAGGGTGTCCCCGCCGACTCTCCGGTATGGCCCCAGGTGACCTCCACCGCTGACAACTGCCTGGGCCAGGACTGCCCCGAGTTTTCCGCCTGTCACGTCATGAAGGCGCGTCGTGCCGCGCAGGAGAGCGACGTCGTGGTGATCAATCATCACCTGCTGTTTTCCGACATGATGCTCAAGGAAGGCGGTTTCGGCGAGCTGCTGCCGGGCGCCGAGGCCTTCATTATCGACGAGGCCCACCAGTTGCCGGAGATCGCCGCGCGGTTCTTCGGTCATGCCGTGAGCGCCCATCAGCTCCTGGAACTGGGACGCGACGCCCTCAAGGCGGCCCACGAGGCCGGAGGCGACATGCCCGAGCTGCCGGCACGGGTCCGGGCCCTGGAGCAGGCCGTGACCGCCCTGCGCAAGCGCCTGGGCGAGGCGGGCAGGCGCGCGCCGTGGGCGGCGGTGCGGGAGGCGGCCGCCGTGAAGGCGGGTGTGGAGGGGCTGCGGGCACGCCTCGCCGCGCTCACGGAACTGCTGGCGGCGGTGGCCGAACGCGACAAGGGGCTGGAACATTGCCACCAGCGGGCGCTTTCCCTGGGGGAGCGGCTCGCGGGTTTTGCGGCCTCGCCCGATGCCGAGGCGAGGGGCGAAGGGTCGTGCGACAACGATTCGCCCCACGATGATTCGCCTGACGCTGTATCACTTGACGATGTATCACTGGGCGGCCCGTCGGCGGGGCGTGTCACCTGGTTCGAGACCAGCCGGCGGGGCTTCGTGCTCCACGACACCCCGCTGGACATCGCCGAGACTTTTCAGGCTGCCATGGCACGCTATCGCAGCGCCTGGGTGTTCACCTCCGCCACCTTGGCGGTGGGGCGGTGCTTCGGGCATTTCACCCGCCGCCTGGGCATCGCGGAGGCCGAGACGGCGCAGTGGGACAGCCCCTTCGATTACGCCCGGCATGCCTTGCTCTACCTGCCGCCCGGCCTGCCCGAACCCAATGATCCCGATCATACCGCCACCGTGGTGCGGACGGTGCTCCCGGTGTTGCGTGCCAGCGGCGGACGCGCCTTCCTGCTCTTCACCAGCCATCGCGCCTTGCGCGAGGCGGCGGCGCTCCTGGGCGAGGCCGGCCTGCCCTATCCCCTGCTGGTGCAGGGCGAGGCCCCGCGCAGCGAACTGCTGGCACAGTTCCGCGCGCTGGGCAATGCCGTGCTGCTGGGTACCAGCAGTTTCTGGGAAGGGGTGGACGTGCGCGGTGCCGCGCTCTCCTGCGTGATCGTGGACCGGTTGCCCTTTGCGCCGCCGGACGACCCGGTGTTCCGGGCCCGGGCCGAGGCCCTGCGCCGCGCCGGCGGCAACCCCTTCCGCGAGTGCCAGCTTCCCCATGCCGTGATCACGCTCAAGCAGGGGGTGGGACGGCTCATCCGCGACGTGGACGACCGAGGCGTGCTCGTGCTGTGCGACCCGCGTCTCTTGAGCCGTCCCTACGGGCGGACCTTTCTCGCCAACCTGCCGCCCATGCCGCGCAGCCGCGACCTGGCGGACGTGGAGGCCTTTTTCGCGGCATTGCCGGAAAGACGGGCGGGGGCGGCGGGGGCGTGAGGCTGCTGGCCCTGGATACCGCCACGGAGGCCTGTTCCGCCGCCCTGCTGGTGGAGGGGGAGGTGCTGGAGCGCTACGAAGTCGCGCCCCGGCGTCATGCCGAACTGGTGCTGCCCATGCTGGAGTCGCTCCTGGACGAGGCGGGGCTGAGCCTCTCGCGCCTGGACGCCCTCGCCTTCGGGCGCGGTCCCGGCGCGTTCACCGGCCTGCGCATCGCCGCCGGTGTGGCCCAGGGCATCGCCCTGGGGGCGGAACTGCCCGTGGTGCCCGTCTCGACCCTGGCGGCGCTGGCGCATGGCGCCTTTCGCGAGCGGGGCGAGACGGCCGTGCTGGCGGGCATCGACGCCCGCATGGGGGAAGTGTACTGGGGCATCTATCGCGGGGTTGAAGCCGGCGTTATGGAATGCGTGGGCGAGGAGTGTGTCTGTCCCCCGCAGGTCGTGCCCGTGCCGCCGGGGAAGGGATGGTTCGGTGCCGGGACGGCCTGGGCGTGCCACGGCGAGATCCTGGCAAGGCGCCTTGGACCGCGGCTCGCCGCCTGGGCGGGAGACTCCCTGCCGCGGGCGCGCGACATTGCCGTGCTGGGGGCAGGGCTCTATCGTGCGGGCCGGGCCGTGGATCCCGCGCAGGCCCTGCCGGTCTACCTGCGCGACAAGGTGGTGGCGGAAAAAGCGGACGCCACCGATCGCGGGAGGGAATGAGCAACGATCCACAGAGGAGAACCGCCATGTTTGTCGTCATGAACCGCATACCGGTCAGCAAGGCATTCTGGGAAGACTTCGAGGAGCGTTTCCGCAATCGTGCCGGCCTGGTGGAGCAGTCGCCGGGATTCGTGCGCAACCTGATCCTGCGCCCGGCGGAAGGCAGCAGCGATTATCACGTGGTCATGACGCTGTGGGAGAGCAAGGCGGCCTTCGAGGCATGGACCCGGAGCGAATCCTTCGCCCGTGCCCATGAGAAGGCCCGCCAGACCCCGCCGGAGATGTATGCAGGGCGCAACGTGCTGGAGATGTTCGAGGTGGTGAGCGACAGCGGGGAGGCAGGTGCTCCATGATCCGCCTGCTCCATTTCACGGATACGCACTTGTTTGCGGATCCCGCGCACGTGAGTTACGGCGTGCAGCCCGATGCCACCTTGCAGGCCGTGCTGGCGGCGGCCCGCGCCCGTGAGCGCGGCTGCCGGGCCGCCCTCGTGACCGGCGATCTGGTGCACGACGCACCCGCGGCCTACCCGCGGCTGCGGGCCCATCTCGCCACGCTGGACATGCCGGTTCATTGCGTGCCCGGCAATCACGACGACAAGGCCGCCATGCGGAGGGTCTTCTCTTCGCCGCCGGTGACCTGGCAACGCAGCGCCCGCTACGGAAACTGGTTGCTGGTGTTTCTGGACAGCAGTGTGCCCGGCGAGGTGCGGGGGCATCTGGATGAAACGGAGCTGACTGCCCTGGACGGGCTGCTGGACGGGCATGCCGGGTCCCATGCCCTGGTATGCCTGCACCATCCCCCGCGTCCCTGCGGCATGGCCTGGCTGGACCGGGGGCTCGTTCTCGACAATCCGGAGGCCCTGTTCGGCGTGCTCGATGCCCACGCCAACGTGCGCGCGGTGCTGTGGGGTCACGTCCACCAGGCGTACGACGAGCTGCGCCGGGGCGTGCGCCTGCTGGCCACGCCCTCCACCATGGCGCAGTTCCTTCCGGATGCCGAGGAGTTTGCCCTGGACACCGCCCGGCCCGGTTACCGCTGGCTGGCCCTGGGGGAAGACGGAACGGTGGAAACGGGCGTGGAGCGATTGAGCGAGTCCCTGGCCGGAACTCGCTCGGGGACTTGTCGGTGACAGGCGCGGGCGGGGAGGCAGGCGGCCGGGAGGGCGCCGACACAGGGTGCCGGTGCAGGACGCCGCCCCCGGCGCGAGCAGGCTGTAGCAATCGGTGAAACCAATGGGAGGGAAGGAACATGACGGATTGTTTGTTCTGCAAGATGGTCGCGGGCGAGATTCGACCCGACGTGGTTTACGAAGACGATGCGGTACTGGCTTTCCGGGATATCAATCCCCAGGCGCCAACCCATGTGCTGGTGGTGCCGCGGACGCATATCGCTACGATCAACGACCTGGAGCCGTCGCATGCCGAACTGGTGGGCCGGCTTTATCTCGCGGCCAGGGAAGTCGCCCGGCGGGAGGGCCTGGCCGAGCGGGGTTATCGCACGGTCATGAACTGCAACGCGGAGGCGGGTCAGACGGTCTTTCACCTCCACCTGCACGTCCTCGGCGGGCGTCCCATGAAATGGCCGCCGGGCTGAATCCTCTTTTGCCCCGAGGCGGTGCTTCTGCGCGGTCTCAGGGCCGCGAACCGGTGGCTATGTTGCGGGGGTGAGGGGCAGTTTGCGGGTGTCGCCCCGGGGTCTGCGCGCCGGGAGGCTCGCGGCCAGGCGTTTCATGACCTTTTCCGCGGTGGCGCGGTAGGCGGTGAGCTTGCCGCCGTAGACGGTGAGCAGGCGCGGCCGTCGTGCGCGGTCCGTGTGGAGTATGGTCTCCCGCGGCCGGTCGAAGGCACTGCCGGCGGCGGTGGGCAGCACCCGCAGGCCGGCGAAGGCGTCCCGGATCCGTTCGCGGCCCGCGCCGCGCCAGGCGGGAAAATAATGGGCGAAGGTCCCCAGCAGATAGTCCATTTCCTCGGGGGTGGGCGCAACGGCGGCCGGATCGCCTTCATAGGGTACCTCGGTGGTGCCCACCAGGATACGATCGTGCCAGGGCATGGCGAAGACCGCACGCCGGTCGCGGGGCGCCTCCAGGTAATAGAAGCCCCGTTCCAGTCGTCCGTCCAGGAGAATGTGGCTGCCTTGCACCAGGTCCACCGCCAGGGTAGGGGGCGGCGGCGTGATGCGGGCCAGCACCTGGTTGGCCCAGGGGCCGGCGGCATTGACCAGGACGCGGGCCCGGCAGCTGTGCTCCCGCTCGGCGCAGCGGTAGTGGACGATCACCTCGCCGGGTGCCAGTTCGGCGCCGGTGAAGACGGCGGGCAGTTCCAGGCGGGCGCCCAAGGCCTGGGCCGATCGCATCACCGCGCGGGTGAGCGCCGCATCGTCGGTCTGGGCGTCGTGGTACTGGAAGACCTGTTGCAGGCCGCCGGTGTCCAGGCCGTCCAGGGCTTCCCACTGGCGCCGTGGCAGGGTGCGGAAGCGGGTGCCCGGTGCAAGTCCGCCCAGCAGGGCATACAGGGCGAGTCCCGCACGCAACTGCCAGGGGCGGCGGCGGGTGTCACGGTAGACGGGAATGTGGAAGGGTTGAAGGCGGACCAGCTCCGGTGCCAGGCGCAACAGCAGGGCGCGTTCCCGCAGGCATTCCCGTACCAGGGCAAACTGGCGCGACTCCAGATAGCGCAGGCCGCCGTGGATCAGCTTGCTGGAGCGGCTGGAGGTGCCGAAGGCCAGGGCGCGCTGTTCCAGCACCAGGACCTCATGGCCCGCGGCGGCAGCAGCCTGGGCCACGCCGGCGCCATGGATGCCTGCGCCGATGACGATGATGTCCGTGTTATTCATCCCCATCGTTCCGGGTTCCGCCTCGCTGCAGCGGGCTGCCCCCTGAGGTTGTCCCTGGTGTGGATCCCAGTATGGATCCCGGTATGGATCCCAGCATGGATTCCGGTACGGATCCTGTCATGGATGCCAGTTGGCGCAGCAGTTCGCCCACCGCCATGGTTTCGATGTAGCGCGCACCGCGCGCATGCCAGTCCAGGGCCAGGCGGGCATCGGCGATCTCGTAGAGTACCCAGGCCCAGGGGCCGGACCAAAGGGCCTCGGGCCCGGGCTTCAGCCGGGTGTGGTTGCAGAAGAGATAGTCGGGCCGCAGGGCTTCGGCCTGGCGGCGATGGGCGGCATCGGGCCGGGACAGGACCCAGCCCACCCGGCGTGCGCCCCGGCGGCGGGCCGCCTGCAGGGCCTCGGCCGCGTAGGAAATGGGAATGGCGCGCATCCCCAGGGGCTCGACGGCGGCCATGACGGCCGTCACCACGGCCTGCGTGCCGAAACGTGCCAGGCTTTCGGTCTTGATTTCCACGAAGACCTCGGCGGCCGGCCAGGTGCCGAGCAGCTCAGCGAGCGCCGCCAGGGTCGGGATGGTGACGTGGGCGAAGCGCCGGCCGAAGCGCCGGGGTTCTCCTGCCGGGATGCGGCTCAGGGTGGCACAGTCCAGGTCCATGATATTGCCTGCGCGGCCGGTGGTGCGGGCCAGAGAAACGTCGTGGAAAAGCATGGGCACGCCGTCGGTGCTGAGCTGGACATCCACCTCGATATGGGACGCGCCTGCTGCCAGGGCCGCGGTGATGCCCGGCAGGGTGTTTTCAGGATAACGATACGGGTAGCCGCGGTGCGCCACCAGGCGGGGCAGGTGACACCCGGCGGGTTTCCTGTTCTGATGCTGATCGGGTGCCGTCACTTCTTGCGGTCTCCGTCCCGTACCGCATCATACAGCAGCCGCTTCCAGCGGCCATAGCGCTGCTTCAGGCGAGGGCGGGGATGTACGGCGAAGTGATCGACGGGCGGTGGCTGGGGGGGTGGTGCGTCACAGGCCTCGGCGAGCTGATACAGCAGGCCGCGGGCGGTCGTCTCATGATCGCGGCAGCGCTCCACGGGCAGGCCGCTGAGGGCGGCGAGGCGCCGGCAGAAGTGATCCAGGCGGGCCAGGCCGCCGCCGACCTCGATGCGGCGCGGCGCAGGATGTCCGGCCTCCGAGGCGGCCTCTGAGAGCCGTTCCAGGTTGAGCTGGAGCAGGAACAGGATGCTGTCCACGAGTGCCACGAGGCGTCGATCGTGATCGCCGCCGCCGATGAAACGGGAAGGAAGATCAGGCTGCATGAAGGGCGTCCCCAGCCCGCCGATGCCGTTGAGGAAAAGCGGGGCGTCATCGTCTTCGGCCAGCAGCACATCCAGTTGTTCATAGTCGATGGACCGGGCCGTGTGCCTCTCGAACCAGCGCAGGGCGTTGCCGGCACCGTTGACCGTTCCTTCCAGCGCGTAGAGGGGGGAGGGCGCTGCCTGAATGATGCTGGAGAGCAGGCCCTGGCATGTCACTGGCTCGGGACCCACAGGCTGGAGAACGAAGGCCCCGGTGCCCAGGGTGATGCAGGCGGTTTCGGTGTCCGGCCGGCCCCGGGCGAAGAGCGCCGCGGCCTGGTCACCTGTCACCACACGCAGGGGCGGCGCTGCCTCGCCACCCTGCAGCCGGCCGAAGTCGTGACAGGTGGGCACGCAGCCGGGCAGGACGTCGGCGGGGATGCCAAAGAGCGCCAGCAGGGGGGCGGACCACGTGCGCCGCCGCAGGTCCCAGAGCAGGGTGCGGGAGGCATTCACGGGATCGACCAGGGAATGGCCCTCCCGGGTCAGGCGCCGGACGAGGAAAGCGGCCATGGGGCCCATGGCGAGGCGGCCGTCACGCCGGGCACGCCTGACTGCCGGTACCCGTTCCAGATACCAGCGCAGTTTGCCTGCGCCATAGTGTGGCGAGGGTGCCAGGCCGGTGATTTCCCGGATGAGGCGGTGCTGGCCGGCATCCAGGGCCTCGAACAGGTCCGTGGCGCGCCGGTCCTGCCAGGCGATGACAGGGGCAAGGGGCGTGCCGTCGCGCCGGTCCCAGCAGGCGGTGTTGGCGCGCTGGGTGGCCAGGCCCGCTGCCGCCACGGGGGGCGCGTCGTCTCCCAGCGTTGCCAGCGCGCTGTGCATGGCTTCGCGCAGGCTTCGCAGCAGGGCCTTCGGATCGTACTCCCAGCACAGGTCGCCGCCGCGGGCGGCGAGCACCGCCCGGCCCTCGCTCAGGAGGCGTCCCGCACCGTCGTAGATCAGGGCGCGGCTGGCATGGCCGCCCTGATCGAGGAGCAGATAGCAGCGCTGGTGACAGGGGGCTGGCGCGGATCCGGGCATTGACGTTTTTGTGGCGAAGGTGGCGGAATCTCGTCGGCGACAGTTTGTCGAGGGTTTCAAGAACCGGGTCGGCAGGTGGCATGTCTCGCGTTCATCGTGCAGCCTGCACGCAGCCCGCGGGGGCCGGAATCCCGGCAAAGACGCCCTTTGTCCCGGATTTCGCTGTGCTTCGTCCGGCCTGCGCATGCCGTGGATTCATGACGGCAGGCTTCATGCATGACCTGGCATGGAGTGTGCATCAATCCCGGGTGAAAGATTAGGGCCCGATCAGTGCCCTTTTCATCTTTCACCTCCCTCAAGCTTTGGGGTGCACCGGCGTGCACCCCTTTTTTTGTCGCGCTCATCCCGTGAGGGTAGACTGTGGCGTTTTGCAGGTAAAGGGGATCGCCATGGTGGCGCATTACATCGCAGGATTCCGCTGGGCCTTCTTCGGCGCCATTGTCATTGCCAGCTATCTCGCCTTTGCGCCAGTACCGGAGGATTCGGTGCTGCGCAGCATCAGTGACAAGCTTCAGCACCTCGCCGCATTCTTCTTTCTCGCCTTCCTGCTGGATTTCGCCTATCCGCACATGCCCTATCGCTGGCGCAAGGCACTGATACTGCTGGGCTATGGTCTGTTCATCGAGGTGGTGCAGTACTTTCTGCCCTATCGTTCCGCCTCCGTTCTCGACTGGATCGCAGACGGCCTGGGCCTGGTGCTCTATGCCTGGAGCGAGCACTGGCTGCGCAGGATGCCCTTGTTCCAGTGGCGCTGGCAGAAGCTGCCCGACCGAGCGGTCTGCAATAATCGAAATAATCATACATAAATCACAAAAATCTTTGTGTGAAGTGCGTGTTTGTGCTACTCTCGCTCCGTATGGGCATGATCATTCTGCAAATCGTGGTCATCTCCCTGCTGACCTTGTTGCTGGGCCTCATCGCCTATGGCGACTGGCGCAATATGAAACGCCGCGAGGCGGAAGAAGCGGAGGCCCGGTCCCGGACCCAGGCGCGTCAGGAAACTGCTGTGGAAGCCGTCGATCCGGATTGATAGTAATGGGTCACTGGCAGGCCGACCACGAAAGTTACCCGGTTACGGGGTTTTCCCTCTCTGGCCTTTGACGACAGCGGTTCAGAGGCTCTGTCTGTGTCCCGCCGGTTTCCAGGCGGGGGCAATCACATCGGGCATGGTGGAGCGTTGCAACAGCCGGGCCGGCGCAATGGTGAACTCGCCATAACAGCGGTTGATTTCGTCCATCACCACATTGAGTGCATCACTGGGGGATGCCGTTTCCTCGAACAGGGTCAGCTGCAGGCGCCGGGGACGCGGTGCGAGCGCCGTGACCTGGACCTGGAAGACCGGTTCGTTGTGCCAGGCCCTGTCCATGAAATCACGGCACAGCGCAAAGATGGCGCCGCCGTCGCAGACCGGCACGGCCGTCTGCAGGCGCTCTCCCAGCCATGCCGATTCACCCCGCAGCCCGATGAAGAACACCTGCGCCTCCAGTTCATGGCGCCGCAGGCGCGTCGCCACCTTCTCGCTCATGTGCTGCAGATAAGTGAGCAGGAGCGCGCGGTCGCGGGTGGCAGGTGGCACCACCTTCCCGTGGCCCAGGCTCTTGGGCGGCGGCGTGTCCAGATGGATCCGGTCCGGGTCCCGGCCCTGGCACATGAGCCAGATGCGCCGTCCCAGGTTGCCGAAGCGGCGCGCCAGGACACTCACCGGCAGTGCCGCCACGTCGCCGCAGGTCCGCGCCCCATGGCGGGCGAGATAGCGGCCGATGCCTTCGGCGACACCGCACAGGGCGGTGACAGGGATGTCCCGCAGGCGTTCGCGGGCCTCCCAGGGAGGGATGACGGTGAGGCCGTCGGGTTTCTCCAGCTTGGCGGCGAACTTGGCGGTGGTCTTGTCGCCGCTCACACCCACGGAACAGCTCAGGCCGCCACTGACCTCGCGCACGATGGCCTTCACCATGCGGGCCATGCGCAGGGGGGTGCCGTGGAGGCGCTGACAGCGGGTCACGTCGAGAAAGGCCTCGTCCACGGAGAAGACTTCCATGTCCGGGCTGACCCGGTCCCGCAGGGCCGTCATGATGGCCGCCGAGACCCGGGCATAGACGCGCGGTCGCGCCGGGCGCTGGACGAGTGCCGGGCACAGGCGGCGTGCCGCGGTCAGGCGCATCCCGGTGTGGATGCCGAAGGTGCGGGCCTCGTAGGAGCAGGTGATGATGCAGGTGCCTTGCAGGCCGTTGGTGACGGCCACGGGGCGGCCCCGCAGGTCCGGGTCGTCGCGCTGTTCCACCGCGGCGAAGAAGGCGTTCATGTCCATGTGGATGATGGCACGGGGCCAGAGGCGGGGGCAGCGATCGAGCGCGGGGGACATGGGTGCTCACCGGTAGCTGCGTAACTGACCCACCACCACGCCCTGGATACGCAGGCGTTCCGCGTTGTAGGTGACGGGGGCGAGGCGGGCATTGGCCGGCACCAGGGTGATGCTGCCGTCGCGATTGCGGCGCAGGTATTTCAGGGTGGCCTCTTCGTTGTCGATGAGCGCCACCACGATGTCGCCGTCGGCAGGGGTCTCGCATCGCTCCACCACCACCATGTCGCCGTCGAGGATGCCCGCTTCCACCATGGAATCGCCTTGTACCCGCAGGATGAAACGGCCGGGTCCCATGAAGAACTGGCTCAGGTCCACGCAATCCTCGTCGGGGATGGCCTCGATGGGGCGACCGGCGGCAATGCGGCCCAGGAGAGGCAGGGTGGTGGCAGATGTGTGTTCGCGCAGGCGTATCCCCCGGTGCCGGCCCCGCCGCTGCTCGATGAGCCCGGCTTCGGCCAGTGCCTGCACGTAACGGTGTGCCGTGCCCTTGGAGCGGATACCGAGTCCCGCCGCGATTTCCGTCAGCAGCGGGGCCCGGCCGTGGCGGGCAAAGAAATGCCGGATGAATTCGTAAGTATCCCGCGCCCGGGGAGCGAGCAGGACGAGTGTGTCATCATCGTGATCCATGTTTTCAGGATAGAGAACTTTATGAGAACTTTCAATGGGGGCAATGGGGGGCAGCGCATGGCCGGGAGGGTGACGGGAAACAGGAAAAGATGGGGGCGGACCGGATTCAGCTTCGGTTCAGGCGCCCGGGCGTACAGTGATCCTGTCCCTGGAGCCGAAGGGCTGTCGGGGTGAATTCAAGGAGTCAGCTCATTGAGAGGAGAAATGCCATGAAACATGCCAACTTGAATTTCGGACTGGCCGTGCTGGGTGCCCTGTTTGGTTTCGCCCTGCTGATCGTCATGGCCCTGCCGGCCACGGCACTGGCGGACGAGGATGCACTGGCGCTGGCGAAGAAGAGCGGCTGCCTGGCCTGCCACAGCGTGGAGAAGAAGGTGGTGGGGCCGGCCTGGCAGGACGTTTCAGCCCGTTACAAGGGCGATGCCGGCGCCCGCGAGCTTCTCATCGCCAAGGTCAAGGCCGGTGGCAAGGGCAACTGGACGGAGGTCACCGGCGGGGTGCCCATGCCGCCCTACTCGCCGCGCGTGGCGGATGCCGATATCGAGAAGCTGGTGGATTTCGTCCTGTCCCTTGCGAAGTAAAAGGCGGGAGGCAACGGAGAAGGGGCAAGGCATCGGGCCTTGCCCCTTTTTGACATCGGCGAAGAAGCGCTGTCCAATGACGGACATGCGAGCAGTCATCGATGAAGCCTGAGAGAGAAAGGGCAGGTTCCGTGTCCGTTCTTCCTTGCCTGTTCCTTGCCCCCTGCGTGCCATGCGCATCCTGGTGATCGAGGACGAGCCTTCCCTGCGGGAGCAGCTTGCGGCGCGCCTCAAGGCAGCGGGCTATGCCGTGGATGCCGCCGCCGATGGGGAGGAAGGCCTCTATCTGGGGCGCGAGTATCCATTCGACGTGGCCGTGGTGGATCTGGGCCTGCCGCGCCTGTCGGGCATCGAGGTGATCCGGCGCCTGCGGGAGGAAGGGCGGCGCTTCCCCATTCTCATTCTCACCGCGCGGGGCCGCTGGCAGGAGAAGGTGGAAGGGCTGGATGCCGGTGCAGACGACTACGTGGTGAAGCCATTTCACATGGAGGAACTGCTGGCCAGGCTCAAGGCCCTGCTGCGCCGCGCCGCGGGCTGGAGCCGTTCCCTGCTGCGCTGCGGGCCGGTGAGCCTGGATCTGAGGCGCCAGGCGGTCACGGTGGACGGACATGCCGTGGATCTGACCGCCTATGAGTACAAGGCCCTGGAATATCTCATGCTCCATAGCGGCGAGGTGATCTCCAAGACCGAGCTCACCGAACATCTCTACGATCAGGACTACGACCGCGACAGCAACGTGATCGAGGTCTTCATTGCCCGCCTGCGACGCAAGCTGGATCCGGCGGGCCGCCTGCAGCCCATCGAGACGCTGCGCGGGCGGGGGTATCGCTTCACCCTGCCGCGGAGCGACGCCTGAATGGCTTCTCTGCACACGCGCATCCTGCTGGCGGCCACGACGGTGCTGGCGGCCTTTTTCGGCATCACCGGCCTGGTGCTGGACAGTGCCTACCGGCACAGTGCCGAGGCGGCCCTGCAGGAGCGCCTGCAGGGTTACGCCTATGCCCTGGTGGCGGTCATGGAGCCCGATGCCAAGGGGGAGGTCCACATCACCAACGCCCTGCCCATTCCGCGCCTGTTCACGCCGGGTTCCGGTCTCTATGGCCAGGTGCTGCGCAACGACGGCCGTTATGCGTGGGTGTCACCCTCGGCGGCGGGGCTGGCGATTCCCTTTCCCGGTGGCCTGCGCCGTGGCGAGCGCCGCTTCCAGCAGCTGGAGACGCCCGGTGGTCTGCGTCTCTACAGCTTCAACCTCGGCGTGAGCTGGCAGGAGGCGGCCGGGCCGGCGCGCAGCTACACCTTCAGCGTTGCGGAGGTGCTGGATACGCTGGAAGCGGACATCCGCGGTTTCCGCCGCACCCTGTGGGGCGCGCTGGGCATGGTGGCGGTGGTGCTCCTGGCGGTCCAGGGCCTCATCCTGCGCTGGGGCCTGCGCCCCCTGCGTCAGGTGGCCGCCGAATTGCGCGACATCGAGGCCGGGATCAAGACCCGGCTGGAAGGCCGGTATCCCCGCGAACTGCAGGCGCTCACCGACAATCTCAACGCCCTGGTGCACAGTGAGCGTGAACACCTGCGCCGTTTCCGCCACGCCCTCGACGATCTCGCCCACAGTCTCAAGACCCCCCTCGCGCTGCTGCGCAGCACGGTGGAGAGCCCGTCTTCACCCGAGGAGCTGCGCCGCGTGGTGGAGGAGCAGGTCGCGCGCATGTCACGCATCATCGAATACCAGCTTCAACGGGGTGCCACTTCGGGTCCCTCGGTGATGGCGGCGCCGGTTGAGGTGCGTCCCCTGGTGGAGAAGGTGGTCCAGGCCCTGGACAAGGTCTATGCCGACAAGGACATCGCCTGGGAGATCGAGGTGCCCGACGCGCTGCGTTTCGCCGGCGACGAGGCCGACCTCATGGAGATGCTGGGCAATCTCCTGGACAATGCCTGCAAGTGGTGCCGCGGCAGGGTCGCGGTGACGGCGCGCGAGGTGGACCGGGGGCTGGAGATCGTGGTGGACGACGACGGTCCCGGCATTGCAGCCGACGCGGTCCAGCGCCTGTTGCAGCGGGGCGCACGCGGCGACGACACCGTGCCCGGCCATGGCATCGGTCTTGCCATGGTGCAGGACATCGCCGCTGCCTACGGAGGCGAATGTCGCATCGAAGCAGCTCCCATGGGCGGTGCCCGCCTGGCCCTGTGCCTGGCACGACACTGAGCGCCCCTTCGTCATCTCCTTTCTCTCAACCGACATTTCTGCGCCATTGGGCGTATCATGGTAGGCGTCGGTGCAATGAGGAGGTGCCCGCGTGTTTCGTGTCTCATTTCCCACCCCCTTTCATCTCGGTGTGTTGATGCTGTGGTGGCTGCCATCGTGGGTGATGGCCCAGCAGGCGCCCGTGGTACCTGTCGATCGCCCCCTGGTGGTGGTGCTGGAGGTGGAGGGGGCTATCGGGCCGGCCACGGCGGATTACGTGGGGCGGGGGCTGCGGCGGGCGGCTGAGCGGGGTGCGCGGCTGATCGTGTTGCGGCTGGATACGCCGGGGGGACTGGATACCGCCATGCGCGATATCGTGCAGGACATCCTTGCCTCCCCATTGCCGGTGGTGGGTTTCGTCGCCCCTGGCGGGGCACGGGCCGCCAGCGCCGGTACTTATATCCTGTATGCCACGCATGTGGCGGCCATGGCGCCTGCCACCAGCCTGGGTGCCGCCACGCCCGTGCAGCTGGGCGGCATGCCCGGTGGCGGGAGGGACAAGGGGGCGCAAGGGAAGGAAGAAGAGCAAGACGGGGCTGGAGGTGAATCGCCCCGCGATGCCATGAGCCGGAAAATCGTCAATGACGCCGTGGCCTACATCCGCGGGCTGGCCCAGATGCGGGGGCGCAATGCCGACTGGGCGGAACGGGCGGTACGCGAGGGTGTCAGCCTTTCCGCCGAGGAGGCCCGGGCCGCGGGGGTGATCGAGCTGCTGGCCGGCGATCTGGCGGACCTTCTGGCACAGCTCGATGGCCGCGAGGTGCAGGTGCTGGGGCGGGAGGTGACGCTGGCGACGCAGGGTGTGACCGTGGAGCGTCAGGCACCCGACTGGCGCACCCGGCTGCTGGCCCTCATCACCGATCCCAACGTGGCCTACATCCTCATGCTCATCGGGATCTACGGCCTGATCTATGAATTTGCCAGCCCCGGTATGATCCTGCCCGGCGTGGTGGGCACCATCTCGCTGCTGCTGGCCCTGTTCGCCTTCCAGGTGCTGCCCATCAACTATGCCGGGCTGGCGCTGATGCTGCTGGGTATCGCCTTCATGATCGCCGAGGTGTTCGTGCCCAGTTTCGGCGCCCTCGGCATCGGCGGCGTGATCGCCTTCGTCATCGGTTCCATCATGCTCCTGGACACGGACGTGCCGGGTTATGGAATCTCCATTCCCCTCATCGGGGCCTTCGCCCTGCTCAGCGCCGCCTTTTTCATGCTGGTCATCGCCATGGTGGTAAAGGCGCGGCGCCGCCCGGTGGTCAGCGGCGTGGAGGAGCTGTTGCACAGCGAGGGCGAGGTGATCGAGGCCAAGGTGATCGAGGGAGGGGGTTGTGAAGGGCGGGTAAGAGTGCACAGCGAGTCCTGGGCTGCGCGCGCACAGCACCCCCTGGTGCCGGGGCAGCGGGTGCGGATCGTGGAAGTGGATGGCTTGACCCTGGTGGTGGAGCCTGTCGAACAATCCAGCGGAAAAGGAGAGCGGCAATGATCAGTGCAACGGCCATTTACATCATCGTGGGGGTGGTGATCGCCTTTTTCGCCACCGCTATCCGCATCATCTTCGAGTATGAACGGGGTGTGGTATTCACTTTCGGTCATTTCTGGAAGGTCAAGGGGCCCGGCATCCGCCTGGTGATACCCTACATCCAGCAGATGCGTCGCGTGGATCTGCGCACCATCGTCATGGATGTGCCCAGCCAGGATGTCATTTCCAAGGACAACGTCTCGGTGAAGGTGAATGCGGTGATCTATTACCGCGTCATCGATCCCGAGAAGGCCATCATCCAGGTGGAAAACTACGACATGGCCACCAGCCAGCTGGCCCAGACCACGCTGCGTTCCGTGCTGGGCCAGCACGAACTGGACGAGATGCTCTCGGAGCGGGACAAGCTCAACAGGGACATCCAGGCGATCCTGGACCAGCAGACAGACGCGTGGGGTATCAAGGTGGCCAACGTGGAGATCAAGCACGTGGACATCGACGAGAGCATGATCCGCGCCATTGCCCGCCAGGCGGAGGCGGAGCGCGAGCGGCGCGCCAAGATCATCCATGCCGAGGGCGAGCTGCAGGCCTCGCAGAAACTGCTGGAGGCCTCGCAGATCCTGTCCCGTCAATCCCAGGCCCTGCAGTTGCGCTATCTGCAGACGCTCACCGAGATCGCGGGGGACAAGAGTTCCACCATCGTCTTTCCCCTCCCCATGGATCTGCTGGAGCCCTTGCAGCAGGTGTTGCGCCGCGGCGGCGGGATGGATGATGAGTGATCTACAAATTTTCACCGAAGTCAACCTGATCATTGCATAAATTCGGCAGCCATCGTGTAGCCCGGATGCAGGTCCGCAGGACCGGAATCCGGGGAAACACCGTTCCCGGATTATGCTGGCGCTCCATCCGGGCTACGTATCTACAAATTTTCACCGAAGTCAAGATTTCCTACGGCGGCGCGAAATGATATAGAAGGAATGAGAGATCCGCGATCCGGGAGGCGCTTTCGCGGAGGGAAATGGAAACGTGGGAGAAGCAGCGCCCCCGGCGCGAAGCGATAATGTCGTCAGGTGATTTGAACAGGGGTATGTGCCGTGCAGCTGGTGAGAAGGAAGCCCGACCTTTACAACATGATGCAGGTCTACGAGGGCAATTACCGGCGCCTGCTGTACATCCTGCCCCGCCTGCGCGAGATCCGGGGGTCGGTGGTGTCGAAGCTGCACGGTCGCCCCGTGCTGTTCATCCATATGAGAGAGCAGTGCAAGTATACCTCCCTGTTTTCCATCACCCATTACCTCAGCGTGAACAGCCGGCTGGTGGCCGACATGCACCTGCAGGTGCGCGCCTATCACGATGCCCGCCTGGCCGAGGTGACCGCCTATCAGCGCCATTCCCGCTTTCTGCCCGTCTACGACTATCCCAATCCGCACATGTACCAGCCCTTCGAGAAGCGCCAGGTCAATCTGTTCCTCAGGGAATGGCTGCAGTTCTGTATCCGGCACGGTTGCCGGTTTCAGAGCACGGAGGACGGAGGACAGAGGACAGAGAACAGGGGGCAGGGGACGGAAGGCGGAAGATAGGGAGATCGTCCGGGCCATCGACCTGCCTTTTGCTTGACAGGGCTGCGGCTCTCGCCTAGCCTCCCTGCTTTTGCCAAATAAACAAGAAGGGGACAAAGGATGTTGGCTGTGGGGACTTTCCGTGATGGTTTGCGTGCTTGTGCCGTGGTGCCTGCTGCGGCGTTTTTTCTGATGGTGATGAGCGATGCGCAGGCCGTGGACGCGCCGGGTGATGCGGATATCAGATGGGGTGGCGAGGTGGAACTCGGTTATGTCCGGACGACGGGCAATACCGATATCGAGAACATCGTGCTCAAGGCCAAGGTGGAGAACGCCCGGCCGCGGTGGGCGCACGAGCTGCGTTACAATGCCATCCGCAACGAGGACTCGGGCCGGACCACGGCCAAGAATTCTTTCCTGCAGGGCCAGTCCCATTATAAGTGGTCGGACCGGCAGTTCAGCTTTGCGACGGCGCGCTACGAGCAGGACGATTTTGCCGGCTACGATTACCGGCTCGTGGGCTCGGTCGGTATCGGGCGCAAGATCCTGCACGAAGAGGACCTGCTGCTGGAGCTGGAGATCGGCGCCGGCGGCCGCAAGACGGCCTACATCGATACCGGAGATGTCAGCGAGGCCGTGGGCCGCGTGGCAGGGAAGTTCAAGTGGCAGCTCAGCGAAACCAGCGAATTTCTCCAGGAACTGTATTCCGAAATCGGCGAGGACAACGCCGTGACGGATTCGCTCAGCGAACTCAAGGTTAAGGTCATCGGCCAACTGGCCGTTAAAATGTCAGTCAGGGTGACGCACAATACCGATGTGCCGCCCGACACGGACAAGACCGACGTCAAATCGGCGGTGACCGTGGTTTATGATTTTTGATCGGACTGTTTCCATTGAGTCTTATTGTCGAATGATGATCATCGTGTAGCCTGGATGCAGGTCTCAAGGGCCGGAATCCGTGTAAACGCCGTTCCCGGATTCCGCTCGCGCTTCATCCGGGCTACGTGCTACGTGCCTGATCAAGATCATACCACATTGGTTTGAAAGGATTTTTTCATACGACAACACGAGGGTGCCGGGTGTGATGAGACTGAGACTGCCTGTTGTTCTGTGCCTGCTGCTGGGTGGCGGTGCTGCGGTGGCGGATACCTTGGGGGTCAGGGCCGGGCTGGCCTACTGGAGTTACGACATCGAGGGGTTCGCCCGTTACCAGAGTACGGATCCGGCGGATGACATCGATGTCCAGGACGATCTGGGCTACAGCGACGATAACCTGGTGTTTGGCTATGTCCAGCTGGAGCACCCCGTGCCGTTGCTGCCCAATATCCGTCTCAGCAAGACCACGATCGATACCGAAGCCAGTGGCGTGATGACCGCCAACTTTACCTATGGTGGTGCCAATTTCAGCGTCAATGAACCCGTGGACAGCGCCCTGGAACTCGACCAGGTGGATGTCACGCTCTATTACCAGCCCCTGGACAACGTGGTCAGCCTCGATTTCGGTATCAATGCCAAGTACCTGAGCAGCAAGGCACGCATTACCAGCCAGACGCTGTCCACCACTGAAGAGGCCGAGGTCTCGGGCTGGGTGCCCATGCTCTATGGTGGCGTGGGGGTGGATCTGCCCTTCACGGGGCTGGCGGTGAGCGCGGATGGCAGCTATATCGGTTATCAGGACAGCAAGTTCTACGACTACACCGTGCGGGTCACCTATGACACACCCTGGGTGGTGGGCGTGGACCTGGGGTATCGTTCACTCAAGCTGGACCTGGACGACTTCGATGATTCCTATGCCAACATCGAGTTCTCCGGGTTCTACCTGGGGCTGTATGCCGGTTTTTGATGCTGGTTGTTGATGTCCCGGTCTCAGCGCCGGGCTTGTGGCGGGCCGGGGCTTGATGCCGGGTACAACCCGGCGATCCGCCCTGGCTGCCATCTCCTGTTCTCCCTCCTCCGTCTTCCATCCTCCGTCCTCTGTCCTCTGTCCTCCGTCCTCCGTCATGGACACCCCGCGCGCCTTGATGGTAGAATCTGCCCCGGTTGCGCATCATGATGGGGTACCGGGTCATTCAAAGCAGCGTTTCTGGAGACGGGAGAAGTCGGCATGCTTCTCCCGTTTTCTATGCCTGACATGGGGCCTCAGACGGGGGGGGCGCAGGAGGCCGTTCTGGCCCTGGCCAATGGCAGCGTTTTCCGCGGCACGGCCCTGGGGCGTGTCGGGCAGGCGGTGGGAGAGGTGGTATTCAACACCGCCATGACGGGCTATCAGGAGATTCTCACCGATCCGTCGTATGCGCGCCAGATCATCACCTTCACCTATCCCCACATCGGCAATACCGGTACCAATGAGGACGACGACGAGTCTTCCCGTATCCACGCTGCCGGGGTGGTGATCCGCGATCTGCCCCTCATCGACAGCAACTGGCGGGCCCGTGAGAGCCTGGTCGGTTTTCTCCGTCGCCATGGCATGGTGGGAATCACTGACATCGACACCCGGCGCCTCACCCGCATCCTGCGCGAGGAAGGCGCGCAGGGCGGGTGCATCATGGCGGGCGAGGCGGTGGATGTGAATGCGGCGCTGGCGGCGGCGCGGGATTTCGCGGGCCTGCAGGGCATGGATCTGGCCGACGAGGTGTCCACCGGTATCCCCTATGAATGGGCCCAGGGGAGCTGGACCTTCGAGCACGGGGTGCCTGCGGCCCCCCATCCCCTGGAAGCGCACCTGCCCTGGCACGTGGTGGCCTATGACTACGGGGTGAAGCGCAATATTCTGCGCATGCTGGTGGACCGGGGTTGCCGCGTCACGGTGGTGCCCGCCCGCATGCCTGCCGCCCGGGTGCTCGCCATGGCGCCCGACGGGGTGTTCCTTTCCAACGGGCCGGGTGATCCCGAACCCTGTGACTATGCCATCGCGGCCATTCGTGAGATCCTGGCAGCGGACATACCGGTGTTCGGCATCTGCCTGGGGCACCAGCTCCTGGCCCTGGCCAGCGGTGCCCGCACCGTGAAAATGAAGTTCGGCCATCACGGCGCCAACCATCCGGTCCAGGACCTGGCAACGGGGCAGGTGATGATCACCAGCCAGAACCACGGGTTCGCGGTGGACGAGGCCAGCCTGCCGGAGAATCTGCGTGCCACCCATCGTTCGCTTTTCGACGGCACCCTCCAGGGTATCGAACGCACCGACAGGGCGGCCTTCGGCTTTCAGGGACACCCGGAGGCCAGTCCCGGCCCCCGCGACGCGGCGCCCCTGTTCGACCGCTTTATTCACCTGATGCAGGCCCGCAAGGAAGGCGCCCCCACATGATTCTGTCTTCTGTCCTCTGTCCTCCATCCTCCGTCCTCTGATGCCCAGGCGCAACGACATCGAAAGTATTCTCATCATCGGTGCCGGGCCTATCGTCATCGGTCAGGCCTGCGAGTTCGATTATTCCGGTGCCCAGGCCTGCAAGACTCTTCGAGAGGAGGGTTACCGCATCATCCTGGTGAACTCCAATCCCGCCACCATCATGACCGACCCGGCCATGGCGGACGCCACCTATATAGAACCGGTGCGCTGGGAGACGGTGGCGAAGATCATCGCGCGGGAGCGTCCCCATGCGCTGCTGCCCACCATGGGCGGACAGACGGCGCTCAACTGCGCCCTGGATCTGGCCAGCCGGGGGGTGCTGGAGGAATATGGCGTGGAACTCATCGGCGCCAGCCGCGAGGCCATCGACATGGCCGAGGACCGGGAACGTTTCCGCCGTGCCATGGCGGAGATCGGCCTGGCCTGTCCCCGCGCGGCCATCGCCCACAGCCTCGAAGAGGCCCTGCAGGTACAGGCCAGTATCGGTTATCCCACCATCATCCGGCCTTCTTTCACGCTGGGAGGCAGTGGTGGCGGTATCGCCTACAACCGGGAGGAATTCGAAACCATCTGCCAGCGTGGCCTGGACCTTTCGCCTACCAGCGAGCTGCTCATCGAGGAGTCCGTGCTGGGCTGGAAGGAATTCGAGATGGAGGTGGTGCGTGACCGCCGTGACAACTGCATCATCGTCTGCTCCATCGAGAACCTGGATCCCATGGGGGTGCATACCGGCGATTCCATCACCGTGGCGCCGGCCCAGACCCTGACCGACAAGGAATACCAGCGCCTGCGCGATGCCTCCATCGCCGTCCTCCGCAAGATCGGCGTGGATACCGGGGGCTCCAACGTGCAGTTCGCCATCAATCCCGAGGACGGGCGCATGGTGGTGATCGAGATGAATCCCCGCGTCTCGCGGTCCTCGGCGCTGGCCTCCAAGGCCACGGGTTTCCCCATTGCCAAGGTGGCGGCGAAACTGGCGGTGGGCTATACCCTGGACGAATTGCGCAACGAGATCACGGGGGGAGCCACCCCGGCCTCCTTCGAGCCGGCCATCGATTACGTGGTGACCAAGATTCCCCGTTTCGCCTTCGAGAAATTTCCCCAGGCGGAGGCCCGCCTGACCACGCAGATGAAGTCGGTGGGCGAGGTGATGGCCATCGGCCGCACCTTCATGGAATCACTCCAGAAGGCCTTGCGCGGCCTGGAGACGGGGACGGACGGCCTGGACGAGCGCCTCGACCCGGGCGCGGCCGATGCGCGTGACATCCTGCACCAGGAGCTGCGTTCCCCCGGTCCGCATCGCATCTGGTATGTGGCCGATGCCTTTCGTTGGGGCATGGACGTGGGGGAGATATACGAGCTGAGCGCCATCGACCCCTGGTTCCTGGTCCAGATCCAGGCCATTGTCCGGGCCGAACAGGGCCTCGCCGGGCGGCGTCTGGACGGGCTGGATGAAGCCGGGCTGCGCCGCCTGAAGCGCATGGGATTCTCCGACCGTCGCCTGGCGAAACTGCTGGGAACGGATGAGGGTGCGGTGCGTGCGCGGCGTCATGAGCTGGGTATCAGGCCCGTGTACAAGCGCGTGGATACCTGCGCTGCGGAATTCGCCTCGGCCACTGCCTATCTCTATTCCACTTACGAGGAGGAATGCGAGGCGGCGCCCACGTCGCGGGACAAGATCATGGTGCTGGGCGGCGGTCCCAACCGCATTGGACAGGGGATCGAGTTTGACTACTGTTGCGTGCATGCGGCCTTTGCCATGAGCGAATCCGGCTACGAGACCATCATGGTCAACTGCAACCCTGAGACGGTGTCCACCGATTACGATACCTCGGACCGGCTTTACTTCGAGCCCCTGACCCTGGAGGATGTGCTGGAGATCGTCGCTCTGGAGCGGCCCCGCGGCATCATCGTGCAATATGGCGGCCAGACGCCCTTGAAGCTGGCGCGGGATCTGGAAGCGGCCGGCGCCCCCATCATCGGCACCAGCCCCGATGCCATCGATCTTGCCGAGGACCGGGAGCGCTTTCAGCACTTGCTCCAGCGCCTGGGACTGCGTCAGCCGCCCAACCGCACTGCCCGCACCGCCGAGGAGGCCATTGTCCTGGCGCGCGAGATCGGCTATCCCCTGGTAGTGCGGCCTTCCTATGTGTTGGGCGGGCGGGCCATGGAGATCGTCTATCATGAAGACGACCTGCGCCGCTACATGCGCGAGGCGGTGCAGGTCTCCAACGATTCGCCGGTACTGCTGGACCGTTTCCTGGACGATGCCATCGAGGTGGACGTGGATGCGGTGTGTGATGGCAGCGACGTGATCATCGGCGGCATCATGGAACATATCGAACAGGCCGGCGTCCATTCCGGCGACTCGGCCTGCTCCCTGCCGCCCTACAGCCTGGACCATGCGGTACTGGACCGCATCCGGGAACAGGTGGGCCTGCTGGCCCGGGAACTGGGCGTGGTGGGGCTGATGAACGTGCAGCTCGCGGTCAAGGAAGGCGAGATCTATGTCCTGGAAGTCAATCCCCGTGCCTCGCGTACTGTCCCTTTTGTTTCCAAGGCCTGCGGTGTTTCGCTGGCCAAGGTGGGGGCCCGCTGCATGGTGGGGCAGACGCTCGCCGGGCAGGGGGTGACAAGGGAAGTCCTGCCGCCCTATTATTCCGTGAAAGAGGCGGTGTTTCCCTTTGCCAAGTTTCCCGGCGTCGATCCCATCCTGGGGCCGGAGATGAAATCCACCGGCGAGGTGATGGGCGTGGGACGCAGTTTTGCCGAAGCCTTTGCCAAATCCCAGCTGGCGGCGGGTGTTGACCTGCCCCGGGGGGGCAAGGCCTTCGTCAGCGTCCGCGATGCGGACAAGGCCCGTGCGGTGGAAGTGGCGCGGACGCTGGTGGCCCTGGGTTTCCGGGTGCTGGCGACGCGGGGCACGGCCCGGACGCTGGAGGCCGCGGGTGTGCCCTGCGAACGGGTCAACAAGGTGGCAGAGGGTCGCCCCCATGTCGTGGACATGATCAAGAACGGGGAAATCAGTCTCATTGTGAATACGACCGACGGCCGGCAGGCCATCGCCGATTCCTACGCCATCCGGCGCGAGGCCCTGCAGCACAAGGTGTCCTATGTGACCACCATCACCGGGGCCCTGGCGACCTGCCTGGCCTTGCAGCAGACGGACAACTACGACGTGTACAGTTTGCAGCAATTACATCGGGAGCTGACGCAATGAACAAAGTGCCTATGACGACCAGAGGAGCGGAACGGCTGCGCCAGGAACTGCATGAACTCAAGACCGTTTTGCGCCCGCGGGTGATCGAGGCCATTGCCGAGGCCCGGGAGCACGGCGATTTGCGTGAGAACGCCGAATATCAGGCAGCCAAGGAGCAGCAGAGCTTCATCGAGGGTCGTATTGCCGAGATCGACGCCAAGCTGGCCAATGCCCAGATCATCGATGTCACCAAGATCAACGCCGGCGGACGCATCGTCTTTGGTGCGACGGTGACCCTGCTCAACGAGAGCACGGGGGAGGAGGTGACCTACCAGATCGTCGGCGACGACGAGGCCGATATCAAGGAGGGACGCATTTCCATCAGTTCGCCCATCGCCCGGGCCCTCATCGGCAAGGAGGAAGGAGACATCGCCGTGGTCAAGGCGCCGGGCGGGGAACAGGAGTACGAGATCCTGTCGGTGGAATATATCTGAATGCCCGCCATGGCGCAGGGTGCGACACCACCCCCGGAACTGACGCCGGCCCAGCGCAGCCGGCTGCGTGCCCTGGCCCACAAGCTCAAGCCGGTGGTCACGACGGGCCAGTCGGGCCTCAGCGAGGCCGTGCTGCGTGAGATCGATCTCAGCCTGGCGCATCACGAACTGATCAAGATCCGTCTCGGCGCAGCCGACCGTGAAGTCCGCCGGCGCATGACCGAGGCGATCTGCCGCGCCACAGGCAGCGCCTGGGTGCAGAACATCGGGCGCATCGCGGTGATCTACCGGCCGGCGGAAAAGCCGCGCATCGATTTTTCCTGACCCTGCATGAAAGACAGCGATTGATTTCCCATGGCAAGGCGTCGCAGCTCCTGGCTGGCGGAACACGAGAACGATCCCTATGTACGGCAGGCCCGCCAGGCGGGTTACCGTTCCCGCGCTGCCTGCAAACTGCTGGAGCTGGATGCCAAGGACAGCCTGTTCAGGCCGGGCATGACGGTGGTGGATCTGGGGGCGGCACCGGGGGGATGGTCCCAGGTGGCTGCGGACCGGGTGGGGGCGGCCGGCCGGGTCGTGGCCGTGGACATTCTGCCCATGGCGCCCCTGGCAGGGGTGGAGTTCATCCGGGGTGATTTCTGTGAGCAGGCCGTCCTGGACCAGCTGCTGGCGAGACTGGCCGGCCGCCCGGTGGATCTTGTAATTTCGGACATGGCGCCCAATATCAGTGGTGTACGGGCCGTGGATCAACCGAGGTCTATTCATCTCGTTGAATTGGCGGTTGAATTTTCAAATACGGTGCTGCGCCGGGGCGGTGCCCTGGTGGCCAAGGTATTTCAGGGGGCGGGGTTTCAGGAGCTGGTAAGGGATTTGCATCCTTGCTATGAGAAGGTGCTGATACGCAAGCCCCGCGCTTCCAGGCCCCGGTCACGCGAGGTGTATGTGCTCGGCCGGGGATTCCGTGGCGACAGCCGGCAGGCGCTGGAATCAACCGGGGAGATCGGGCAGGATTGAGGGGGCCGGGCTAACAGGTCCCTGATTTTATGCCATAATGATGGGCAGCACTTGAGGATTGATCTGCCTTTGTAATGGCCGATGGGTAATGGATGCAACTAATATCCGATCTCTGTGGTCAAACAATCATCTGTTATTCATTCACAGGCCAGAATCCATGAGTCGAATTCATGAGTCAGCCAGTCAGAGGACAGTAACTTGAACGACATGGTCAAAAACATCATCTTGTGGGTGGTCATCGCCATCGTGCTGATTTCCGTGTTCAACAATTTCAGCCCGCCCCAGATCGCCTCGCGCCAGCTTTCCTACTCGGAATTCATCGAGAGTGTGAAAAACGGTGATGTGAAGGAAGTGGTGATCGATGGCCGGGCCATCCACGGTTCCACCCAGGCCGGGGACAAGTTCACCACCTACAGCCCGGGGGATCCCGGCCTGGTGGGTGACCTGCTGGACAACAATGTCGTGATCCGCGCCCGCCCCCAGGAGCAGCAGAGTTTCCTCATGCAGATCTTCATCTCCTGGTTCCCCATGCTGCTGTTGATCGCGGTATGGATCTTCTTCATGCGCCAGATGCAGGGCGGGGGCGGAGGCCGGGGCGCCATGTCCTTCGGTCGCAGCCGGGCCCGCATGCTGAGCGATGACCAGGTCAAGGTCACTTTCAACGACGTGGCCGGGGTGGAGGAGGCCAAGGAAGAAGTGGCCGAGCTGGTGGAGTTCCTGCGTGATCCCAGCAAGTTCCAGAAACTGGGGGGGAAAATTCCCCGGGGCGTCCTGATGGTGGGTTCGCCTGGCACGGGCAAGACCCTCCTGGCCAAGGCCATCGCCGGTGAAGCGAAAGTACCGTTCTTCACCATTTCCGGCTCGGATTTCGTGGAGATGTTCGTCGGCGTGGGCGCGGCCCGGGTGCGCGACATGTTCGAGCAGGCGAAGAAACATGCCCCCTGCATCATCTTCATCGATGAAATCGACGCCGTGGGCCGTCACCGTGGTGCCGGCCTGGGCGGCGGTCACGACGAGCGGGAACAGACCCTCAACCAGCTCCTCGTGGAGATGGACGGCTTCGAAGGCAACGAAGGGGTCATCGTGATCGCGGCCACCAACCGGCCCGATGTGCTGGACCCCGCCCTGTTGCGCCCGGGCCGTTTCGACCGCCAGGTGGTGGTGCCCCTGCCCGACATCCGCGGCCGGGAGCAGATCCTCAAGGTCCACATGCGCAAGGTGCCCCTGGCCGAGAACGTGGAGCCGGCGGTCATCGCCCGCGGCACGCCCGGTTTTTCCGGCGCCGATCTCGCCAACCTGGTGAACGAGGCGGCGCTCTTCGCGGCCCGTGCCAACCGCCGCGTGGTGGACATGGAGGACTTCGAGAAGGCCAAGGACAAGATCATGATGGGTGCGGAGCGCCGTTCCATGGTGATGAGCGAGGAAGAAAAGCGCCTCACCGCTTACCACGAATCCGGTCATGCCATCGTGGGACGCCTGGTGCCTGCCCATGATCCCGTGCACAAGGTGAGCATCATACCCCGCGGCAGGGCCCTGGGTGTCACCATGTTCCTGCCCGAGGAGGACCGCCACAGCTACAGCAAGCAACGCCTGGAGAGCCAGATTTCCAGCATGTTCGGCGGCCGTGTCGCCGAGGAACTGATCTTTGGCGCCGATGCGGTCACCACGGGTGCCTCCAACGACATCCAGCGGGCCACGGAGATCGCCCGCAACATGGTGACCAAGTGGGGTTTGTCGGAAAAGATGGGGCCGCTGACCTACAGCGAAGAGGAAGGCGAAGTGTTTCTCGGCCATTCCGTCACCCAGCACAAGAATGTCTCCGATGAAACGGCCCACGCCATCGACAAAGAGGTGCGGGCCATCGTGGACCGCAATTACGAGCGGGCCCGCAAGATCCTCACGGAGAACCTGGACAAGCTGCACATGATGGCCGATGCCCTGATGAAGTACGAAACCATCGACAGCGACCAGATCGACGACATCATGGCCGGCAAGGAGCCACGCCCGCCCCGGGACTGGGGTCAGTACGAGGGGCCCGGTTCCAGCGGCAGCGCCCCGGATACGGCGGACTCGGACGACGCAGAGAAAGAGCGTGACAAGCCCGCCCCTGACGGCAAGATCGGCGGGCCTGCCAGCCAGCACTGAGTAGTGCTTCGGTGTCCGGGCCGCGGGAGGGATTGCGGTCGTGAATGAAGCGGGCAGGTTCTTGCGGTGCGGCTCGCACGCACTGGATCTGCGTCAACCCCAGGTCATGGGGATCTTGAATATCACCCCCGATTCCTTCTCGGACGGGGGTGTTTTTTTTGATCGCGAGGCGGCGGTCGCCCACGCCTGGTTGATGGTGGAGGAAGGCGCGGCCATCATCGACGTCGGCGGCGAGTCCACCCGGCCGGGTGCGCCGCCTGTCGCCGAGGAGGAGGAACTGCGCCGCGTGATTCCCGTAATCGAGGCCCTGGCTGAGGCGCTGCCCGTGCCCGTTTCCATCGACACTTCCAAGCCGCGGGTGATGCGCGAGGCCGTTGCCGCCGGTGCCGGGATGATCAACGATGTGCGGGCCTTGCGTGTTGCAGGCGCGCTGGAGGCGGCGGCGGCGGCGGGCGTGCCGGTCTGTCTCATGCACATGCAGGGTGAACCCCGGACCATGCAGCAGGCCCCCCGTTATCGTGACGTGGTCGCAGACGTGCTGGCGTTCCTGGAGGAACGGGTCGCCGCCTGCCGGGCCGCGGGCATCCCTGAAGAGCGCCTGCTGATCGATCCCGGTTTTGGTTTTGGCAAGGAACTTGCTCATAACCTGGAACTGATGCGCCATCTGGATCGTTTTCTGGAGATGGGGCGTCCGGTGCTGGTGGGCGTGTCGCGCAAGTCCATGATCGGGGGTATTCTGGATGTCCCGGTGGGAGACCGTCTCTATGGCAGCATCGCCCTGGCGACCCTGGCGGTGTGGCAGGGGGCAGCCATCGTCCGCTGCCACGACGTGCGCCCCACGGTGGACGCGGTTCGCATCTGTCATGCCGTTGCCGGAGGACGGATGACAGAGGACGGATGACAGAGGGTGGAGGGCAAAGGGACAGGGGATGGCAGCCGTCCCCGGCCAAACGTATCAGTTGCCTGAATTTCAATTGCAGAACAAGAAGGTGACAGGTCATGGGAGGAACGACAAAACGGTATTTCGGGACCGACGGCATCCGGGGGCGGGTGGGCGAGGCGCCCATTACGCCTGATTTCGTGCTCAAGCTGGGCTGGGCGGCCGGCCGCGTGCTGGCCAATGGAAACCACGGCAGCGTCCTCATCGGCAAGGACACGCGCATTTCCGGCTACATGTTCGAATCCGCCCTGCAGGCCGGCCTGTCGGCCGCGGGCATCGACATCCTGCTGCTGGGTCCCATGCCCACACCGGCCATCGCCTACCTGACCCGTACACTGCGGGCCCAGGCGGGCATCGTCATCAGCGCTTCGCACAATCCCTATTACGACAACGGTATCAAGTTTTTTTCCGCCGAAGGAACGAAACTGCCCGATGAGATCGAGGTCGCCATCGAGGACATGCTGGAGCGCCCCATGGAGACCCGTGACTCCGGATCCCTGGGGAAGGCGGAGCGGGTGAGCGACGCGGCAGGCCGTTATATCGAGTTTTGCAAGAGCACGATCCCCTCCACCTTGACCCTGCGTGGACTGAAGATCGTCGTGGATTGTGCCCATGGTGCCACCTATCACGTTGCCCCTTGCGTTTTTTCCGAACTGGGTGCCGAGGTGGTTGCGGTGGGCACCGAGCCCGACGGCCTGAACATCAACCTGGCATGCGGCGCCACTCACCTGGAGACCCTGCAGCGTCGCGTCTTGGAGGAAAAAGCGGATCTGGGCATCGCCCTGGATGGAGACGGCGACCGGGTCATGATGGTGGATCACAAGGGCGAAGTGCTCGATGGCGACGAACTGCTGTTCATCATCGCCCGTTCCCGCCAGCAGGCCGGCCGCTTGCAGGGTGCCGTGGTGGGCACGGTGATGAGCAATCTGGGGCTGGAGCATGCGCTGCGCACGCTGGGGGTGGAATTGCGCCGCGCGGCGGTGGGTGACCGCCATGTGCTGGATATGCTTTGCCGGAACGACTGGCTGCTGGGGGGCGAGTCATCGGGGCACATCATCTGCCGCGACCGGACCACGACGGGGGATGGCATCATTTCGGCCCTGCAGGTCCTGGCGGCCATGGTGAAGGCCGGCCAGCCCCTGCACGAATTCAAGGCCGGCATGCACAAGTATCCTCAGCACATGGTCAATGTACCGGTGGTGGCCGGTTTCGACTGCAGGCATTCGGCCGAGGTCCAGGCAGCGGTAAAGGCCGTGGAGGCTGAGCTGGGGGATCAGGGCAGGGTCCTGTTGCGGCCTTCCGGTACCGAACCGGTGATCCGCGTCATGGTCGAAGGCACGGATGCCGGCCAGGTAAGGCGTCTTGCCGATCAGCTCGCCAGGGCCGTTGCGCAGGTACAGCAGAATGCGGCTGGCAACCAGGCATGCGGGTGACGGAGGACGGAAGACAGAGGACAGAGGACAGAGGACAGAGGACAGAGGACAGAGGACAGAGGACGGAGGCGTGTTCCCGCATTCATGTTGATTTTTTCCTCCCGCTACCGGTAAACTCCAGCGTTTGTTTTTGAATCAGCCTTATAGCGGGGGGAGCGTGGCATGCGGCGGCCATTGGTAGCCGGAAACTGGAAAATGCATGGTTCCAGGGCCAGTGTGGCGGCCCTGATCGAGGGGCTCAAGGGTGGCATGGCGGACGTCCGGGGAGTGGATGTCGCGGTCTGTCCGCCTTTCGTCTATCTGGGGCAGGTGGCGGGACTCCTGCAGGGCACCGGGATCGCCTGGGGTGCGCAGAACCTGTGCCAGGTGGCGGGTTCCGGTGCCTATACGGGGGAGATTTCAGATGCCATGCTGCTGGATCTTGGCTGTCGTTACGTGATCGTGGGCCACTCGGAGCGCCGCAACATCTATGGCGAGGACGATGCCCTGGTGGCGGAAAAGTGTCGCGTGGCCGTCCGTGCCGGTCTGACTCCCATCGTCTGCGTGGGCGAGCTCCTGGAAGAAAGAGAGGCCGGACAGACCGAGGCCGTGGTGGCGCGTCAGCTGGATGCCCTTTTGCAGGACGGTGAGGGGGTGGCGGCGCTGAGACAGGCAGTCATTGCCTATGAGCCGGTGTGGGCCATCGGCACGGGCAAGACGGCCACGCCTGCCCAGGCCGAGGAAGTGCATGCCTTCATCCGCAGCCGGATTGCAACGCATGACAAGGCGCTTGCGGGCGAAATCCGCATTCTCTACGGTGGCAGTGTCAAGCCGGGTAATGCCGCGGAACTGTTCGGGATGGCCGATATCGATGGCGGCCTCATCGGGGGTGCTTCTTTGCACGCGGATGATTTCCTGGCCATCTGCCGTGCGGCCATGTCATGATGTGAGTGGCATTTTATGTTGACGATCGTACTGGTAGTTCATATTCTGGTTACCGTGGCCCTGATCGGCCTTGTCCTGATCCAGCGTGGCAAGGGGGCCGACATCGGCGCGGCCTTCGGCAGCGGCGCTTCCCAGACCGTTTTCGGCAGCCAGGGATCTGCCTCTTTTCTGACCCGGACGACAGCGGTGCTGGCCACGGTGTTTTTCGTGACCAGCCTGACCCTGGCCTATCTCTATGCGCAGAAGGGAGAGCGTCGCAGTGTGACGGATCTCCCGGTGGAAGAGACCGTGCCGCAACCCGTTGAATCCGCACCCGATGTGCCGCCTGATCTGCCTCCTGTGCCGCTGGATGTGCCGCAGGTGCCCATGGATCATGAACCTGCCACCGGCGATGGTGCCGCTGGCGGGAGCGGGGCGCAGAGCGGGGCTTCGTAGCCGGGAATGCCCGGTCGTGAAGCCTGCATGCCACCATGGCAGTGCGATCTGATGGGGCAGCAGGGCAGCCGTGTGTTTTTACGGCAGATTCAGCCGATGTGGTGGAATTGGTAGACACGCCGTCTTGAGGGGGCGGTGGCGCAAGCCGTGCCGGTTCGACTCCGGCCATCGGCACCATTCGGGCAGGGAGTGCTCAAGAGTGCATAAATGGAGCAGCTTTTTGGCGCTCATTGCTCATCCCTCATTACTCCCTTTCCAACGTTCCCTAAATCCACAGAAATAACAGGTTGATTATCCTTCTTTTCTTCCAAAACGTCGCTTGACAGGGACTGATTCGCTGGCCTAGACTCATCCATTCGCCGGGCGTTGTGGGAGGCGTCGCGGGCGGGCGGTAACGCTGTCATTATAAATATAAATATATTGAGAAAAACGGGGCGGGGAATCCTCTCGATGCTGGAAAATTATCTTCCCATACTTGTCTTTCTGGTGCTCGGCATCTTTTTCGGCGCCATGCCCCTCATGGTGGGTTTCATGCTGGGCCCGCGACGCCCCGACAGTGAAAAACTTGCGCCCTATGAGTGTGGTTTCGAGGCCTTCGAGGATTCGCGCATGAAATTCGACGTGCGCTACTACCTGGTGGCCATCCTGTTCATCATTTTCGACCTGGAGATTGCCTTTCTCTTTCCCTGGGCCATCGTCCTGGACGAGATCGGCATGTTCGGTTTCATGGCCATGGTGATCTTTCTCGGCCTGCTGGTCATCGGCTTCATCTACGAATGGAAAAAAGGCGCCCTGGAATGGGAGTAGCGCCCCGAGCAGCAAGCAGGGGCCCCGCGAAGCGGGGATGCGCGCGTCCGCGAGTGGGCGCGAAGAGCGCGCGGAGTTGCTGCGCAGGCAGTTTGTCTGGTGAGGCGTGCGCGCCGCCCCGAGCAGCAAGCAGGGGCCCCGCGAAGCGGGGATGCGCCAATTTCGAGAGGGCGCGAGTGGGCGCGAAGAGCGCGCGGAGTTGCTGCGCAGGCAGTTTGTCTGGTGAGGCGTGCGCGCCGCCCCGAGCAGCAAGCAGGGGCCCCGCGAAGCGGGGATGCGCCAATTTCGAGTGGGCGCGGGAAGCGCATGATGATTTTGGATTCTTGATCGCTATGGCAGAGGGTAAGTGACGTATGGGTATCGAAGGTATCCTCAAGGAAAGCGTCGTGACCACCACGGCGGACAAGCTCATCAACTGGGCGAGGACCGGTTCCCTGTGGCCCATGACCTTCGGCCTGGCCTGCTGTGCCGTGGAGATGATGCATGCCGGCGCCTCGCGCTACGATCTCGACCGCTTTGGCGTGGTGTTCCGGCCCAGTCCGCGCCAGTCCGATGTCATGATCGTCGCCGGCACCCTGGTGAACAAGATGGCCCCGGCCCTGCGCAAGGTCTATGACCAGATGAGTGAACCGCGCTGGGTGATCTCCATGGGCTCCTGCGCCAATGGGGGAGGGTATTATCATTATTCCTATTCCGTGGTGCGCGGCTGTGACCGCATCGTGCCCGTGGACATCTACGTCCCGGGTTGCCCGCCGACTGCCGAGGCCCTGCTCTACGGCGTCATCCAGCTTCAGAACAAGATCAAACGCACCAACACCATAGCCCGCTGAGACCGCATCATGCCTGATACCCAGACATTGTCAGCCCGGGTACGGGATCACTTCGGTGATGCCCTGGAAGACGTGGCGATCCGACATGGAGAACTCACCATCCGTGTCCCCCGGGAAAAACTCCACGAGATATGTTTGGTTCTTCGGGACGAGGAACCGTTCCGCTTCGAGATCCTCATCGACCTGTGTGGCGTCGATTACCTGGAATATGGCGAGCAGCCCTGGCAGGGACCGCGTTTCGCCGTGGTCTATCACCTGCTGTCAGTGGCCCATAATCAGCGCCTGCGCGTCAAGACCTTCGTCGAGGAGTCGGATCCCCGGCTGGAATCGGTGGTGGACATCTGGGCCTCGGCCAACTGGTACGAGCGGGAGTGCTTCGATCTGTTCGGTATTCTTTTCGAAGGACATCCCGACCTGCGCCGCCTGCTGACCGACTATGGTTTCGTGGGGCATCCATTTCGCAAGGATTTCCCTCTCAGCGGGTATGTGGAGATGCGCTACGATATCGAGAAGCAGCGTGTGGTCTATGAACCCGTGAATATCGAGCCCCGTATCACCGTGCCACGGGTGATCCGCCACGATCACCGCTATGTCGATGTACAGGATGAAGGCGAGGTGGGACGTGGCTGAGATTCGCAACTACACCATGAATTTCGGGCCGCAGCATCCGTCCGCCCATGGGGTGTTGCGCCTGGTGCTGGAAATGGACGGCGAGGTCATCGAGCGTGCGGATCCGCATATCGGCCTGTTGCATCGGGCTACGGAGAAGCTGGCGGAGACCAAGCCCTACAACCAGAGCATCGGTTACATGGACCGGCTCGATTATGTCTCCATGATGTGCAATGAGCATGGCTACGTGCTCGCCATGGAAAAGCTGCTGGGCATCGAGCCGCCCTTGCGGGCCCAGTATATCCGGGTCATGTTCGCCGAGATCACCCGGATCCTGAACCATCTCCTGTGGGTGGGGGCGCATGCACTGGATATCGGCGCCATGACCGTGTTCCTGTATGCCTTCCGCGAGCGCGAGGATCTTCTCGATGCCTACGAGGCCGTCTCAGGCGCCCGCATGCACGCCACCTATTTCCGTCCGGGCGGTGTCTACCGCGATCTGCCCGGCAGCATGCCTCAGTACCAGCCTTCCAAATGGCACAATGCCAAGGAAACCGCGCAGCGCAACCGCAACCGCCAGGGGTCCCTGCTGGATTTCCTGGAGGATTTCACGGAGCGTTTCCCCGGTTATCTCGACGAATACGAGACCCTGCTCACCGACAACCGCATCTGGAAGCAGCGCACGGTGGGGATCGGCGTGGTGTCGCCGGAACGGGCGTTGCAATTGGGATTCACCGGTCCCATGCTGCGGGGGTCCGGCATCGAGTGGGACCTGCGCAAGAAGCAGCCCTACGATGTCTACGACCGCCTGGACTTCGATATTCCGGTGGGGGTCAATGGCGACTGCTATGACCGCTATCTGGTGCGCATGGAGGAGATGCGCCAGGCCAACCGCATCGTCCGCCAGTGCATCGACTGGCTGCGCGCCAATCCCGGCCCGGTGATGCTGGAGAATCACAAGATCACACCCCCCAAGCGCACCGAAATGAAGGGCGACATGGAGTCTCTCATCCATCATTTCAAGCTCTACACCGAAGGCTTCTGCATGCCCGAGGGAGAGGCCTATGCGGCCGTGGAGCATCCCAAGGGCGAGTTCGGCATCTATATCATCTCGGATGGTGCCAACAAGCCTTACCGGCTCAAGATCCGCGCACCGGGCTTCGCCCACCTGGCGGCACTCGATGAGATGTGCCGGGGGCACATGCTGGCCGACGTGGTGGCCATCATCGGAACCCAGGATATCGTCTTTGGAGAAATAGATCGCTGATATGTCTGCTGTGAAGGAAAAGCGCGCCGCGATTTCCAAGGCTACGCGGCACAAGATCGATCAATGGCTGGCCAAGTATCCCGAGGATCGCAAGCAATCCGCGGTGCTCACGGCCCTCACCCTCGTCCAGGAGGACAATGGCGGCTGGTTGAGCACGGAGCTCATGGATGCCGTGGCCGAGTACCTGGAGATGCCGCCCATTGCCGTCTATGAAGTGGCGACTTTCTACAGCATGTTCGACCTGGAACCGGTGGGGCGTCACAAGATCACGGTCTGCAACAACATATCCTGCATGCTTTGCGGCGGCGACGACATCATCCGCCATATCGAAAACAAGCTGGGCATCAAGGTGGGCGAGACCACGCCCGACGGCAGGTTCACCCTCAAGCGTGAGGAAGAGTGTCTGGCCGCCTGTGCCGGTGCCCCCATGATGGCCATCGACGGCCATTATTACGAGCATCTCACCCCGGAGAAGGTGGATGCCATTCTCGATGGCCTGGAGTGACGTCATGACGAATCAAGTCTGTTTCACGACCCTCAAATATGACAAGCCCTATACCCTGGAAAACTACCGCAAGGAAGGGGGGTACCAGGCCTGGGAAAAGATTCTCAAGAAGAAGATCGCCCCGGAAGACATCATCGACACCTTGAAGAAATCCGCGCTGCGCGGCCGGGGCGGTGCCGGCTTTCCCACCGGACTGAAATGGAGCTTCATGCCGCGCCAGTCGCCGGGACAGAAATACATCATCTGTAATTCCGACGAGAGTGAGCCCGGCACCTGCAAGGACCGCGACATTCTCCGTTACAACCCTCATGCCGTGATCGAGGGCATGGCCATCGCCGGTTATGCCATCGGCGCGACGGTGGGATACAACTACCTGCGCGGTGAATTCCACCACGAGCCTTATGAGCGTTTCGAGGCCGCACTGGAAGAGGCCCGTGCCGCCGGTTACATCGGCCGCAACATCCTGCGATCGGGTTTCGATTTCGAACTTCATACCCATCTCGGCGCGGGCGCCTATATCTGCGGCGAGGAGACCGCGCTGCTGGAATCCCTGGAGGGCAAGAAGGGCCAGCCCCGTTTCAAGCCGCCTTTCCCCGCCAATTTCGGGCTCTACGGCTGCCCCACCACCATCAACAACACCGAGACGCTGGCATCTGTACCCGCCATCATGCGCAAGGGGGCGGACTGGTTTCTCAAGCTGGGACGGCCCAACAACGGGGGGGAAAAGATCTTCTCCGTCTCGGGGCACGTCAACAGGCCGGGCAACTACGAGATCCCCCTCGGCACGCCGTTTCGCGAACTGCTGGAGATGGCGGGCGGTGTGCGGGACGGCCGCCAGCTCAAGGCCGTCATACCCGGCGGCTCCTCCATGCCGGTGTTGCCCGCCCACATCATCATGGAATGCGATATGGACTACGACTCCCTGGCCAAGGTGGGTTCCGCGCTGGGCTCGGGCGGGGTCATCGTGATGGATGACAGCACCTGCATGGTCCGGGCCCTGTTGCGCATCTCCCGTTTCTATTTCAAGGAATCCTGCGGCCAGTGCACCCCCTGCCGCGAAGGCACGGGCTGGATGTGGCGGGTCATCAACCGCATCGAGAACGGCCAGGGCCGTCCCGAGGATCTGGAACTGCTGATCAACACGGCAGGACGCATCGAGGGACGCACCATCTGCGCCTTCGGCGACGCCGCGGCCTGGCCCGTACAGAGTTTTCTCAAGCACTTCCGGGACGAATTCGCCTATCACATCGAACACAAGCGCTGTCTGGTGGACGGTCCCGGCCCCGGCGGCGCGGCAGCGGAGCAAGCAGCATGAGTGCGACGGCGGACGACGTAAAACAGGATCTCATCAGTCTCGAGATCGACGGTCGCCCCCTGCAGGCGCGGCGCGGCGAGATGATCATAGAGGTGGCGGATGCCGCCGGCATCGACATTCCCCGCTTCTGCTATCACAAGAAGCTCTCCATCGCGGCGAATTGCCGCATGTGCCTGGTGGAAGTGGAGAAGGTGCCCAAGCCCTTGCCTGCCTGTGCCACGCCGGTGACCGAGGGCATGAAGGTCTACACGCGCTCGCCCCGCGCCATCGAGGCCCAGCGCGGCACCATGGAGTTTCTGCTCATCAACCACCCGCTGGACTGTCCCATATGTGATCAGGGTGGCGAGTGTGATCTGCAGGAAATCTCCATTGGCTACGGCAGCGATCGGTCCGAGTATCATGAGCCCAAGCGCGTCGTGCCCGACAAGGACATCGGACCGCTCATCGCCACCGAGATGACCCGCTGTATCCATTGCACCCGCTGCGTGCGCTTCGGCGAGGAAGTCGCCGGCGTGCGCGAACTCGGTGCCACCGGCCGTGGCGAGAACACCCGCATCGGCACCTACATCGAGCGCGCGGTGAATTCCGAACTGTCGGGCAACGTCATCGATCTCTGTCCCGTGGGAGCGCTGACCTCCAAGCCGTTCCGTTTTACAGCGCGCGCCTGGGAGATGGAAGACCGCGAGGGGATCGCCGCCCACGACTGCCTGGGTTCCAACATCCTTCTCAAGGTGCGGCGCAACGAGGTGATGCGTGTCGATCCACGCGAGAACGAGGCCATCAACGAATGCTGGCTCTCCGATCGTGACCGTTTCAGCTACCAGGGGGTCAACAGCCCGGAGCGCCTCGAACAGCCCCTGATCCGTCGTGACGGCGAATGGCAGGCAACGGACTGGAGTACAGCGCTGGAATTCACGGCACAGCGCCTGCGCGAGATCGTTGCTGCGCATGGCGGGGATGCCCTGGGCGCCCTCACATCGCCCAACGCGACAGTGGAAGAGATGTACCTGTTGCAGAAACTCGTGCGCGGCCTGGGCAGTCACCATGTGGATCATCGCCTGCGCCAGCTGGATTTCAGCGCCCAGGAACACATGCCGCTGTTTCCCTGGCTGGGGCAGTCCATCGCCGACCTGGAGCGCCTCGATGCCGTTCTCCTGATCGGCTCCAATGTGCGCAAGGAACAGCCGCTGGCAGGCCTGCGCCTGCGCAAGGCGGCACTGGGCGGCGGGGCCGTGATGTTCATCAATCCCGTGGCCTACGAATTCAATTTTCCCGTTCACACCCAGCTTGCCGGCGCGCCCGCGGCCATGGAACGCGAACTGGCGGCGACGGCCAAGGCCCTGTTGTCCCAGACCAAGGTGCCTGTGCCGGACGACATCAGGAACCTCCTCAAGCAGGTGCGCATCAAGAATGTCAACCAGGACATGGCGCGGCGCCTCGCCGCCGGCGGGCGGGTTGCGGTGCTGCTGGGCAGCCAGGCATTCATGCATCCTGCCTTCGGCACGCTTTGCGCCCTGGCAGACGTGGTTGCCCGTGCTGCCAGGGGGCGCCTGGGGTTTCTCAGTGATGGCGCCAATGCCGCGGGCGCCTGGCTGGCGGGGGCCGTGCCGCACCGCGGGCCGGCGGGCGCGCAGGTGGAGGCGGGGCTGGATGCCCGCGCCATGCTCGAAAAAGGGCGCCGCGCCTATGTGCTCCTGGGAGTGGAGCCCGAGTATGATTGCGCCGTGCCACGTGCTGCCACGGCGGCCTTGGCGGGCGCGGATTTCGTCGTTGCCCTGACGCCTTTCCACAGCGAGAACCTGGCGGCCTGCGCGGATGTGATGTTGCCTGTGGGGCCCTGGACCGAAACTGCGGGAACCTTTGTCAATGTGGAAGGCCGCTGGCAGAGCTTTCAGGGGGCGGTGGCGCCGCGCGGCGAGGCCAGGCCCGCGTGGAAGGTATTGCGCGTGCTGGGCAACCTCTGCGACGTGGCGGGTTTCGATTACCTGTCCTCGGAAGAAGTCCGTGACGAAGCGCGCGGTCTGCTGGGTGACCGGCAGCCCGGCAACGACTGTGACTGGCCCTGTCCTGAAGAACTGAATGTGGTTGGTGAGGCGACGGTCCGGCTCGGCGACGTGCCGCTCTATGCGTGTGACGGGATCGTGCGCCGGGCCACAGCCCTGCAACAGACGGCCGATGCGGGTGTTCCCCGGGCAGGCATCAATGCCAGGACGGCCAGGCGCCTCGAGCTTGGCGCCGGGGAGCGGGTGCTGGTGAAGGAGGAAGGCGGGCAGGGACAGGCATCGCTTGAAGTCGTCGTGGATGATCGCGTGCCCGACAACTGTGTGCTGATACCGCAGGCATTGCGAGAGACACTCGCCCTGGGCGCAGTGGGCGCTGCCGTGACGCTGGAAAAGATCCAGGCATCGCAGGGGGGATGACATGTCGCGTAACCCGGGCGAGATGATTCATCAGGTTGCTTTTCCGGGCATTGCGCCCGGCAGGAACGCACCCTGCTTTTTTTCCGAAATCCGATAAGAACCGATAAGAAGAAGGGGAACGAAGGCCGCGCATCATGGAAACGCTGTTGGCAGTATGGGAAGCCATTCCCGAGACATGGCAGAACCTGTTGTGGATCATCGTCAAGATTCTCGCCATTGCCGTGCCCATCATGCTGGCCGTGGCCTATCTGACCCTGGCGGAACGCAAGGTGATCGGTTATATCCAGGTGCGTATCGGGCCCAACCGCGTGGGACCGCGGGGGCTGCTGCAGCCCATAGCCGATGGCTTGAAGCTGGCCCTCAAGGAGATCATCATTCCCACCCGGGCCAACCGCTTCCTGTTTCTCATGGCACCGCTGCTGGCCCTGGCGCCGGCGCTTGCCGCCTGGGCCGTGGTACCCTTCGATGACGGCATGGTGCTGGCGGACATCAGCGCCGGGCTGCTGTATGTGCTGGCCCTGACCTCGCTGAGCGTGTACGGCATCATCATTGCAGGCTGGGCCTCCAACTCGAAGTATGCCTTTCTCGGCGCCATGCGTTCCGCCGCACAGATGGTCGCCTATGAGATCGCCATGGGATTCGCCCTGGTGGGGGTGCTCATGGCCGCCGGCAGCCTCAACCTCGGCGAGATCGTGCGCGCCCAGGAAGGCAGTCTCCTGCACTGGTTCTGGTTGCCATTGCTGCCGCTGTTTTTCGTCTATTTCATTTCCGGCGTGGCGGAAACCAACCGCGCGCCTTTCGACGTGGCGGAGGGCGAATCGGAGATCGTCGCCGGTTTCCACGTCGAGTACTCCGGCATGAGCTTCGCGCTGTTCTTTCTGGCCGAATACGCCAATATGATCCTGATATCGGCCCTGACTGCCGTGATGTTCCTGGGGGGCTGGTTGTCACCGTTCCAGGGTATCCCGGGGCTGGAGGACCTGTTCGCCTGGGTGCCGGGCATCGTCTGGCTGCTGCTCAAGATGTCCGTGTTTCTGTTCCTGTTTCTCTGGTTTCGGGCCACCTTTCCCCGCTACCGCTATGACCAGATCATGCGCCTGGGGTGGAAGGTGTTCATTCCCATCACTATCGTCTGGCTGCTGGTGATCGGGGTGGCCATCATGGCACATCTCGGTCCATGGTTCGACTGAGCGTGGCTGAAAATCTACCGTGAGGGTGAAACGATGAAGAGCCTGCAACAGATATTGAAGAGCTTCGTGCTGCTGGAGCTGTTGAAGGGGTTGCGCCTGACGGGCAAATACTTTTTCGCCAAGAAGATAACCGTCCAGTACCCGGAGGAGAAAACACCGCAGTCGCCGCGCTTTCGCGGGCGCCACGCCCTGCGCCGCTATCCCAACGGCGAGGAGCGCTGTATCGCCTGCAAGCTTTGCGAAGCGGTCTGCCCGGCGCTGGCCATCACCATCGAGGCGGAACCTCGCGAAGATGGTTCCCGGCGCACGACGCGCTATGATATCGATCTTTTCAAATGCATCTATTGCGGCTTCTGCGAAGAAGCCTGCCCGGTGGATGCTATTGTTGAGACCCGGGAATACGAATATCATTTCGAGAACCGCGGTGAGAACATCATGACCAAGGAAATGCTGCTGGCCATGGGCGACAAGTACGAACAGCAGATTGCCGCCGACCGCGCCGCGGATGCACCGTATCGCTGAGATCCCGGGGCAGGTGAAACAACTCACAACAAGCAGAAATTTATGAGCATCGAGCCCGTCCTTTTCTATATTTTCTCCGCCGTTCTGGTTTTTGCCGCCGTGATGGTGATTGCGGTACGCAACCCGGTGTTTGCGGCCCTGTTTCTGGTGCTGGCATTCTTCAACAGCGCTGCCTTGTGGCTGCTTCTGGAAGCGGAATTCCTGGCCCTGGTCCTGGTGCTGGTGTATGTGGGCGCGGTGATGGTGCTCTTCCTGTTCGTGGTGATGATGCTCGACATCAACCTCACGCCCTTGCGGGAGGGGTTCATCAAGTACATGCCCGTGGGCCTGGTGGTGGCCGTGATCATGCTGCTGGAGATCGCGGTGGTGGTGGGTCCGGAGAATTTCGGCCTTGATCAGGTTGCACCGCCACCCCGCCACGGCGCCGATTACAACAACACGGCGGAATTGGGGAGCGTACTTTATACGGTATACGCCTATCCCTTCGAGATCGCGGCAGTGATCCTGCTGGTGGCCATCGTGGCAGCCATCTCGCTGACGCTGCGGCGCAGGCCGCAGACCAAGTACCAGAATCCTGCCGAGCAGGTGCTGGTGCGGCGTGAAGACCGCGTTCGTCTGGTGAAGATGGAGGCGGAAAAGGCGGGATCTGCTGAAGGGGCGGAAGGCGACTGAAAGGCATGCCGGGAAGACGGACGGTCACGAGGACCACTGGAAAATAACAACTAGGCCATATTCAAGACCACAATGATCGCATTATCTGATTTCCTCATTCTGGGGGCGCTGCTGTTTTGCATCAGTCTGGCGGGGATCTTCCTCAACCGGAAGAATCTGCTCATCCTCCTCATGGCCATCGAGCTGATGCTGCTTGCGGTGAACATCAATTTCGTGGCTTTTTCGCATTATCTGGGTGACACCGCGGGACAGGTTTTCGTCTTTTTCATTCTCACCGTGGCGGCAGCCGAGGCAGCCATCGGTCTCGCGATCCTCATTGTCCTGTTCCGCAACCGGCGCACCATCAACGTGGGCCAGATTGATTCACTGAAGGGTTGAGGAGAACAAGGCCATGAAGGGTGTTTACCTTACAGTTGTCCTGGCGCCCCTGATCGGCTCCATCATCGCCGGCCTGTTCGGCAGGAAGATCGGCAAGACCGGTGCCCATGGGGTGACCATTGCCGGCGTGGCCCTGTCCTTCCTCATGTCCCTGGTGGCCTTCAAGCATATCGTCATCGACGGGGCGCCCACCTTCAACGAAAGTGTCTATACCTGGCTCATCAGTGACGGCATCCGTCTCGAGATCGGTTTTCTCATCGATCGTCTCACCGCCCTGATGATGGTGGTGGTGACCTTCGTTTCCCTGATGGTGCACATCTATACCATCGGCTATATGAAGGACGACCCGGGTTATCAGCGCTTCTTCAGCTATATTTCCTTGTTCACCTTTTCCATGCTGATGCTGGTGATGGCCAACAATTTCCTCCAGCTGTTCTTCGGCTGGGAGGCCGTGGGCCTGGTCTCGTATCTTCTCATCGGTTTCTGGTACCAGCGGGAATCGGCGATCTATGCGAATCTCAAGGCCTTTCTCGTCAACCGCGTGGGCGATTTCGGTTTTCTGCTGGGTATTGCCGCCATCCTCATGTATTTCAACAGCCTGGATTACGCCGATGTCTTCGCTGCCGCGCCCTTGCTCAGCGATGTCACCATCCAGGTCTTCCCGGGCGTCGAATGGTCCCTGCTGACGGTGATCTGCATCCTGCTGTTCATCGGGGCCATGGGCAAGTCGGCACAGATGCCGCTGCATGTGTGGCTGCCCGATTCCATGGAAGGCCCCACGCCCATCTCGGCCCTGATCCATGCCGCCACCATGGTGACCGCCGGTATCTTCATGGTGGCGCGCATGTCGCCGCTGTATGAACTCTCGGAAACGGCGTTGAGCGTGGTGCTGGTGATCGGCGCCCTGACGGCCTTTCTCATGGGTTTGTTGGGTATCGTGCAGAACGACATCAAGCGGATGGTGGCCTACTCGACATTGTCCCAGTTGGGCTACATGACCGTGGCGCTGGGTGTTTCCGCCTACAGTGCGGCCATTTTCCACCTCATGACACATGCCTTTTTCAAGGCCCTCATGTTCCTCGCCGCGGGTTCGGTGATCATCGCCATGCACCATGACCAGGATATCCGCAACATGGGGGGGCTGAAGAAATACATGCCCATCACCTATTGGACCTTCCTCATCGGCGCCCTGGCGCTCATCGGCTTTCCGGGTACGGCGGGATTTTTCTCCAAGGATGCCATCATCGAGGCCGTGCATGCGTCCGATCTGCCGGGTTCGGGCTTCGCCTACCTGGCCGTGCTGCTGGGCGTTTTCGTCACCGCCTTGTATACCTTCCGTGCCTTCTTCCTGGTGTTCCATGGCAAGGAACGCATGGACGAACACACCCGGACCCATCTGCGGGAATCGCCCCTGGTGGTGACGGTGCCGCTGATCCTCCTGGCCATACCTTCGGTCCTCGTCGGCATGGTGGCCATCGGGCCGTTGTTGTTCGGTGAATTCTTTGCGGATTCGATTTATGTGGCCGCGGCGCATGACGTGCTGGCCAGGATCGGCGAGGATTTCACCGGCGCGCTGGGATTTCTCTTTCACGGCATGCTGGGGATGCCTGTCCTGCTGGCCTTGGCCGGAGTTGCCACGGCCTGGTACATCTATCTGCAGCGGCCGGAACTGGCCGGGCTGATAAAGGCCCGTTTTGAACTCCTCTACAGGATCCTTGACAGGAAGTATGGCTTCGATGATTTCAACGAGGCCTTTTTTGCCGCCGGCTCCCGTGGCCTGGGGCGCCTCTTCTGGCGCACCGGCGATGAGACGGTGATCGACGGGGTGGCGGTGAATGGCACGGCAAAGGGCATTGGCTGGATCGCCGCGCGCATCCGCCAGGCCCAGACAGGGCTGCTGTATCATTACGCCTTTGCCATGATCATCGGTCTGCTCATACTCATCAGCTTCTACGTGCTGCTCTGATGTGCGGACAGGATGTGCGGGACAACGCGTGAACGGTTGGAAATACGATAAGGCATAAGCATGTTATCTGGATTCCCCTTGCTGAGTACTGTGATCTGGCTGCCCATCGCCGGTGGTATTGCCGCCCTGGTGACGGCCAGGAGTGGTGACGATCGCCTGGTGCGCTGGGTGGCGCTGGTCGTATCCACCCTGACCTTTCTCGTTTCCATTCCCCTGTTCACAGCCTTCGACACCACCACGCATCATATGCAGTTCGTGGAGCGTGCCGCCTGGATTCCCACTTTCAACATTCATTACCACCTTGGCGTGGACGGCATTTCCATGCCCCTGATCCTGCTGACCACCTTTACCACGGTGCTGGTGGTGATCGCGGCGTGGGAAGTGATCCAGTACAAGGTGGCCCAGTACATGGCCGCTTTCCTCATCATGGAAGGGCTCATGAACGGCGTCTTTGCCGCCCTGGACGGCATCCTGTTCTATGTGTTCTGGGAGGCCATGCTCATCCCCATGTTCCTCATCATCGGCATCTGGGGCGGGCCGCGCAGGGTCTATGCCGCTTTCAAGTTCTTTCTGTATACCTTTCTTGGTTCCGTTCTGCTGCTGGTGGCGCTGATCTATCTCTTCTTCCAGGCGGAGAGTTTCGCCATCCTGGATTTTCACAGCGTCAAGATCGGGCTGGCCGCCCAGATCCTGATATTCATCGCCTTTCTCGTGGCCTTCGCCGTCAAGATTCCCATGTGGCCGGTCCATACCTGGTTGCCTGACGCCCATGTCGAGGCGCCTACGGGCGGTTCCGTGATCCTCGCGGCCATCATGCTCAAGATGGGGGCTTATGGCTTTGTCCGCTTCATGCTGCCCATCACCCCGGATGCCAGTGCCGAGCTGAACGGCCTGATCATTTCCCTGTCACTCATCGCGGTGGTCTATATCGCCCTCGTGGCGCTGGTTCAGGAGGACATGAAGAAGCTCATCGCCTATTCTTCCATCTCCCACATGGGTTTCGTCACCCTGGGCTTTTTCACGGTGTTCGCCATCGTTGCCAACACGGGCGATACTCATGGGGCGGCCATGGGCGTGGAGGGCGCGCTGGTGCAGATGATTTCCCACGGTCTCATTTCCGGCGCCATGTTCCTGTGTGTCGGCGTGATGTATGACCGCATGCACAGCCGGCGTATCAGCGACTATGGCGGGGTGGTCAATTCCATGCCTGTTTTTGCATCCTTCATGGTGTTGTTCGCTCTCGCCAATACCGGCCTGCCGGGAACCTCGGGTTTCGTCGGCGAATTCCTGGTGATCATGAGCGCTTTCAAGGCCAATTTCTGGTATGCCTTTTTTGCGGCCCTGACACTGATCCTGGGTGCTGCCTATACGCTCTGGATGATCAAGCGGGTGGTCTTCGGCAAGCCGGGCAACGAAAAGGTGGCGCAGCTCAGTGACCTCAATCCCCGTGAAACCGTGGTGCTGGGTTCGCTGGCTTTCCTGGTGCTGCTGGTGGGCGTGTGGCCCGATCCGCTTCTGGATGTGATGCATGCCACCGTGGACCATCTGCTGCAGCAGGCGACCACCTCCAAGCTGTGATGAATGCTGTGGACCTGAATTGCCAACTCAAATGAAAAAAGTACTGGATTGATGGTTTTCGAATTTCCCAATTTTGTTCCGGCGCTGGCGGAAATCTTTGTGCTCACCATGGCATGCGTGGTGCTGATCGTCGATCTGTTCCTGACCGAGCGCAATCGCGTGATCACCTACCTGCTCAGTCAGGCCACCCTCCTGGGGGCGGCGGTGCTCACCGTCAGCCTTCACAACAACAGCACCGAGCTGACCTTCAGCGGCGGTTTCATCCGCGACGGCATGGGCGATGTCCTCAAGGTGTTCATCTATCTGGTGGTTGCCGTCGTTTTTCTCTATTCGCGGGAATACCTGGTGGTGCGCAAGCTTTTCAAGGGCGAGTTCTTCGTGCTGGGCCTGTTCGCGGTGCTGGGAATGATGGTCATGGTATCGGGGCATAGTCTCCTGACCATCTATCTGGGGCTGGAACTGCTGTCCCTGTCTCTCTATGCCATGGTGGCCATGCACCGGGATTCCATGCCGGCCTCCGAGGCGGCGATGAAATATTTCATCCTCGGCGCCATTGCCTCCGGCATGCTGCTCTATGGCATGTCCCTGATCTATGGCGCCACCGGCAGCCTGGATATCGGAGTCATCGCCGACACCTTGCGCATGAGTCCCGGTGATGACATGGTGCTGCTCCTGGGGCTCACCTTCATCATCGTGGCACTGGCCTTCAAGCTGGGGGCGGTACCGTTTCACATGTGGATTCCCGACGTCTATCATGGGGCTCCCACGCCAGTGACGCTGTTCATCGGTTCGGCGCCCAAGATTGCCGCCTTCGCCATGGTGATGCGTCTGCTGGTGGACGGGCTGGGCCCCCTGCACGTGCAGTGGCAGGACATGCTGGTCATTCTGGCCGCGCTGTCCATCGTTGCCGGCAGTGTCATTGCCATTGCCCAGCGCAATCTCAAGCGTATGCTGGCCTATTCCACCATTGCCCACGTCGGTTTTCTCCTTCTGGGTATCCTCGCGGGTACTGAAAACGGCTATGCGGGCGCCATGTTCTATGTGCTGGTGTATGCACTCATGACGCTGGGCGCCTTCGGCATGATCCTGATGCTGAGCCGGGCCGGTTTCGAGGCGGACGAGATCGAGGATTTCAAGGGGCTCAACGAGCGCAGCCCGTGGTTCGCCTTCGTCATGCTGATCCTGATGTTTTCCATGGCCGGGGTGCCGCCCTTTGTGGGTTTCTATGCCAAGCTGGCCGTGCTCCAGGCTGTAATCGATGCCGGCCTGGTGTGGCTGGCGGTACTTGCCGTCCTGTCGGCGGTGATCGGCGCCTTCTACTATCTGCGCATCGTCAAGTACATGTATTTCGACAAACCCGGCGACGAGAGCGCCTTGCAGAGCAATTTCGACATGCGCGCGACGATCAGCGCCAATGGTCTGCTCATCCTCGGCCTGGGCATCTATCCCAGCGGCCTCATGGCCCTTTGCGTGACCGTTCTGCGCTGATATTTCCGGGTTTTCCAGGAGAGGCCGGCGGAGCAGCCTTTCCCCTGTCCCCTTCCGTTGTCATGCCAGGGCCGAATACGCTACAGTCGTTGCCATGCGTATTTTGATCAGTAATGACGACGGCTACCGTGCGCAGGGCCTGGCCTGCCTGGCCGAGACCCTGCGCAGGCATGCGGATATCGTCGTGGTGGTGCCGGACCGGGACCGCAGCGGTGCCAGCAACTCCCTGACCCTGGAGAATCCCATCCGCGCCACGGTCCTGGAGAACGGTTTCATCCGGGTCAACGGCACGCCAACCGACTGCGTCCATCTGGCCATTACCGGTCTGCTGGATGAAGAGCCTGACATGGTGATTGCCGGCATCAATGCCGGGGCCAACCTGGGTGACGATGTGCTGTATTCGGGGACCGTGGCGGCCGCCATGGAGGGCCGTTTCCTGGGTTATCCCGCCATGGCCGTTTCCCTGGCCGGCGCACACTGCCGGCATTTCGGGACCGCCGCGCAGGTGGTGGAGATCATGGTCAGCCATCTGCGCGAATCGCCCCTGCCTGCCGACTTCATTCTCAACGTCAATGTGCCGGATGTGCCCTGGCACGAACTGGGCGGTTTTCGCGCCACCCGTCTCGGCCACCGGCACAAGGCCGAGCCGGTGATCAAGGCGACGGACCCTCGCGGACGTCCCATCTACTGGGTGGGGCCCTCCGGCCCGGAACAGGATGCCGGGCCCGGCACGGATTTTCATGCCATCAGGCACAACCAGGTTTCCGTCACGCCGCTCCAGGTGGATCTCACCCGCCACAGTGCACTGGAGACGACCGCCCGATGGGTGGCGGCACTGGAGCAGTCATGAGCAGTCGCCTGCAAGGCATCGGAATGACCTCCCAGCGGACACGCAACCGGCTGGTCGAGCGTCTCATGCGGGAAGGGATCCGCAGCCAGGCCGTGCTGGAGGCCATGCGCGAGATACCCCGTCATATCTTCGTGGACGAGGCGCTGGCCAGCCGTGCCTATGAGGATACGGCATTGCCCATCGGGCATGGCCAGACCATTTCCCAGCCCTACATCGTGGCGCGCATGACGGAAATCCTGCTGCGCGACGGCCCCTTGCGCCGGGTGCTCGAGATCGGCACCGGATCGGGCTATCAGGCCGCGGTGCTGGCCCGGCTGGTGGAGGAGGTATTCACCGTGGAAAGGGTGGGCGCCCTGCAACGCAAGGCGCGCCGGCGTTTCAGGGAGCTGGGCCTGCGCAATATCCGGCTCCGGCACTGTGACGGCATGGAGGGCTGGCGGGGCTATGCGCCTTTCGATGGCATCATGGCCACGGCGGCCCCTCCCGAGCTGCCCCTGGCCCTGTTGGAGCAGCTTGCGGTGGGGGGGCGCCTGGTCATGCCGGTGGGACGTCCCGGTGCCCAGCGCCTGGTGCTCATCACCCGCACGGCGGAGGCCTGCGAGCAGGAAGTGCTGGAGACGGTGAGTTTCGTGCCCCTGGTGGCAGGCGAGGCGTGAGCCGGGCAACGCCTGCCTGTGGACACCTGATCCCATGTTTTCTGCCCTGTATGCCCGGGTCATGAGCTGGGCGGCGCACCGCCATGCTCCCTGGTATCTGGGCCTGTTGAGCTTCGCCGAGGCCTCGTTCTTTCCCGTTCCGCCGGATGTCATGCTGGCACCCATGGTGCTGGCCAGGCGACGCCGTGCCTGGTTCTACGCCACCCTGACGACCGCGGCCTCGGCGGCCGGAGGCGTGGCGGGGTATCTCCTGGGGATGCTCGCTTTCGATGCCGTGGCGCCCTTGATTCGCGATCTGGGTTACTGGCCGGCCTATCTGCAGGCACGTTCATGGTTTGCGGAATGGGGCGTGCTGGTGGTCTTCGTGGCCGGTTTTTCACCCATACCCTACAAGGTTTTCACCGTGACGGCAGGTGCCGCGGCCATGGCCTTCCTGCCTTTTGTGCTGGCCTCTGTCGTCGGGCGCGGCGCGCGCTTCTTTCTGGTTGCGGCCCTGATCTATTGGGGCGGAGAACGCATGGACCGTTTCCTGCGCAAGTACATCGACAGGCTCGGCTGGGCCTTGCTGGCGATCGCTGCCGTGGTTTATTTCCTCATGCGGTGAGTGCGTCGATGAGGTGGCGCTGGCTGTCGGTCATGATGTTCCTGGGGCTGGTGGGCTGCGGCACCTTCGCCGATCATGTGGTGAGAAAAGGCGAGACCTTGTACTCCATCAGCTGGCGCTATGGCTACGACTACCGGGAGGTTGCCGCCTGGAACGACATTCCACCTCCTTACATCATCCGCGAGGGACAGCGGCTGCGCCTGACACCGCCTCCTGACCGGCGCAAAATCCCAGCGGCACCCAACGGCGGCAACCAGCCACGCCGGGCGCCTGCAAAGCGCCCGGAAACGGGGCCTGCAGCGCCGGTTGTGGAAAAAACGGGACCTGCTGTCACTGCCCCGGCGCAGCCGCCCCGCAAGTTGACCTGGGTCTGGCCCGCCGAAGGCAGCATCCTGACCCGCTTCTCCCCCGGCAAGCCAGGGCGCAAGGGCATCGATATCGGGGGTCGCTTGGGCGATCCGGTCAAGGCCGCTGCGGCGGGGCGCGTGGTATACAGCGGCAAGGGCATTCCCCGCTATGGCAACCTGCTCATCATCAAGCACAATGACAAGTTCCTGAGTGCCTATGCGCACAACCGTCGCCTGCTCGTCGAAGAGGGTGCCTGGGTGGCCAAGGGCCAGAAGATCGCCGAGATGGGCCGCAGCGGCACGGGGGTGACGCAGGTCATGCTGCACTTCGAGATTCGCGTCGATGGCAAGCCCGTCGATCCCATGGCTTACCTTCCGGCGAAAAAAAAAGTAACATCGCGGGGCGGTGATGATTGACCGCCGGGGCATGGGGCCGTGCCCGGAACGACATTGCCCCTTGCGGCCGCATCGCAAAAAGACAAATCAAAATAATGACTGACTGGGGTTGAAAGGAGGATTGCTGTGAAAAAGGCACTGACCGTGGTGATGGTTTCCTGTCTGTTGCTGCCCGCAGCGGGCATGGCCAGGGATTTCAAGGTGTACGGTTACAAGACGCCGGAAGCGGGTGAAATCGAGCTGGTGTACTGGACCGATTATGTGGCGAAGTCGGACAACAAGATGAAATATTTCGGCACCGAGGCAGACCGTGAGTCATTGTGGGCTCATACGCTGGAAGTCGAATACGGGGTCACGGACCGGTTCATGCTGGCTGCCTATGCGGATTTCGAGCAGCCCTCCGGTGAGGATTTCGAGTTTGTTCAATCTCGCATCATAGCGGCGCGTTACCGTTTCGGTGAACAAGGTGAACGCTTTTTTGATACGGCACTCTATGTGGAGTATTATCTGCCCCGCACCGGCTGGCAGGGCAAGGCCAATGAGAAGGCCGAACTGCGCCTGATCCTGGAGAAGGACATCGGGAGTAACACGTTGACACTCAATCCCAGAATAGAAAAGGCAACCAGTGGACCTGATGTGGCCGAGGGGATTGAATTCGAATATGGAGTCAGCTTTTACAGCGCATGGCATGGTCATTTCAAATGGGGGCTCGAGGCCTATGGCAGCATCGGCGAGTTCGTGGATCTCAAGCCCAAGGACAAGCAGAAGCACTATCTGGTGCCCGCTCTCACCTGGAAAGTCGGTCACAAGCTGAAATGGAACCTGGGCAGTGCCTTCGGCCTGACCGATGCCAGTGACGACGTCGTCATCAAGAGCATCCTGGAGTGGGAGATCTGACGACAGGCATGGACGGGATGTGAAGGAAGGCTTTCCAGCGAGGGTATTCGTGGCCGGGGGCGCTCCTGCGGAGAGAGGAAGCGCGCAGGAGCGCTCCCCAGGCGCGAGAGACATTCTTTCGTTCCCTGATCGCTGAATCAGATCATGAGCAGGGCTGCGGCAAAGCGGCGCTGGTCCGACATGAGAATGTTGTAGGTGCGGCAGGCCGCACCGGTATCCATGACCTCGATGCCGATGCCCCGTTGCATGAGGGAGCACAGAAGGTCGTGGTCGGGCCAGCGCAGGGTGGCGCCGCTGCCGAACAGGATCAGTTCCACGTCCTGCTCTGCCAGCACGTCGAAATGCGCCTTGTTGAGTTCAGTGAAGCTCTGGGGCGGCCAGTCCTGAATGAGGCGTTCCGGCATGAGGATCAGGCTGCGATGGAGCGTCTCGCGGCGCAGCGGCGGCAGGAGCCGTTCCACGTTGTCGCTTTCCTCCGGGGCCGGCCTGGCTTCCTCCAGGGCGCGGGGAATGGTGATGGTGATTTCGCCCTTGGCGTAAGAATGTATGCCGTAGTAACGGGTGTTGCGGTCAAGGGTGATCTGCATGGCGGTACCCTCCGCCTGGTGACTAAGGGCCTTTCATTCTATCGGAATCATCCTGGTGCGACAATCGACGCCTGCTCAAGGTGAAGACAGGAAGGTGATGTCACCGTAATAGGCTGATGCCTCTCCACCGCTGTCATCGCTGTCGGTCATGATGGCCACGCCGGTGATGAGCGGCGGATCGCTACCGAAGGCGCGACGGTAATCCTGAACGATATTGCGTTCTTCCGTGATCCACTGCCCGAGCCGTTCAGAACCGCTTTCCACGACAATCATCATGGTGAAGTCGGTATAGGCATTGGGGACGACGGTGTTCCTGGCCGCATTGCGTGCCCAGATGTAATTGATGGCCGCGGCAGGAACGTCGCCGTACAGCAGGCGCGCTGCCTGGTAGCGCATGCGCCTGCCCAGACTCATCTTGTCGGCATCGTAGGCGAAGGTCAGGTAGAGGCGGGCCGGATAGTCATCGCCGGCCTTGCGGCGCACATCGCTGCCGGGGAGGAGCCTGTCGACTCTCCAGCGCCAGCGGAGCGTGGGGTAGCGGCGGGGATCGATGGTGATTCTGCGTATCAGGCCTGAGGCGGCGTTCCGGCTTTCGGCCTTGATGACCGTTGTACCGTCGATTTCCACCAGCTGATATTCCGTGTGACGCGTGATCCTGGGGAAGGTGAGCAACTCCCATGCCGGGGGCAGGGCGGAGCCAGGCGTCAGGTCGGAAAATGCGCCCACACGAAGTTCACTGCCGTAAACCTGCAAAGCCGGTGGGAGAAACAGGAGAAGGAGCAGGGAGGGAAAGAAAATGAAGTGACAGGCAGTCTCATGTCGTGCAGCCCCCCTTGCTGCGAGTCCATACGCGATAGCTGAACAAGGCATGCTGATGGTTTTCATTGTATAACTCTGATCTTGATACGCGCAGCCTGGATGAAGATGATCGGAATCCAGGAAGACATGATTTCACGGTTTGTTTCTCCGGATGCCTGTCCTGCGGGCTTTCAACATTGGGTCACCACGTTGACTCACCTGCAACTCTATCGCGTTCATTCACCCATGAGAGCCTCAATACTTTGTCATTTCGAGCGCAGCGGGAAATGACAGTATCCCTGTCATTCCGAGCGCAGCGAGGAATCTTGGGAGGCAGGGGGACAGGATTTCTCCCTTCGGTCGAAATGACAGGGTAGGAGGTCGAAATGACAGGTGGAGGTAAAAATGCCAGCTGTCCTCCTGGATGCCGGTCTTGCGAACCTCTAGCCGCTGATTTACCTGCAACCCTATCGCATCCATTCATATCGTGGCCGGCTGATATTAACCCGGCAACAATATATGTCATGTTCAGCCGCCGCGTGCGGACACGCGGCAAGGCGGCGGAGCGCCGCTGTAGTCATTCTACAGCAAGCTTCGCCAACACCGTCTGCGTGCGCGCACGCGGCGGCCTGCCATATGAATTTCAACAAGTCAGGCGTTTCAGGCAGGCGCCGGCTCGGTGTTGCGGCACTTGGCAAGGGCCGGGCCATTCCCTGCGTGCCGCGCCTTGATCCAGCACCTGCCTGAAAGGCTGAACACGATATATATTATTGCCGGGTTAATAATAGTCGATGTATCGATGAATGTGTCAAGGGTGTATCTTACAGGGTTTCGCCGTTGACGACGCGGTTGCGGCCCGTGTGCTTGGCATGGTAGAGGGCACGGTCGGCGCGGTGGACGAAATCCTGGGGCTCTTCGTTCTTGCGGTACCAGGCCACGCCGATGGAGACGGTGATCTGGTCCAGCACCTGATAATCATTCTTGCGTTTGCGAGTGAGTTTCGATGTGGATATGATCCGGCGCAGTTCCTCGGCGATGTGCATGGCACCGCTGAGGGGGGTGTTGGGCAGGATGATACTGAACTCCTCGCCGCCATAACGGGAAACGATGTCCCGGCCCTTGACGGCCTCACGCATCTTGCCGGCGATGAAACGCAGGACCTCGTCGCCCACGATATGACCGAAATTGTCGTTGATGCGCTTGAAATGATCCACGTCGATCATCATCATGCAGAGCTGTCCCTGCTGCTGTCGGGCCTCGCGGGTTGTTTCCTCCAGCATCTGGTCGAAGCCCTTGCGGTTGAGCAGGCCGGTGAGGGCGTCGATCATCAGTTCCTCATGGACCCATTGCAGCTCGTTGCGCAGCTTGACCAGTTCTGCAGCCATGCCGCTGAGCTTGTCCTGGAGCTGGGAATTGGTCTTGACCATGGCCTGGGTTTCCGTGCTGAGGGCATCGATGATACGCAGGACCTTTTCGCTGTCGAGATCCCTGACCAGCCGCTGCGCATGGCCCTCGAGGCGGGACTGGTAGCGTGCCGCTTCGTGGGTGGCGCCTGAGATGTGCCGGGAGGACTCGCCGATCACCCGCTGGAGTTCCGAGCGCAGCGCCTCGATTTCCTGTTCCTTGTTGCTGGCAAGGTAGGTGTTGTAGAGCCTGGCGCAGACCTCGTCACCGAAGTCTGCGCCGTCGGCGATGATGTCGTCGATGGCCTGGCTCAGGTGGGGATTGCTCTCGGCCACGTATTCGTACCACACCGCGTAGTTGCGTGGCGTGGGTGGAATGCCATACTGCATCAGAAGGGGCAGGGCCATTCTCAGCAGTTCGGCAGCAGGCTTGCGGATGCCGACCTGGTTCATCAATCGTTTTTGTCCATTGTTCTTCTGGGAGACCTCCGTGCCCGAATTTCGTTCCGTATGGCATCAGTGCACGCCAATGGGGAGTTTATACCACCCGTGAGAATAGATCGACACGCCTGCTCGAAACATTAACCCCAAGGCCTTCAGGCAGATGGCCGGGATCCACCTTCGTGCCGGGAGGGCGCTTCCGGATCGGTTTCCTTTCCGCAGGCGTGGTTTCTTCTGCGAATGCCCGGTGGTGAAACGCCCGGCCCTGGGAAACCTCAGGCACCACGGCGGATCAAAATCAGAGTCAAGTCATCAGGCTTTGATGGGCGGCCGGGCCTCGTCGTGTTCATGCGCTGCCGGCAGCAGGTGACCAGTTGTTCCATGACGGTCGAGAGGGCCCCCTTGCGGATGATGGCCACGATTTCATCGATATGCAGGTTGTCGAACAGACCGTCACTGCCCAGCAGCACCGTATCGCGCCGCGCAAGCGCCAGGGTGGGACCGATCTCGATGCGCATGTCGCTGCTGCCCAGCATGTTGAGGAGCAAATGTCGCTCCTCGTGATGCATGGCCTCATCCTCGTCCAGGAATCCCGCTTCCACCGCGTAGCCTACCGGGGAATGCGGAATGGTCTGTAATTTTATCCTGCCCCGTTGGCCGGTGACCAGGATGGCCGCGTCACCCACGTGGTAGCTGCGCAGGGTGTTGTCGTTGATTTCCACGGCAGCGAGCGTGGAACCTGCGCCAAGCCTGATGATGCGCCGGTTGGCGTCATCGATGCCGTTGAGGACAGCCTCGCGGAAACCACCCTCCGGCGTCGCCCTGGTCAACGCATCGTCCAATGATTCGATGACCATGGCAGAGGCCCGGTCGGCGTTGGAAAGGCCGCCCATGCCATCTGCCACTGCAAAGATACCGGCGTTTCCGTCCATGCAGAACAAGGCCGCAGAGTCACCATTGGCACTGTCATGTGCTGGAGAACGGGAACTGTAGACGGCGATTTCATAGGAACAGCAGTTATAGGTTTCCCCATAACCTTCCATATGACAATTCGTCAGGATTTTTTTGTGAACCATGGAAATTACGGATGCCCGGCATAGGCAGGCACGAGATGTTGCGTGTTACGTCAAGAGTACAAGATACAGGATACGAGAGGGTGATGAAAAGAGGCGCACAAGCGGAACATCCTGTCGCAGTCTCCGATTCATCCCCATTGCATGGTTTCGAGGTAACTCCTGAGTTGCCCTGCTGAACGGAACTTCTTCAGGATCGAGGTGCGCTTGAGGCCGCAGATGATGGCCTTGATCTCTGGTGGATGTTTGGCGTAATGCTTGCGTCCCCCGATGGCGTCGTAGAAGATGCGGATCAGGTCGCAGACATCCTGGTGGATATTGGCCTTCTTCGGTGCGCCCCAGTGAAACATGTCCAGCAGTTTGATATTGAAGCCCAGGCCGAAGCGCTTGACGATGATGTTGTCGGTATGCAGGTCGCCGTGATACTCCTTCATGCCGTGAATGAATTCCATGCCGCTGGCAAGCGCGTGGAGTAAATGCAGTCCCTGGAAGGGGGGCAGGCGTCCGCCGGGTTGGCGCGCCAGGAATTCGCTCAGGAGCTCACCCTCCACGTATTCCGATACCAGGAAGGTGATGGGAATACCGCGATAGGTGATGGTTTCCTGGGTGATGTACTGGATCAGGATGGGGCAGTGGCTCAGGCGATGCAGTTTCTGCGCATAGTAGATGCAGGCCTTGTTGTCGATGTTGCGCTGGGGATAAAAGAATTTCGCGGCGCGCTCGATACCCGTGATCTTCTCGCGCACGAGGAAGACCTCGCCTTCCCAGCCGGCTCCCAGCTTGCTGACGACTTCGTATTTGCCTGCCAGAATACGTCCGGGATAGAGGTTGAAGGTATCGATGACGATGTTTTTCGAGCGTGCCCCCATGACGGCCTTTTTTCAGATGGCCGGAACAGGTTGCAGCCTATTCTAGCAGAAACCTTGTGGTAATGGGGGTTACTCCAGATCCTCGTCCAGGTCTTCTACGGTTTCCAGATCCGGATCGATATCCAGCAGTTCGTCTTCGACGGCCTCGGCCTCATCCAGGGGGGGTGCCAGAGTGGCGGCCTGGGTGGGTGCCTGAGTCGATTGAGGGGGATCCCCTGTGTTCTTCGCTGCCTGCGCGGGGGGGTCCGGCGGGATGCTCAGGCGTTGGGGCACGCGGGTGTGAAAAGTCTTGCGGGCCCGGGTGAAGGCCTTCTTGAGTTCCTTGCAGAGGGCCTCTTCGCCCTCTTTGAAGTCACGCAGCTTGGCCTCGACGATGTCACGGCGGTATTCGACGAATTCGCCGCGTGCCAGATTGAAAAGCCAGACTGTCTCCGGCTTGCCGGTACTGAGGCCAGGGTCGAGCGCAACAGGGCTGCTTTTTGCGCCGGCATCCAGATAGGCGAAAACCACCTTGTCAGCCATGATGCTCTTCGTCACCTCATGAAAAATCAGCAGTCTCTGCCATTGCCGGGTCGAGGTCCGGAGCAGCCGGTCTGCCCGGCCTGTTAGGATTATTTCCGGTTTATGGAAAAAATCAAGCCTGCGTTTGAGGCAAGGGCCTGGCCTGCCACCCGGAGGCAGGCCAGGCGAAGATACAGGCCGGGCTTCAGCGCAGGCGTTTCAGCCGCTCCTTGGCCGAGGCGCTGGGCTTGTGGTTCAGGTTCATGAGGATCTCGGCCAGTTCGCGCTCCGCCGCGGGTGCCGCGCTGTCCTGTGCCAGCTCGCGCAACTGGGCCCGGTCCGCCGGCGTGACCTTGTGATTCATGTTGAGCAGAGCCATGGCCAGGATGCGTTCTCCCTTGCTGGCGTGATCGCTGTTGAGAATTTCCCGCAGCGTCCGTTTCTCGGCGCCCGAAGGATGGTGGTTGAGATGGAGTATGATGTCCGCCATTTCGGCGGTGCGGGAATCGGCCAGGACAAGCGGGGAACCCAGTATGAAGAAAAGGAGAAAAAAACCGGGAATGACGCGCGTCATGTTCATGGTGTACCTCCTTCAAGGTATTGTTGGGCTGATGGTCAATGACATGCCAAGGCCCTCCCTGGCCCATTGTTACTGCAGCTTCAACCATATTACAAGCCCCCATAACCATTAAAAATATAGGTGAATAGCGGGGGGGGACAGCTGAGTGTACAGCCAGGTGCACTGTTGGACGTGGTCCGTCCGGGGAGGAAGGCCCGATATGCTACACTCTGGCCATTTCCTGATCACAGGCCTGAGCGGATCCAAGACCATGAAGCCAGTCACGCCCCTGTTGGCAGCCGATGTCATCATCCGTCTCGAGTGTGCCGGCGAAACGCATTCGGATGAACGCATCGTGCTGATCGAGCGCCGCAATCCACCCGCGGGCTGGGCCTTGCCCGGCGGTTTCGTGGACCTTGGCGAAACCGTGGAGGCGGCGGCGGTGCGCGAGGCCCGGGAGGAGACGGGGCTGGCGGTGAGGCTGCGCTGCCTGCTGGGGTGTTACTCCTCGCCAGGGCGGGATCCGCGGGGTCATACGGCCAGCGTCGTCTACGTGGCCGATGCCCGGGGTGTTCCCCGGGCGCATGACGATGCGCGGCAGGTCAGGCTCGTCGATCCGCGCACGCCGGGTGTGGCGCTGGCCTTTGATCACGGACAGATCCTCGCCGATTATCTTTGTTACCTGGCGTGTGGCCGGGCACCCCAGTGGGAGATGCAGACCTGATTGTATGAAACAAACAACGCGTGACGATTCCGGAGATACTGCCGCCGGGCGGGATGCCCCCGAGCTGCTCGCGCCGGCCGGTACCTTGCGAAACCTGCGCTATGCCCTGGCCTATGGGGCGGATGCCGTCTATGCCGGCATGCCCCGATATGGCCTGCGCGTACGCAACAACGATTTCCATCGCCTGGAAAATCTCGCCGCGGGCATCGAGATCGCACATGCCCGGGGGCGGCGTTTCTATCTGGTATGCAATGTTCTGCCCCACAACAGCAAGGTGAAGACCTTTCTTGCGGATCTGGCCCCGGTGGTGGAGATGGGCCCCGATGCCCTGATCATGGCGGATCCGGGGCTCATCATGCTGGTGCGCGACCGCTGGCCTGATCTGCCGGTGCATCTGTCGGTGCAGGCCAATACCATGAACTATGCCGGCGTGCGCTTCTGGGAGCGGCTCGGTATCCGTCGCGTGATCCTGTCCCGCGAGCTGTCGCTGGACGAGGTGGCGGAGATTCGTGCCGAGTGCCCGGCGATGGAGCTGGAAGTGTTCGTGCACGGCGCATTGTGCATCGCCTATTCGGGGCGCTGCCTGTTGTCGGGCTATTTCAATCATCGCGATCCCAACCAGGGTACCTGCACCAATGCCTGTCGCTGGCAATATGACCTGCATCCCGCCCGGCGTGATGACAACGGCGACGTGGTGGAGAAGCCCGCTTATCTTCTGGAAGAGCGCAGCCGGCCCGGTGAACTGATGCCCGTGGAAGAGGATGAGCACGGCACCTATATACTCAATTCACGTGATCTGCGGGCGGTGGAATACGTGGAGCGCCTGGTGCGCATGGGGGTGGACTGCCTCAAGATCGAGGGGCGGACCAAATCCCATTATTACGTGGCCCGTACCACCCAGGTGTACCGTCAGGCCATCGACGATGCCGTCGCGGGCCGGCCCTTCGATGCCACCCTGCTGGGAAGCCTGGAACACCTCGCGAACCGTGGCTATACCAGCGGTTTCTTCGATCGCCATCCGCCCCAGGCGTACCAGAACTACGACTGCGGCCGTTCCGAGAGCCGTCTGCAACGCTTCGTGGGCGAGGTGCTGGACGAGACCGACGCGGGGGGGATGGTGGAAGTGGCGGTGAAGAACAAGTTCGCCGTGGGTGACCGGCTGGAACTGATTCTGCCCGAGGGAAACCGGGTCTTCACCCTGGAGGCCATGGAGGATGCCCGGGGGCGCGCCATTCGCGAGGCGCCGGGTGGCGGCCACCGCGTCCGGATTCCCCTGGGGGCCGGCCGATATCACATGGGGCTGCTGGCGCGCCATCTGTCGGACTGAGCAGATGACCGATTCGGACAAACACGGTGACAGGGACGGGACGGGGATGCAGAAGGACCCCGCACCGGACCCCCGCTGGGGGCGTCCCGGTCCCCTTCATGATCCGCGCCTGCTGGCCGGATTCAAGGGACGTCCCAGCGACGTGCTCATCACGACGGCGCCCAAGGCCGGAACCACCTGGATGCAGCAGATCCTGCACCAGTTGCGCAGCGGCGGGGATACGGATTTCCGGTCCATCTATGACGTGGTGCCCTGGCTGGAGCGCCCGCGCCCCGGGAAGGACTGGCGGGTGGTGCTGGCGGAATACGAGGCCATGTCCGACCCCCGGATCTTCAAGACCCATTGCACCTATCCCCAGACGCCGGCCGCCGATACGGTACGCATCGTCTTGACCTCGCGGGATCCCCGCGACTGCTGCGTGAGCTTCTATCATCACCTCATGGACATGACGCCTGAGGCGCGCCGGCGGGCAGGCATCCCCAGGCCCGCTTCTTTCGATGAATTCTTCGAGCGCTGGCTGGACTTCGGTGCCTGGTTCCGGAACGTGCAGAGCTGGTGGCCCCATTTCCGGGATCCCAATGTCCTGTGGCTTCGCTATGAAGACCTGAAGCGGGATTTTCCTGCCGCCCTGGATCGCATCGCCGCCTTTCTGGGGTGGTCGCTGACACCGGTACAGCGGGAGAAGGTGCTGGAATACTGCTCGTTCTCATGGATGCGGGCCCATGCCGAGCGATTCACCCGCTTTTCCGCTGACGAGGCGCCGTTGTTCCGGCCCGGCGGTTTCATTCGCAAGGGCCAGAGCGGCGGTTACCGGGAACTGTTGTCGCCGGCGCACGAGGCGCGTATCCTTGCCAAGGCCCGGGAGATGCTGGAACCGGCGTGTCTGTCATTCCTGGAACTGGCCTGAGAACTGGTATGAGGCGGTCGGGAGATGAGAGAGGCGAAGCGATATCGTGAATGGCATGACGGATCGTTCCCGTCTTCACGCGGCGGAGAGCGGCTGACCAGGGTTGTGGTGGGGGTCCTGCTGGGACTGATCATCGCCACCTTGCTGATCTACTTCTGGCCGGACGAAGGAAATGAAACGGAAGAAGCCGCGCCCGTCGCCTTGTCCGGACAGGCGCCGGGCCTCGAGGAAACTGTTCCGCCTGCAGCACCTGAGCCCGGGCCGGATACCCGGGAAGCGGAGGCGGAGGCAGCCCCGGCCGTCCCCGAGCTGCCCTCCCTGGACGAGAGCGATGCGTTCTTCGCCGAATCTCTGACGGCCCTGGTGGATGCGCCGGATCTCGGTGATCTGCTGCGTCCGCCGCAGCTTGTGCGCAAGAGTGTCATCATCGCGGACAATCTCAGGGACCGGCGCCTGCCGGTCAAGTACCTGCCCCTGCGCCCGCCGGGCGGTGAATTCCGTGTGCGGCGCCGGGGGGAGAAGATCTATCTCGATCCTGCCAACTATGATCGTTACCGCCCCTATGTGAGTCTGCTGGAAAAGCTCGATCCCTCGGATTTACAGGCCTTCTACCGGCGCTTTGCTTCCCTCTTTCAGGCTGCCTACGAAGAACTGGGCTATCCCGGCAAGTCCTTCGAGGCGCGCCTGGTGGCGGTGATCGATACCCTGCTGCAGACGCCTGACCTGTCGGGGGAGATCGAGCTGGTTCAGCCTTCTGTCCATTACAAGTTTGCCGACCCCGCCCTGGAGGGGCTCGCGTCCGGCCAGAAGGTGCTGTTGCGCATGGGGCCGGAGAATGCACGCATCGTCAAGGACAAACTGCGGCGGTTGCGCGAGCTGCTGGTGGAGTAGGGCGTGTCGGTGGCCACAGCGGAGGTCAGCCAGGTTCTGCGGGTGGGGGTCAGCCGTTGCCTGCTGGGGGACCGCGTCCGCTATGATGGCCGCCACAAATGGTTTCCGGGATTGCAGGCCGAACTGGCACGCCTGCATCTCCAGGCGGTACCGGTCTGCCCGGAGGTGGAAGCGGGCCTGGGGGTGCCCCGCCCGCCCATGCAACTGGTACGTCGTGATGGCGGAACGCGCCTGATGGAAGCGGGAGCGCCCCATGCCGACCGCACCGATGTCCTGACCCGGGCGGCGCGGCGTCTCGCCGGGCTGGACGAGATCAGCGGTTTCATCCTGAAGAGCGGCTCGCCCAGTTGCGGTCTCGATGTGCCTGTGTTCGACGCCTGGGGGCTGGAAGTGGCGCGGGACGAGGGCCTGTTTGTCCAGTGCCTGCGGGCCGGGCGGCCCGGTCTGCCCATCATCGATGAGATCCGGTGGGCCGATCGCAAGCAGCGCCTGTTGTTTCTGGAGGCAGTGAAACGCTACGCCGCGCCTGATCCGCAATCATGCCCGCCTGACGGAGCAGGCACCATTGCCGGGGCGGACGCCTGACGGATTCCGGCTGAGGGGTTCCGGTTTGCCAAAGCCTGGTTGATAATAGAGCATTCACCTTGCTGCCGCATCGCCGATGCGCCCCTTACTGACGAGAGAAACGAATTCCATGAGAAGACATGCCGAGGGGGAGTTCATGCTGGAAGTTAATCCGGAGATCGTCTGTTTCATCATCGCCAAGGCCCATGAATTCCATGCCAAGGAGCAGGTGGTGATTCCGGACCTGCCGGAAAATCCCGCTGACGACTGGGCCTTGCAGGTCCTTGCCGATCACGAGGACGATCCCACCTACCTGGAACTCAAGACCACCATCGAGGATCTCGAGCCCGATCAGCAGGAGGCGCTGGTGGCGCTGATGTGGCTGGGCCGGGGCGACTATGAGGTGGACGAGTGGGCTGCGGCCCTGGAGGCGGCCCATGAACAGCACAATGAGCGTACCGCCGAGTACCTCATTGCCACCCCCCTGGTGGCGGATTATCTGGAAGAGGGGCTGTCATTGCTGGGGTATTCCTGCGAGGAATAAGAGGCACGAGCGGGGAGGGTCGTTGCACTCCGGCAGGATTCCATGATGGTGGAACTGGCGGTCAGCCTTGTCCTGGTGGCCCTGACCGTGCTGATCCATTACGAGGTCCTGCGTCTGGCGTCCACCTCCCTGGGATGTATCGCCATCCGTCCCCGTGCCCGGATCCTGGTGGTGATCTTCTTTGCCTTTGGCGCCCATCTGCTCGAGGTGGCCCTCTTCGCAGCGGCCTTCTACGTCCTGGTGGAGCTGCAGGGAGTAGGGGCACTGGCGGGAAACCGTCAGGATGGCTTTTACGACTATTTCTACTTCTCGCTGTCCAATTACACCTCGCTGGGCCTGGGTGACCTCTATCTGCAGGATGAATTGCGCATCCTCACCGGGATCGAGGCCCTCATCGGCCTCATGCTGATTACCTGGACGGCGTCCTTCACTTATCTTGCCATGGAGAAATTCTGGGATCTTCATGGCCCTGACAACGATCATTCATGAGGGCGCCTGGAAGAACGGGCGCGAGAAGGGCTGGCGCCGGTATGAGACACCGCTGGATTCCCAAGGGGCTGTGGTGTGGTGTGGCACGGCTCTGGCATGATGAAAGGGGGATGAGTTGAGATCACTTGGAGAGGGTAGGGAGAGATGGCGTTGAAATCCAGCACGGCCGTGGAAGCCTTTCGCAACGAAGCGTTCCTCAGCAGCCGTGATGCCCGTTCCCTGCGTATTCTGGCGGAGTATCACGAGCCCGCCAGCCGGTTTGCCCGCTATGCGGTGGATGATACCATCGTTTTTCTGGGCTCGGCGCGCATCCTGCCCGAAGCGGCGGCGCGCGAACAGCTGGAACGCGTGGAACGCGAAGGCGGTGACAGGGAACGGGCCCGTACCATGCTGGAGATGTCCCGCTACTATGAAGCGGCCAGGGAACTGGCGCGACGTCTCACCGAATGGTCCAAGCAGCTGGCGGATGAGAAACGTCGCTTCGTCGTGTGCACGGGGGGCGGCCCGGGTATCATGGAGGCGGCCAACCGCGGGGCCTCCGAGGCACGTGGCATGAATGTGGGACTGACCATCTCCATACCCGTGGAAGAATTCGACAACCGCTATGTAACCCGCGAGCTGTCATTCCACTTTCATTATTTCTTCATGCGCAAGTTCTGGTTCGCCTATCTGGCAAAGGCCGTGCTGGTCTTTCCGGGCGGGTTCGGTACCCTGGACGAGCTGTCGGAGCTGCTGACCCTGCTGCAGACCCGCAAGATGCGCAAACCCCTGCCCATCGTTCTCTTCGGCAAGGCGTACTGGCGTGAAGTCATCAATTTCGATGCCATGATCCGGTACGGCACCATCAGCGCCCGGGACATGGAACTCATGTTTCAGACGGACTCGGTGGATGAGGCCTACGGGTATGTCGTCGAGCGCCTCAGCCGCGAGGCCCTGGATCGCAAGGGCGCGACCCTCTAAGGAGTCCGTCGGATTCAGGCGATCGTAGCGAGCGTGGCGGGAGAGCAAGAACGAATCTTCACGGTTTCGAGGCGCATAGTGGGACTACGCAACGAGGAATCGGGGAGATTCGGGCCGCTCTTCCACCCGCGCAGTAGATCAGTCCTGAGTCCGGCAGACTCCTGAGCCAGTCAACAAAGCAAAAAAACCGCCGGGCAGATACCTGCTGTCCGGCGGTCTGCTGTGTCTGCGGCTTCAGTCGTGGGCATGTCCTCCCGGGCCGTGCACATGGCCGTGGCTGAGTTCCTCTGCCGTGGCGTCGCGCACATCGACGATATTGATATCGAAGTTCAGGTTGGCGCCGGCAAGGGGATGGTTGCCGTCGATGGTGACTTCGTCCTCGGCCACGGCGACGACCGTGATGACCAGGGGCTGGCCGTTGGGTGACTGGGCGTGAAACTGACGTCCCACGGCAATGTCGTCCGGTGACTCGAAGGCATTGCGCGGTACCACCTGCGTCAATGATTCGTCGCGCAGTCCATAGCCCTCCTCGGGCGCGATGGCCACGTTGAAATGCTCGCCCTTCTCCTTGCCGGTCAACGCCTTTTCCAGGCCCGGAATGATGTTCTGGGCACCGTGCAGATAGGCGAACTGGCCGCCCTCGGAACGGTCGATGACATTGCCCTGGTCGTCGGTGAGCACATAGTCGATCGTGACCACTTTGTCGTTTGCAATTTGCATGGATAAATACCTTTATTGATTACAGATTGTTACTGTCCACCCCCTCCGGGGACGGAAACCGGCGCCTGCTTCGCAAGCTGGCATATGGGATCAGGCCAGGAACTGCTTCGCAGTGCTGTTTCGTATACAGGCAGGGAAGGCGCAAGGCATGACCACATCTGACAGTGAGCGATAAGGCAGCAGTCGCGCTGATCGTAGCATGTAATGCACCCCGTTTGAAAATTTTTTTGCGTCCCCTCCCGGAAGGTCACCTCACGGATTGCTCAGCGAGTGCTCAGCGGAGCCCGGCGTCGTTGCCCCGTCTTGCAGGGTAGGAACGGACCTTTATCCGCTGCTTGTCTCTGCGGCGGTTTTTCCTGTATCTTGGCGTCCCATGCGATTGAAGAAGATCAAGCTCGCCGGATTCAAGTCCTTCGTCGATCCCACCACCATCACCTTTCCCAGCCAGCTCATCGGCGTCGTCGGGCCCAACGGCTGCGGCAAGTCCAACGTCATCGATGCCGTGCGCTGGGTGCTGGGGGAGAGTTCGGCCAAGCACCTGCGCGGCGATTCCCTGGAAGACGTGATCTTCAACGGTTCCAGTTCCCGCAAGCCGGTGGGGCATGCCACCATCGAGCTGGTGTTCGACAATACGGATGCCAGCCTGGGCGGCCAGTATGCCCGGTACAGCGAGATTGCCATCAAGCGCCATCTGTCCCGGGACGGCCAGTCCGTCTATTACCTCAACGGGACCCGCTGCAGGCGCCGCGACATCACCGACATCTTTCTCGGCACGGGCCTGGGGCCGCGCAGCTATGCCATCATCGAGCAGGGGACGGTGTCACGTCTCATCGAGGCCAAGCCGGAAGAGCTGCGGGTTTTTCTCGAAGAGGCCGCCGGTATCTCCAAATACAAGGAGCGACGCAGGGAAACCGAAAACCGCATTCGCTCTACGAAAGAAAATATTAGCAGGCTTAATGATTTATTGTCAGAACTTGACAAAACACTGGAAAAACTGAAGCGCCAGGCAAAGACAGCGGAGAAATACAAGGTCGTCAAACAGGAGGAACGCGAGGTCAGGGCCCAGCTGATCGCCCTGCGCTGGCAGGTCCTCGATGCCGAACTGGAGGAGCGGGAAAAGGCGGTTGCAGCGCGCGAGACGGCCCTGGAAGCCAGAGTGGCGGATCAACGCGCCGTGGAGGCCGACATCGAGAAACAGCGCCAGCAGCATCTGGATGCCAACGAGTCCTTTGGCGAGGTTCAGGGACGCTTCTACAGCATCGGAGCCGAGATCGCCCGCCTGGAGCAGGCCATTCAGCATGCCCGGGAGCGTCTGCAGAAAAACCAGCGGGATCTGGCAGAGGTGGAGCGTTCCCGGGAGGAGATAGGCAACCACATGGCGCAGGATGGCGCCGAAATGGAGGGCCTGCGACAGTCGCTTCGGCAGAGCGAGCCGGAACTGGCGCAGGCGCAGGCGGCGGAGGCGCGCTCAAGTGCCGCGCTGGTCGAGGCGGAACGGCAGATGCAACGCTGGCAAAACGAATGGGATGCCTTCAATGCCCGCTCTGCCGCCCAGATCCAGCAGGCCGAGGTGGAACGCACCCGCATTCACCATCTGGAAGATCACCTCTTGCAGCTTCACGAACGCCTCCAGCGCCTCCAGGAGGAACGAGGCCACCTGGAAGGGCAGGTGGACGAGGCTGCCATGGCGGACATGGCACGCCAGCTTGCGGCGCTGGATGCAGAGCGGCGCCGGGCGGAAGAGGAACTGGAAGGGTTGCTCCGGCGGTTGACGGCACAGCGGGGACACAACCACGAAGTGAATCAGCAACTCGATGAGGCACGACGCCAGCTTCAGCAGCAGCAGACGCGTCATGCCACCTTGAAGGCGCTCCAGGAGGCAGCCCTGGGCAAGGGAGACGGTGCGGCGCGGCAGTGGCTGGAAACCCGCGGACTTGCCGGCCGGCAACGGCTGGCGGAATCCCTGCAGGTGGAACCCGGTTGGGAACAGGCCGTGGAAACGGTGCTGGGCCCCTATCTGGAGGCGGTCTGCATCGAGCGCCTGGCGGATCTTGCCCGTGAGCTGGAAGCGCTGGAGGAGGGCGAGATCACCTTGCTGGATACGCGCTGCGCGGCCTCTGCCCGCGCCGGGGAGCTGGCCCCCCCCTTGCTGGCCAAGGTCCGGGCGCCATGGGATCTGGGCGTCCTGCTGGGGGGGGTCTATGCAGTGGATGACCTCGCCTCGGCGCTGCTCCTGCGCGAGCGCCTGGGTCTGGATGAGTCGGTGGTGACCCGCAGCGGCGTGTGGCTGGGTCCCAACTGGGTGCGGGTGAGCCGTCCGGCGGACGAGGAAGCCGGGGTATTGCAGCGTGAGCAGACCCTGCGGCGTCTGCAAGAGACCCTGAGGGGGACCGCAGAACGGGTCGCTGCCCTGGAAGAAGAGCTGGCCGGGGGGACGGCGCGGCTCCGCGAACTGGAAGAGGCGCGGGAACAGACGCAGCAGCGTCATGCCGCGCTCGCCCGTCGCCATGCCGAACTCCATGCCCGGCACAGCAGCCTGGAAGCGAAGCTGGAACAGCTGCGGCAGCGGCGTCAGCGCCTGGATGAGGAGATGGCCGAGATCGAACGCCGCATCGCGCAAGACAAGGATGAGCTTGCCCAGGCCCGGCGGCGCCTGGAGACCGTGGTGGCCGAGACGGAAGGTCACGAGGCGCAGCGTAACCAGCTCCTGGAACGCCGTGACACCTTGCGCAGCACCCTGGAGCGCTGCCGGGAGCAGGCCCGCAACGACCGTGACCGGGTGCGCGAGATCGCCCTGCGCAGCGAATCCATGGCGGCCCAGCTCAAATCCCTGGAAGTCGGTTACCAGCGCATGGCGGACCGGCTCGCGGCCCTGGACCGCCAGCGGGACGAATTGCAGGCGGCCCTGGCGGACGGCGACGACCCCGTCCGGGCCATGCAGGCCGAGCTGGAAGTGCTCCTCGGCCAGCGCCTGGAAGTGGAACAGCGTCTTGCCGAGGCGCGCCGTCATGTGGAGGCCTGCGAGCATGCCTTGCGCAGCCTGGAGGAGCGGCGTGCTGCCATCGAGCGCGAGGCGGATGAAATGCGCGCGGCGGTGGAGAACCTGCGCCTTGCCGCCCAGGAACTGAAGGTACGCCGCGAGACCCTGCGGGAGCAGCTCGACGAGACGGGCTACGAACTCCAGGCCCTCCTGTCCGCCTTGCCCGAGGAGGCCGAGGAACAGGCCTGGCAGGACCGCCTGGAGCGGCTTGCCCAGCAGATCCAGCGCATGGGTGCCATCAATCTCGCGGCCATCGACGAATACCGGGAACAGTCAGAACGCAAGGAGTACCTCGATGCCCAGCTCGCGGACCTCAATGAGGCCCTGGCGACGCTGGAAGGTGCGATACGCAAGATCGACAACGAGACCCGCAACCGTTTCCGCGAGACCTTCGAACAGGTCAACGAGCGCCTGCAGACGCTGTATCCCCGCCTCTTCGGCGGGGGGCGGGCCCGCCTGGAGATGACCAGCAACGATCTGCTGGAAGCGGGCGTGGCCATCATGGCCCAGCCGCCGGGCAAACGCAACGGCAGCATTCATCTCCTGTCCGGCGGGGAGAAGGCGCTCACGGCCATCGCCCTGGTCTTCGCCCTCTTCGAACTCAATCCGGCGCCGTTCTGCATGCTGGACGAGGTGGATGCGCCGCTGGATGACAACAATGCGGCCCGTTTCTGCCAGCTGGTCAAGGAAATGGCTGAACGGGTGCAGTTCGTGGTGATCACCCATAACAAGATCACCATGGAAATGGCACACCAGCTCATCGGTGTGACCATGCACGAGCCGGGGGTTTCGCGTCTCGTGGCCGTGGATGTGGACGAGGCGGTGGAGATGGCCACCGCCTGACAGTCTTGTCTATGGTCCCCGGGTGCCCCGGGTGCGGACGTTATGGGCCTCGATGCGGATGATGTTGTCGGAAACCGGCTGGAAGAGGATCAGGCCTTCGGTGGCGTGCTGGCTGGTGTAGCGGGTCTTGTATTTGAGGATATAGCGGCGTCCGCTGAAGACGGTGTTGGTGACGACGTCCTTGAGATTGTATTGCTGCAGGTCACCCAGCTGGCTGCGGTTTTCCTCCAGCTCGGCAATGATCTGTTCACGGGGCATCTTGTCAACGTACAGGGCGGCGGCGGCGGCAAAATCGCCCCGTTTCAATGCTTCGTAGAACCGCGTGCCCACTTCCTCGGCGGTAGGACCTACGGGTTTTTCGTCGCAGCCTCCCAGAAACACCAACGCAGCCAGGATGACGATGACGCCCATGCGCCGGGCGCCGTGGGCCGGAATTCTTGATCCCCGTTGTCCTCGCATCGATCTTTACCTCCCGTTCCACGCGGTGGTCATGCCCGTTGCGCCTGTTAAAAGGGCATGTAAAGGGCCGGTTTCCACCCTTCGCGCCGGGGGTGGCGTTCCCGCACCGGTTCTGCTGCTGGAACGGCCCCTGGCCGCGAGCATTCCGGATTCTCAAAACCCCTTCATACCGAGGCGGCGCTCCTGCGCTGTCCCGCTGGAAAATGTCGTATTTACGGGACAGGATACGGGACAGGGCAGAAATACCGGCGGATGTTTTTCCCCACGGCAGCGGATGGCGGTATAATACGCGGCATACCACTTCCAGGTGAGATTTCCTGCCGGTGCTGGCTAACTTAACACCCGCCATGCCGCTGAGTCAAAGCAAGGGGTGTCAATGCAAGGGGAGCCAGGTACGGCGAGGGGCGAGCGATCATGAAGGGTAACACGACTTTGAAGGGCATTCCGGTGGTGTCGGCCGACGGGGCGGGGCGGCGCCATGTCCATGGTCGGCAGCAGAAATGGGACCTGGACTGGATGCGGCGCATGACCCGTATGGGAATGCTGCTGGCATTGATCCTGATACCCGTCTCCGGGCTGTTCAGGATCGATCTTTCGTCCGGTTTCGTGATCCTGAATCATCAGATCTGGTTCGCGGATTTTTTCATTGTCTTCGGTTTCTGGCTGGCGGCGGCTTGTCTCCTGATCCTGCTCTATTCTTCTCTGGGTACGGTTTTCTGCGGCTGGTTGTGTCCCCAGAACACGGCTTCCACCTGGGCCAACAAGGCCACCATGCGCCTGCTGGGCAAACGGGCCATCATCGACTGGGAAGGCGAGGAGGGCGGTGCCCGACTCTCCGCAGGGAAGAACAAGCTGCGCAACTGGTTCTTCCTGAGCCTGCGTCTCCTGGCGCTGGCGATGCTGCTGGCCTTGATTCCGCTGTTGTATTTCTTTCCTCCGGGTGCCATGTGGTCCTTCGTGACGTTTCAGGAAGACCCGCGCCTGTCCGGTTCCCTGTACTGGATCTACACGGTCTTCGTTTTCATCGCGCTGGCCAACGTCGCCGTGGTGCGCCATTACGCCTGCCGCTACATGTGCATCTACCGCATGTGGCAGTTTCTCTTCAAGACCCGCGATACCCTGCATATCGAGTACGACGAGAGCCGTGGCGAGGAATGCGCCAAGTGCAATTTCTGCGTCACCGCCTGTCCCGTGGGCATCGACCCGCGCCGGACCCTGGCCTTCGACAGTTGCACCAACTGCGGGGAGTGCATCACGGCCTGCAACAATCTGCACCGGCGCCGTGGCGAACCAGGACTGCTGCGTTATCGCTTCGGGCGGCGTCGCGGCAAGGCGCAGCTCTCGAACCGGGTTCCCCTGACGAGCCTGCTGCGCCGGGCGTCCTGGGTGACACCGGTGCTGATTCTCGCACTGAGCATACTGACGTGGGGCATGGTGACCTATGAGCCCTATCATATGGCGGTGTACCGGGCCGATACCGAAGGCGGCCGGCTGCAGACCTACCAGATCAATGTGGCGAACAAGCGCTATGCCCCGGCGGAGGTCAGGCTCGTCGTGACAGGGCTGCCCGAAGACGGCTACACACTGGACCGGTCCATCGTGACATTCGATACGGCAACGCGCCAGGATGTGTCCCTGCGTCTCAGCAATGAACTGCCGCCGGGGTTCTATACCGTGACGGTGATGGCCGCGGCGGGTGAATGGAGCAAGCGCTATGCCTTTCAACACTATGTGCCTTGAGCGGGGAGTGGCAGGTCGATGGTAAAGAAGCGGGAAAGAGGCGAGACACCCCTGGAACCGGTGGATGAAGTGAAATGGGGTGAGGAACGCCAGGACCACATGGGTTATGCCAGCGAGGCGGACAGGATGGAACGGCGTGGCCTGGAGGACTGGGAGATGGTGGAAAAGATGTCGGAGACTTCCGATCACCGCATTCCCTACTGGTTCATCGCCCTGTTTTTCATTCTCCTGTTGGTGGCGACGGGACTGACCTTTCCCTTCTGGGGCGTGCGCCCCGGTTTTGAGCGCCCATGGTTCGACTGGGGTATCGTGGCCGGCGTGGTATGGGTCGTGAGCATGGCGGGATTGATCTACTATCTGGTGGATTACCGCCATCGGCGCGGCAGGAAGGCATCATCATCGGAAACGGAGCGGTAATTAGGATGGCGCGTGGCACAGGTGGCAATGTCTTCTGCCACGATATTCGGGGAAACAACGTCTGGCGCGGTGGCCTTGCGCTGACTGCCTTGCTGCTGCTTGTTGCGGCCTGCGGTTCCAGGGACGTGCCTCCTCCCTTTCCTGTCCAGCAGTGGGAGGATATCAAGGTCGAAATCGAGTCACGCCCGCCGCGTCTGTCTCCGGGCATGAACGAATTTCTGGTGATCGCCACACGCCCGCCGCGCAAACCGGCCCATGATCTCATCGTCTCATTGCGCATCAATGACCGGGGCAAGTGGCATCAGGCGATCCAGGACGGACACGTGGGCGTCTACCGGCGGGCGATTCTCGTGCCGGATCCAGACAACGATGTATTGGCTGTGCGGCTGCAGCGTGATGAGAGGGAGGGGGTGTTGTACTTCCCGCTGCGCCAGCAGGAGGCATCCCCCTCCCTCTGAGGGGGTCGTGGAGGGTCAGGCGGCTGCCAGGGGCAGCAGGACGAAGAAAAAGAGCGTCGCAATCAGAAGCGCCCAAAGAAACGTGGTGTTCATGGTGTCATCCTCCTTGTCGTTGGTTTCTGGTTAAAGTCCATGTTGTTGGACTGGTTATATAGTCTTACTTAAAATCGGGTTAAGATCAATACCTCATGACATATAAGGTATTTGCCTAAATAAAACACATACATAACAAGTTCTTATTGAGACTTGCGTTAATAACTGACGACCTCCGTGCGGCCTGGGTGCCGGCCCCCCGAGGGGCGGTATCTCCCTGTCATTGCCACTACATTCCCTTGTCATTGCGACCTCACTCCTTCGTCATTTCGACCACACCCCCTTGTCATTTCGACCGAAGGGAGAAATCCTGCCCCACTGCCTTCCAAGATTCCTCGCTGCGCTCGGAATGACAGGGGGAACCCGGCCAACAGCCCCCTGTCATTTCGACCGAAGGGAGAAATCCTGCCCCACTGCCTCCCAAGATTCCTCGCTGCGCTCGGAATGACAGGGATACTGTCATTTCTCGCCGCGCTCGGAATGACAGGGGCAGGGTCATTCCCACCACACTTCCTTGCCATTCCTGTCACGCCTCCCTTGTCATTTCGGCCACCTCCCCTTGTCATTTCGACCGAAGGGAGAAATCCTGTCCCGGCGGCCCAAGATTCCTCGCCGCGCTCGGAATGACAGGGGCAGGGTCATTCCCACCACACTTCCTTGCCATTCCTGTCACGCCTCCCTTGTCATTTCGGCCACCTCCCCTTGTCATTTCGACCGAAGGGAGAAATCCTGTCC
>Ga0256839_1000214_pt1 | contig 75907 bp, 71 predicted proteins | sample 354166metaG_FD_185968 | JGI IMG/M metagenome (GOLD analysis project Ga0256839, IMG submission 185968) | Hydrothermal vent microbial communities from Mid Atlantic Ridge, Atlantic Ocean - 354-166 | ecosystem: Environmental > Aquatic > Marine > Hydrothermal vents | place: Atlantic Ocean: Mid... | reverse complement strand
GAGCGTATCGGCAGGGTTCTCGACCCCCTCAACCTCCAGACCGAGGTCGGTCAGGGCATAAGTAATCTCGTCGAGCGTAGCCTCGGTATCGAGGTGGGTTTTAAGCCAGGAGAGTGTGAATTTCATTTATTTGCCCCTAATTAGGTATTGACGGTCCAAAAGCTATCTCAGTAATTCAGCAACGCTACTACACCCCGATTTTTCCGCCCTATCAGCCGCTGTTTGACTATACTTATCCAAAAGGTTTTCAACGGCGCCGTATTGTAACAATAACTCTACTGCAGAAATCAGACAGAACCCTGCCGCTCTATGTAGAGGAGTAATTTGAAGTGTGGTTATTGCGTTAGGGTCCGCTCCACCGTCAAGCAAAACACGCATTACTTCATCATTGGACCCATCCCGTGTCATAGCTTTGTGCAACGGCCTCCAATCAAACATCGACTTAAAATCTGGGTCAGCACCAGAATCCAGCAATACCTTTGCCGTAGCGATACTATTCTCTGCGGCGGCGATAATTAAAGGCGAGAACCCTAATGGGGCGTAATCCAGCGGCGCGCCATTAGCGATAATTAGTTCGGCGAACGTAGGACGGTTTACCCCAGCAGCGGCGATAAGCGCGCCGCCGAGTTCTTTTTGGCTCCAACGGTTCGTTTGCAGAGCATCATCCAGTTGATCAAGGTTTCCATTAACCACAATTTCATTTAGCGGAGGTAAGCTAGCAGCTTTTGCACTAATGGAGAAAACCGCCGTTGAGATTAAGGCAACAAGCAGCGTCCTCGCTAAATAGTGGATAGTGCTAGTCATAGAATTTCTTTTCTTCACCGCGAGATACCCCCATGCATATTAGGCATATCCAAGCTTGCGAATCCGTAGTGGCGCAGCCAGCGTAGGTCGCTGTCGAAGAACGCGCGCAAATCGGGGATGCCGTATTTCAGCATCGCCAGACGGTCGATGCCCATGCCGAAGGCAAAGCCTTGGTAGATGGACGGGTCAACGCCTGCGGCCTCCAACACTTTGGGATGCACCATGCCGGAGCCGAGGATTTCCATCCAGTCATCGCCCTCGCCGATTTTCAGCTGGCCGCCTGCCCATGAACATTTGATGTCCACCTCCGCGCTCGGTTCCGTGAACGGGAAGTGGGAGGCGCGGAATTTCAGTTCCACATTGTCGACCTCGAAAAACGCACGGCAGAATTCTTCCAGCGTCCACTTAAGGTTCGCCATGGAGATATTCTTGTCGATCGCCAAACCTTCAACCTGATGGAACATAGGCGTGTGCGTCTGGTCGTAATCCGAACGGTAAACGCGACCCGGTGCGATGATGCGGCAAGGCGCACCGTGCTTTTCCATATGGCGGATTTGCACGGGGCTGGTGTGGGTGCGCAGCACATGCGGCGGGCGGTTGTCGCCCTCGTCACGGTGCATGTAAAACGTGTCGAATTCTTGGCGCGCGGGGTGTTCGGGCGGGATGTTCAGCGCATCGAAGTTATAAAAATCGTTTTCAATCTGCGGCCCTTCGGCGACGGAATAGCCGAGGTCAGCGAAGATCGCGATGACTTCCTCGGTCACCTGCGAAATCGGGTGGATCGTCCCGGTTTGGGAGGGGCGAGCGGGTTGGGTTACATCCAGCCATTCACTGCGAAGCCGTTCTTCAAGGGCTGCATCCGCCAGTGACGCTTTGCGCGCCGCAATCGCCGAGTTGATCTCGTCCTTCAAGGCATTCAGCTTGGGACCAGCAACTTGCCGTTCCTCTGGCGTCATTTTGCCCAGCTCGCGCATTTTCAGGCTAACCTCGCCCTTTTTGCCAACGGCAGCCAAACGCACGGTTTCAATCGTGCTTTCATCGCCTGCATCCGCGACCTGCGTAAGATACTTGGCCTTGAGTTCCTGAATTCCGTCCATGTCACCCTCGTTATTCTCGTTTGGATTTGGTTACGGCGCGGGGGGCAAAATTGCAAGCTTCCCACATGCAAAAAGCCCCGATGTTTCCACCGGGGCTTTCGTTTAACCTATAGGCCGACCTTAAAGTGCGGCTTTGGCCTGTGCGACGATCGCACCAAACGCTTCCGGTTCGTGAACGGCCAAGTCAGCGAGAACCTTACGGTCAACCTCGATGCCAGCCAAATTCAGACCGTTGATAAATCGCGAGTACGTGAACGCAGGGTCGATTGCGCGAACGCCAGCGTTGATACGCTGGATCCACAAAGCGCGGAAGTTACGCTTGCGCGCCATACGGTCGCGCGTTGCGTATTGCATTGCCTTGTCGACGGACTGCGTGGCCGTGCGGAAATTGCGGTGACGTGCGCCGTAGTGGCCTTTGGCGGCCTTAACAACTTTGCGGTGACGGGCGTGGGTCGTAGGACCAGATGTAACTCTCATAGTGTCAGACTCCTATCGCGCGTACGGCATGTATTTTTTGACGATGCCTTCATCTGCTTTGCAAAGCACTGTTGTGCCGCGAGCATTACGAAGGAACTTGTTCGAACGCTTGATCATGCCGTGGCGTTTGCCTGCCTGACCAGCTTTGATACGACCAGAAGCCGTAACTTTAAAGCGCTTCTTGGCGCCTGATTTAGTCTTCATCTTGGGCATTTCCATCTCCTTATTTAAGGCGTGGTAGAAAGCACGACTCGGCATACCCTTAAGCCGGACGCACCAGTGAAGATCGCGTTGTAGGGTTAAGCAGGGGATAACGCAAGTGGAAAAGCGTTATCTGACACGCCTAATTCATTAGAAAAACATAGCCACAAATTTGACGAATGTACGCGGAACATCCCCCGCATCAATTCCGCCCGGCGAATATTTATCCGCCATATAAAGCAATCCCGCAGCCAGCAAAGAAAACGCCATACTTTTGCGTAGTGGTTGATCATGTGCGCCTGCTGAAAATAGCAACAGAACGGCGAAAGCTGCCATGCTGGCTCCGCCAATTAAAAACATCTCGTACTTTGACATTTCAAGCCCCCTTTAAAATGCGAGGGCTACGTTATCACTCCGTCTCGTCGCCGTACATAAGCTTTTCAGAAACAGATGCCACACGCAAAATATTGGTGGAGCCGGGCACGTTAAAAGGGATACCTGCTGTTACGATAATCTGTTCTTCGCCCATCGCAAACTCATCGTCTCGCGCGGCCTTCGTGGCAGCCGTAACCGCCATCTTGAAGCGTTCAACCTCATCCACAATCACGCAATGCAGCCCCCAAGTCAGTGACAACCGTCGCGCGGTTTTTGCTAATGGAGTCAAAGCAATAATCGGGACACGTGGTTTTTCACGTGCGGCCAGAGATGCCGTTGTACCCGAATGGGTAAAGCAGCAAATCGCCTTGATGTTGGTGGTTTCGGCAACCTGTCTTGCGGCAATGGTAATCGCATCCGCAACCCTGTCTCGCGAAGTGGTGCGCGAAGCCTCGATCACCTGACGGTAGATATCGTCTTGTTCAACACTTTCGGCCACGTTGTTCATCGTTGTGACCGCTTCGATAGGGTAATCGCCAGCGGCTGATTCTGCTGAAAGCATCACCGCATCGGCCCCTTCATATATCGCTTGCGCCACATCGGAGACTTCGGCGCGTGTTGGAACGGGCGAGGAAATCATGCTTTCCATCATCTGTGTGGCCACAATCACCGGCTTGCCGACAGCGCGACATCCACGCACCAGGCGTTTCTGAATAGGGGGCAATGCCTGGACCGGCAGTTCCACACCAAGATCGCCACGTGCAACCATAATACCATCAGCCGCAGCGAGGATTTCATCAAACGCATCAACTGCCGCCGGTTTTTCGATCTTGGCGATAATCGAGGCACGGCCTTTGACCAAGGCGCGGGCCTCTTCAATATCTTGCGCACGCTGCACAAATGACAGTGCCAGCCAATCGACACCCAGCTCGCACACAAACTCCAGATCAGCCAAATCCTTTTCCGACAAGGCCGCCAGCGGCAACACTACATCAGGAACATTCACACCTTTACGGTTCGAAATTTCACCACCAACGACCACGGTTGTCTCGGCATAATCCGCACCGCATTCTATCACTTCCAGCTTGATGCGCCCGTCGTTAACCAAAAGCGTGGAGCCAACTTCTAACGCCGCGAAAATCTCGGGATGGGGAAGGTTGACGCGCGAGGCGTCGCCTTCATCGGTGTCCAGATCAAACCGGAATACCGCGCCTTCTTCCAACATCTCGTGGCCATTCAGAAACACACCGCACCGCAACTTTGGCCCCTGCAAATCGGCCAGAATACAAATCGGGCGGCCCATTTCTTCCTCAACACTGCGGATCATCGCGTGGCGTTCACGAATATCGGGATGCGCGCCGTGGCTCATGTTCAGGCGGAATACATCGGCCCCGGCAATGAACAAATCCTTAATCATCTCGCGGGTATCCGAAGCCGGCCCAAGAGTCGCCACGATTTTTACATTTCTTTGTCTACGCATCTTTTTCTTCTTCCATTCATACAATTCGGGCGGGCCAAGTGGCGATATATAGGAAATTTCGGTAAATGTCCGTAATAAACGGGGAAATATCCTGTCTTTATGGTCGCAACATCTGGTTCAAGCTTGCGACAAGGGCTATCTACACTTTGTAGATGACAGGAATATGACAAATGCCAGACTATCCCGCTTTCGAAATTCTCAACCCGAACGGCAAAACCCCCGTTCTGCTGGTTTGCGATCACGCATCGAATGCCATACCGGATTCGGTGAACGGCGGCACACTGGGCCTGCCGGAGCACGATATGGAGCGTCACATCGCTTACGATGTCGGCGCGCGCGGTGTTACCGAACACTTGGCCGAGCTGCTGGATGCCCACGCCATTGTCTCGCGATTTTCCCGCCTTGTGATCGACCCGAACCGTGGTGAAGACGACCCGACAATCCTGATGAAGCTTTACGACGGCTCCATCATTCCGGGGAACCGTTACGCCGATGACGCGGAAAAAGAACGCCGCCTAAGCCAGTTCTATCGCCCCTATCACGATGCCCTGCACCGCCAGATCGACATGATGGTGGCCGAGGGGCGAACGCCTGCCCTAGTCTCCATTCACTCCTTCACCAAGCAATTGAAAAACCGCCTATCCCGTCCTTGGCATTTGGGCGTTTTATGGGCGCATGACGGGCGCCTTGCAAAGCCGTTCATGGAATATTTTTCCAAGGACGACGATGTCTGCGTTGGCGATAATGAACCCTATTCCGGCGAACTTGAAGGCGACACCATGTTTTTCCATGGCACCCGCCGCGGTCTGCCCCATATATTGATCGAGGTCCGCAACGACCTGATCGAAACCCCCGAAGGCCAGTTTGAATGGGCCGATCGCATCGCTCCCGCCCTTTGGATGGCACTGGAAAATCTAAAGAAAGAAACCGACAATGGATGATAAAACCCGCCTGGAAACCGAAGCCGCCGCCTTTCGCAGCCTTATCGCCCACCTGCAAGAACGCACGGATGTGCAGAACATCGACATGATGAACCTGACCGGATTTTGCCGCAACTGCCTAAGCCGCTGGTATATGGAGGCCGCGAACGCGCACGGCGTCGAGATGACCAAAGACGATGCCCGCGAACACGTTCACGGCATGCCATACGATGAATGGAAAACCATCAACCAGATCGAAGCCGACGACGAAAAGCAAGCTGCGTTCAAAATCGCGTTTGCGCGCACTCACGGGTACGCACCAAAATGATAGCACGCCTCCTATTCGCCATCACACTGCTGCTGGCCCCGCTGGCTAATGCCGAGGTTCCGCGCGTTGTCACCAGTATCGCACCCCTTCAAGGTCTAGTCGCAGATATTATGCGCGGTGTAGGCTCACCCAAACTACTGCTGGACGAGGCAATCTCGCCGCACGACTTCGCTATGCGCCCCTCACAAGCCAAAGCGATTAGCGAGGCGGATGTCTTGTTTTACATCGGTCAGGATTTGGAGCCGTGGCTGGAAAAGGCCCTAAGGTCGCGTGACAACAAGAATCTGGTGATAGCGCTTGGCAACATGCCCGACCTGAACCGTCTAAAAGCACGGGAACTCGATGACTTTGGTGACGATCATAATGATCATGATCATGCAGGCGCCCACGACCCCCACATGTGGCTTGATCCATCAAACGCGCTGATATGGCTGGACATCATCACGGGTGTTCTGGAAATCGCCGACCCTGATAACAAAGCCACCTACCGCAATAACCTGCACCGTACGCGTGTAAAAATTGTTGACGCCACTGAAAACGCGCGCCGCGCGCTTGCCCCCATTGCGGATGTTGAACTGGTCGTCACGCACGACTCCACCCAGTATTTCGAAGAGGCCTTCGGGCTGAACGTCATCGGTGCATTTTCGGCCAGCGACGGGCAAAAAGCTGGCGCACGCAGTTTGAACGCGTTGCTCGGCCAGCTTGGCCCCAATACCTGCATAATCGCGGATACGACTAACCCCAGCCGAATAACCGCGAACCTGCCTGACAATATCAAGCTCGTCGTGGTTGACCCAATGGGGTTCGACCAGCTCGGCGAAGGGTACTATCCACGCTTCCTGAATTCCCTCGTGAAATCCTTTCTGGAATGCCGCGACTAGCCCTTTTCATTCCCGATAATTCAAGGCAACCTGCGCCAATGTCCAACGACCCGATTGATAGAACCGGCCTGCGCCGCGAATTCTGGAAACGCTTCCCGCTATCCGAACTTCCCATGAATGAATGGGAGGCATTGTGCGACGGTTGCGGCCGCTGCTGCATGTTGAAACTTGAAGACGAAGACACCGGCCGGATCGCTTACACAAACATCGCGTGCCGCCTGTTTGACGATGAAACCTGCAACTGCGGCAACTACGCACTTCGTAAACAACTTGTTAAAACCTGCGTGATTGTGCGCCCCGACAATCTGGATGAAATCCTGCATTGGATGCCCGCCACCTGCGCCTACAAATTGATAGACGAGGGCAAACCCCTGTTCGACTGGCACCCCCTAATTTCCGGCACGCGCGACAGCGTTGATGTGGCCGAAATCTCCATGCGAAACCGCACGGTTCCCGAATTCGAGGTCGAGGAAGACGACCTACTAGATCACACCATAGAAGGAATGACGTAAATGTGGTTCACCTCCGATAATGCCGGCCCCGCCGCACCCGAAATCATGGAAGCCATGATGAAGGCCAACACAATCTACAGCCAGTCTTACGGTGCTGACCCAATCATGGACCGCGTGCGCGATAAAATTCGCGACATATTCGAAGCCCCCGATGCCGCTGTTTATCTTGTTGCCACCGGCACGGCCGCTAATTCGTTGGCACTGGCCTCCATGGTGCAGCCGTGGGAAACCATCTATTGCCACCGTCACGCGCATATCCAGGAAGACGAATGCGGCGCGCCGGAATTCTATGCAGGCGGTGCAAAGCTGACATTGCTGGACGGCGCCGACGCCAAAATCGACCTCGCGTCGCTCGAAGCAGCTGTTGCAGCGACTGGGCAAGTCGGGGTTCACAACGTGCAAAAGGGTGCATTGTCGATCACCACAGCCACCGAGAACGGCGCGGTTTATTCCATAGCAGAAATCGAGGCGTTATGCGCCGTCGCCAAAGCCAACGACATCCCTGTTCATCTAGACGGCGCACGTTTCGCCAACGCTTTGGTTAGCCTTGGCTGCACCCCTGCCGAAATGACATGGAAAGCCGGTGTTGAAGCCGTAAGTTTTGGCGGCACCAAAAACGGCTGCCTCGGAGTCGAAGCCGTCATCCTGTTCAACCCCGACCGCGCATGGGAATTCGAGCTGCGCCGCAAAAGGGGCGGCCACCTGATCTCCAAACACCGCTACCTTTCGGCACAAATGGAGGCATACCTTACCGATGATCTCTGGCTGAACATGGCGTCAAAAGCGAACGCTGCTGCATCCAAACTGTCCGCCGGAATTCTGGAATTACCGGGCGCAACCCTGCTGCACCCAACGGACGCAAATATCGTGTTCGCCGGCTGGAAACGCTCCGGCCATCAAGCGGTGCAAGACGCGGGCGCACACTATTATTTCTGGCCCTTCGATCAAACGCTGGACGGTGATCCTAACGAAATCTTAACGGCGCGTATGGTTTGCAACTGGGCGACGACTGATGAAGACATTAACAATTTCTTACGCATCATCGCCGAATAGAAATTCCCTGACCACGCGCGCAAACTCGGGCGCATGGCTAAGCGGCCCCATGTGTCCAGTGGTTTGAAAAACCCGTCGCTGGACGTTGGGCAACGCATTCTCCAGCAGGTCATTCAACAGGCGAATGCTGTCCGGTGATCGCGCCCCTTCCATCAACAAACACGGTATGTTCAACTGCCCGATATTCGCCAACGTAACCGGCCCGACGCGATCCTCGATAACCGAATGCGTATTTTCCAAGATCATCGGGATGGTTTTCAGCATATATTTTTGCTGCGCCTCCGGCATCACCTGAAGCCCGCCGTGACTACCCCAACGATCCAGAAAAGCCTCCGCCGCTTGTTGCCATTCACCGGCCAAAAGATGTTTCCCGAACGCCTCCGCATCTGCCATTTCGCGCGCATAAGCCGCCGGATTACCCGCCGCCAAAAGCGAAAAATACACGGGTTCATACATCGAAACGCTGGCGACTAAGTCTGGCCGTTCAACCGCACAGCGCAACGCCACGGTTGCACCGAAACTGTGGCCGATAAGGTGCGCGGGGGCATCGAACCTTTCCAAAACTGCAATCGTCGTCTCGCAAGCCTGATCCTGAATATCCACCGCCAGATCGAACGAAGTCGCGCCGTGCCCCGGCAGATCAATCGCCACCATCGCCAACCGATCCGAAAGGCCAGCCATAACGCCACCCCATGCACCCGAATGCGCCAGCGAACAATGCAACAGCACCGCCGGTTCGCCATTCCCCACATACCGAATGCCCGTTTTTCGACCTGCAATAATCTCGACCGTCATGTGCCCCTCCAAATAAATCCCCTCAGTCCTACCCTACAGGCTTTGCAAGTGCGAGGGGTTTTGCTACACCCCACGCAAGCACCGATCAGTGATTCCTACAGCCCATGAAAAGGTCCATCACATGAGCACATCGCACTCGCCTAAACTCATCTCCGGTAACGCGAATATCCCTTTGGCCAAAGCCATCGCTAAACGCATGACGATCCATCAAGGGGTTCCAGTTGAACTGTCAGACGCCCGTATCGAGCGTTTCAATGACAGCGAAATTTGGGTAGAGGTTTACGAAAACATTCGCGGCGAGGATATGTTCATTATCCAGTCGACCTCGAACCCAACAAACGACAACCTGATGGAACTGCTGATCATCACCGACGCCCTGCGCCGTTCTTCCGCGAAACGCATCACGGCGGTTATTCCCTATTTCGGATATGCCCGCCAAGATCGCCGCACCAAGGCGCGCACACCGATTTCTGCCAAGCTGGTTGCAAACCTGATTACCGAAGCTGGCATCGAACGCATCCTGACCCTTGATTTGCACGCAACGCAGATTCAAGGGTTTTTTGATATTCCGGTGGATAACCTTTACGCAGCACCCGTGTTCGCGCTGGACGTTAAACACCACTTCAAAGACCTGAAAGATGTCACAGTTGTTTCCCCTGACGTAGGCGGCGTGGCCCGTGCCCGCGAATTGGCGAAGCGCATCGACGCCGGTCTGGCGATTGTTGACAAACGCCGTGGCGCGCCTGGTGAAATCGCGGAAATGACCGTAATCGGGGATGTGACAGACCGTATTTGCGTGATTGTCGATGACATCGTCGATACCGCCGGAACGCTTTGTAAAGCGGCCGACTTGTTGAAGGAAAAAGGTGCCAAAGAAGTGCATGCCTACATCACGCACGGCGTGCTTTCAGGCCCTGCCGTCGAGCGGGTCGAGACGTCTTCGCTGAAATCTCTCGTCGTCACGGATTCGATTCAAGCCACCGACAAGGTTAAAGCCTCCAAGAAAATTCGCTACGTCCCGACTGCGCCAATCTTCGCGCAAGCAATGCTGAATATTGCCAATGGTACTTCGGTGTCATCGCTGTTCAAGAATAAAACCTTGGGCCCTATCTACGAAGCGTATTATCCCGAAGGTTAAACGTCCCAGACTTCATCGTCTTCGACTTCTCCGATTGCTAACCAGTTCGCGCGCATGCGGGCGACTTTCGTGTCGCCCCATGTTTGAAATACGGCAGTGAACCCGGTCTCCGTGATATTTTCCGAGGCCAGTTCAACTCGCGTATTCGCCGCGTTCGAGATATCCCACATTGCGAATCCCAGATGCACGACCGGTGGGCTTAAAAATGCCTCGTTGAACGTGACCTCTACTGATCGCACTCGCTTGCCTTTTCCTGCCCACATCTCGCCATCGTCGGCAAAATCGGAGAACCCATGCGCGAGGCCGGAATCCACACCAATTCTATGACTGTTAAGCTTCTTCATAATTACTCGCCTATTGATTGTGCAGCTAATATGCCAATAAAACGCGCCAATAATAGGGCTTAAATACAAAAAAGCCCCGGCAAAGGTGCCGAGGCTTGATTAATTATCATTAACGCAAACCCTAGTGGCCTAGTTGCACCATCAAAGTTTTCACATCGTTAACCCGCTGTGCAGCAGCCGTTTTGGCATCTTCAGCCGCTATTTCCAGCGTAGCTTCAGCCGCAGATAAAACGTCAGCCAGAACTTCGGCTGTCGCTTCGCTCACCGGCATTGCTTGTTCGGCCAACACAGATGTGCCTTCCGCTGAAACTTCGGCGAAACCGCCAGTCACAACGTATTCAGTCACATCGTTGCCATTGTTAACCTTCACAACGCCGGGGCGAAGCGTGGTCAAAAACGCAGCGTGGTTTGGCATGGCAGTCAAATCGCCTTCCATGCCTGGAATGTTGACGCTGGTTGCTTCAACCGAAGCGAGCTTGCGCTCCGGTGAAACCAGATCAAATGTCATCGTATCGGCCATAGTTGGACCTTTCGATTAAGCAGCGGCTGCTGCCAGTTTCTCGGCTTTTTCGATCACGTCCTGAATGCCACCAACCATATAGAAGGCAGATTCTGGAAGGTGATCGAATTCACCAGCAACAACACGTTTGAACGAGTCGATTGTATCTTCCAATGGCACCTGAATACCAGGCGAGCCAGTGAACACTTCGGCCACATCGAACGGCTGCGAAAGGAAACGCTGAATTTTACGCGCACGCGAAACAGCCAGTTTGTCTTCTTCCGAAAGCTCGTCCATACCCAAAATCGCGATAATATCCTGTAGGGATTTATAACGCTGAAGGATTTCCTGAACGTCACGTGCAACTTGGTAATGCTCTTCACCAACCACAAGCGGGTCGAGAATACGCGATGTTGAACCAAGTGGGTCAACAGCAGGGTAAATACCCAGCTCCGAGATCGAACGGTCAAGAACGGTTGTCGCATCCAAGTGCGCGAACGATGTCGCAGGGGCCGGATCGGTAAGGTCATCGGCGGGAACATAAATCGCCTGCACGGACGTAATCGCACCACCTTTAGTGGAAGAAATACGCTCCTGCATCGCACCCATGTCTGTGGCCAGTGTTGGCTGGTAACCCACAGCGGAAGGAATACGGCCAAGAAGTGCGGACACCTCGGAACCAGCTTGTGTGAAGCGGAAGATGTTGTCCACGAAGAACAGAACGTCTGTACCAGTTGCGTCGCGGAATTCCTCGGCCACGGTTAGACCAGACAAAGCCACACGCATACGCGCCCCTGGAGGCTCGTTCATCTGACCGTAAACAAGTGCCACTTTGGACTTGGTCAGGTCTTCTGGAACGATAACGCCGGATTCAACCATTTCGTAATAAAGGTCGTTACCTTCACGTGTACGCTCGCCCACACCCGCAAAAACGGAGTAGCCGGAGTGCACTTTCGCAATGTTGTTGATCAATTCCATAATCAGAACTGTTTTGCCAACACCCGCACCACCGAAGAGGCCAATTTTACCACCTTTGGAATAAGGCGCCAGCAGGTCAACAACTTTGATGCCTGTTACCAGAATTTCGGATTCAGTTGCCTGATCCGCGAAATCAGGCGCGTCGCCGTGAATGGAGCGTGTTTTTTCAACTTTGATCGGACCCTGTTCATCAACAGGCTCTCCAACCACATTCATGATGCGGCCAAGTGTACCTTCGCCGACCGGAACCTTGATGGTGTCGCCGGTGTCTGTAACACGCTCGCCACGAACCAGACCCTCGGTGGAGTCCATCGCGATTGTACGAACCGTGTTTTCCCCGAGGTGCTGAGCAACCTCAAGAACCAGACGGTTACCGTTATTCTCTGTTTCCAGAGCGTTAAGAATCGCGGGAAGTTCGTCTTCGAATTGTACGTCGACGACCGCCCCGATTACCTGTGTAATTTTACCTACAGCTTGTGCCATTTTGGTTTCTCCAGTTCTCAGAGCGCTTCAGCGCCAGAAATAATCTCAATAAGTTCGTTTGTAATCGCTGCCTGACGGGAGCGGTTATACTGAATTGTCAGTGCGTCGATCATGTCGCCAGCGTTACGGGTTGCGTTATCCATTGCGGACATACGCGCACCTTGCTCTGACGCGCCATTTTCAAGCAAAGCTGTGAAAATCTGCGTTGCAATCGAACGAGGTAACAAGTCCGCAAGAATAGCATCCTCGTCAGGCTCGTATTCATAGTTCGGCGAAGCAGCATCATCGCCAGCATCCTCGAACACCGCAGGGATAAGCTGCAATGCTGTTGGCGTCTGATCCATAACGGTACGAAAACGGCTGAAAAATATTGTTGCAACGTCGTATTCTGCTTCATCGAAACGATGCAGAACATCTGTCGCAATTTCTTGCGCATTCGCATACCCAACGTTTTTCACATCCGACATATCCACATGTTTAATCATGAGATCGCCGAATTCACGCTTCAACTGCTCACGGCCTTTTTTACCAACTGTGATCAGTTTCACAGTTTTACCGGTTGCACGAAGCTCGTCGATTTTCAGACGCGCCAATTTCACAATTGACGAGTTAAAACCGCCGCAAAGTCCACGTTCAGACGTGGCGACGATCAACAAGTGAACCTCGTCCTTGCCCGAACCAGCTAAAAGGCGTGGCGCAGTGGGGCTGTTCGCAGCCCCTTTAGCCAAGTTACCAAGAACCACATCCATCTGGCTGGCGTAAGGACGCGCAGCCTCGGCTGATTCCTGGGCACGGCGGAGTTTCGCCGCCGCAACCATTTGCATGGCCTTGGTGATCTTACGAGTGCTTTTAACACTCTCGATCCTAGTTTTTAGGTCTTTGAGGTTCGCCATAAGCTAACTCCTTCACCTTAGGCCAAAATTACGCGAAATCTTTCGCAAACGCTTCGAGGGCTGCTTTGATTGCATCTTCCAGATCACCTTTAACCTTACGGTCATTGTCAGTGATATCTGCAAGAAGATCAGCATTCTTCGCGCGCAAGTGCGCCAGAAGGCCAGCCTCAAAACGAACAACGTCTTTTACGTCGACTTTATCAAGGTAACCCTTGGTGCCTGCGTAAATCACGATAACCTGCTCGGCCATAGTAAGCGGCGAATACTGAGGCTGTTTAAGCAGCTCGGTAAGACGCGCACCACGGTTAAGCAACGCTTGTGTCGAAGCATCGAGGTCGGAACCGAACTGGGCAAAGGCAGCCATCTCGCGATACTGCGCCAATTCCAGTTTGATCGAACCCGCAACGGATTTCATTGCGTTTGTTTGTGCCGAAGAACCAACACGCGAAACCGACAGACCAGTGTTAACCGCTGGGCGGATACCTTGGTTGAACAAATCGGTTTCAAGGAAGATCTGACCATCCGTGATCGAAATCACGTTGGTTGGAATAAACGCCGAAACGTCGCCACCTTGGGTTTCAATGATCGGCAGGGCCGTCAAGGAACCGGAACCATTTTCTTCGTTCAGTTTGCACGAACGCTCAAGAAGTCTTGAGTGAAGGTAGAAAACATCACCAGGGTAAGCTTCACGTCCGGGTGGACGGCGAAGAAGCAAGGACATCTGGCGATAAGAAACAGCCTGCTTGGACAAATCATCATAGATGATCAGTGCATGGCGGCCATTGTCACGGAAGTGTTCAGCCATCGCAGTCGCAGCATATGGTGCAAGGAACTGCATTGGTGCTGGCTCGGAAGCGGTGGCCGCAACGATGATCGAATATTCAATCGCGCCGGACTCTTCCAGTTTCTTAACCAACTGCGCAACAGTTGAGCGCTTCTGCCCAATCGCCACATATACACAGTAAAGCTTTTTGCTTTCGTCATCCCCAGCCGCGTCATTATACGCTTTCTGGTTCAGGATCGCATCCAGCGCTACGGCTGTTTTACCTGTTTGACGGTCACCAATGATCAGCTCACGCTGGCCACGGCCCACAGGGATAAGTGCATCAACGGATTTGATACCAGTCGCCATCGGTTCATGAACCGATTTACGAGGCATAATGCCGGGTGCTTTAACATCCGCAACACCGCGTGCTGTAGTTTTGATCGGGCCTTTGCCATCAATCGGGTTACCCAGACCATCGACAACACGACCAAGAAGTGCATCACCGATGGGCACGTCCACGATAGAGTTCGTACGCTTAACAACGTCGCCCTCTTTAATGTCACGGTCGGAACCGAAGATAACAACACCAACGTTGTCGATCTCTAGGTTCAGCGCCATTCCGCGGATACCACCGGGAAATTCAACCATTTCGCCAGCCTGAATGTTGTCGAGGCCGTGTACACGCGCAATACCGTCACCGACGGATAGTACGCGACCGACTTCAGCAACTTCGGCGTCTTGACCGAAATTCTTGATCTGTTCCTTGAGGATTGCAGAAATTTCCGCAGCTTGGATGCTCATTATCCGACCTCTTTCATTGCGTTTTGAAGATTAGCGAGTTTCGAAGCAACCGACGTGTCGATCATTTTCGAACCCATTTTAACAATAAGGCCGCCGATAATACCTTTATCAACGGACATATTAATCGTGACGTCCTTGCCAGCGCTCTTGGAAAGAGCCTTGGCGAGGCTTTCTTGCTGTGCTTTCGTCAGCGCTTTGGCGGCTGTTACATCGGCGGAAATCTCGCCGCGTGCATCAGCTGCCAGCGCTTTAACGGCAGCAATCAGTTCTGGCAAAACAAACAGACGACGCTTGGAAGCCATCAAGGCCACCGTGTTCGCAACTTCCTTGCCGATTTTCATCTGGCTGGACAGCTCTGCCATTACGGCAGCCTGTTGTTCGCGTGTATATATAGGAGAGGAGATCAACTCGCGAAGCTCACCACTTTCAGCAAGGGCGGCCTCTAACGCAGTCAGGTCAGCCTCCACGGCTGGCAACGTTGATGCCTCGTTGGCGATTTCGAATAGTGCTGTCGCATAACGACCAGCCACTCCCGAGGTTAAAGAACTAGTGTCAGACACGTAAATCCTTCCAATCCAGTTTGCCCGACCTTGTTTGGCCGGAGTGCATTAGTATTCGGGCTCGCAGAACAAACCCTTTGAAATCCGCGCGGTGATACCAGAGGTATTGCTTTGAGGCAAGTGTGCGAGTGTTTTGCCTGCGAAAAAATTTCCCATATATTTCAACGGGTAAATCGTGACACGGCTTTAACTGCGACGCTTTGCACCCATTTATTCCTAACAAAATTCGCCTGTTAGTTAACCGAATCCGAATTTAGGCTGAAATGCAGTCGAATCTAGCCTTCCATACGGTTCGCCATCCCGTTTCCCGTTCGGCTCGCAGCCGGTTTGGGCTTGGGTTTCGCCAACCCTTCCAGCACCCCCAACGGTTTCTTGACCACTTCGCGCAAGCCCGATTTCGGTGTCGCATATATCTGCTTGGTTGCTTCGACCAAAAGTGCGCCCGCCGCCACGCTGGAGCCAAGGCGTTTCCCTGTACCTTCCCAGAAGCGCGCGGATTTCAACCAGTAGGGTTTGTGGCTTGGCGGTGCATATAGCGCCGAAATGTGCCGATCAGGCCGGAACCGATGCTTGCGCAACTGCGATTCCAGCTGTGAAAGACTATAGGGACGCCCATACCCGAACGGCGTCACATCGCGGCGCGCCCATAGCCCCGAACGGTTCGGCACAATGAAAACCACCTGCCCGCCGGGGGCCAGCACCCGCCAAATCTCGTTCAATAATTCGCCGGGGTGATCACAGGTTTCGATCCCGTGGCCAACAACTAACCGATCCACATATCCTGCAGGTAGCGGCCAGTTGAATTCTTCCACCAAGGTCGACAAGTTCGCCTCGCCGGGGGGCCAATGCATAACCCCTTGCTGACCGGGCATCAGGCACAGGACCTTTTCGGAATTATGCAGGAACGGGCGCAGGAACGGCGCGGCGAACCCGAATCCGGCAACGATCTGGCCTTCCGTGTTTGGCCACAACTCGCGCAGGCCCTCTTGCAACGAACGCTGGGCCGAACGACCAAGTTTCGTTTTGTAATAAAAAGCCCGAAGATCAATGACGTCCAAATGCATTGCATCACCCTAGTCTATAGGCCAGACTTTCGTAAACCTCTCAAGGAGTCCGGTCATGACATTAGAAATCATAACAACCCCCTGCCTCGCCGATAACTATGCCTTTTTGCTACGAGATCAAGCGACAGGCAAAGTAGCGCTGGTTGATGCGCCGGAATCCTACCCCATCCAGAAAGCTCTTCAGGATAAAGGCTGGAAACTGGACATGGTGCTGCTGACCCACCACCACTATGACCATGTTGATGGCTTGCCTGAGTTGCTCGCAGAACACCATCCGCAAGTGATCGGGGCCAAGGCCGATGCCAGCCGCCTACCGCAGCTAGATCTTGCGCTAAACGAGGGTGACACCTTCATGCTTGGCGAAACCGAAGGCCATATAATAGACGTATCCGGCCACACCATCGGCCATATCGCCTTCCATTTCCCAACCGTAAACGCGGTATTTACCGCCGACAGCCTAATGGCCCTTGGCTGTGGTCGCCTATTTGAGGGCACACCCGAAATGATGTGGGCCAGCTTATCCAAACTCGCCGCACTACCTGATGACACAATCGTCTATTCCGGCCACGAGTACACCGCCAGCAACGCCAAGTTCGCCCTAACCATTGAACCCGACAACGCCGCCCTGCAAGCACGCGCCGCAGACATCACCGCTAAACGCGCCAAAGGTATTCCAACGGTACCCTCGACCTTGGCCGAAGAACTAGCGACAAACCCGTTCTTGCGCGCAGCAGATGCCGAAGCCTTCGCGGCAATCCGAAAACAAAAGGACAATTTCTAGGCAATTCCCCCGACATCACGACTTTTTTAGTCAACTTTTCAACGATGCGGCAAATTTCCCCTTGAACATGGGCAAATAAACCCGAAGTTTACATCTAAGAGGTATTGAACCCTCACACTACGGTATTTCCCGTGGGATGAATTTCGAAGGATACGCGACATGCCATCATTCTCCACCACGCTCGAAGCGGCCATTCACCAAGCGATCGCGCTTGCCAATGAACGCCACCACGAACTGGCCACACTGGAACATTTACTGTTCACCTTGGTGGACGAACCCGAAGCGGCACGGGTAATGAAAGCGTGTGGCGTGAACCTCGACGGCTTGCGAAACACCTTGTCGGAATATATCGACACCGAACTGGATTCGCTGATCTCCGATATCGACGGCTCCGAAGCCACCCCGACGACCGGTTTTCAGCGCGTCATCCAGCGTGCCGCGATTCATGTGCAATCGTCCGGCCATAACGAGGTAACAGGCGGTAACGTCCTTGTCGCCATGTTCGCCGAACGCGAAAGCCACGCGGCCTACTTCTTGCAAGAACAAGATATGACTCGCTACGATGCGGTCAACTTCATCAGCCACGGCGTTGCCAAAGACGCGCGATTGGGCGAAGAACGCGCCATTCAAGGCAGTGACGATGTGCAAGAAGCCTCCGAGGCTCCCGGCAAACCCGAAGAAACCGCACTTGAAAAATACTGCGACGACCTAAACCAAAAAGCTCGCGACGGTGACGTTGACCCGCTGATTGGCCGCCAACACGAGGTGGACCGCTGCATTCAAATCCTCTGTCGCCGCCGCAAAAACAACCCGTTGCTGGTCGGTGATCCGGGCGTTGGCAAAACCGCCATCGCCGAAGGTCTGGCTCGCATGATTATTGACGAACAGGTTCCCGAAGTTCTGTCCGGCGCCACGATCTATTCATTAGACCTCGGCGCACTGCTCGCCGGAACCCGCTACCGCGGCGATTTCGAGGAACGCCTGAAAGCGGTGATGAAAGAGTTGGAAGACCACGACGACGCCATCATGTTTATCGACGAAATCCACACTGTTATCGGTGCGGGCGCTACGTCCGGCGGCGCGATGGATGCCTCAAACATCCTGAAACCGGCGTTGCAAAGCGGCAAGCTCCGTTGCATGGGGTCGACAACATATAAGGAATTCCGTCAGCACTTTGAGAAAGACCGCGCCCTTTCGCGCCGCTTCCAGAAGATCGACGTGAAAGAACCCAGTATTCCGGACTCCATCAAAATCCTCATGGGCCTGAAACCCTACTTCGAGGAGCACCACAAAATCCGCTACACCAACGACGCCATAAAAACCGCTGTTGATCTGGCGGCGCGTTATATCAACGACCGTAAACTGCCCGATAAAGCCATCGACGTGATCGACGAGGCAGGGGCCGCGCAAATGCTGGTGACTGAGAGCAAACGCCGCAAAACTATCGGCACCAAGGAAATCGAAGATGTCGTGGCCAAAATTGCCCGCATCCCGCCAAAAAATGTATCCAAAGACGACGCAACAGTGCTGAAGGACTTGGACAAGAATCTAAAACGCGTGGTGTTTGGTCAAGATGCAGCCATCGACGCGCTGTCATCTGCCATCAAACTGTCTCGCGCAGGTTTGCGTGAACCGGAAAAGCCCATCGGCAACTACCTGTTCGCAGGGCCAACGGGCGTGGGTAAAACCGAGGTTGCCAAACAATTGGCCGATACCTTGGGTGTTGAACTTCTGCGTTTTGATATGTCCGAATATATGGAAAAACACGCCGTTTCGCGCCTGATCGGTGCCCCTCCCGGGTATGTCGGGTTTGACCAAGGTGGCCTGTTGACCGACGGCGTTGACCAGCAACCGCATTGTGTTTTGCTGCTCGACGAGATCGAAAAAGCCCACCCTGACGTCTATAATATTCTGTTGCAGATCATGGATCACGGCAAGCTGACAGACCACAACGGCAAGTCTATCGACTTCCGTAATGTTGTGCTGATCATGACCACCAATGCCGGTGCAACCGAACAGGCGAAAGAGGCCATCGGGTTTGGAAAATCGCGCCGCGAAGGCGAAGACACCGCCGCGATTGAACGCACCTTCAGCCCCGAATTCCGCAACCGTCTGGATGCGGTCATCAGCTTCGGCGCGCTTTCAAAAGACGTAATCATGAAGGTCGTAGATAAATTCGTCCTACAACTCGAAGCGCAGCTTATGGACCGGAATGTCACATTCGAACTATCCCCCGAAGCCGCCGCATGGCTGGGTGAAAAGGGTTACGACGACCGCATGGGCGCACGCCCCTTGGCGCGGGTAATTCAGGAACACATCAAAAAACCACTGGCCGAAGAATTGCTGTTCGGCAAGCTTGCCAAAGGTGGATTGGTGAAGGTTGGCGTGAAAGACGGGCATATCGATCTGGTGATTGACGAGCTGCCCAAAGTCCGCATCGGCAACAAAAAACCACCGCTTCTGACAGCAAAATAGCATCGCACAAAACGGGAGCGGCCTTTACCGCTCTCGTTATAAACCCCGTGCTACACCTTACTTTTCCGTAAGTTTCAACTCGATCCGGCGGTTCTGCGCCAACGCTTCAGGGCTATCACCCGGATTAATCGGTTGGAATTCCCCGAAGCCCGTCGCGGCCAACCGGTTGGCTGGAATACCCTCGTTTTCGATCAGGTACTTCACAACCGACAACGCGCGCGCTTGCGACAATTCCCAATTGTCCGCAAACTCGGAATTATGCCCAACGGGGATTTTGTCTGTATGGCCGTCCACGCGCAGCACCCAGTTTATCTCGTCTGGAATCTCGTCGCCAATATCGCGGATTACCGCAGCAACCACGGCAATTTGCGCTTTGCCACCAGCCCCAAGATCAGCCGACCCCGGCGCAAACAACACCTCGGACGAGAACACAAACCGATCCCCAACCACCTGCACGCCATCACGACCGCTCAATACTTCACGCACGCGCCCAAAGAACTCCGACCGGAAACTGCGCAGATCAACTGCCTCGGCCTCAAGCCGCTCACGCTCGCGCGCTTCCAGATCGGCGCGCGTTTTTTGCTCTGCGGCAACCCGCGCCAAGGCGGTGTTCAAATCCGCGCCCAGCGTCTGAAGTTGCACTTGCGCCTCGCGGTCCGCCTCCTTGGAGGCATCCAGCAACCCTTGCAGTGAATTCAACTGTTTGCGCAATGCCGCCGTTTGTTGGTTCAACAACGCAACCTGTCGCTGGCTTTCCGCCGACAATGCGCGTTCACCCGCCAACAAATTGTTGGCCTGTTCCAACAACGCCGCCTGACGATCAATTTCCGCGATATTTTCGGCTTCGGAGTTATCCAGCTTGCGTTGTGCAACTTCCGCTGCGGCCAACAACGTCAGCGTATCCTCGGCCTTTTGGCGCTGCTCTTCCAAAGCCAACGTCATCGCTGTCAGCTCCGTGTCCGCGTTTAACAGCCGTGCGCGCAGGGCTTCTGCCGCGGCCGCTTCGACCAAACGCGCGGCTTCTGCATCGCTTAAGGCTGCCAGCTCGGTTTCGGTTTCAACCACTTTGGTTTCCAAATCAGCAACCAACGCCTCCAACGCATCGGCTTTTGCTGCCGCCAAGCGTGCTTGTTCGGCCCCAACATCGATTTCGGCCCGCGCGCGGGCCAGCGCCAATTGCGCTACTTCTTTTTGCGATAATTCCAACTCGCGCGCCGCATCCAGTTCCGCGATGCTCGCCCGTGCCGCCTCGATCTGGCTGGCCTGATCCTGCGTAGTTTGTTCAGCCGCCGCCAAAGAGGTCTGTAAGCTCGTGTTGCGCGTAATCAATCCCGCGACCTGTTCCTCGAAACTCGCGATCCGCTGGTTTGCTACATCGCGATCATTACTAAGCGAAGCGACAAGTGCCGTTTGCAATTGCAACGCTGCTTCGCTGTCCGACAGCTTGCTGTCCAGCTGCCCCAACTGATTGGAAAGATCAACACTACGTTTTTCTTCCAAGCCCAACGCCTGTGCCAAACCTGCGACTTGCGACGACAGGTTGCTCAACTCAAGATCTTGTCCGGTGATCGTTTCGCGCATCACATTCTGGATGATCATAAAGATCGACAATACAAACATGATAACCAACAGCAACGCGGTCATCGCATCTACAAAGCCGGGCCAGATGTTGGCCTCGGCGCGTTTACCTAGTCGCCGCGAACGCGCCATAAGTTACGCCTCGTCCTGATTAATGGCTTGCTGAAGGGTGTAAATAAGGGTTGCAAAGTCTTGCCGGATTTCCGCGATGGAATCTTGGCGCCCTGACGACATTTCCTCAAGCACGCGCAGCAATTGTACATCAATGTTACGCAAACGCATCCGCGCTTCTGCGTCCATCCCCTCGCCCATGTTGCCCAACGCCTCTACGATGCGATCTTGACCGCCTGCGATGCGCTCCATCACATCGGGGTCACTACCCCCTTTGCCACCGCGCGACTGGTTGCTGATCTGCTTAGCCAATACGCTAATTGCTTCGGCCAAGGATGCCAAGCGCCCGTCGGTCCGCATACGTTGTTCTTCGCCCCGCATCACTAGTTCTTTAAGGCTTTCGATCTGGTGCGTCGTCTGCCCCATCAATTCCGAAATAACCGAGCCATCAATGCCCGCTGAATCGTCGCTGCCAAAGCCAACTTTGGTGATGGAGGACAACCATTCCTCAAGCTCCATATAGAACCGGTTCTGTCCGTGGCCCGCGAAAATCTCAAGCAAGCCAATAATCAAAGACCCCGCCAAACCCAGCAAGGAAGACGCAAACGCCGTACCCATACCGCCAAGCTGTTCCTCAAGCCCCGTCATCAGGTTATCAAACGAGTCAATCGAGCTGCCACCCTCCGTCGGGGCAAGGGTGCGGATCGTGTCCACAACCGCAGGAATGGTCGTCGCCAAGCCATAGAACGTACCCAGCAGGCCAAGGAAAATCAGCAGGTTTACGATGTACCGCAGAATGTCCCGCGCCTCATCCAACCGTGTGCTTACGGAATCAAGAATCGAGGCCGCCGAAGATGAATTGATCGACTTGCGCGACCGGCTGTCGCTAAGCAGTGCTGCCAAAGACGCCAACAAGCGCGGGGCTTTGACAAATTCATGGCCCGGGCGGTCCATCGCAAAGCCTTCGATCCAGCCAACAGCCGAAAACAGCGCCCGCAACTGCCAGAAGCTGGCAAAGACACCGAAAACGAAAACGCTAAGGATGAAACCGTTCAGATAGGGCGAAACCAAAAAGATTGGCGAGACGGTCGGAAACAGCAGATATCCGATCACGCCAACCAGCACCATTATCAGCAACATTGTTACAATTTGACGGACCGGTTGAGTGAACTCGGGGTCGTTTCGCGTATCCAGGAACATTATGCAGCTTTCCTTGCCGTTCTATCTATGAATCTCGTCACTGTAGAGTCGATTACCTAGAATTCCAACAGTGTTCTCAAACCACAAATTATTTGCAATTACACCACAAACCCCCATATGTATTAGGTAATTCATCAAAGGCGCAGCGGCACTCAAAGACGCGCCCATATTTTATAAAACACACGCTGTCTGAAATCAGGCACGAGGGAAGGATATTTCATGTTAGAAGCAATCGGCGCACCGGCACTAGCCATTTTGGTCTTCGCCATCATCATGCTTTACCTAATGGTAAAGACAGTCCCACAGGGCGAAACATGGACGGTGGAGCGTTTCGGGCGTTATACTCGCACACTGCAACCCGGCCTTAACTTCCTGATCCCGATCATGGATAAGGTTGGCGCAAAGATTAACATGATGGAAACCGTTCTGGACATCCACTCGCAAGAGGTGATCACCAAAGACAACGCCATGGTTATGGCCGACGCGGTGGCCTTTTATCAGGTGATTGATGCAGCCCAAGCCGCCTATGAAATCCGTGATCTTGAACGCGCTCTAACCAACCTGACCATGACCAACATTCGTGCGGTTATTGGTTCGATGGACCTAGACGAAAGCCTGTCCAATCGCGATCACATCAACACGCGTCTGCTACATGTAATTGACGAAGCGTCGCAATCATGGGGCGTGAAAGTTACCCGCGTAGAGATCAAAGATCTGGCCCCACCAGAGGACATCAACGAGGCCATGGCCCGTCAGATGAAAGCTGAACGTATGAAACGTGCCTCCATTCTGGAAGCCGAAGGCCTGAAACAGGCCGCTATTCTGGAAGCCGAAGGTCTGCGCGAAGCCCAAATCCGCGAAGCCGAGGGTGCCCGCGAAGCCGCCTTCCTAGACGCCCAAGCCCGCGAACGCTTGGCCGAGGCCGAAGCCAAAGCGACCGCAATGGTGTCCGAAGCGATTTCCAAAGGTGATATTCAGGCGATCAACTACTTCGTCGCGCTGAAATACACCGAGGCCTTACGTGACATCGCCGCCTCGCCCAACAGCAAAACCGTGATGATTCCGCTAGAGGCAACTGGCCTGATTGGGTCCGTCGCAGGTATTGCCGACATCGCCAAAGCCGTAACAAAGGATTAATCTGATGGAAGCCGGACTTTTCAGCTGGATCGAAACGCTTTCCCCTTGGTGGTGGATCGCGCTTGGCGTCGGACTTGGCGCATTAGAGATGGTAATCTCCTCGTTCATTTTGATCTGGCCCGGCATTGCTGCCATCCTTATGGCAATTATTTTGTGGATCGCCCCGGGCATGCAGGGCGAGCTGCAAATCGCACTTTATGCGGCCCTGACCATCGGCTCCATGTTCGCAGGTCGTGGCTACATCAGAAAGTTCGGTGACGGCGAACCGGAAACCACCCTCAATAACCGTACCGAACAGTTGGTAGGCCATAAAGCCAAGGTCGTAGCCTTCGATCTGGGTGAAGGTCAAATAGAGTTGAACGGGCTGCGCTGGACCGCTGAATGGCCCGAAGGCCAAAGCGCTGAAGTTGGCCAAGTCGTTAAGATAATTGCCGCCGATGGCATGTCGGTACAGGTTGAAAACATCTAGGAACCTGTCATAGTCCGCAGCAGGTGATTTGCTTTCGCAAAGCGCGATATGACTAAAAGGTCGAACAATTGAATAAACAACTTTTGGCAGCTGTGGGGATAGCTGTCACAGCCATTTCAGCGACCCCGATTTTGGCTCAAGACATATGTGGAACCTATACAATTGTAAAAGGGGACACGCTGCGCGAAATTGCCGATGAAGCTTACGGAAACCCACGGGATTACCGCTATATTTTCGAGGCAAATCGCAGCAATCTTGGCCGCACACCGCACGTGATCCCCACGGGTCTAACCCTCGACCTGCCGTGCCGTGGTACATTCATGACTACCATACCTGACGAACCCGCAACGACTGACATCGCGACGGTTGAGCAACCCGTATCAGCAATAGACACTCCCGCCTCTCCAACGCCTGAGGTCGTGGTTGAGGCAGAACCAATCATCATACCTGCGCCCCCAGCTACGGAAGTGATCCTCGTCGGTTTCACAGACAATCTGCCCTATTCAGACGAAAGCCTGTTGCAAGGTGGCCTGATCACCACGTTGATCGAAACCGCGTTACTGCGAAGCGATGCGGCCAAAGTTGACAAACCGCTATTCGTCACCCGCCCGGAATCGGGTTTGGCGACGTCTATTTTGCCCGAAAATTTCGATCTGTCTTTCCCATGGCTGTTACCCGATTGTAAACTTGGCGAGTTCGATGCCGACATCCGCGATCTGTGCGAAAACTTCACCTTCTCCGCCCCGATCTACGAAGCGCAAATGGCCATGTTCACTGTATCCGATGGCCCGTTCAGCGAAGCCGCGAAAGAAGTTGATCTGGTCGGCGCGCGCGTCTGCCGCCCTGCCGCTTTGCACACATATGACCTTCTCGAAGACGGTATGATCGAGCCTATCATATCGCTGGAAACCGCCACTGATCTTGCCACATGCTTCGAGGATCTAGAAAACGATGTCGTCGATATTGTCAGCGTTAACGGCCTGACCGCCGATGTGTATTTCGCGGCTTCAGGCCGTAGTGATCGCATCGTGGAGCTGACAGATCTTGCGACGATCCACACCGTTCACGCCATAACAGCAAACGACAACGCCGCAGGCATGATCGCTATGGATCAACTGAACGCCGGCATATGGGATATGTTGGCCACGGGTGAATGGAGCGCGATTGCGCGTGATTATCTGGTCAACCGATTGGATTAAGCGCAACGCGCCTAGTCTGCCCCATGCACCAGCGCCACAAGGCGTTCCAGCTCATCGTCTGAAATGCCCAGTTCAACCAGATGCGCGACAGTGTTGAATAAGTACTCGTCATTTGGCCCTGCCGAACCAGTTGCCGTGGCGATAATCACCGCCTGCTCCTCGATGCTTAGGCCGCCAACGTATTGTTCGTGCGATTGATCCATAACGTAACAAACCGCCTCGGCCACACCACCGCCGTGGAACGTTATCGGATGCGTTTGTTCCATATAGGCCGATGAAATCAGCTCGCGCTCGCGCAAGTACGCCATTGTATCGGCAGCCAAATCCGCTGCCACCCGAAACCCGACACCGTGGCATTCGCCCAAATGGTCAGGGTCCAGTGCCAACACCAATCCGGGGTCCGCGTGCGTGCCACGATAGTGAACCGAACTCATACAAAAAGACCGATTAAACCCGCGCAACGTTGCTACGCGGCGTTCCACATACTCAAAACCTGGCCGCCAAAGCAGCGAACCATATCCAAAAACCCAAAGGTCATTTTGCTGCATTGTATCTGCCTCCGATTTATGGCCAGTATATACCCTGCATTCTTGCAAAGTTGGAGAGGGGATTCCATGCGCGGCCTAATTACTTTGGTACTGGCAGTATCTGTCGCGTGGAGCACGTGGTGGGTCGTCGGCACAACCGCCCAGAAAACCGCAATCGAGACGTGGATGGAGCAACGCCGCGATGCTGGCTGGGTGGCGGAAGTCGAAGAGTTCAAAGTCACCGGATATCCCAACCGCTTCGACAGCAAATTCACCGATCTAACCCTAAGCAACCCCCAAGCCGGTTGGACATGGGAAGCCCCGCAGTTTCAACTTCTGGCGCTATCCTACAAGCCCAACCATATCATTGCTGTTTGGCCCGGCACGCACCGCTATTCCACACGCAACGACACCATCACGATTACCAGCTCACAACTGCGCGGATCCCTAATCTTCAAACCTGACACGGCACTTTCGCTTGACCGTATGCAGTTGGAAACCAGCGATTTGGCTCTTACCGGAACCGCCGATTGGCGTGCCTCCGCCAAAGAAGCCAGCGTTGCATTTTTTGCCCATAACGCCCCGGACATGCCGCCGAATTCCTATGACTTTTACCTAAAAGCATTAGAATTCTCGCCACCCGTCACTTGGCGCGATTCCATTGATAAGGAAGGCGTGCTACCCGAAACCATCCCCGAAGCGATCTTCGATGCCACCCTGACCTACGACAACCCGTGGGATCGCTTCGCAATTGAAGAAACCAACCCGCGCATGACCGCGATCGAAATTCGCGACCTCCGGTTCCTCTGGGGGGATTTGAACCTGAACGGTAAAGGCTCCATCGACATCAGCGATGAAGGCTACATGGACGGTACTTTCACCTTACAAGCCCAGAAATGGCGCGAGTTGCTGGATGTAATAATCGCCGCACAACTGCTGCCACCTGATTTCAGCACGGCATTGGATCGCGGCGTATCTTTGGTCGCAGCATTGGCTGGTAACCCTGACGACATTGAAATCAAACTACGTTTCAAGGACAGGCTGACCTACATCGGGGCAATACCCATCGGTCCGGCCCCGCGCATTTATTGAAGGTAAGGTATCACGACCACCTGCCCGATATCCAGAAGGTTCGGATTACTCAGGATGTCTCGGTTGGCCGAATAAATCATTCGGTACAACAACGTATCACCATAAAATGCGTTCGCATAGTCGGCCAGTGAATCACCCTGTTCGACAGCTATAGTCCTGTTGCCGTCAATGATAACAACACGTGCTGCAAATTCCGGGTCAACGTTATCATCTACTGGTGCGATCCTCTCAGGTTCCTCAGGTGCCGATTGCATAGATTGAATTTCGCTTTGCAGCGCCAACAAATAGGCGGAATCTGCTGCTTGCCGCGCTCCGGCCGAAGCTTTTCCATCTGCGATACCTAGGAAAAGGCTGCGCGGGTCAATTTCCCCACCAGCGCCTTGCAATAGTTGCGGGATTGGCCCCGAAAAACGTACAAGTACCTCTTGGCCAAAGAAAATCGCTGTCTGCTCAACGCTCAAATCAGCCTTATCACCGGCTCCAATCAACCGTTCAATCGCACTTCTGAAAGCGTCGGTAGTTTTTACCGAAATCGTGCCACCCTCTCCGGCGACCAGGTCTTCGTTTACCAAATCGAAAAGTGCCAGCATTGCCTTATCAGAATAAAACGTCAGCCTGCGCAAAGAGGAGGGGGCAATTGGCGGCAATTCGGTTGCCTGTGCAATACGGGTTCCGTGATCTACAAAACCAATAGGAAGGTAACTCGGCGGAACTGGGCTGGCCGCAACCGCACCGGCAAGTAAAAAGGCGCTTACCGCCACGCTCACTGACAACCGTTTTTGCATCATACCCCCAAAACCATTACTGTTTCGTTTAATAATCAGAACCAAACGTACTTACTTGTAACGGGCGCGTCCTCCTGCCTGCGCAGTCCCCTTCACCCCGGCACCAACACGCTCATTCCTAGCGACGTCCACGCCTGCATCCCACCGCGATAATAGTGCAAGCGATCTGCTGGATAACCAATAGCTAACAGATTTTTAATTGCACGTGGTGACTGGCCACACCATGGGCCGTTACAGAACAACAGAAGCTCTGCTGCTTCATCGAAATTCCAGTTACCAGCAGCATCAACCTTACCGCCCAGCAAAATCAACAGTTGATCAAGAAACGGATTCGCCGAAGACGGTGCAAACATATTGAAAGGCAGATTTACAGCGCCCGGAATGGTACCTGCAAAAAAGAAACTTTCGACACGGGAATCGACCAGAAAGCCGTTGCCCGGTTCTACATAGTCTTCGATGAAATCCAAAAGCTCTACTTCGCCTACGGTTTCGACACCATCCGCCACAATTATTGGCTGGATACAGAACGGTGGGCACGCTCGCGAAGTCTTGGCAAACATATCGACGATAACGGCTTCATTATCCTGATCGCGCTCGATCAGATAAAATTCGCCGCCCGCCTCAAATTCGAAAAACGGTAGGTCTGGCGTAATCCAGACATCCTGCGCCTGCACTGGCCCTGCCAACAACATTGTGGCGGGAATAAGGGCGCTCAGTAGTCTTTTCCAAATAGACATTTTGGCTCCTTGATGTCCAGCGGGCGATTCTCTTAATGCGGTCTTCATTACTTGGTAACCTCGTTATTATTCTATATTATTCTATTTAAGCGTTTATTAACTTGTTATGTGCCAGCACTCATCTTTGCCAGCACAACCAACATATACAGTTATTATGGCCAAATTTTGATGCTTTTATTTTCAATCGTCATCACTATTCCAAACCTCGGCACATTTCTCCGGCAAGCAATATTTATAATTTGTTTACCATTATTACCTACAAATCTCACAAGTAAAGTTTTATCAATGGTTAACTTTTGACTTTCAGGCCAATCCACAGGTCGAAAACCAGCGGCACTTTGCTCTAAACGCCCTGCAACATTCAACATTCCACCCGCTATCTACAGTAGGTCCCACCGCGATAATTAGCGTTGTCAAAATGTATGTTATCTTGATGAAAGCGGTCGGAGTCGGGTCCAAGCGTCGTGCTAAACGTCCCGCAGGCCGCCGAATACATCGCGCGCAAAGCAGGTCCGAATTTCTTGGAGCGCCACCCATCCAAAACCGAAACCCGTTCGCCGGTATCCAATGTAAATCCAACAATATCGATGGCATTTCCCTTGGCGTGTTCCGAAATCTTAGCACCGGGTTGGCTGTTGCGCGTCCGGCACGCATAGGAAGAACCAATCTGCAGGTTGGTGATGCGCGCACGTAACGAGCGTACCGCCGGCTGCGCGCCACCATCCACCCATTCACGTAAACTGCGCGCCGTGTCGCAGTTCAATACTGTTTTTGTACTCAACGCCACACCAGATACGAAATGCACCTCGACGGGGCGCTGGATACCACAGGCATTACCGGAACTTTCAATTGCAGGCAGGACAATTCCCGCCAAACCGGGATCCCCGCAAAGCTGCACCAAGTTTGCAGGAATGGGCGGCGCAGGCTGGCGGCGCCCGCAAGCTGCCACCACGGTCACAACTACCAATGTCAGAAATACGAGCTTCGCCGTCATGTGTCAGACTCCGCACTACCGCGGCCAAAGTTGGCCTCGTCCGTATCTTGCCCCGCTTCGATAATGCTACGTCGAACGGCGCGGGTGCGAGTGAAATAATCGAACAGAAAATCCCCGTCACCCGTGCGAATGGCCCGTTGAAGCGCGAATAGTTCTTCGGTAAACCGCCCCAGAATTTCTAGCGAGGCATCCTTGTTGTTCAAGAACACATCCCGCCACATCGTCGGGTCAGACGCCGCGATTCGGGTGAAATCCCGAAAGCCCGCTGCGGAATAGTTGATCACTTCGGTATCCGTCACCCGTTTCAAATCATCTGCCACACCAACCATGGTGTAAGCAATCAAGTGCGGCGCGTGCGAGGTCACCATCAGCACCAGATCGTGGTGGTCCGGTTCCATCTCGTCAACATTCGCGCCCAAGGCTTCCCAGAATGACCGCAGCTTCGCCACGGCGTTCTTGTCCGTGTCACCCTCCGGCGTCAGCAAACACCAGCGATTGTCAAACAAGCTGGCGAAACCGGCATCGGGGCCGGATTTTTCAGTTCCGGCAATCGGATGGCCCGGCACGAAATGCACATTTTTGGGCAGCTTCGGGCCGACAGCCTCGATCACCGCGCGCTTAACCGACCCAACATCGGTAATCACCGCGCCCTCTTTCAGGAACGGCGCAATTTCCTTGGCGACAGCGCCCATCGCCCCCACAGGCACGGCCATAATAACCAGATCAGCCCCGCGAACCGTATCGGCCATGGAATCGTAAACCTTGTCACAAAGCCCCAGCTTTCGTGCTTTGCCGCGGGTCGTGGATGAACGCGCATACCCCGTGATCCGCGTATCCATATCCGCGCGGCGCATCGCATGGCTGATGGACGAGGCAATCAGCCCTAACCCGATCAGTGCTACATGTTCAAACTGCTGGCTCATTCGCCCTGCCCCTCAAGAAATTCTTTTACGCCCTGCGCCACTTGGCGACACGCGATCTCGTCGCCAATGGTTATTCGTAACCCTTCAGGGAAACCATAGCCACCAACTTTGCGCACAATCAACCCGCGTTCACGCAACGCGGCGTCGCAACCTTCGGCTAATTCTGGCGCCGCAAACCGCACCAGAATGAAGTTGCCGTGGCTTTCGTCAACCGCCAACCCCAGCGCGATCAACTTTTCCGTAAGCCATCCACGCCACTGCGTGTTCAACGCTTTACAATTGGCGGTATAGACCTCGTCCAGCACGGCGGCCTGCGCCGTGGCCAGTGCCGCGCCCGATAAATTGAACGGCCCCCGCACACGATTAAGCGCATCAATAATGTGCGCCGGGCCATACCCCCACCCGATCCGCAATCCGCCAAGACCGTAAAGTTTGGAAAACGTCCGCGTCATCACAACATTGTCCCGCGCCTCGATCACAGCCAAACCCGCATCGAAATCCGCGTCTTCAACGTATTCCACATAAGCCCCGTCCAGCACCAAGATCGCCTGCTTGGGCAAACCTTCAGCCAATCGCGCAATCTCTGCACCCGAAATCATCGTGCCTGTCGGGTTGTTGGGGTTGGCTATAAACACCAGCTTGGTCTTGTCATTACACGCCGCCAACAACGCATCCACGTCCGTATGGCGGTTGTCTTCACGAACCTCGATCGGCGTTGCCCCCGCCGCCAAAGCGGAAATCCGGTACATGGCAAACCCGTGTTCCGTATACAAAACCTCGTCACCAACGCCTGCATAAACCTGACACAGAAACGCGATGATCTCATCTGAACCCGCTCCACAAATCACCCGCGCCGGATCAACCCCGTGAACCTGCCCGATGGCCGCGCGCAAATCGCCATGGTCTGTGGATGGATACAACGCCAAATCAGCCGAGGCCGCTTTATACGCCTCAACCGCGTGCGGGCTGGCCCCATATGGATTTTCATTCGAGCTAAGTTTCGTGACCTTATTGGCCGTCCCCGCCAGCTTGCTGTCACCGCCCACATAAAGCGCGATGTCCAGAATGCCGGGCTGTGGGCGTATTGTGGGGTGCGGTTCAGTCATTGTGTTTCCCTCGTGTTCAATTGCCTTCTATCGGCCCCATGCGTTCTTTGCTAGCGGCAACACGCGATTTGTGGTTAAGCTGGTCTCAAATCTATTTGCCATTATTCTTGGCAAACACCACTCTGACGAAAAGTACCCGACATGTTCACAGACCATTTTAAGAGAGAATACTTTAAAGCTCTCGGTATACCTCGCGATCTGGAGGCTCATAAACATGCCCTCGATACAGCGCACCGCATTCGTGAATTCGAAATCCAGATGTATTGGAAACGAGCGTTATATTTTTGGGGCTTTCAAGTTGTTCTTTTTGCAACTGTTGGTAATCTCGTTTCAAAATTCACACAAACATCACCCCCACTCCAACTCATCGTGCTGTCGGCACTATGTGTCCTTGGTACTTTCATTTCAATCTTATGGCTTTTAATGACCAAGGGAGCAAAGTTTTGGCAAGATAACTGGGAACGGCATGTGGACTTGCTTGAAGACAACGTCCACGGAAGTCTTTATAAAACGTATCCAATTCATCAATCAGATTCCGTTCCTAACCCTCCTTTTAGTGTCTCTAAAATCAATGAGTACGTAATTTGGATGATAGTAGCTTTTTGGATTATACTGTTTTTGACTACTAGTTACATTTTACTTGATAAAATTAAAGATTGGAACGAACCCACACTGAACCCAATATCTTCAGCCGGTGCAGTCATATACTTTGCGAGCGGGGTATTAGTTTCAGTTTTCCTTGTCATTCAGTTTGTGGGGTCGAAGGGTTATCGCGGTCTTAGGATGAACAACCCAGGAGCAATCATTTTCCCACCAGATGCAATGACCAAAGAAAACGAGAGTCGTGCGAAAAAAGACTACATCCGTAAAAGGTGACGCGCCCGCTAATAAAAACTCTGCGGATCAATATCGACGGTAATTCGCATGTTTGGTGGCACTTTCACCCCCGCCAACCACGCGCGTATCGCCTTTTGCATCGGCGCGCCCTTCGGGGCCTTCACCAACAGGCGCACGCGGTATCGGCCTCTGATCTTGGAAACCGGCGCGGCGGCAGGCCCGAAAAGCTGCGCATCAATCTGGTGGATCGCTTGGGAATTACGCGCCAGATACCGCGCCAGATCGAACACCGTCGCTTCCTTTTCCCCCGAAACCACAATCCCCGCCATCCGCCCATAGGGCGGCGCACCGGCACGCTGGCGGGACTCTGCCTCGGCTTTCCAGAAACCTTCTTCATCGCCCGACAGGATCGCTTTAATCACCGGATGTTCGGGCTGATGGGTTTGCAGCAATGCGGTACCCGGTTTTTCCGCCCGCCCCGCGCGGCCTGCCACCTGCCGGATAAGTTGAAAGCTTTTCTCGGCGGCGCGAAGGTCGCCACCTTGCAACCCAAGGTCCGCGTCAATCACCCCCACCAGCGTTAGGTGCGGAAAGTTATGCCCCTTGGCGACAATCTGCGTGCCGATAATAATATCCGCCCCGCCTGCCGCAATGTCATCAATCCGCTGCTTTAATGCCCGCGCCGTTTCCGCCAAATCCGACGACAGGATCGCGACCCGCGCATCTGGAAACAGCTCCGTTGCCTCCTCCGCCAAGCGTTCCACGCCCGGCCCAATCGCGGCCAGCTTTCCCTCCACATCGCAAGACGGGCAAGTATCGGGGATGGGTTTAGAGGCCCCGCACTGATGACAAACCAGCCGCTTCAAAAACCGGTGTTCCACCATCCGCGCATCGCAATCCGAACAGCCGATCTGTTCGCCGCACGCCCTACACAGGGTTAGTGGCGCAAAGCCGCGGCGGTTCAGGAACAACAAACTTTGCTCCCCCGCTTCAAGGCGCACCTTCATCTCGCCGACCAACGTGGGGGACAGCCAACGGTTCACCTCCATCGCCTCGCTTCGCATGTCTATGCTATCCATATTCGGCAGCTCTGCTGTGCCGAAACGCTCGTGCAAATCAATCCGCGCATACTTGCCCGCCTCGGCGTTCGCCCAGCTTTCCAAACTTGGCGTAGCACTGGCCAAAATCACCGTCGCAGAACAAAGGGAGGCCCGTAGAACCGCCATATCACGCGCGTGATACAACACCCCTTCTTCCTGCTTGTAAGACCCGTCGTGTTCTTCATCCACAACGATAAGGCCCAGATCTCGGAACGGCAAAAACAGGGACGACCGCGCGCCAACAACCAGTTGCGCGCCCCCCTCGGCTACCGCTTTCCAGCACCGTCGGCGTTCCGATTGCGAGGCCCCCGAATGCCATTCCGCCGGACGTTGCCCGAAGCGTTTTTCGACACGGTCCAGAAACTCCACCGTCAGTGCAATTTCGGGCAACAGCACCAAGGCTTGCCGCCCCGTTTTCAACGCCTCCGCCACCGCTTCAAGGTAAACTTCCGTCTTGCCGGACCCCGTCACACCCTTCAGCAACGTCGTGCCATAAGCGCCTGATCGAACCGCCTCGCGCAGCGTTTTCGCCGCCACCGCCTGATCTGCCGATAGCGTTTTTCCGGCATGTTCCGCATCCAGCTTAGGATAAGATAAATCCCGTGGTGCGACTTCTTCAATAACCGCCCCTTGCGCGATCAACCCCTTGATAACACTGCTGGAAACTCCCGCCAACGCGGATAATTCGGAGGGCGCAAACCCCGCCCCGCCGTGGTCATCCAGCACCGCTAACACCCGCGACCGCGCCGCCGTGATCTTTGTCGGGGCAACCAAGCCTTTGCGCAATATTTTCCGCATGCTCGCAGGTTGCGCTAACCCCGGTGCGCGCGTCGCCAATCGCAACATCAACGACAGCGGCGTTAACGTGTACTCCGCCGCCTTGGTTAAAAATTCCACCATTTCGGCGCGCATCGGCGGCACATCCAGAACCCGCCCGATCGCGCGTACCTTGGAGATATCAAAATCCCCCGCACCATCCCCCCAAACCACGCCCAAAACACGGCGCGGCCCAAGCGGAGCCATCACAAATGCGCCCGCGAACACGCCCCCCTCAGGGGCCTTATAATCAAGGAACCTGTCCAGCGGCTCGGCTGTTAGAACCGAGACGAGATCCCCCTCATTGTAGAACCCGCGCTCACGCATCAAAAATCCGTAGAATATGTGGTTTCATCGCCATGCGACATATTGTATGTTGCCCGCGAACGGATTGCGAGCGCGCTTTCCAGCAAACTGAAAGAACGACATGAAATTTTTTGTAGATACCGCTGAAATCGCCGATATTGCCGAGCTGAACGATCTGGGAATGGTTGACGGTGTCACCACCAACCCCTCGTTGATCCTGAAATCAGGTCGTGACATTCTGGAAGTTACCAAGGAGATTTGTGATCTGGTTGATGGTCCCGTTTCTGCCGAAGTGGTATCGCTAACCGCCGACGAAATGATCGCGGAGGGTCGCAAGCTTGCGGCCCTAGCAGACAACATCGCCGTTAAAGTTCCGTTAACATGGGATGGTCTGAAAACCTGCAAAACCCTTACGGATGAAGGCTTCAAGGTTAACGTCACGCTTTGTTTTTCAGCCAACCAAGCCTTGCTGGCAGCCAAAGCAGGCGCGACATTCATCAGCCCGTTCGTTGGACGCCTTGACGATATCAACATCGACGGCATGGACCTGATCGCGGAAATCCGCCAAATTTACGACAATTTCGCGTTTGACACCGAAATCCTCGTGGCCTCCATCCGCACGGTTAACCACGTCACCCAATCCGCCATCATCGGCGCCGATGTCGTAACCGTTCCACCAGCCGTGTTGAAAAAACTGGTCGAACATCCGTTGACCACAGCTGGCCTCGAAGGCTTCATGAAAGACTGGGCTAAAACCGGTCAAAAAATCCTTTAAGAAGGCGAGCGCATGACTGATCAACTGAACGAACTCAAAGGCGAAATCCTTAAAGATCCCGCCCTTATTCTGGACGACCCAGAGGTCATGCGCGCCCTTCTGGTTTCCGACGACGAAGCCAAAGGCGAGAACGTCGTCGATTTGCGCGGGGCGTTCGTAGCGCGCCTAGAAGACCGCCTGAACAAGCTGGAAGACACCCACCGCACCGTGATCGCGGCGGCTTATGACAATCTTGCCGGCACGAACCAGATTCACCGCGCAATCCTTTCACTGCTTGATGCGGATACCTTTGAAAGCTTTCTGCAAGCCATGAAAAAAGACGTGGCGGGCATTCTTGCCGTTGACGTTATCCGCCTGTGCCTTGAAAGCGACAAGGCCGACGGTGGCAAAGCGATTGGTCCTGATGGCCCCCTAAAAGAAACCGTCATCGCGCTGCCACTGAACGGGGTGGCGGCCTATATTACCAGCGGGCGAAATCGGGCAACGCAGCAGGTAACTTTGCGCACGGCAAGTGATGCCAAAGACGCTATTTTCGGTGCCTCCAACCCGATACAATCCGAGGCAATTCTGCGCCTCGATCTTGGTTCCAACGCTCCGCAAGGTCTGGTGGCGTTCGGGTCAACCGATCCTAACCGTTTTTCCGCCGACCAAGGCACCGAGCTGCTGGCCTTCTTCGCCCAAACGATCGAGCGTATATTGCGCCGCTGGGTGGCGTGACCGAAGGTTCCGATCAAGCCCTCCATCTGATGGAGCAGTGGTTGGAAAGAATGCATGCCGTGCGCGGTGTATCCGACAAAACGGTGGAGGCGTACCGGCGCGATGTCTCCGGTTTCCTAGGGTTCCTTGGCAACCACCTCGGCGCACCTGCTGGCAAATCGGCGCTGGCTGCCGTTACCATTTCAGATATGCGCGCGTGGATGGCATCTGAGCGTAATCGCGGGCTTTCGGCCCGATCACTGGCGCGGTCCTTGTCAGCAGTGAAAAGCTTCTACCGCTGGCTAGGCGAGGCCTTCGGGATCGAGGCCGCCGCCGTCACCGCCACCCGCGCGCCCAAGTTGAAACAACGCCTGCCGCGCCCCGTAGACCCCGACGCCGCCAAAGCCTTGATAGAACGCGTGGAACTGCAACACCAAACCCCGTGGATTGCAGCGCGCGATGTCGCCGTGGTCACATTGCTATACGGCTGCGGCCTGCGGATATCCGAGGCCCTAAACCTGACCCGCGCCGACCACCCCTTGCCCGAAGTTTTGCGCATAAAAGGCAAAGGCGACAAGACCCGCATCGTCCCCGTCCTGCCCGCCGCCCGCGCCGCTGTGGCCGATTACATCAAACATTGCCCCTATAAACCGCCGCCCGACGGACCGTTGTTTCTGGGCTTACGGGGCGGCGCGTTAAACCCCCGCCAAATCCAGAAAACGATGGAACAATCGCGCCTGCAACTCGGCCTGCCAGCCACGGCAACCCCGCACGCGCTGCGCCACTCCTTTGCTACCCACCTGTTGGAGGCAGGCGGAGATCTGCGCTCCATTCAAGAACTGCTTGGCCACGCCTCGCTGTCCACCACACAAGCCTACACGGCGGTAAATCAAGCCCGCCTTATGGAAGTTTACGACAAAGCTCACCCGCGCACCAAACGCTAAAGCCGGATAATCACGATGCCGGAAACGATCACCAGCGCCGCAACAAATTTTCCGATACTGGTCTTTTCCTTCAGCACCACCACGCCGATAATCACGGCGAACAGCACCGAAGTTTCGCGCACCGCCGCCACCAGCGCAATCGGCGCAACCGTCATCGCCCACACCGCAATCCAGTAGGTCACCAGTGATAACGCCCCGGCAACCGCCCCGATTGTCCACGCCCTGCGCGAGGCCACAAACACTTGCCGCCCCCGCGTCGCCCCTGTGAAAACTGCGAAAAACATCGCATCAAACACGAACAGCCACGCAGTAAACATTGTCGCATCGCCAGCCACCCGCGCGCCCATACCATCGACCAGCGAATACCCCGCCGTACACGCCGCCGAGCCAAGTGCGAGCGGGATTAACCGACGGGTCTCACCATCCTTGAAAACCCCGTTCGCCATCATCATGACGCCCACGCCGATCAACGCAATTCCCAGATATTCCTTGGTTTGCACACTGTCCGGCAACAGAAAAAACCCGACCAGCACCACCACCATCGGCGCGGTCCCCCGCGCAATCGGATAGACCCGACTAAGATCGCCATGCTGATACGCAGCCGTCAAAAACAGCTTATACGCCGTGTGCAAAGCCCCGGAACCAATCACCCAAATCCAAACGATCCCGCTGGGCATCGGCACGAACAACGCCATCGCCAACCCCATTAACCCTTGGGTCAATGTCAATAATAACATCCCCTGAAACCGGTTTTCACCACGGCGAATAACCGCGTTCCAACTGGCATGCAGGACAGCAGCAAACAGCACTGCCAGAAAGACAGAAAATTCCATTAATAATCTCCGTGAAAGGCGGCGCGCACGCCCGTCCGTTGGGCGTGGCCTCGCTGCGCTCGGTGGTTGGTCATAATTTATTAACCATTCTTCTGTATAAGTTTCTGCACTGAGCGAGGCGGGCTTTCCACCCGTGGGTTTATCGCGCCAAATAACTTTGACTATTCGTTGCACATTTTGCAACACCAATAAACCGCCCGACGTTGCACCGCCTGACAAGCGGTATTTGGCAGCGACACACCTCAGGGTTCGGGCCTTGGCGCGGTAAATCCGTCCTCATATCTATAGGTGATTTCTAACCCGAAGCACCGAAATCATGGCCTGATTGGCCTCTCCGAGAAATTTCAGACGACAAGGCGCGGGTTTCACCCGAACGCCTCTTTTTTCGTGACTCTTCCTCTATCAGAGCGCGCCTGAACCGCCAAAACGTGGACACCCAACGGGGTTCGTTGTAAGCAATCCGACAGCTTGTTTATTGAAGGGGATACAAAATGGGCCATCTTACAGGCGACTGCCTTTGCGGTGACGTCCGGTTTGCGGCATCCGGCCCACCCTTGCGGGTTGGCATCTGCCACTGCCTTGATTGCCGCAAGCATCACGGGGCAGTTTTTTATGCATCCGCAGTGTTCCCGCAAGATGTGGTGACCATTGACGGCGCACCCAGCGACTATACCGGAAGGTTTTTCTGCCCTCGCTGCGGCTCGTCAGTTTTTGCGCGCAGCAGCGACGAGATCGAAGTGCATCTTGGCTCCCTAGATGCCCCCAACCAACTGACGCCAACTTACGAAAGCTGGGTCATTCGTCGCGAGGCTTGGTTATCGCCTTTGCCACACACGAAGCAATATGATCGGGATCGTGACGCGGCGGGGCAGCTCGAAAAGTAACAAACCGCCCCTATAAAAACCGTCTCGACTAAATGGAAGGTTGAGGTGAAAGCATCACCCCAACGCCTCGTCACACCGCCCGCAAACGCCTTCATGCGAATGCTTGCCCACATCCGGCAGAACCTTCCAGCAGCGCAGGCATTTCTCGCCCTCGGCCTTTTCGAACTCCACGCCAACGCCCGCAACCTCCGGCAAGCGGAAGGCACGTTCTGGAAGCGGGTCACTGCTTAGCGATACGCCCGACGTGATGCAAACATCCGCAAAGTCCACGCTTTTCACAATCGCCAACATATCCGCATCACGGATATGCACGGTCGGCGCGGCCTCTAATGATGCCCCGATAACCTTGGCCGTGCGCTCGATTTCAATCGCACCAGTCACCACACGGCGAACTTGGCGCACAACCTCCCATTTCGCGGCCAGCGCATCATCGCGCCACGCGGTCGGGGTTTCAGGGAAGTCCAACATATGCACAGAACTCTCGCCGCCGGGGAACCGCTGCAACCACACATCTTCCATCGTGAAAGACAGCATCGGGGCAAGCCATGTTGTCAAACGGTGGAACAGAATATCCAGCACGGTGCGCGCCGCGCGCCGTTCAATCGAGTTACCATCGCAGTACAAAACATCCTTGCGAACATCGAAGTAAAAGCTGCTAAGATCAACGGTGCAGAACTGGAACAGCTTCTGAAAAACCCCTTGGAAGTCGTAAGAGGCATAGCCATCGCGCACCACCTCGTCCAGCTCGGACAACCGATGCAGAACCCAGCGTTCAAGCTCCGGCATGTCGGCGGCATCAACCCGTTCCGCATCGCTGAAATCGTTCAGATTCCCCAAGATAAACCGCATGGAATTGCGCAGGCGACGGTAACTATCCGCCACGCCTTTCAGGATTTCATCCCCGATCCGCTGGTCATTGGTGTAATCCACCTGCGCCACCCAAAGCCGCAAAATATCGGCGCCGTACTGGCGGATAACCTGATCTGGCGCGATAGTATTACCGATGGATTTGGACATTTTCATGCCCTTCGCATCCAGCGTAAATCCAGCCGTAATCACGCCGCGATAGGGCGCACAGCCCTTGGTGCCAACGGATTGCAGCAACGACGAATGGAACCACCCGCGATGCTGGTCGGTGCCTTCAAGATACACATCCGCGATCCCGTCAGGTGATCCATCAGCGCGGTCGCGAATAACAAACGCATGGGTCGAGCCACTGTCGAACCACACATCAAGAATGTCGCTAACCAGCTCCCAGCCTTGGCCGGAATGCTCGCCTAAGAACCGTTCTTGCGCCCCATCGGCAAACCACGCATCCGCGCCCTCGGCGCGGAAAGCCGCCGCAATACGTTCGTTCACGGCCTTATCGCGCAAGATTTCAACCGTGCCGTCGCCATTATGTTTGATGAAACAAGACAGCGGCACACCCCACGCGCGTTGGCGCGACATCACCCAGTCAGGGCGGTTTTCGATCATTGCATACAGGCGGTTGCGGCCAGATTTCGGCGACCATTTTACATTGTCAATCTCGGTCAAAGCACGCTGGCGAATAGTCTTGCCGTGCGTGTCCATCCCGTCGTTCAGTTCCTTGTCAATCGCGACAAACCACTGCGGCGTATTGCGGAAAATGATCGGAGCCTTCGATCTCCAAGAATGCGGATACGAGTGCTTGACCCGCCCCCGCGCGATCAACGCATTCGCCTCGACCAGCTTGGCGATAACGGCAGTGTTGGCCTTGCCCTCTTTGCCCTTGCGGTTAAACACCTCAAGACCCGCGAAGAACGGCACGAAATCCTCAAACGCGGATTCCTCGTTGACGTTGTGGGTCATACGATCGGTCCAACCGCGTTTGGTGAAGGCCTCATAGTCATCCGCACCGTGGGAGGGAGCAGTATGCACAAATCCCGTTCCTGCATCGTCTGTAACATGATCGCCGTCGATCATTGGAACGCCTTCGGGGTAATCCCAAAACGGGTCGAGATCGGCGAAGGGGTGTTTGCAGACCGCATTTTTAAGAATGTCAGCACCCACAGTTCCAAGCCGCTCCCAGCCATCTTGAAGAACCCTAGCCTTGGTCAAAGTTTCTTCTGCCAAATTGTCAGCCAGAACATATAAATCACCTGCCTTAGTCCAGCTCTCCTCTTCTGTAGCGATAACACGATACATCCCGTATTTAATATTGGGATTGTAAGCTACAGCTTTGTTTGAGGGAATCGTCCAAGGCGTAGTTGTCCATATTACAACGCGCACATTTTCAAGTGTTAGAAACGTTCTAGATAGCGCTTCGTCTTCGTCACTAACCGACTTTCCTTGCGAAAGCAGACTCTGTCGTTGATTGGCAATTTCACTTTCAATTACTTCCTCAGAAACACCCGTTGAAACCACCTCAAAAGGAACCCAAATCGTATGGCTCTGATGATCGTGATACTCAATCTCCGCCTCGGCCAAGGCCGTCTTTTCTACCGGAGACCACATCACGGGCTTACTGCCACGATACAGGCTGCCATTCATGACGAACTTCATGAATTCCTCGGCAATCACCGCCTCGGATTCAAAATCCATCGTCAGGTATGGTTTATCCCACTTACCCTGCACGCCAAGGCGTTTGAACTCCTCGCGCTGGATATCGACCCAACCTTGGGCGAACTTGCGGCACTCGCCGCGCAGCTCGTTAATCGGCACGTCGTCTTTGTCTTTACCCTTGGCGCGGTACTGCTCCTCGATCTTCCACTCGATCGGCAGGCCGTGGCAATCCCAACCGGGAACGTAGCGCGCGTCTTTGCCCATCATCTGCTGGGAACGCACAACCATATCCTTCAGGATTTTGTTCAGCGCGTGGCCAATGTGCAGATGCCCGTTCGCATATGGCGGGCCGTCGTGCAGAATAAACGGCTTGCGGCCTTCTTTGGCGCGCAGACGTTCATACAGGTCCATCTCCGCCCATTTAGCCAACCATTCAGGCTCGCGTTTGGGCAATCCGGCCCGCATCGGGAAGTCGGTTTTCGGCAGGTTCAGGGTCGATTTATAGTCGGGTGTTTCGGCGCACATTTTGCAAGTTCCGTAATCAAGAAAAATTCTGGGGTGGGGCAGCGCGGAGTTTCCATACGCCTGTGACCGGCGACTTTTACAGCGCCGGGGTGCTAATTCGTATGATAATCGCGAATATTTTCCACATTCTCGACGGTATACGCCCAAGCCCGCCTGCGGTCCAGCATCGAATTGCAAGCGGCGCACGGGCATGCTAGCAACGCCCAAACGAAAAGGATTACCGATGGAATTTCTAGACAAACTCCGCCGCGCATTTTTTTGGCCCGGCACCAAGTTAACCGAAAAACTGAACATCGACCCTGACAGCGAATTCGGATTGCTGCGGTCCTTGTTCAACACGCTGATCTGGACAGCCGTGGGCCTTGCCATCGTTTTCATCGTAATATTTTGAACGCGCTACCGCCACGGTTTCCAATAACCGCCGAAGAAATTGACACGGTCGTAACCGAGTTTTATGCCCGCGTCCGCGAGGATGAAACCCTCGGCCCTGTGTTCTTCCAAAGCCTGCCGCCGTTGCCAAAGGTGTGGATGGAACACGAAGAAAAAATCGCAGCCTTCTGGCGCAACGCGATCCTGTTTGAACGCTCCTACAGTGGTAATCCGCAAAAAGTGCATGGCGAACGCGAGGCCGTGGAACCCGAACATTTCACCATCTGGCTTGCCCTGTTTGACGAGGTGCTGAAAGAAAAACTGCGCCCCGAACAGGCGGCAGCATGGTCCAACCTTGCCCATCGCATCGGGCGCGGGTTGAAAATGGGCGTCGTCCAATCTCGCGCCGTCGAGGGTGCAGTGCCCAATTTGCGCTAAGCATGGATAGCTTGAACATAGGTATCGCCGGATGCGGAATCGGCGGATTGGCAGTTGCCACCTTGTTGGCAAAACAAGGGCATAAGGTGGCCCTGTTTGACCAGTTCAACGCCCCTTCGCCCATAGGTTCCGGTCTCGTCGTGCAACCTGTCGGACTAGAAGTTTTGCGCACCATTGGCGCCGCAGAACACGCGCTGCGCCTTGGTGCAAAAATCACGTCGATGGAGGGGTTTGAAACCCCCTCAAACCGCAAAGTATTGGATGTGCGCTACGAAAAAGGTTTCGGCCTTGCGATCCATCGGGCCAGCTTGTTTGACGCGCTATATCAATGTGCGCGCGTGGCCGGATGTGAAATTCGTGCTAATTCCATGGTGCAATCAACAGAATTACAGAATGGCGGGCGGGTAATCACACTGACCTCCGGCAAGGTCTGCGGCCCGTTTGATCTGGTCATTGACGCCAGCGGTGCAAATTCACCGCTTAGCCCGTTGCAGGCAAAGCCGATCACCTATGGCGCGCTTTGGGGGGTCGTTGACTGGCCTGCCAACACCGCGCTTGCACAAAACCAGTTGCAGCAACGCTATCATAGTGCCGACAAGATGATCGGCATTTTGCCCATCGGCACCATGCCCGATGATGACACCCCCAAGGCGACGATTTTTTGGTCTTTACGACAAAAGGAGTTTGATGCGTGGCAGGGTGCGCCACTTGCTGATTGGAAGGCCGAAGCCACGGCCCTTTGGCCCGACATTGCACCGTTCCTGTCGCAAATAACCAGCCACGACGATTTAACCATGGCGCGGTACAAACACGGGGCCATGTGGAAAAACTTCGATACAAAGCTGGCGTTTATCGGCGATGCGGCCCATGTCGCCAGCCCGCAACTTGGCCAAGGTGCAAACATGGCGTTGCTGGATGCCGCGGCCTTGGCCGAAGCTTTGGCAAAACACCCCCTGCAAACCGCCCTGCCTGCCTATCAAAAGGCACGGCGCGCGCATGTGCATCTTTACCAAATCATGAGCTGGGGACTGACACCAATGTATCAATCCGACAGCAAAATCATGCCGTGGTTACGCAACTGGGTCCTTGCGCCACTTAGCAAAATCCCGCCATTCCCTTGGCTTTTATCCAAAATCGGAAGCGGGAATATTATCCCTCCGATTCAGCGTCCAAGGCCTTAACCTCGTTCTTTTGCAGTATCCGGTTGACCCATGCCATCGCGATCAGCACCAGACCGAACACAAGGAATGAAACGACGCGCAGCAATCCGTCTAGCCCCGACATATCAATCAGATACACCTTCGCCACCGTCAGCCCTACCGCCACCAACGCCAAGCGGCGTAACGTGGCAGACTGGCGCATGAACGCCAGCACCAGAAGTGCTGCGGCGGCCAGCATCATCGCAACGGTATAGCTGTAAAGCTCGCCGTCCAGCACACCATTGACCGACAATGTATCGCCTTGCCACCAGCGCCGAATCTCGGCCCCGACATAAAATGCCCCAAGAGCCGCGCTGAGTACGCCCAGAATTTTACGCAACAACAACGGCAGATGCGTAAACCGCAACGCAACACCTGCCATCAACAAGGCCGGCAACAAATACGCCGCCGCCAGACTGTCAATCACATAGGGGCCACTTACCGTCGCGTTCCAATCAAACAGCGGGTTCACAATAAACAGTGCTATCGCAAGGGAACCCAAACCGGCGATCCCATAGCCGGACGCAAGGATAATACGCGTGCGCCGCAATTCCGTTCCACCGCGAAGTCGGTACAACTGGTTGGCCGATGAAATCAGCCAGATCGACCCGATCAGCGAGGCCTCGACGAAGTCAGACCGCACGTCAAATTCGCGGAAATAGCGGATTAACAGGATGGTCAGAAATGCCCCGCCCAGCGACCATATCGCCGATTCCAGCATCACCGTCAGCCCCGCAATCGCCCCTTTTCGTTTCAAGAAGTAGGCGGCAATCAAAAGCCCGATCACACCAAGAAACGCCACGGAAAATTTCCATAAGGCCACATCAAACGCCCAGAAAACACCCGGATCAAGGATCAATCGCCACGTCGCAATCACCACGCCGACTTGCATGTAGCGATCAAACAACGGCAGATCAAACTTCGCCCCCATCCACGCCGCCGCCACAACCATCACGGCCAAAGCCAGCGTCAATGCGAAGGATCCAAGCATCACAATCAGCACAAAGCTAAGCATCGAAATCGCCGAAAGCGCAAACATCGCGGTGCGCAACCTGTCCGCCCCGTCTTTGCGCGAAAAACGTTCCGCCAACACGGTCATGGCAATCGCAACCACCGACAGATACAGCGCCCAGTTACCAGACCCCAGCACATAGCTTGGCGCCCACGTCACCTCCGCGATAACCGCAACGATTGGAGCATAGAGGGCCGCAATCCCTGCATCAACCAGCCGCAATTGCCGGTTGCGCGCACTTCGCCATGCAAACGCCAGACTAACCGCCAACGCCCCAAGCAGCAGAACCGCCATGATGGGCGATGCGAAATCCAGTTCAGGGCGACGAACATCCGCCAGCCACGCGTTATAGATGTAGCCCATATTCACGGCCTCGAACCCGATAATACCAAGCCCGATGACCGCCGGAAGGTACGCCATTTCGCGCAAAGCAACGGCTTTTTCCATCCAAATGATTGTGCCGATCAACAGAACCGTGATGGCCCCAAGTGTAAGCCAGAAGGTTGACAGCTCGATTAGGTAAACCATGCCAATGAAGCCCGATGAGGCAATGATCGCGCCAACCGCCAAACGGGTCGGGAACTCGGAATGCTTACGCTCGGCCTTTGCTGCACGCCTCGATTTGCTGCGCCAATCCAGATTGAAAACACGTGGGCCTGAATGGTTCGGCATCAGATTGCGGATCGGAATAGTCACCGAAAGCACCACGGCGATCAGTGCGAACGCGATAAAATACAGCTCGAATCCGTTGGCCATATACAACACCCAAGCCGCCAGATATGCCCCGATCAACCCCAGCGTGGACAACCAAGCCCAGCGTTTGATCGTATCAATCGTTAAGGCCACCGCCGCAATGCCGGCGAAATAGAACTGAAGAAACTGGCTGCTGTCGCTGTCGCCACCCACCAAAAACGGTGCGGCCAATGCGCCAAAAACGCCAACGATTGCCAGCAACGGGCCATAGAACCAGCCCAGAACCACGGCCAAAGCGCCCGTTAAACCCAACCCGATAAACGCCATTTCCGGCCCGATCAGGCCATACATCATCCGCCCCGAAAGGACGCCTGCGAACAACGCAACCAGCCCTGCGCCCGCGAATACGGACGGCAGCAACGCGAAAGATCCATCCTCGTCATTGCCAAGTTTCCGGCGCACAAATTCGCCAGCACCGACCAGAACTATCCCTAAGAGTATCGCCGCTATAACGCGCAGCGCAGGGCTAAGCAGACCGCTTTCAACGCCGTATTGCACTAGGAAAACGCCGGCCAACGCCAGTGACGCCGCCGCCACTGCAAAGAACCAGTTTTTCTGCATCCAAGCGACAACTTTTTCGCCAAACTCCGGCTTAAAAACAAAGGCTTTGCGCGGTTCTTTCGGCTTCGGTACTGGCGAAATCTGTTTGGGTTCGTCGTGAATTTTAGCGGCCACAGGAGGCGCGGTTTTTTGCTCAGGTGGGGCCCACGGCTTAGGCGCCGCTTGCACTTCAGACGCACCGCTCAAGCCTTCAACGCGACGCTCCAACGCCGCGATCTGGTTTTTCATATTATATGTGCGGAAAAGTAAAAAAATCGGCAAAACAAATGCAACAGCAGCGGCTACCAGCCCCAAAACGACAAATTCCATAATAAAACCCCTAAATTCAATCACGCAAAGCTATCGTTTAACGGGAAATTAAGCAATCCTGCTCATTTGAACATACCCGCTAACGCGCGTTTCAAAATGCCGGAAACCCCGGGGCGTTTCAGGGCGGTAAAGGGCATGGGGCGGCACACCTCCATCGCAGCTAGGCCAACCCTTGCGGTTAACGCACCGTTAACAACCCCCTCGCCGAACTTGCGCGAGACTTTGGACAACGCCCCGCCCCCCGCGACAGAACTGATCATATCATCGCCAATCGCCACCGCACCTGTCGCCAGAAGATGCGTGGCAACCGCGCGCAACAACCGCCATGATCCCAGCGTTCCGGCACGGCCACCGTAAACCTCGGCAATGCGGCGCACCATGCGCACGTTGGTGGTTAGCGCCACCAGAACATCAACCATCGCCAGCGGAATAAGTGCCGTCGCCGCCGCAACATTGCGCGCCGCGGTCTGGACCTCAAGCACGGCCATCTGATCGAGGGGCGCCATCAATTGGCGTTCGGTCAACTCGATAAGGTCCGGCCCGTCAAAAATGGTATCTTGATGCGTGGTCACGGTCTGGCGCGCCCAGCGCAATTCCTCGCGCGAGGCATAAAAACCGTCAAGTTTTTTGGTGATCTTCTGCGCCCGTGGCAAGGTGCCATCACCCAAGGCATCGGCCACCTCGTCGCGCAGGGCGTCAACCTTCGACAACCGAACGAAAGCCACAAACTCGCGCAACAGCACGATCAACAGCACCAGCACAACCAACCCCGTAAGGCCAAGTGCGAGCTGCCCAAGGTACGCATTTCGCGCTAACAAACCGTTAACGAAATCCCACACCGCGACAGAGACCATCATCCCGATCAACGCCACAGTTCCACCCCAGAACAACCGCCCAAGCCAGCCGGATTTACGCGTGGCAATCCGTGTTACCTGTTGCATTGCGCGCCCTTCCAGTTCCGGCACAGGCAGCGCGTCTTGCGGGGTTTCGGCGTCTGGCAAATCAGTGTCAAACATCACTGGACCACGCCGAATTTTGGTTTCTTCATTCATAGGCGGTCTCCGATCAGGAATTGCGCGGCTTTATCCAGCCGGATATGCGGCAGCCCATCCCCCGGTTTGCGGGTTAAAACGGGGGGCGCGAAACGCATGACATCAAAATCATCATCCAGCCACGCGACCGCACCCTGCCGTGCCGGTGTTAACAAATGCGCCGGATCACTTGGCAAATCGCCTGCGTGCATCGCCGCGACTTTGCCGGTTTCCAACAACGTGCCACGCACCAAATCAAGGGCCTGACCTTCATGCGTCACCGTCTGTTCCACGGTCGCGCGCAAACTGGCAATCGACATGGCCGCCGTTTTCGCCCCCTTGAAATCCGCACGATCCTTGGCGTCGCGCAACATGGCCTGCATGATCGCCGTTAGCTGCGGGTGCTGCGTGTGATGCAAATGGTCGGCCTTGGTTGCGACAAACAGGATTTTTTCAACCCGTTTACGCAGGATTTTCGACAGCCACGTGTTCTTACCGGGCCGAAAGCTGGTCAGGATTTCGCCCATCGCACTGCGCAAATCCTCCACCGCTTGGGGACCTGCATGAATGGCGCCCAATGTATCGACCAGCACGATTTGGCGGTCAATTTTGGCGAAATGATCGCGGAAGAAAGGCTTTACGACTTTGCGTTTATACGCCTCGAAACGACGTTCAAATTCAGCGTACAGCATTTTGGAACGGGGTTTTTCAGGCCGCGTTAGCGGGCAAAAAGTTAACACTGGCGAGCCTTCCAGATCACCGGGCAACAAGAAACGGCCGGGCGCGCAGGCGGAAAATCCGGCTTCGCGGCTGGTGGATAGATATTGCGTAAACCCTGCCGCCAAATCTTGCGCCTTGGGTTCGTCAAGTTCCGCCGTCGGGTCACTGCGATCTAGCTGTGCAAGCCAACCTTCGGCCAGCGATGCACGCCCTTTTGATCGGGCCAGTTCAAGCGCTTGGTCTGACCATTCAGCGTAAGTTTGGTTCAGCAGCGGTAAGTCCAGCAACCATTCGCCGGGGTAATCGACGATATCAATATGCACCGTTTTCAGGCCCCGCATTCCAGCCATCATACCGCGCGGTTGCACCTTTAATGACAAGCGCAACTGGCTGATCGCCCGTGTGGAATTCGGCCAATGCGGTTCTGCCCCCGTCAAGGCCGCAAGATGGGTTTCATAGGCAAACCGCGGCACGGTATCGTCAGGCTGCGGTTGCAAAAACGCCGAAACGATCCGCCCTTCCGAGGCCGCCAGCAATTGCGGCATCCGCCCCCGATCCAGCAAATTTGCCACCAACGATGTAATAAACACCGTCTTTCCGGCGCGTGACAGACCGGTAACACCGACGCGGATAACGGGTTGGAACACCTCGACCATGCCGTCGGAGGCATCCTCCACTGCGCGCGCGATCGTGTCTGTGATACTGCCAATTCCCATCGAGGCCTCTCGAAATTTCCGTTAGCTTTCATATAGTCAGCAGTTTGCATAATTACAGGGTCTCTTGGCAAACCCTGTTTTTCAGGGTACGCGGGGGCATGCCCAGATATGCGTTAAAAATCGAATATGACGGCCTGCCGTTTCGCGGTTGGCAAAAACAGCCAAATGTACCGTCGGTGCAGGGCTGTATCGAGGCCGCGTTGCGTGTTCTTGAACCCGAATGCGAAGGCATTCAAGGGGCGGGGCGCACGGATACGGGCGTACATGCGACGGGGCAAGTTGCGCATGTGGATATGGCGGCGGAGTGGGACCCGTTCCGCCTTTCCCAAGCGTTAAACTTTCATATGAAGCCGCAGCCCGTCGCGATTGTTGATGCGGCAAAGGTTTCGGATGATTTTCACGCGCGATTTTCCGCGGTTGAGCGGCGCTATCTGTTTCGCATGGTTCAACGCCGCGCCCCGATGACGTTTGATGAAGGGTCGGTTTGGCGGGTGAACCATCCGATTGATCCGGTCAAGATGCAGGAAGGGGCGGATTATCTGCTGGGAAAACATGATTTCACCACCTTTCGATCATCCATCTGCCAAGGGTTAACGCCCGTTAAGACGTTGGATGAATTGCGGATTGAAACGCTGGAATATTCCGGCGGGGTTGAATACCGCTTCCACGTTCGCGCCCGCAGTTTTCTACACAACCAAGTACGCAGTTTTGTTGGCACGTTAGAACGCGTCGGCGCAGGTGCATGGACACCCGAACGCGTAAAACACGCGCTGGAATCCATGGATCGTGCAGAATGTGGGCCTGTTTGCCCGCCTCATGGCCTGTATTTGGCGGCGGTCACTTACCCAGAAAATCCCTTCGCTTAACCGAAGATAAAATCATCCTGCGTGAACATGTCGATCGTCAACGACGTGGCATCCATGGTGGTAAGAACCAGTTGGTCATCGCCGTATGCCAGCATCGCGCCATCCGCCGTCGGGGTGAAGGTAATGTCTTGGTAATAATACAGCATTGCAGCGTCGCGTAGGTCGATCTTATCAACGCCAATTTCATAATCCATGATGTAGTCTTTGCGCCCGTCTGCAACGAATTCAAACACATCCGCCCCCGCACCGCCCCATAGTTTATCGTTTCCGCGCCCGTCAATCAGGCGGTCATCGCCGCCCATTCCACGCAGCTCGTCATTGCGGCCATGCCCGAAAATTGTGTCGCTTTGCGCCGTGCCTGTCAGAATATCAACAACCGCCCCGCCACGAATAGTGTTGGAGCCGTTCGGAATATTCATGGAAAACTGCGTGAAACCTTGATCTGTCGCACTACTGACGAAAATATTCACGGTGCTGCCGATCACTGTTGCCTCGATATCCGTGACATTTTGCAAGGTCATATCGGCTGTGTCTGCCACGGTTGCCAAAATATCCAGTTGGCCTTTATAGGTGACCTCGAACAGGGTGATCCCGTCATCTGCCCCGCCCGCCAGCAAGAAATATCTGCCGTCAGCCTCGAACACCTCCAGCGCCGAAACGCCAGCGAAACGGGTGTCGTTTGTGTCCACCAATCGGTCCACCAATTTCATCGTGCCCCATTCCGAAACGCGCATCATCAGCAAGCTGTCGGTTCCAGCCGAGGCCACAATCACAAACGCCCGCGCGCCCACATCAACCGCAGCCATCGCCGTGATGCCGCTGAACCCGATGTCCGGCGCCGAGACCGTATCCAGCAGGTTTAACGCGCCACCCACCCCGATTTCAAAGCTGTGAAAACCTGCGTCCAATGCGGAGGCGACGAAAACGAATGTTTTGCCATGCAGCACGCCCGATTCAATCGCGCTAACATCGCCCAGATACATGCCAATCGTATCGTTTTGCAGGAACGGGTTCGACAACGCCCCGCCCGCTTGCAAATCAAACCGGAAGAAACCGCCTTGCCCCCAGACGGAACCATAAAGATAGCTGTTCCCGCCGGCCTCCACCACCGTCGCGACTTCCCACTTCGCATAGGTTGACGCCGCATCCATATAGGTGTTCGCCACCGCAAACCCGCCGTCCGCGCCGATTTCATAGATGGTTTGGTTATCGTCCGCTTTGCCCGCGGGCAACAAATACGTAGATGCACCGATGGTAAAAACGCTTAGGTCCGAGACCGCCTCGGTTCCCGAAGACGTTGACCACAGCACATCGTCACTTGCCACCAGCGACCCGTCGTTAAGGATTTCATAACTGCTTAACCCTGCATCAGCCGCGCCTGCGGCCAGCAGATAGTTACGCCCCGAAATCGAGACCGTTTCCATATCCGACAACCCAAGCAGTTGCCGTTCGGGCGAATCGAATTCCGCCCTCAAAAATTGAAGTTCTACCCACATAAGACCCCTCCTACTGGTAGTAGTAGAATGGGGGGGGATTATTAACAGAAGCTAAACGGCCAAGGGAAATCTACGTCGCATTTTAGACAGATACGGTGCTTTCCGAAATGCCGCGTTAGGTGTTGAACAAGAAGTGCATCACATCGCCATCTTTGACTATATAAGTCTTGCCTTCAGACCGCATCTTGCCAGCTTCCTTGGCGCCTTGCTCCCCGTTAAACTCAACGAAATCATCGTAAGCGATGGTTTCTGCGCGGATGAACCCGCGTTCAAAATCGCCGTGAATTACGCCAGCCGCTTGCGGGGCCGATGTTCCTTCGTGGATGGTCCAGGCGCGTGCCTCTTTGGGGCCAACGGTGAAGTATGTTTGCAGGTGCAACAGGCCATAGCCCGCTTTGATCAGACGATCCAGACCGGCTTCTTGCAAGCCCATTTCCTCCAGGAACATTTCCGCTTCTTCGGTTTCAAGCTGGCTGATTTCTTCTTCAATCGCGGCTGAAATAACCACCGCTGCCGCGCCTTGTTCCGCCGCCATTTTCGCGACAGCCGCCGAATGGGCATTGCCTTCAGCGGCGTTTTCTTCTTCGACGTTGCAGACAAACAGAACCGCCTTGGAGGTCAGCAATTGCAGCCCTTCCCAAGTTTTGCGATCATCTTCGTCAATTGCAATTGTACGCGCAGGCTTGCCATCTTCCAACGCCGCTTTAGCCGCATTCAACAGGCGTTCTTGATCTATGGCTTCCTTGTCGCCACCACGCACTTTGCGCACAATGTTAACCATGCGTTTTTCGATGCTTTCCAGATCGGCCAGCATCAGTTCCGTTTCAATCGTTTCGGCATCTTCAACCGGATTAACGCGGCCATCCACGTGGGTTACGTCATCGTCTTCAAAACAGCGCAGCACGTGGGCAATCGCGTCACATTCGCGGATAGTCGCAAGGAACTTGTTCCCCAGCCCTTCGCCTTTGGATGCGCCTTTCACAAGGCCCGCGATATCCACAAACGTCATCTGCGCTGGCAAAATCTGTTTGGAGCCAGCAATCGCAGCCAATTTGTCCAACCGCGCATCTGGAACGGCAACCACGCCGGTGTTCGGTTCAATCGTGCAGAACGGGAAATTCGCCGCCTGCGCCGCTGCCGTTTTGGTCAGCGCGTTAAAGAGTGTCGATTTGCCCACGTTGGGCATGCCCACGATACCGGTCTTGAAGCCCATAACAGCCCTCGTTTAAGAAATACGTTTGCGGGGCTTCTAGGGCGACACGGCGAAAGGATCAAGGTTATTTGCGGCGGCCCTATAATTGCCCTATGTATAAAAGTATACCGGAGGCACACAGCATGAACTTTACCCCTTACCTGACATTTAACAATAATTGTGCCGAGGCGATGGCCTTTTATGCCAATGTATTTGGTGGTGAAGTGACCGCCATGCAGACGTTCGGCAAATCTGCGTTGGCCGTTAACCTGCCCGCTGAAATGCATGATCTGGTGATGCATGCCTCCTTGCGCATCGGGGACCAGGTTATCATGGCGTCCGACGATCCATCGGGCAATTACACCCCGCCCCGTGGCATTCAGGTTCAGACCGGTTTGCCGGATTTCACCACCGCCCAACGCGTTTTTGACGCTTTAGCCATGGGTGGCGAGGTGAAAATGCCGTTCGAGGCAACCCCCGTAACTTCCGGATTTGGCATGGTGCGCGACCGTTTCGGTATTCCGTGGATGGTTAACTGCGACGCCCCGATTTAGATTTTTCGGGTGGCTCCGGTAATCCGCACGGCTGACCCCGCCCCTTCCATTGCCACAACGTGCAGCAAGGATGGCGCGCCCATATCTGCCCCCTGATAAATATCAAACGGCGCATCTGAATGCCCCGCATCGCGAAGGTATCCGGCCAGCGCGGCGGCTGCTGCCCCTGTGGCGGGGTCCTCGTAAACGCCATGTCCAGCGAAGGGGTTGCGACTGTGAACTGTGCCGTCTGAATCCCGCCAAATCAGGTTGATCGTCACCAATCCGAATTCCTGCATCAACTTCGCGCCTACATCAAAATCATAAGACATACCTTGCAACAACGCGTGGGTTTTAAGGGGGATTAGCAGGTGTTCCGCACCACCGTTTACACGCGCGATTTCAAGGTTCGGGTCGATGTCGTCCATGTCCCAACCGAACAAATCCAGCGCGCGGACCACCAAATCCTTATCCGCTGTGCGATAACCCGTGCGGGGGGATTGCAGCGTAGCAGACCACCCGTCGCCGTTCGGTATCGCCTCGACGCTGACCTCTGTGTCGTTCAAAATCAGCGGATAAACGCCCGCCCCGTTGGCCGCGCCGAGGGCCGCACCAAGGGCAATCGTTGCGTGGCCGCAAAACGGAACTTCGGCCTGCGGTGCGAAATACCGGGTGCGGAAACCATTGCCTTGTGGCGCGGCAAATACCGTTTCGGAATACCCGACATCGGCAGCAACGGCTTGCATGATTGCGGCATCGGGCAATTCATCAAGCAACACCACACCTGCCGGATTGCCACCCTGCCCGTTTAGTGCAAATGCCGATATGCGTTGAATATCCATCATGCTCCCCTTTGCTGTATCTTTCTACAACACTTAAGTATGCCATGCGCCGATTCAAAATGACTATTTGTGATGAAACCCATCACGGCCCATCGGCAAATCCCACAATCCGATTGATTTTTTCGCGCCCATCGCGCAAACCATGCCCAAAGCCGGAGGGATACGACATGACACGCATAGACACCAAATTTGCAGCCCTTAAAGCCGAAGGAAAATCCGCCTTCGTTTCGTTCATTATGGCCGGTGATCCGGACTATGACGCCTGCCTTGAAATCGTGCGCGGCCTTCCCGCAGCGGGTGTTGATGTGATCGAACTGGGCATGCCCTTCACAGACCCGATGGCCGATGGCATCGCCATCCAGTTGGCGGGCCAACGCGCGTTGGCGGCGGGGATGACGGTAGACCGCACTTTGCAGATGGTTCGGGAGTTTCGCGCTGGCGACAACACCACGCCAATCGTGCTGATGGGGTATTACAATCCGATCTATAACAAAGGTGTCGACAAGTTTCTGGTCGAGGCGAAAGAGGCCGGCGTTGACGGTCTGATCGTCGTCGACCTGCCCCCCGAAGAAGACGCAGAGCTGTGCATTCCGGCCCAAGCCGCCGGCATCAACTTCATCCGCCTGACAACCCCGACAACAGACGAGAAACGCCTGCCAACAGCGCTGAACAATTCGTCCGGCTTCATCTATTACGTTTCGGTTAACGGCACGACGGGCGCGGCCAGCGCCGACGCCTCCATCGTTGCCCCCGAGGTTGCCCGCATCAAAGCCAGCACCGACCTGCCGGTTTGCGTCGGCTTCGGGATTAACACACCGGAAACCGCCCAAGCGATCGCAGGCATTGCAGACGGCGCGGTTGTGGGAACGGCAATTGTGAAACAGATCGCCGACGGGAAGTCAGCGGCGGAAGTGTTAGCATTTGTTAAGACTTTGGCTGACGGGGCACATCGGGGGTGATGGTGGGTTAATCACCCCAACGCGCCAACTTCCGTCAGCTTCGCCTCTAACCCGTCGTAATCCTGCCCGTCGAACCAATGCACCTGCCAGCCGCAGGCCTCGGCGGCCTCAATGTTGTCTTGGCGATCATCAATCAACAGCATCTCGTCCGGTTCCACGGCCAGCTCATCCGATATCATGTCGAAGAATTCTTCGTCCGGTTTAGCGACGCCCATCAGACCGGAGGCAAAAATCCGGTCCATGCGGTCGGCAAAGCCCAGATCCTCGGCAATGAACTGGGTGCGCATGGGTTCGTTATTAGTGCCCATGACGTTGCGCAGATTGGAGCGTTTGGAGGCCGCCAGCCAGTTCAGGATTTTGTCATCCAGCTTGTAATCGGTTTGAAACCAGAATTCCAAAATTTGGCGAAGATCACCGTGATATCCGACCGTTCCGGCCCAATCCGCCACCGCGTCCATCAGGTTCATTTGGCCCACAAGGATTTCAGGGAACTTATCGTTAAAGATCATCTCTTGGAAAATATCGCCGGAATGGCCGAACTCGTCCTCGAAACCATCAATCCAGACGACCTGCCCATCAACCGTGTTGCGGTTTAAAACTCCGTCAAAATCCCAGACGATGGTATCAACTGTGCTTACGTTAAACATTTTTTGCCCCGACATTTCGATTTGCGTCGGGATAGCATCCGGCTTGCACGTTGACAATCCACGCCTGTCAGTCAAAATTCGCTTTAGTCACAGAAGTTGAAGTGTTATTGGTCAAAAAAACCGACCAATTCTTGCTTATAAGGGTACGTCATGCCGATCATCACCTCCATCGCAGACCTTAAAAAACTTGCCAAACGGCGGGTTCCGAAAATGTTCTATGAATACGCCGAAAGCGGTTCGTGGAGCGAACAGACGTTCCGCGAGAACACCTCGGATTTCGCGGAAATTCACCTGCGCCAGAAGGTGGCGGTGGATATGACGGACCGCACAACCGCCAGCACGATGGTTGGGCAAGATGTGGCGATGCCCGTGGCGCTGGCCCCTATCGGCCTATGTGGTATGCAATCGGCGGATGGCGAGATTAAAGCGGCAAGGGCTGCCGAGGATTTCGGGGTGCCGTTCATCCTTTCCACCATGTCGATCTGTTCGATCGAGGATGTGAAGGCCGCGACGACCAAGCCGTTCTGGTTCCAGCTTTATGTCATGAAGGACCATGATTATATCAACAACCTAATTGATCGCGCCAAGGCGGCAGGGTGTTCTGCACTGGTGCTGACGCTGGATTTGCAGCTGTTAGGGCAACGGCATAACGACCTGCGCAACGGGCTGGGTGCGCCGCCCAAGCTGACGCTTAAGAACATCATCAACATGGCCACCAAACCACGCTGGGCGTTGGGGATGCTGGGCACGAAAAAGCACGAGCTGCGCAACATCGTCGGGCATGTGAAAAACGTTGATAACATGGGGACATTGTCGGAATGGACCGGCGCGCAGTTCGAACAAAAGCTGACATGGGACCATGTGGCGTGGATCAAGGATCGCTGGGGCGGGCCGCTGATTATCAAGGGTATTCTGGATGTCGAGGACGCCAAACTGGCCGTTGCATCCGGCGCCGACGCGATTGTGGTTTCCAACCATGGTGGGCGGCAGTTGGACGGCGCGATGTCAGCCATCCGAATGTTGCCCGATATTATCGACGCTGTTGGCAACGATATCGAGGTGCATTTCGACAGCGGTATTCGTTCCGGCCAAGACGTCCTCAAGGCGTTGGCGATGGGGGCCAAGGGCGTCTATATCGGGCGCGCTTATGTCTATGGCCTAGGCGCGATGGGGCAAGCTGGCGTGACGAAAGCGCTTGAGATCATCCACATGGAACTAGACAAAACCATGGCGCTTTGTGGGCGGCGGAAGGTGACGGAGCTGAATCGGGAGAATTTGTTGATACCGGAGGATTTTCGCGGGCGGTTTGAGAAGCCTTGAATAAGGAACTAAGGTAACTTTCTAGTTTCCTGTTTGGAAAGCCTGACCATTTTCATAAGTCTTCAACACATTTATCGAGTCGATGGCCTCTTGAGGGGTTACATCAAGCCTAACAGCCAGTCCTCGTAGACCAATTGAATCTAGAAGCAGACTGTTGAAGCACGATTTCGATTGCGGGCCGCTTTCAATAAAAAACGTGGCCGAAATACCCTTAGGCTTTCGACTCGTGTCAAAAGGTTGGACTACATAAAACGAACTACAAACGCCTGAGTATATCTCTTGTTGAAATAAATCACCGGTTTCCAGTTGTATAGGATCATAGGTCCATGAATTATCCGTGTTATCGACGAAAGGTATTCCTAATTCGAATGCACCAAATAAACCTTCAAACGCTGTCAAAACATTGAGTAATCTCGAATTTTCGATGGTTTGTTTTGAAGTGTTTAAAATAAGAATCGTATTCGCTGCACCAATTGGGAGTCTAATTTTCGCATGTGAGAACCCAACATTATCAAAGTCCTCATTGGCATAAATGTCGTAGGACCACTGAAAATTACCGCCGAAATACTCGTTTAGATCACTTCGTAGATAAAAATCTAATTCAGACCCTGAATTTAGCATCAAGTGTAGCTTTGATACGTCCGCATAGGTGTAGTAATTTCGCTTCCATAGAACAAGTTTTCCCACATCTATAGTTTGAGTGTAACCTGTGCTGGCAATCAACAGTAGTGCAAAAATCAATTTAATTGCGTACATTTTTATGCTCATACGTTTTTCTCAAATCTTCAATGCAATTGACACTACCTTATTAGTTGCATTCAATATATCAAATCAAGCTTGAAGACAGCGCCCGCCCGTGGGGGCGAATCGGACGTTGTCCGGGGCTTTGTCCCGAACGGTTGTTGCCATAACTTGGTGTTTACCGACATAAGCACCGAATCCCCTTCACTTCCCCACCAAAACCTCCTATACGGCCAACTTCGTTCGGCGCTTACACCCTTGGAGGATCGCCGGTATTTAATTTTAGGAGAATTCCCAATGGCTGAGAATGTAACTCTCGCAGCTTCGGTACGCGCAGGAACTGGCAAGGGGGCCGCCCGCGCAGCACGCCGTGAAAACCTAGTGCCCGGAGTAGTATATGGTGGCGGCGAAGAGCCCGTCGCGATCACAGTTAAGTTCAACGAACTTTTCAAAATGCTTAAAGCAGGTGGCTTCATGTCCACCCTTCTGACGCTCGTCATTGACGGCAAAGAGCAACGCGTGATCTGTCGTGGCGTCCAGCGCGACGTCGTGAAAGACCTGCCCCGCCACGTAGACTTCCTGCGTTTGTCCGGCAAATCCCGTATCAACCTTCAGATCCCTGTGCATTTCCTTAACGAGGAAACATCCGTTGGTATGAAAGCTGGTGGTACGCTGGTTGTCGTTCGTAACGATGTTGAGCTTAAGGTTACGGCGAACAACATTCCTGAATTCCTTGAAGTGGATCTGGAAAACGTTGAAATGGGTGACACCATCCACATGTCCGACATCACGTTGCCCGAAGGTTCGCGCCCGATGATTACGGATCGTGACTTCGTGATCGCCAGCATCGCAGCCCCACGTGGCGCTGAAGAAGAGGCCGAGGATGAAGGTGGAACAGCAGTCGACGCCGTAGAAGTTGTCGGTGAAGACGCAGAGGGCGGCGAGGAGTAATTCCCACCCCCAAATCTTTATGCTAAAGAATACGCGCTGCCCTCGGGTGGCGCGTTTTTCGTTTAAGGAACTACTATGAAACTTTTCGTTGGCCTCGGGAATCCCGGTTCAAAATATGCGGGCAATCGGCATAACATCGGGTTTATGGCGTTGGACCAGATTGCCTCCGACCACGGCTTCGCCCCTTGGCGCAAAAAGTTTCAGGGGCAATTGTCCGAGGGGCGTTTGGGGCGTGAAAAAGTCATGCTGCTGAAACCCGAAACCTTCATGAACCTGTCAGGCCAGTCAGTTGGGGAGGCAATGCGGTTCTTTAAGCTGGAACCGGCGGACATCACCGTTTTCCATGACGAATTGGACTTGGCCCCCGGTAAATGCCGCGTGAAAACGGGGGGCGGACATGCGGGGCATAACGGCTTGCGTTCCATTCATCAGCACATCGGGCCTGAATATCAGCGCGTGCGGCTTGGTATCGGGCATCCCGGCCATAAGGACCGCGTTGCGGCTTATGTTTTGCACGATTTTGCCAAGGCAGACGCCGAATGGCTGGACGATGTGTTGCGCGGAATTGGCGATGGCGCGCCGCATCTGGCCGATGGGGACGCCGCGCGTTTTATGAATGCGGTGGCCTTGAGGGTTGTACCAGCGCGGCCTGCAAGCGTTGTGAAGCCCAAACCGCAAGTGCAAGCACCTGTTAAAGCGGAGGATACCCGCTCGGCCATGCAAAAGTTGAAGGACAAGTTTGGATGATCCAACTGGCCGATGCAGACACATTATGGCAAGCTGTTGAACACGCCATGCGGACGCACTCTGATCACATCATCGGGTGGATGAAATCACCGCCACAAACCAACGAAATCCGGCGATCCAATGCGTTAATTCCGGGCTTTCACCTGATTGCCAAGGAAACCGATTTGCCGTTGGTGATGTCGGAAATCGGGGCAAGTACGGGGTTGAACCTGAACTGGTATCTGTTCGCGATGGAAATTGACGGGCCGGTTTGGGCGCCGGATGACGCGCGCGTGCGCCTTGCACCGGAATGGCGCGGGCCGCTGCCCCCGATGGCCGATATCAAAGTTCTGGACCGCGAAGGGTGCGATATAAAACCGCTAAATCCGAACGATGCGGCTGATCGGTTGCGCGCGGAACCTGATAACCGTGGCGAGGGGGCGGCGATTACGCTAAACTTGTGGCCCGGCGGAGAGGCCCGCAACCTTGGCCGCATGGATTTTCACGGGCGATGGATCGAATGGTTTTGAACCTTCCCAGCCTGTGCCGTGATTGCCTGACCACCTTTGAAGGCGGTGCGCGATGCCCTGAATGCGGATCTCCCCGCATCGTTAGTCACCCTGAATTGTTTGACCTGTCCATCGCCCATATGGACTGCGACGCGTTTTATGCCTCCGTCGAGAAACGCGATAATCCTGAACTGAAAGACAAAGCGGTGATCGTGGGCGGTGGCACGCGCGGCGTGGTTTCGACCTGTTGTTATATCGCGCGCATCAAAGGTGTGCGGTCCGCCATGCCGATGTTTCAGGCCAAAAAACTGTGCCCGGAGGCCGTGGTCGTACCCGGCCGGATGTCGGTTTATGTGGAGGTCAGCCGTGCCATTCGCGCCATGATGCAAGACCTGACGCCGGTGATCGAACCTCTTTCGCTGGACGAGGCGTTTCTGGATTTGACCGGAACCGAACGCCTGTACGGCGCGCCGCCTGTGGTGCAAATGGCGCGCCTTGTGCAACGGATGGAAGAAGAATTGGGGATTTCCGGCTCCGTCGGATTATCGCACAACAAATTCTTGGCCAAGATAGCCTCGGATCTGGATAAGCCGCGCGGGATGTCGGTGATTGGCAAGGCCGAGACGTTTGATTTTCTGCAAAAGCAGAAGGTCGGGATTATCTGGGGCGTTGGCGCGGCCATGCGCCAGACGCTGGAGCGCGACGGTATTAGAACGATTGCCGATATCACGCGCCGCGACCGTAAGGACCTGTCGGAACGGTTCGGCAGCATGGGCGAACGCCTGTACCATCTGGCGCGCGGCGAGGATCGTCGGCGTATTTCCAACCGCGCGCCTGTGAAAAGTATTTCCAAGGAAACGACGTTTAACAAAGACACAACCAACGCGAAAATTCTGGACGGGCAGTTGTGGCGATTGACCGAGCAAGTGGCCGATCGCGCCAAAGCGCGGGACATGGCGGGACAGATCGTCACGTTGAAATTGAAGACCGCAAAATTCCGGCAATTAACGCGACGCGTGACCCTAAGCGAGCCGACGCAACTGGCCGATGTAATCTATGAGACCGCGCGCCCCCTGCTGGAAAACGAGCTGCCAAACGGCCCGTTCAGGCTGATCGGAGTGGGTATCAGCGGGTTAACGGATGCAGAAGACGCCGGCTTTGCCGGAGATTTGCTGGATTTAAGCGCGCCCAAGCGGGCAGCGGTTGAGCATGCAACGGATAAAATCAGGGCAAAATATGGTACTTCTGCAATACTTAAGGGCCGCGGGTTGCAAAAATAACACAGATTCGCCAATAATGCGAATTATGCTGCGGCGCACAATTTACTTTGCTGCATTGCACGATTACATTCACCTCACACGATATGATTTTATCGTTGGCTTCCGAATAGGAAGTTATTTCCTCCCTGGACTTAGGGCCGCCACTTGAGCGGCCTTTTTTTTCGCCCGCTATTCAGCCGCAAGCGCGGTTGATGCGGGGCCGATCTTGGCCAACTGGCGGGTCACATCAGACAGGGTTTCAGCAATTTTATCAAAGGTTTCAGCGCGCTCAACGCGGGTCTCGTCCATGTAAAGGGCGCGGTTAATCTCGATTTGGAAGGCATGCACCCCTTTGGAGGGGCGGCCATAATGCTGGGTGATATATCCCCCCGAAAACGGGGCATTTCGTGCAACAACGAATCCGGCAGCGGCCAATATTTGTGTGGCCGCGTCCATGATCCAGCGATCACACGATGCCCCGAACCTATCGCCAAGAATGATGTCGGGCTGCTTGCCACGCACCAACGGGGCCGCCTTCAGCGATTTTTTCGGCATGGAGTGGCAGTCGATCAGTACTGCCATACCGTGGATGCCGCGCTGCATATCAATCAGATTGCGCAGACAGCTGTGATAAGGCGTGTAATAGCTGGCAATACGGTTCCGGGCCTCCGTCATCGGGATTTTTCCGGTTCGGATGACCTGCCCGTTCCCGACGATTCGAGGAATCACCCCCAGACCTGCGGCAATACGCGGGTTGGCAGGCGCGCGTATTGCCCCTTGCACGATGGCTGGGTCCAGCTCGGTCTCATCGCGGTTAAGGTCGATGAAGGCGCGGGGTGCATGAGCGTACAACAGATGGGCGCCATGTTCGGGGGCATCTTTGAATAATTCGTTAACAAACGCATCTTCGGAGCTGCGAATGGCCAGAGAATCAAGTTTCGTAGAGGCCATAAATTCAGCTGGATAAGCCGATCCGCTGTGGGGCGAATTGAAAACCACGCAGGAATGCGGGTTTTGCGGGGGTTTAAGGGTGTAAATATCGCGCATCTTCAATATTTTCCTTCACGACCTGTTAAGACAACGATACCGCAGGCAGGTTCTTTGGAAAAGGCCTTGAACCCTATCGCGACTCCTTTTATAGAAACCCTCACGTGAGTGTTGCTTCGGCAGCACTTATTGCTTTTCGGGTGTATAGCTCAGCGGGAGAGCACTTCGTTGACATCGAAGGGGTCACTGGTTCGATCCCAGTTATACCCACCATTCCCCACCCGCGTGGGGATGGAGACCAAGATAAACCAGGCGCAATGACCGCGCCGCTGATAGGAGAGAGACTATGAAAGTCAAAAATTCGCTTCGCTCCCTTAAGGCGCGTCACCGCGATTGCCGCGTTGTTCGCCGTAAGGGCCGTGTTTACGTCATCAACAAGACGAACCCACGTTTCAAGGCACGTCAGGGCTGATACGCCCCGACAATTTGAATTCGAAAAAGCCGCGCCGGTTAGCGCGGCTTTTTTGTATGCATTATCCCCGCAGAAGCGCACGCACCGTGGCAGAATCGATGTAACCGGTTTGGTTAAGGCCGCGGTTCTTCTGGTATTTCTGAATCGCCCTGCGCGTGCGATCATCAAACCTGCCGTCCACAATACCGGGATTGAAGCCCGCGCTGTTCAAACGGTTCTCGATCAACAGACGGGTGGCCACATTCAGGTTAAGGCGATCTTCTGCCGCTTTGGCCGCGCTATCGTCAGTTGGTGCAGGAGGGGCGAGAGCCTGAATACGTTGCTTGGCCACATCCGCGTAAATCCCTTCGGGATAATCGGCAAGATAGGCGCGGTAACTGGCAGCCGTGTTAACAGCAATCGCGGTGGTCCACGCAGCACTATCCTGACGAGTATGTTCCTTGGCCGCATAAACAGCCAGTTGTTGGCGTGCCTCATTGGCGAAAACACCTGTGGGATAGCGATTAATGTATAATTCCAGATCGGCCTTATCACCGCTGGCACCTGTTGCATTCCAGAAGCGGCGGTCGGCGGCCTCCTGAATTACGCGCTCGGTGTCAGCTTGGGCACCCAACCGCCTGATTTGTGCGTTGGTCAGGTATCCTGTTGCTTCAAACCTCTGGCTGCTTTGCCACGAAGAAATTGCGGCACGCGAGCCGCGCCCAAGAATTCCGTCAACACCGCGCGTGTTGAAGCCCAACAGCGTCAGGTTGCCCTGGATTTCGCGGCGGGCATCACGGCTTAGATGTAAGGCAGCCTCGATTTCTTTTGGCGTTGGTGCAACGACGACAGGCGTGGCAGCATCCAGACGTGCGCGGGCGGCTTGTGCAAAAATTCCGTTCGGGAAGCGGCGCAGATATTCTTCAAGGTCGTCAGGATTGTTACTTTTGTCGGCAACGGCCCACAGCGTTTGTTCGGCCACGAAATCCACCCAGTTGCCGGGGGCGGATGTTTCCGACGGCGCAGACGGGCCACTTAGGCCACTGTCAGGCGAGACATACCCGGCAACATCCATACGAGACGGGTTGGCCAACAGTTCGGACATCGTGCGATTACTGCCCAGAAGATCATCGCTTAGCAAGTCTTCGATATCGCCCGCTTGCCCACTTACCAGCAACACACCTTGTGGGATAGCAGCATCGCCAACACCTGATTTCAGGCCGCTGTTGCGGGTCGGATCAACATCACTGATCCCCACAAAAACGGAGGCATGACCGGGTTTCGCGCCAGCCATCGCCAAGAATGTATCCAGCGTCGGCGCGCCGAACGCGGCGTCCAACAAGGAGCCGCCCGCTGTATCCACGGGTAGAACCCACGTCTGCTGACCGTCATTTACGATATTGCCGGACAGAACGATAACAAAATTATCAACCGCCTCGCTGATGCTGCTTGCGCGTTTGGTCAGTGCCAGCATCTGAAGGCGGGTAAGGTCAGAACCCTCGATCACCTCGAAGCCCTGATCTTTGAAGGCTTGAACCAGACCAGCGTGCTTGCGCGATATTTTGCGTTGCTCCGACAGGTTATCGTAATTGCCATTGCTGATAATCAACGCGAGGTCGGCGGCTGAAACGCCCCCCGCCATGGCGGCCATTGAAAGGGTCAAGGCGGTTGCCAAATGTTTGAATCGAACTTGCATAATGTTTCCTCCGACAATCAATTTGTAGAAATGTTAACAGAGCGATTGTATTTTCACACCAAATTATACGCGCGAAGCAAAAAACAGGCAGTCCTTCGCCGAAAACAAAAAACCCGCCCCGAGGGAATCGGAGCGGGTCTGTGAACAGGTATTGAAAGCAGGCTTATACTTCGACGGAGCCTTCGACCTGACCGGCAGCGACAATTTCAATCTTGCGCGGCTTCAGGGCTTCGGGCACTTCGCGCACCAGATCAACGTGCAAAAGGCCGTTTTCAGTCGTTGCGCCAAGGGCGCGAACATGGTCTGCCAACTGGAAACGTTTTTCAAACGCGCGCGTTGCGATACCACGGTGAAGGTAGTTTACTTCTTCTTCCTCCGTGACTTTCTTGCCGGAGATGACCAACTGGCCATCACGGGCTTCAATCGTCAGATCGGCGTCGGTGAAGCCGGCAACGGCGATCGAAATGCGGTACGCATCCTCGCCGATTTTTTCGATGTTATAAGGGGGGTAGCCGCTTTGGCTAGAATCCGTGGATTTCACGCTGTCCATAATGCTGGCCAGACGGTCGAAACCGACAGTGGAACGGTAAAGCGGGGATAGGTCATAAGTACGCATAATGCATCCTCCTAAAAGCGATGGTTAGTTTGGCCCTCCGATATGGACGAGCCGATTTGCATTCACCGGACCCGTTAGTGGCATCCGGTAGCTGATACATATGCGCGGTTTTCAGGGTTTCAAGAGGGGTCGGGCGGAGGCAGTAAGTCATCCTCGCCGTCGTGATCAATATCAAGCTGCTTGGTCGCCCGCGCCCCGAGTTTCTTAAGGTCTTCGGCCTGCCAAACCAGATTACCACGCCCCGAAGTCAGCTTGCCAACGGCGGCCTCGTGGGTTTTCTGGACCGTGTTCAACTGCGTGCCGATCTTCTTCATATCTTCAACGAAACCGTCGAATTTATCGTATAACAGCCCTGCCCGTTTCGCGATTTCGATGGCGTTCTTGTTCCGCTTTTCGACCGACCACAGGTTTTCAACGGTTTTCAATGCCAGCATCAGATTGGTGGGCGAAGCGATCAGGACATTCTTTTCGGTCGCATAAAGGGCGAGGTCTTCGCGGGCGCGAACAGCCTCGGAAAAGGCGCTTTCAATCGGCATGAACATAATGACATATTCGACCGTGCCATCATCAAGCTGGTGATATTTCTTGGCCGATAACGTATCGATATGGGTTTTAACGGATAAAACATGTGCGCTTAGCGCGGTGTCGCGCGCGGCGTCATTCTCCGCATTAACGGCCCGTTCATACGCCACGAGCGAGACCTTACTGTCGATCACCAGCTTGCGCCCGCCGGGCAGATTAACCACCACATCGGGACGCAAGGATCGGCCTTCATCGTCACGGTGGTGGGCTTGGGTTTCGTATTCTTCGCCTTCGCGCAGGCCACTGCGATCAAGGATTGAGGCAAGGATCATCTCCCCCCACGCGCCCTGTTTCTGGGTGTCGCCCTTCAAAGCTTGCGTCAGGTTATGGGCTTCTTCGGACACCTCAAGGCTGCGCTTTGTTAGCGTTTCAATCTCGGTTTTCAAAGCAACGCGGTCTTTGTCAGCAGCTTTATGCACCTCGCGCAGTTCAATTTCAAAACGCCCGATGTGTTCTTTCAACGGCTTAAGAACCTGCGTCAGGTGATCCTCGTTCGCCTTCTTGAAATCCGCCCCTTGGGATTTCATCACTTCGTTCGCCAAGGCCGTAAACTGCGCTTTCAGCGTACCGTCAGTTTCCCGCTGATGCTCAACGGTTGCCTTCAGGCTGGCCACTTCGGCGCTGCGTTGGCCAAGCGTGTGGCGTGTATCCAAAAGGTCATCGTGATCCGTCTGCCATTGTTCTTTCAGGGCCGTAAAGCGCACCATTTCTTCGCGCATTTCAGACAAGTTTTGCGCTTGTTCTGTTACCTTACCTTCAAGCGTTTCCACCTCGGATCGCGCTGCGGCTAAACTGCCAGCGCGCCGCCAAATCAGCAACCCTAAGATAAGCAGCCCCGCGACCACCAGTGCCATCAGCGCGGGGTCATTCTGAATTTGTGTCACGTAGTCAGCGATCATTTTGGCGGTCCGTTGTTAGGTTTGACCAGACCTTACCGCATCGAACAAATGCTGAACAGAGGTTTTCACATGGCGGAACCTGTCGCCGCCCAAATGCGTGCCGCCGTACCAGCGGGTGACGACGACAATCGCATCCTCCATCCCCTCGCGGGCCAACATTTGCAGGATGATCATACCGGCCCCGCCCTCGCCATCATCGTTCTTGATTTCGGTGCCATCAGACAGACGCGCGGCCCATGTGTTATGGGTGGCCTTGGCGAACTTCTTGGCCTTTTTCAGGCGCTTAAGGAAATCTTTGATGTCGGCGTCACTGGTCACCCGCCCCGCCGTAACCGCATATTTCGACCCACGATCCGAGACGACGCCCAACAACTGGATGAAATCCGGCAGCATCAGCCAAGCTTCGCAGGCTTCGGCCCGCCCGTTGCCCAGTCCAGTAATTCAACCGTATGCACCACGGGCACGCCTGTGCCAGAGCCGATCTGCATCATGCAACCGATATTCCCTGCGGAAATAATTTCAGGCTCAACCGCTTCCAGCGTCGCCACTTTGCGCGCCTTCAATTCACCGGATATTTCGGGCTGCATCAGGTTATATGTGCCGGCGGAGCCACAGCAAAGATGCGGGTCCTCAGGTTCCAGCACTGTGAAACCAGCCTGCGCCAACAAGCGTTTTGGGGCAAGTTTGATCTGCTGGCCGTGTTGCAACGAACAAGCGGCGTGATAGGCCACGCGAATGTTACGCTTTTCAACCTTGTTCAGGCCAAGCTCGGCCATGACTTCGGTGATGTCTTTGGCCAGCGCGGAGATCGTCGCGGCGTCACTCGCCATTGGGTCATTGCGGAACATATGGCCGTAATCCTTGACCGTGGTTCCACAGCCGGAGGTGTTGATGATAACCGCATCCAAACCCTCGCCGTTCACATGCGCCATCCAGCTGTTGATGTTTTTGGCGGCGGATTTATGGCTCTCGTCCGTTTTGCCCATGTGATGGGTCAACGCGCCGCAGCAGCCCTGCCCTTCAGGGATCACAACATCGCAACCGTGGCGGGTTAGCAGACGAATGGTGGCCTCGTTTATGTCCGTATCAAGGGCGCGTTGCGCGCAGCCCGTCATCAAAATCACACGCTTACGGCGTGTGCCTTGTGCGGGAAAAACTTGCGGCTTGTCCATCAGACTGGGCGGGGGCATCGTGGCGGGTGCAAAATCAACCATGGATTTCAGCATTTTTGGCAGCGCAAATTTGAACGGTTTCGCCATCCACGCACCATAAATCGCCAGCCGGAAACGGTTGGGATAGGGCAGGATTTTGGACAACACGAACCGCATGACACGGTCAAACATCGGGCGTTTGTAATTGTCGTTAATGTATTCCCGCGCGTGGTCCACCAGATGCATGTAATGCACCCCCGACGGACAGGTGGACATGCACGCAAGGCACGAAAGACACCGATCAACGTGCAGCACGGTTTTTTCGTCCGGCGTGCGGTTATTTTCCAGCATATCCTTGATCAGATAAATCCGGCCCCGTGGACTGTCGAGTTCATCGCCCAATATCTGGTACGTCGGACAGGTCGCGGTGCAAAACCCGCAATGCACACAGGTTCGCAAAATTTCATTTGCGCGCTCGATGCCCGGTTCTTTTAGCTGCTCGTCGGTGAAGTTCGTCTGCATGTCAGCCCATCCGCCCGGTGTTAAGAATATTGCGCGGATCAAACTTTGCGCGAAGCCCTGCGTTCAAAAACTCGATTGCTTTGGGTTCGGGGTGAAACACCGACAAGTTCGCCGAGGCTTCGGATGCGCGTACCAGCGTAGCATTCCCGCCGATATCACCCAGAACGGTTCGCAGGTTGGAACCTTCCGGCGCAAGCGCCCAAACCAACCCGCCACCCCAATCAAATTGCACATCAAGCGCGCCGGTTTTGCACAGTGCCGCGCCAAGTTTCGGGCCATCCGATGGTTTAACCGAGAAACGCCAGATATCGCCTGCACGGTTGGCGAAATCCGTTAGGTCCCGCACGGTAACCCAGTCGAAATCCACCACGCTTCCGCCCAGTTTTTTGACCAGTTCAGCCGCGCGATACTTAACGGAACCTTCCAACCCTTCGACCCGAATTACCGTCTTGCCCACAACATGCGCGGCGCCGTTTACATCGAAAGGCGACCCGAGGGCGACGGACATGCTGGCGATGGCTTCCGCGCTGGACTGACCCTCGATCATAACGGTTGCGCTGGCTTCGGGTGCAGGCAAAACCTTGAAGCTGATTTCGGATAGCACGCCAAGTGTCCCGAAACTGCCCGTCATCAGTTTAACCAAATCATAGCCGGTGACGTTCTTCATCACCCGCCCACCGTTTTTCAAAATCTGCCCCTGCCCGTCAACAAAACGCACGCCAATCACGCTGTCACGACATGCGCCGGCTTGAATGCGGCGCGGGCCAGAAGCGTTGGTGGCAACGACCCCGCCGATGGTGGATTGGCCAGTCGCGCCGTAAAGGCCGCGCATATCGCTTGGCTCAAACGGCAGGCGTTGGTTTTCGGATGCCAGTGCGGTTTCGATTTCCGCCAACGGCGTGCCAGCCTTGGCCACAAGCGTTAGCGCGCCCGGTTCGTAAAGCGTGATACCGCTAAGGCCGGATGTGTGCAGCGGCGCACCGTCAACCGGATGGCCGATCCGGCGCGTGTCCCCACCAATGATCCGTAATGGAGATTTGGTGGAGGCAATCACCTCTGCCAGTTCGCTTTCGGTTGTCGGGTTCATGGCGCTCTCCGGGTGTCAGTCGCACTTAGCGGGAATACCTTGGCGGGGTTTAACAGCCATTTTGGGTCAAATACGTCTTTGACGCATAGCTGGATTTCGATGTCGGCATCGGTGTATTGCGTGGTCATCAGGTCGCGTTTTTCGATACCCACGCCGTGTTCACCCGTTAGGCAACCGCCCACTTCAACACATAGCTTCAGGATTTCCGCCCCCATTTTTTCGCAGGTTTCAAGGTCACCTTCCTTGTTCGCATCATACAAAATCAGCGGGTGCATATTGCCGTCACCTGCGTGAAAAACATTGCCCACGGCCAGCCCGTATTCTTCGGACAGCTCCGTGATGCGGCCCAGAACAAACGGCAGTTGGCTGACCGGAATTGTTCCATCCAGACACATATAATCGCTGATTTGCCCCATCGCGCCGAACGCAGCTTTGCGGCCTTTCCAGATGGTGGCGGATTCTTCGGCACTTTGACTTTCGCGCAACTCCACCGGATTATGACGTTTGGCGATATCGGTGATCAGGGCCAGTTGCTCGGCGATTTCGGTCTCGGATCCTTCAACCTCCACGATCAACAACGCCTCAACATCTGGATAACCTGCATTAACGAACTTTTCGGCCGCGCGGATCACGGGGCGGTCCATAAATTCAATCGCCACAGGCAAAACGCCAGCCTTGATGATGTCGGATACGCAAGCCCCCGCAACCTCGTTACTGTTAAAACCGATCAGCACAGGGCGCGCGCCTTCGGGTTTGTGTAAAATTCGCAACGTGGCCTCGGTAACGACGCCCAATTGCCCTTCGGAGCCACAAATCAGCCCCAGCAGATCATAGCCAGCAGCGTCCAGATGCGCGCCACCGATGTCCAGCACCTCGCCTTCCATCGTGACCATTTTCACGCCAAGCAGGTTGTTCGTGGTCACGCCGTATTTAAGGCAATGCGCGCCGCCGGAATTCATGGCGATATTGCCCGCAATCGCACAGGCCAGCTGGCTGGACGGGTCAGGCGCATAGAAGAAATCGTTCGCTTCAACCGCGCCGGTAACCGACAAGTTCGTGCGCCCGCTTTGTACGCGGATATAGCGATCAGCATAGTTGGTTTCCAGCACCTTGCTAAGTTTGGAGGCCCCCAGAACCACCGAATCCGACGTGGGCAAAGCCCCCCCCGCAAGCGAGGTTCCAGAACCGCGCGGCACCACAGGCACCCCTTCGGCGTGGCAAATTTTCAAAACTGCGGCGACTTCTTCAGTACTGGCAGGCAGCACCACGATCATTGGCGGGCAGCGATAGGCCGATAACCCGTCGCATTCATAGGCTTTCACCTCGTGAGCGTCGTAAATTACGGCAGCATCAGGCAACACCGCTTGCAACCGTGCCACAATTTGTGATTTACGGGCGATAATCGCGGAGTTTGGCTTCGGCAAGTCCATGAGAGACCTCAGTTGTAATAATTGGTAAACTTATATTACCAATGGTGCATTTTGGCAAGGTTCATCTCAGCGACTTTCGAACCGCCATGCGGCCATCGATAACATCCCCACCAGCAGCAAGACCAACCACCCCGGCGCAAGCGGCGACAGGCGGATATCATCAACGGTGTAGGCTTCGCGGCGCGGCAGGCCCAGCCAGTTTCGGCCCTTGGCCACGCGCTCCATGCGGGTGCGGCGGATATCGGGCGTGGTGGTTTCCAGCTTGAAAACACCGCCACCTGTATCGGCGACCAGTGCCAGCAATTCGGGGCTGACCCCGACGGGCCGTTCAAATTCGCGTGGTGTGGTCGGGCCAACAGCCACGACAGTTTCGATAGTGCCGTCGGTTATTCGATAGATGCCGTTTTCATCAACGTCGAACTCTGTTTGCCATTTGCCCGCTGAAATCGCGGTTAGGGCGGATGTTCCCTGCTTACCGGAAGGGCCGGTGAACGTCAGACTTGGCACGGAATCGCCCAAAGACCGGCGTTCCACTTTGATGTGTTTACCGACGGCAGTAGCGGCTAAAACCTCTTCTTCCAGTTCCGGTTCTTTCATCAGCCAATGCGCTAGTCGGCGCAGTAATTCCAGCTGTGGGCCGCCCCCTTCAAAGCCACGCGACCAAAGCCACGCTTGGTCTGACGCCAAAATCGCAATGCGGCCTTGTTCGACCCGATCAAGCACCAACAGCGGCTTTCCAAGTGCGCCGTCCATAACCACATTCCCCGAACGCGGCTTTAGATCAATCTGGCGCATCCACCGCCCCCAATCACCCGCCGTGCTTTCAAGACCAGCAGTCACGGGATGCTGGCGGCCAACATCGGTTAGGCGCGGCATGTACCCTTCCTCGATCACCCGTCCGGTCGGCAAGGCCGGCAAAACGGCGCGCATCGGGGATCGTGCGAGGCTTTCGACTTCGGCAAAAGCGGGGCCGGTTACCACTAAAATAGCGCCGCCATCACGAACATACCGCGCGGTGTTATCGAGATAGGTATCGGGCAAAATTCCGCGGCGGCGATAGCGGTCAAAGATAATCAAATCGAAATCGTCGATCTTTTCCATGAATAATTCGCGAGTTGGAAAAGCAATCAGCGACAGTTCCGACACCGGCACACCGTCTTGTTTTTGGGGCGGGCGAAGAATGGTGAAATGCACCAAATCGACCGAGGCATCGGCCCGCAACAAATTGCGCCATGTGCGTTCGCCTGCGTAAGGTTCGCCCGAAACCAGCAGCACCCTCAGGCGGTCGCGCACGCCGTTGATCGGCAGAATAACACGATTGTTCCGGTCGGTAATCTCGCCGTTAACCGCAGGGGTTCGCACGTCCAGCAGGTTGATACCGGCGTGTTGCAGCGGCATGGTCAGCGTCACGCTTTCGCCCACGGGTATCTGGTATTGCTGTTCCGCCCCCCCATCAATGGAGATCAGAACGGCGGCCACCCCGGACCCATCTGGAACCGCGCCGCTGTCTTCAATCCGCAGTTTTATCTCTAGGGCCTCGCCGACAATCCCGAAGGCTGGCGCGTTTTCCATCACCATCCGGCGGTCCCAGTCTTGCGCGCGCCCTGTTTGCAGTAAATGCACAGGGGCTGGAAAGTCTGGCGGGGTTTGCAAATCATCAATGCGCCCGTCGCTTAGGATAATCGCCCCCGCAATCCGGTTTGGCGCGACCTGCGCGGTGGCGTCAATCAGCGCGGTCAGTAACATCGTCCCCTGCGCCGCTGCCCCTTCAGGCGTGTCGCGAACGGTAACAGTAACAACATCCAGCGGCGCATCGGTCTGGCGTTCCAGTTGCGCGATAATGTCAGGCACGACGGTTTGCATTTGTTCGGTGCGCGCAGGCAAGGTTTGGCTGGCGGTTTCGTCAATCACCACGAACACGATGTCGGATAAGGGTGTGCGATCCTCCTGCCTGTAAGACGGGTTAGACAGCGCACCCAGCAACACGGCCGCCGCCAACCCTCGCAAAAACCAGCCGCGCAGGCCCAGCCATGCAGCGATGCCAAGCAACAACAGGGTAATTGCGGCCAACCCCGCCAGCAATTCCCAGCCGATCAGCGGTGCATATGAGATGGAGCTAACCACTATTCCCCCAACCTTTCCAAAATCGCCGGAACATGGACTTGGTCGGTTTTGTAATTCCCCGTCATCACATACATCACCAGATTAACCCCGAAGCGCCGCGCCAGTTCGCGTTGCCGCTCGCCTGTAAGACCACGGCCAACGGGAAACATCGGTTGACCACTTTCGGATACGGCCCAAGCAGCGGCCCAATCGTTTGCGCCAATGACAATCGGCGTCACCCCGTCGTTCTGGCTTGCAGTGCCGTTCGCAGCCTCGACCCACACCTCGGGGCCAGACCAGCGACCGGGGAAATCTTCCAGCAAGTAGAACGCGCGCGTCAGAACATGCCCCTTCGGAATAGGGGTAAGGGGTGGAATATCAAGGCTTTCGGTCAAACTTCGCAGTATTTTACCGTTCGCGGTCAGCACCCCGAAACCACTGCCAAGCTGGGCGTCGCGGGTATCAAAAATGATCATCCCGCCCGTTGCCAGATACCTGTTAAGGCGTTGCACCGCCCCCTCGGACAGGGCTGGTTGATCCGTGGTAATCGGCCAATACAGCATCGGGAAAAGGCTAAGATCATCGCTTTCAACATTAACGCCCATAGGCGCGATTGGTTCGATCGAGGTGCGATCAAACAGCACCATACTTAGGCCCAACAACCCCGCCGCACTGACGTTATCAACCGCCTTGTCGCCGGTAATCACATAGGCCAACACCGTGTCATTCGCGGCTAAAATCGCACGATCCTCGTTGGCTTTAGCCTCCGATATCGGGATTAGACCGACCATAAACAGGATCAACGCGGCCTGCGCCACGCCCCTATTAAACAGGCGGCCTGTCACCCAGAGCGTCCCCAAAATATCCAGCATGAACAGCGTTAACGCCGCGATCAGAAACCACGGCTTAAGAGATTGTTCATTAGCTTGACCAAGCAATTCAATGCTAACGCCAACCGGAAGATCAAGCGGGGTAAGCGTATCGCCTTCCTGCAAAACATTCACCGCCACACGCAAATCGCCAGACGTATAAAGCCCCGGTTGCGCGTCCTGCCCAACAGGTTTTGCCAAACGTTCGCCACTTACGGGCATGGCGACATTCGCATCGCCCAGCCGCCCGAACCCGTCGAGCGCGCGATCCGGCATCCACATCCGCCCCTCCAAAACGGCCTCCGCACCGCTTGTGTTGGCACTAATCGACAAGCGTTCCAGCATCTGCACGAACAGGCCCGAAAGCGGCAAAGTTGACCACTCCGCATTTGCTGTGACATGAAACAAAACTACCCGCCCGTCGCCTTGAAGGCGTTGGGTAACCAGCGGCGTGCCATCTTCGAGTGTGGCCAACGTGCGCGCGCTAAGGTCTGGCGCAGGTTGTGCTACGACTTGGGCGAACACCTCGATATCCGCAGGGATTGGCAGGCCGAAAAACGGGCTGGCTTCGCGGAACGGGCTTAGGTGTTTGGGCGTATCCCACGCCATCGCCCCGCCAAGCGTGCGCCCGCCAGCCCGCAGCCGAACCGGCAATAACGGGTCATCAGCGACTTGCCCCGCACCATCCGCCGCTAACCGAGGACCAGCGAAACGGACCAAAAGGCCGCCTTTTTCCACCCACTCCAACAGTTTCTTGGAGGACGCGACCGACAGCTGCCCGACATCTGACAGCACGATCACATCGGGCGCGCCAAGCAAGACATCGGCCAAGTTTCCCTCGATCAACGCGGCGGAGGGTTCCAAGGCTTTGCGAAGGTAATGCATCGGCGCGACAAGCTGCGGGCCTTCTTGCAGGGCCGCGCCAACCAGCGCCACCTTGCGACGACGCGACCCGTCATCCGCCAAAGCAACCGCCCCGGCGGAGGTTTGCCCCTGCACCGTTACGCGCGTCACGCGGTTGGTTAATTCCAAGGGTAAATCAAAGATTAACGATATTTCGGTTTCCCCCGCTGGCATCATTCCAGTGATCGCGCCGAACGACACTTCGGTGCCATTTGGCGCAGTTCCATGCGCGGTCAGGGTTATTGCTTCAGCCGTTGCAGGCGTTCCGATCACGGTCGCGCTTAACTGCCCTGCGTCAAGTTCCAACGGCAACAATGCCAATGGCCGCGTAGTTGTGCCAATGATCCGCAGCGGGCCGATTGTGGCCAGCGTGCTGGCAAGATCGCCGTCGCCATACTGTAAACCATCCGTTAACCAATAGGTCTCGAAACCCTGTTCATCCGCCAGCCAGTCGATTGCGGCTTGTCTGTCCGGTGTCCACGCTTGGGGTTCCAAGGCGCGTAAAACCGACAGCCAATCGCGGGCATCACGGTAGGGCATTCCTTGCGGCAAAGGGTGCGTTAAGGCGGAAAACACCGTTGGGCGACCAGCGCGTGCGGCTTGTTCCAACAGGCGCTCGGCTTCTTCAACGCGTTCGGCCCAATCGGGGGCACTGGCCCAACCTGCGTCCATCACGATCAGCAAAGGGCCACTTCCATCGGCGCGAGTTTCAGGGTTCAGCACGGGTTCGGCGAAAGCAAAAATCGCCGCGGCAATGGCCAGCATTCGCAAAAGCAGCAACCAGAGCGGCGTTTTTTCGGGCATCTTTTCGATGTCTTTTAGGCCCAGCAGCAACCGCACCCCCGGAAACCGCAGGTGCTTGGGCGAAGGTGGCGTCGCGCGCAGCAGCCACCACAACAGCGGCAAGGCCAGCAGGCCCGACAGTATCCACGGTGACAGGAAAACAAGCGCGCTCATCGCTGCCCCCCGATGGCCATGTGCAACCACAACAACGCCGCACGCGGGCTTTGCGACGTGTGGTGTTTCAGGTATTGCCAACCGGCAAGCCGCGCGAATTCTTCCAATGCGGCGCAGCGCTTGGCCAACTGTTCGCGGTATTCGTTGCGCAAACTTTTGGCGCGGTGGGTTTCAAACGACAACCCGCCGCCCATGCTTTCAAAGATCACACGGCCATCAAAGGGAAAGGTTTCTTCGGTGTCATCCAGAATATGCACCAGACACCCTGTTCCAGCGCGTTCAGTGATGGCTTTCAAGCGCGGGAATATCTGATTGTCCGCCCCCATAAAGTCCGAAAGGAACACACTTCGCGCGGCTTTCAGATCACCAAATTCCGGCACGGCGCCGTATTCGGGGGGTGCCGCATCCACGGCCGATAACGCCTGCACGATGCGTTGCATTTGCCGCTCCCCTGATCGGGGGGTGGCGGCATTTGTTGCGGGAAAAGCGATGCGCTCGCCTGCTTTTGACAAAAGAACCGAAAGGGCCATCGCCAGCAATTTCGCGCGCGCGCCTTTGCTGGAAACACCCCGTTTTCCGCTGTAATCCATGGATTGTGCGGTGTCCGCCCAAATGGCAACGGTGTGTGCGGATTCCCATTCGCGTTCGCGAACATAAGCCGTATCGGATCGACCGGATCGTCGCCAATCGACGGTGGCCAGAT